>BNJU01003604.1_pt1 | contig 337303 bp, 549 predicted proteins | sample 8539281 | NCBI WGS metagenome assembly BNJU01 (sample SAMD00202456, study PRJDB9452) | human saliva metagenome | isolation source: human saliva | place: Japan
CTGAAGCCCCCTGGCTCCCGAGTCCTGACTGTCCGGTCGGCTCGTCCGTGTGGTCGAGTCCCTAGGTCGTAGGTCGTAACCGCCCTGACATCCTCCGCCCGTAGAGGAGAGCCGCCTGGGGCCGCGAGTGCTGAGGTGGGCTCGCGGCTTTCCCGATCACCGCGGGCCGGGGAGATGACTGATGAACGCGACGCGCAACGTGACGCGTAGAGCCAGGGTCGCCTGGTTGTGCTGGTACTGTTGGCTTGTTGTCCCTGCTGGCGCCTGTGGGCTCGACGTCGTCGTCGGCCGGTTTGCCGCCGCGTGAGCCTCCGTCCGGGTGAGCATCAGCTGACGGCCGAGGACGTCAACGCCTGGTTGGATGGGAAGCTGCCCGATGCCCTCAAGAACGGAGACATCCCCGGCGCCGTGGTGACCGTGGTCAAGGACGGTCAGGTGGTGACCACCCGCGGTTACGGTTGGGCCGACACGGGTGCCTCGGGCGGGCAGCCGGTGCCGTGGACCCGCAGAAGTCCCTGTTCCGGGTGGCCTCGATCTCCAAGATCCCGACCTCCATCTGCGGCGATGCAGCTGGTGGAGCAGGGCAAGGTGGATCTCGATGCCGATATCAGCGCCCTACCTGGACTTTCGAGATCGAGCGGCGCTTTCGATGAGCCCCTGACCCTGCGCCATTTGCTGACCCACCGGCGGGCTTCGAGGAGAGGTGGAAAGTCTGTCCCGACGACGGACCTGGAGGCCTACGTCAAGAATCGATCCGCCGGCTCAGGTCTTCGCGCCGGGCACTACCCCGGGCTACTCCAACTACGGCATGGCCCTGGCTCGGCTACATTGTGCAGCGGGTGAGTGGTCAGCCTTGAGACCCTATGTGCGTGAGCACGTCCTGGAGCCGGCGGGCATGACCTCCTCCACCTATGAGCAGCCCCTGCCCAGGATATGGCCGACTTGCTGGGCCCCGGCTATACGTCCACGGGTGAGGAGGTCCCCTTCGAGCTCATGGGTGACTTCCTGCCGGTTCGCTGACTGTCTCGGCCCCGGACTTGCGGCCTTCATGAACGCTCAGCTGAGTCGCTCGCCGAAAGCTGTTGCGTGAGGAGACCTGGGAGCAGATGTGGTCTCCCCGGGCTGGGGAGGAGCGGCTCGGCAACCGGGCCAAGGCCGGGGAGATGGGTCTGGGCTACTCGAGCTTATCCGTAACGGCCGGCGTATCGTCGAGCACGGCGGCGACCTTACGTCAGGGCTGGCACTCCAGTTCGAGCTCTACCCCGAGGAGAACACCGGCATCTTCATCTCCTACAACGGTCGATGGCAACGAGTCGACTCGAGCAGCCTGCGCGAGGACCTGGCTCAGGGCTTCGCCGACCGCTACTTCCCCGGAGACGCGGTCAAGGCATCCGGCAGTAGGACTCCGCCGACCGCGCCCCGTCAGGTAGCCGGCTCCTATGTGGTTAGCAGAAGCTTCTGGGGCCACCTTCCCCGACAGCCTGGGTACCTGTTCTTGGCTCGGCGACGATTGAGCATGCGGGTGACGGGAAACTCATTTTCAACGGAGATCTCGTGCCCTAATAAATCTCCGTATGTTGAGGTCGAGCCCGTGGGTCTGGCGCCAGGTCGACGGTGCCGGGGTCATTGCCGCGCAGGTCGAGGACGGCAGGTCGTCAGCCTGAGTCCGGGACCGGCTACACCCTGCTTCCACCACGCCGGTTCAGCAGGCGCTGGCTCCCGTGTTCGGCATCTGCCTGGTCCTGCCTGGTGGCCACGGTGGCCTGGCCGATCGGGGCGCTGCGACGCCGTCGGGCCCTCAGCGGGGCCAGGAGGTCGGCGCCCCGGTGTCGTGGCTGACCCGTGCTGGCGCGGGGCGGCGGGGGCCCGTGGCTGCCGCCCAGCTCACCTGGATCGGGCTGCTGCTCGTCATTGTGGCTAATTCAACGACTTTTACCGACTGGTTCCTTCACCTGGCTGATCCCGGTGGCACGATGCGCCCAGGTCCTTCAGGCCCTGGGGTGGTGGCCGTCATCCCTGCAGCCGTCGACCTCGTGATGTCCCTGAGGCGCCGGGCGGGCTGGCGGAGGATCACCATGTCGGCCGTTCTCCTGGCGGCACTGGTGGCACTGGCCTGGTGGGCCTGGCCGGCAACGCCCTGGTACCCAGGCTCGGACTGTGACCGGGGGACGTCGAGGTCGGTGTCCGTCGATGACAATGCAACCATGAGCGTGTCCGATCCCACCAGCCCGGTCTCGATCCGGCGCAACGATGTGCTGCTGGCTCTCGCTTGCGGTGGTCCAGCCAACGGCGGTGCTTCTCGCGAGTAGCTCGGTGCCGGCTCACCTGGCCGTGGTTCGCCGCGACGGCTGTTCCGCTTGCGGCCGAGGGATTGGCGCTTGTGCTGTGGCGCAGTCGCCCCTGGTCTGCCAGGCGCTGGTGTGGTCGGCGGAGGCGGTGACATTGTTGTTGCTTCCGGCAACTTACGTCGCCAGCGGCTACGGCCAGCTCGTGGTGTCCTTCGGCATGGGGATGCGGTTTTCTGCGCCGAACGGCGCCTGCCCTGACCGCGCTGTCCCTGGCCTACTCGGCGGTCGACAACTGGCGAGACCCGCCCAATCGTGGGCAGCTGGCCATGAGCAAAGCGTGCTGGTGAACGCTGGCGGCCTGCCTGCTACCGATGCTGGGCGGGGCGGCGCTGGCCAGCAGCCGCAGGTACGAGCACTCCCGCCAGGAGCTCCTCAGGCGCGAGCACGGACGGCAGCTGGAGGTGGCCCCTCATCCAGGAGCGCCGCCGCCTGGCCGGAGAGCTGACGACGTCGCCGCCCACCACCTGGCCGGGATCGTCGTGCAGGCGGCCGCGCTCGAGCGACTGATCGACCGCGACCCGCAGACGGCCAGGGACGCGGCTCAGCAGCTGCGCCGACAGGCCAAGGAGACCCTCTCCGGGCTCCGCTCCGTGGTGGGGCTGCTGCGCAGTGACGAGGAGGTCGAGGAGTCCCACCCGGACTGCGCGACCTGCCCGAGCTGGTCGCCTCCACCCGGGCGCTCGGCGTCGACATCGAGCTGCTCGACGGTGGCCTTCTGGGTGACGAGCCGGGTGATGCGACCACCCGCAGCACCTCCGGCGGTGTGCCCTCCAGAGACGCCGCCGCTCGCATGTCGGTCCTGTCGCAGCGGGCCGACACCGCCGTCTTCCGGGTGGCGCAGCAGGCGATCAGCAACGCCCCTGCAGCACGCTCCGGAGCCCCGATCACGGTGGAAGTGAGACGCCTGAGGCCGCCCTTGAGCTGAGCGTGCTCAATGGCCCAGCCCGCCGACTGCCGACCGACCCCGGTGGTGGCGGCACCGGCCTGACGGTCATGCGGGAACGGGCCGACGCCGTCGGCGGTGCGCTCCAGGCCGGTCCGGTGGAGGGCGGCGGCTGGCAGGCACGGTTGGTCCTGCCGTTGGACCGGGAGGAGGACGCGTGATCAGGGTGGTTCTGGTGGATGACGAGGCGGTGATCCGCGCCGGCTTTCCGCATCCTGCTGGAGGAGAACGACGACATCACGGTGGTGGGAGAGGCCTCCGGCGGCAGGGAGGCGGTGCGCGTGGTGCGCGCGACCCGTCCGACGTCGTGTGCATGGACCTGCGGATGTCCGAGGGGACGGCCTGACGGCCACGCGCCAGATCGTCGCCGAGCGGGAGGGCGGCACCCGTCGGTCCTGGTCGTCACCACCTTCGACATGGACGCCGACGTCTTCGGCGCGCTGGAGGCCAGGGGCGGACGGCTTCATCCTCGAGGACTGCGAGCCGGAGGAGCTGGTCGATGCCGTGCGCCGCCCTGGCCCTGGGCTACGGCCTGGTGGACCAGAGCGTCACCCGCCGGGTGATCGCCGAGTTCGCCCGCCGCCAGGGCAAGAGTCGAGAACCGGGAGGCGCTCGGCGTGCTCACCGAGCGGGAACGTGAGGTCGTCCAGCTCCTGGCCCGGCGGCATGTCGAACGCGGAGATCGCCGCCGAGCTCATCGTCGAGACCAGCACGGTCAAGTCGCACCTGACGCGGATCCTGCCCAGATCGGCGCCCGCGACCGGGTCCAGGCCGTCGTGTGGGCTCACTGCAACGGGCTGGTCTGAGGTGCCGGCCGTCGTCGGACCGGATCAGCGCAGCACGTGGCGGACATCCAGCGGCGCATGGGCGGAGAAGACCTGTTCGCGCACGGGCGGCTCGGACAGGTGAGGTCATGGACGCTCCGGGAAGCGGGCGATGTCACCAGCTTGCCGAGCATGACGGCGCGGCGGGCGGTGGCGTCGGCGATCGATGATCGTGTCCGCGCTGCGTCGACTCCGGCAGTCCACGTCACCCCGGAGCCGGGTGGAGGCCGCGCCCATGGACAGCACCGGGCAGCGGATGTCCAGGCCCTGGGCGACGCAGTTGTGGCTCCTCCATGACGGCCTGGAGCAGCCGACGCGTACAGGTGCGGAGAGGCGATGGACCAGGCGGGGTTGATGTCCCAGCCGGTCACGTAGGGGTCGTCGGCCCAGGCAGGGATCGGGCAGCTCGTCGTCGCGCTCGGGTGCCCAGCCGTCGGTGATGGAGAAGACTGCGCTCGGGTCGACCCAGCCGTCGAGGATCGACATGCGCGGGTCGCGCAGCCAGGGTGCGCAGGACCGGGTCGCCGACGGTGCGACGAGCTCCGGAGGCCCTGGAGCGAGGCCAGGCGGAGTTCAGGACCAGGGCGCGCAGGGCCCCCGGGTGGCGGTCTGCCCACAGTGAGGCGACGAGCCCGCCCGTGGAGCGACGACAGGACGAGCTCGGTCTCCCAGCCCTGATCGGCGCGGATGGCCGACAGGGCCCGCCCCAGGTCCTCCGTCGTACTCGGCCAGCGAGGTACCCAGCCCGAGCATCTGGCCTCCTCGCGCCAGGAGCGGCCGTAGCGGCGCAGGTCCAGGGCGTAGAAGGCACCGCCCAGGCGGGATCTCGCGGGCCAGGTGGGTCTGGAAGAAGTAGTCGTTCAGCCGTGCAGGTAGAGGTAGAGAGGGTGGGTGGTGGTGCACCGGCGGGCGCCGCGTCCAGGGCCGGCGGTGGCGCACCAGGGTGGCGACGGCGCCGTCGTCCTCGTCGTCGGGCAGCAGCTCCAGGGTGTCGGGCCTCGAAGCCCGGGCCCAGGAAGTCCGGCCCCAGGCGTCCACCGGCGCGTGCTCGGTCGTTGCGTTCACGTCCCCCATGATGGCACCGCTCGCCGTGAGGGGAGTGCCAAGACGGAATCTCTCACTCACCAGCCAGAACTTCACAAACGACCCGAGCCGTGTCGTTTGAGAGTTCGACCCAGCGAGGCGCGTCAGTGAGGCAGGTGGGGTGCAGCGGGCCAGCAAGGTGGGCGGGCCCGGTGAGGCGACCGGTGTCAGCCGGCGTGCTTGCCGATGAGCGGAGGATCGTCTCCTCGAGCTGGCGGCCGGGCCGGTGATGAGGTGACCGCCGGCGGGGAAGATCGACGTCGTCAGGTCCGGGTAGCGGTGCATGGAGGACTGCACGTGCCCCGCCGGGGAGCGAAGGAGCGCTACTCCTGTCGTCCCAGGGCGTGCAGGAGCAGGACGGGTGGCTCGAGCTCCTCGATCGGATAGTCCTCGAAGTCGCACCGCCATGTCCCTGTTGGTGATCGAGGTGTCGATGTCCGCCCCCGTCCTGCGCTCGGACGAGAGGGAGCATGCCGTGGATGGTCTGGGATCCATGCCCAGGACGGGGCCCGAAGAATGGCGAGAGCAGCCACGTGATCCAGTCGTGGTTCATGATCGCTGGCGGCCCCATACGACCGGGCGGCGTCGCGGGCCGGGGACAGCCAGGGGCGCGGCCGAGCTCAGGAGAATGAGGTCCTTTAGACGCGGTCGGGGATGGTCCAGGGCGAAGCGGATGGCGGGAGGTTCCGCCGGCTGACGCTCCCAGGACGAATACCCGTTCGATCCCCAGACGGTCGAGCATCTCGGCGAAGACGCAGCCGCCTGGTCAGCCGGTGAGCCATCGCCTCGCACGGCGCTGCCGGGGCAGCCGAAGCGCGACGGCGCGATGATCCTGCAGTGCTCGGACAGGGCTCCGACGCTGTCGAGGGCCTGGTCGTATCCGCCGTACAGCCCGTGAACCGACAGGATCGTCTCGCAGTCGGAGCCGGGCGCCGTGCCGTAGCTCTCCCGACGGCTCGGCCACAGTCGATGTAGGCGACGTCGCCGTGACTGAGGGCCATCCTTCGTACCGGAAGGGCGAGCAGCCGTGCGCGGGCTGCGGCGCGGGCGGCTGAGACCGAGGGCCTGAGCCGCGCCGCGATGACGATCCCGGCGCCGAGGAGTCCCGCGGCGAGCGGTGCGCGTCCATGCGGCAGACCCCTCAGGCCTCCGGCGGCGTGTGTGCACTCGTTGCGTTCACGCCCCACGATGGCACCGCCTCGCTGGGAGGCGTCACGACCGAACTCTCACTCACTGACCAAAACTTCACAAACGACCCGGAGCCGCGTCATTTCGGAAGTTTCTGTCCCGAAGTGGAGGCGGGTGGGGTGCAGTTGCGGCGGCACATCAATGGTGGGAGGGCTACTCGGTGGGCCGCTGACGAGAAACGGCCTCGGCATCGCCCCGGCGACTGCCTCTCGGCATCCTCCTCCTGGGCGTCTGCGCCGCGACTGCCTACGACCTCCTGGCCGCCTGAGCCAGGGGCGGGAGCTTCTCCCACCGAGCCTGCAGTGACCTGCGCAGACAACCCCCTACGACGTCGTCGAGCGGTGAGGCAGGCGCCGTGCTGGGGCACCTTCCTGGCTCCGGCGGCGGGCGAGTTCGCACGCGCCGCCACCATCACTGCGGGCGTTCCTGTTCATCGGCTGCGCCATGCCGTGTCTGTCCTTCCCACCGCCAGTGAGATTCTGACTGCGACTCATCGGAGTCAGTCTTGAGCGAGGTCTTTCGCCCGCACCCCTGTCATTGAATGAGGAACTATATCTATGAAGCGGGGTCTGCATCTGAAGTGGGTGACCCGGAAGGATTGAGTTCGAGAAAATTGATGGTTTCTACAAACACACTTCTAGATATGTGCGTATTCCCGAACTTTCCAGATCGGTCGTCAAGCGCATGCTGCAAGGCTCCTACTGTAACGTAAAAGACATTCTAGAGCCTGTGTTAGGGGGACCTATGATTGATGGTAATGAATTTCGCGTCCTGATTCCCAAATACAATAATGCAGACGTATTATTAGATAGGACGGAGTCCATAAAGTGGAGTAATCCGAGTGGTTAGCATTAGTCAGTTCAGAGATGGTGGCGCTTTTTGGATATCGAGCACCCAAAAGCACGCTTCCTTAAAAGGGTCGCAGGTCTTTCGTGCTCTAAAAGACCGATGGAGCGGATTAGGGCGAGGAGAGGTGTGGCCGCCGCGCTGGCGGTACAGCTTTCACCCGATGTCTACGATGGGTCGTATTCCATAGTTCGGATTCTATCGCGACAACATGGTGATAGGGCAGAAACTATCTGTATCGTCCTGACGACCTCCACACTGCTAGTATCGTCCGCATCACGGGACGGCGCTGGCGATCTTTGGTACTGGAAAGAAACCGCACGCATGCTGGCTGCCGATGATCCAACTCGTCCAGCATTTGAGTCGATTAAAGTACGCCCATCCGGGCAGTGCTGTCTGCATACATGGAGGAGTCAACTTTCAAGTATCGAAACTCCGTCATCCAGTAATTCTACCGTTTCAGAGCAACGAGGATCAGAAGGTAGCGGTAGAAGGCGCTTTCTCATCAGTCAGTGTTATTGATGGACCTCCCGGGACTGGAAAGAACGGAGACCATACTGAATATCATCGCTAACATTCTGATGAGTCCTGGGGCGACGGTCGGAGTCCTGCTTTCGGTAACGCTGCCGTTGAGAATGTCGTGACAAGCTTGATGAAACCGGGTATGGATTTGTGGCGCTCAGGTGAAATGACAAAGTGCCTCCTTCATCGCCGAACAAGAGGCTCGTGCACGTGGTATCGCTCGTTGGTTGAGCTACGCGTCATGAACGGTTCCCGTGCAGTCTTCTGGAGTCAGGAGATGGATTGCTTGAAGCACGTGAGGAGCGGCTGCTTGGGTCTAAATCTCCGAGAGCTTGCTAGGTGCGAAGTAAGATCGAAGAATACTCTTGGAAGCCGCTCATCTGGAGCGTCGAGCCGAGTAGCGATTCTCCCTGATTTGCGTGAGCTGCCTCTACTACGAAAGAGTTCTCGGCGTATCCTTGACTATTTGGCTGAAAACTACCGTGTGCCCGGATCTTCCTGAAGGCATTGGGGTCATTCCACGTGTTCGCAGGTACTTCAAGTACGGCAGAACGAAGGGCGTGGATGCGAGCGACGCCGATACTATCCCCGTTTTGGAAAGGGGCATTCTGCCAAACGGATTGAGGAGTTAAAACAAGAAGAGACGTTGGCGGGTGAGGTCAGCAATCGTGGTTCCGAGTAGCGAGCCCAGTATCAGAAGGCTTCTCGCTCGCTTTTTGGATCTTGTTCTGCGTCAACGCTACTTAAATGGCGTGCGTCCTAAATTCGATAAAAAGGAAAACACGATGCAGGAAACGAACGTCAGGGTTTCTATCAAGTATCCGGTGGTGCTACGACCTGCATTTCGATTCGAAGAAACCTGCCGGAAAAGGCATCTTCTGGGACTGGGTGATTACGACGGGGCGACTCAGGTGAACTGCATGCAGCTGTTTTGCGCAATGAGCAAGGCGAAAATGTTGTGGTAGTGGGATCTTAAGCAGCTCGGACCGATTATTGACCAAGACTGAAGGACGCTGCGATTCCCCCTCCGCATCCCGTATACGATGTTACTGGGCACTCGATTCTCTCATCCGTCACCGAGCTCTACGGGCGATCGCTCCTCGAACGATGCTGCGTGAGCACTACCGCTGCCGCACCTGAGATCATCGAGTTCTGCAATAAAATGTTCTACAACAGTGAGCTGATAGCCATGTAGAGGCCAAAAAGTTCGGATGATCCATGGCCCACCTTGATGGTTCGCAGAGCGCCAGGAAATCACATGCAACTTTGCATCGAGGCTCTCGCTAAAGGCACATACAGGTCAACGGGAGATCGATACTGTCGAGGAGCTCATGGTGGCGTCGTTGAAGGTGTAACTTTTAGATTGCTCAGGTGAAGAATCGGGAAGCGACTCATGTAGGGCATCGCAACTCCCTACGGGCTTCAGGCGGACAGGCTCAGCGAGGGTGATTTACAGTACAGATGACCTCCTTGAGACGAGCGTTAGGTGAGACGATACATAGAATTTCAGGGACGCGGGGCTAGGCGATGATTCTCAGTACGGTTGTTGACGAATCTCGCGTTGGTCATGTCGGAGTTGAGGTTCGTCGACGATCCGAGAATGGTCAACGATAGCCGTTTCTCAGGCTAAGAGGAGTTTATTCTGGTAACCAATCATGATGAGTTCCTCGAGTAAGATTATCAAAGCGCTCATCGACTATGTTAGGTTTCAGAATCCAAGTCAAGTGACTGAGGTAGTGCTCTCGGTGTTTGACCTCCTCATAAAGAATACTCTGAACGACTAAACGAATTTGGTCGCGGGTTCATGGAGATAGTAGGTACAGTCCGAGAACATCGTGTGGACTCTTCTGAATGACATTCTTGCTGAGCCTGCTTGGGCTTTCTGGAGAGTAGTTTCATAAGTGAGGCTTCGTGCTTTGCTCCCCAACCTTGACAGGTTGAATGAGCGACAGAAAAAGTTTGCCTGTTCTGTGTCGGCCATCGATTTTGCCGTATATCACAAGGTAAGTAGGCGAATGCTGCTTTCGCGGTTGAGCTCAATGGGACAAAGGTTTCATAGAGACAGCCCTGAGCAGCATGGGTGCGAGATGATTGAAAGCGCAGATAGTTGGTAGCATCTATGGCTGCTGACATTGTTCTGAGAACCAATGACAGCAACTATTGAATCGAAGGTGAGATAGGCAGTCGGGTTCCTGATGCTGGAGGGCGACGACTGAGTTTGGTTGCAGGTGCTGAGCGCGCTCATGATTGATGGAGCGATTGGCTGCGTGCGATCGGTATCGAAGATCTCATGCCGGCGGTATTTCCTGAATACGGCCGTCGACTTATACTCTCGTGTTTATGGGTGCGGAGGGGCGTTATCTTTGAGTAGGAGTGGAAAAGTGCCGCGCTTCGGGGTCGAAAGATGAAGATCTGTGGTAGTTCGATCGCGCACGCCTCATCCGGTCTCGGTAACGCGTACCTTTGCCGATCGCCGGAGGCACTCGATGAGAGCATCGGGCGTCGTGCTTCCTGGATGGTCAGGCTCCTTCACCGTGATGGCGGAGTCGCCCGAATCGTTGGGAGGCACTGAGGGCTCGCCGCGGCGAGGCCTGAGACTGAGCGCATCGAATCGCCATCGGTGCCCCGGGCAATGGAGCCCTCCTGAAGAACGCTCTTGAGGAACGACTGGCCGAGGACGGGCGCGTGAGCGACGTCCTCGACCTGTCCCACTGGAGATCACCTACCCGGAGGTCTCCTTCCAGGTCGCCCGGGCGGTCGCCGAGGGCGGGTCGACCGAGGCTTCTCATCTGCGGCACCGGCGTGGGAACGCCATCGCGGCCAACAAGGTCCCAGGGGTGCGTGCGGCGACCGCGCACGACCTGCTCACCGTGCGCGGCTCGGTGGAGAACTACGACGCTCGAGATCCTGTGCATGGGGCAGAACGTCATCGCGGCCCCCGCCGCCTGGGCGCTCATCGACATCTGGCTCGACCTGCCACGACCCCACCAGCAGCTACGGCCCCAAGGTCGGCGAGATCGCCGCCTACGAGGCGCGTCTCCACTCCTGACGGCGGCCCCTGTCGAGCGGACGGGTGCCCATGGGCACCATCCGCAGCCTCTACATGCGTGGCCCCCTATCGGAAACCTCATCGCGGTCGCTGTCTACGAGGGTGCCTGAGGACCGCCCAGGTACCGCAAGAGCATCCGTGTCCAAAATCGGACACAAAAGGGTCCGAGGCTCCGCATAGTCGCTGACTGAACCGCGGAATCGCGCGGTTTCTTTCTGCGTGTCCGAGCTGGGGCGAGCCTTTGTGCCGATTTGGACACCGACCCAACACATCGTGGCCGGTCGCGCTGCGCGTGGGGCGCGATGTGCGTGCGCTGCACGGCCTGCGTGAGGAACCTCGCGCAGCCCACTGCGTGAGTGCAAGTCTGCACTGAGTGCAAGATGGTGGCGTGACCGGAACCGACCTGCGCGCACGCAGGCGCAACGCACCCGTGCCGCCATCCGGGCCGCCGCTCTCACTCTGACCCGGGAGCGCGGCTATGCCGCGATGACGGTGGATGACGTCGCCGCCCTCGCCGGAGTGTCCCGCGCACTGTCTTCAACCACTTCTCCTCCAAGGCTGACCTCCTCGTCGTTGGCCTGGGCCCCCGGCTCCCGCAGTTGTCGAGGCCTTCGTCAACGGTTCTGGAAGCCTCCTGGGGACCTCGGCGTCCTTCTCGCCTCCGGCGCCGAGACCGTCGAGTCCGAGCGCGGTTGGCTCCTGTCCTTCCCGGAGATCGTGCGGGACAATCCCGAGGTGGAGCGCGCCGTCCACGAGCGGCTGCGCATCGTCGCCCAGTCCCTGGCGGAGGCCGCCGGCCGCCGCCTGGGAGCCGAGCCCGACGACCCGCGCACCCGCGCCGTCGTCGCCCTGGCCATGTGCCATCCAGCGCAGCTCCTGGATCTGTGGTGCGGGCGCTCCCACCCCTGGGAGGAACGCCGCGGGTGGCGGCGCACCGGCGCACCGAGCCCGCCGGGGCCTCCGAGGCCCTTCGGCCGTCGAGGTCTCAGGCCAGTGCTCCCAGGTCCCCTTGGTCGATGCCGTCCGCACCATGGTTGAGGCGATCTCCGAGGTGGTCACCCGCCCCGCTCCGACGCCTCAGCCTCCACTGCTGCCGGCGACCCGATGCCGTCGAGCTCGCCGAGGTAGCCGCGAGGCGGCTCGCCCGTCCTTCTCGCACCTGACTGAACCAGCTGTTTCCATCCTTTCCATCCTTCGCCCTCAACCGACAAGGCCACACCTGATGACTCAACGCACTTCGACGCCGGCCTCCGCCGGCACCGCCCTCCACGAACCGGGGCGGAGTTCCACCCCGACCGCCGCTTCTGGGCGGTCATGCCTCGCTCCTGATCGTCATGTTCCTGTCCGCCATGGACCAGACGATCGTCGCGCAGCCCTGCCCACCATCGTGGGCGATCTCGGCGGCGCCCACATAGCCTGGATCCTGACCGCCTACACCCTGGCCATCACTGTGGCCATGCCGGTCTACGGCAAGCTCGGCGACCTCGTGGGACGCAAGAACCTCTTCCTGGTGGCCATCGCCCTGTTTCCTGATCGGCTCAGCCCTGTGCGGCACCGCCGACTCCATGACCCAGCTCATCATCTACCGCTTCATCCAGGGGCTGGGTGGCGGCGCGTCATGATCTCCTCCCAGGCGATCACCGGCGACCTCATCCCGCCGCGCGTGCGCAGCACCTACCTATCGCCCATGGGAGCCATGTTCGGCATCGCCTCCATCCTGGGACCCATCATCGGTGGCTGGCTCACCGACTCGGTCTCCTGGCGCTGGACCTTCTGGATCAACCTGCCGCTGGGCGTCCTGGCCTTCATCGCCATCTTCCGGTGCTGCCTGCCCAGCAGCCGCCTGACCAGCCCCATCGACTGGTGGGGCTCGGACTCATGAACGCAGCGCCATCGCCATCGTCCTCATAGCCACCTGGGGCGGCAACCAGTACGAGTGGACCAGCCCGGTCATCATCGGCCTGGGCGTCGTCGGCCTGGTGTGCTGGGGGCTGTTCGGCTTCGCTCGAGACGCGCGCACCGACCCCATCCTGCCCCTGGACGATCCTCACCAGCCGCACCTTCATCGTCTCCACGCTCATCGGCATGCTCGCGATGGGCGGCATGATCGGTGTGCTGAGCTACCTGCCCACCTACCTCCAGATGGTCTACGGCTACTCGGCCACCACCTCCGGCCTGCTCCTGGTGCCCATCACCATCAGGATGACTCATCTCCTCGATCCTCTCCGGTGTGCTCGTCTCGCGCACCGACCGCTAGAATCTACCGGTGGCGGGACCCTGGTTGCCGCCGCGCCGCCTTCTGGCTCTCCCGTCTGTCGACGACGTCGCCCGTCTGGCAGATCTCCGCGGCCACCTTCCTCATGGGGGGCGGGCATCAGGCTGTTCTTCCAGCTCCTGGTCACCGTGGTGCAGAACGCCCTGCCAGCCAAAGCACCTGGGCACGGCCACCAGCGGCGACAACTTCTTCCGCGAGGTCGGCGTCTCCTGGGCGCCTCGCTCATCGGTGCGGCCTTCTCCTCCGGCCTGACCTCCAACCTCACGGATCGGATCAGGGCGCTGGCCCGCAGTGCGGACCCCGTCCGTCCTGGGGCGCTGGCCCAGTTCAGGACGCCGACACCTCCTCGCTCACGCCCGCCCTGGTCAACCAGCTGCCCACGCCCTGCACGACGCCGTGGCCGGCTCCCGCCGACGCCCTCCTGCCGATCTTCGGCTGGATGATCCCGCTGTTCGTGGCGACCTCCGTCGTCGCCCTCTTCCTGCCGGGTGCCCCTGTCCCAGAAGACCGCCATGGAGCAGGTCGCCGAGGCCGAGGCCGAGGCGGAGGCTGAGAGTGAGGCGTGTGCTGAGACCGAGGCCGGGCAGCGAGCCGACGACGTTGAAGGATGGGGCGCAGTAGGTGAGAGGATGGCCTGGTGATGGAACAGATCATCAGGCGTCCGCCCCCGGCAGTGCTGCTGGCGATCGCGGGCGCGGCGCAGGGCGCCATGACTCGTGGTCGGACAGTGACGCCCGCGTCGGTGGCGGCGGCCGCTACCGTTGCCGGGGGCTCGCTGTGCCTGCTCGCCGGAAGTGCGGGTAACTTTCTTCGCCACCGCACCACGGTCGACCAGTGAGGTCGAGCGGGCCAGCACCTCGTTGTGGACGGCCCCAACCGGCTGACGCGCAATCCCATGTACCTGGGCCTGACGGGCCTGCTGCTCTCGCGCGATCGCGCGCAGGGCCGTCCGCGCTGATCCCGCTGGCCGCTTCGTCTGGCTCATCGACCGCCACCAGATCCCGGCCGAGGAGAAGGCTCTGGAGGAGAGGTTCGGGCAGGACTACCTCGACTACAAGAGCCGTTCCCCGCTGGCTGGGTGTGCCGTGCGCTCGAGGGTACTGTCAGGCGCGCTGCCGGCGCTGAGTGTGCGGCGCATGAGGTGGGGTGACCTGAATCGCGTGGTCGGCCGGAATGATCCGGCGGAGCGCGTAGTTGAAAGATTGCATGAAAGCATTCGGGTTTCTCAGCTGGACACTATGGACACGGTCGCGGCCCTGGCGACCCGACGCCGGCCAGGCGCTCAGGAGGCCGTCGAGATCGCCGTCGGCGCTGACGAGATCGGCGTCAACAGGGGCCTACTGGCGCGTCCACCACTACGCCGCCAGGCCGCCGCCCCGCATCCCGCTGCTCTCCGCGGCCAGCGCCCGTACCCGGCGCATCGAGGTCGGCACCGGCGTCATCGACATGCGCTATGAGACCCGCTCTACCTGGCTGAGGAGGTCGCTGCCCTCGACCTGCTCACTGACCAGCGCATCGCCATCGGCATCTCCGGGGCTCGCCGGAGCAGGCCCCTCCGTGGCTGGGAGACCTTCGGCTATACCGGCGGCGTCGACCCGCGCGGGTCGACGTCGCCGCGCCCACACCGCCCAGTTCCTCGATGCCGTCCGGGGCGTCCCGCAGGCGGACCTCGACACCAGCGGTGGCATGGCCCGGCGCGAGCTCCCCGTTGCGTATCGGGCCGCACGCCCCCGGCGTGGAGCCGCCGCCTGTGGTGGGGTGCCGGCTCGCGGGAGACCGCTGAGTGGACCGCCCGCCAGGGTCTGAACCTCATGAGCTCGACCCTCCTGACCGAGGCCACTGGCGAGGGCTTCTCCCACCTTCAGGCCGAGCAGATCCGCCGCTACCGCGAGGCGTGGAAGGGCCGGCCGTGACTGGACGCGCGTGAGCGTCTCGCGCTCCATCTTCCCGATCGTCTCCGAGGTCGACCGGAAGTTCTTCGCGCTGCGCGGCGAGGACTCCGCGACCAGATCGGCGTCATCGACGGCCTGCGGTCGACCTTCGGGCGCACTTACGCCGCCGAGCCGACGTCCTCATCGAGCAGCTCGCCCGGGACGAGGCGCTCCATGCCGCCGACACCCTCATGCTCACCATTCCCAGCCAGCTCGGCGTTGACTTCAACCTCCACATCCTGCAGGTCTTCGCAGAGCATGTCGCCCCGGCACTGGGTTGGCAGCCCAACACCGCCGGACCGGTGACGGCTACTCCTGGAGGTGTAGACCTCCGGCGGCGGTCGCCGTCCCGTCTGGTCGCGATACGGTTCCGTCATGGAGGGCGCAGGCGATCAGGCCCCGGTGGTTGTGCACGACCTCGTGATGCCACGGGAGGACGATGGGCCGGATCGCGAGGGCTGCTGACGGGCGGAACGCCCTGGTCGATCGGGTGAAGGAGCTGAGCCCGCTGCTGCGCGACATCCATCAGCCGGTCCTGGAGATAACGGCGGCGATCAGCGACGTGAAGGCCCGCATCGACGAGATCGACGCGGAGCTGCTCGACCGTTCGGTGTCGGCGGCGGCGAAAGCTGCTCGCGGACGTCGAGGCCGGTCGGCACCGCGGAGCGCCGCGAGGTGGTCGAGGCGAAGTGGAAGGTGTTGGACGTGGACCGCCGCCGGATGCTCGTGGACGAGCTGGTGACGGTGACCATCGAGCCCATCACGCCCGGTCACGTGAAATTCGACCCCGACCTGATTCGGATAGAGAGCGCGTCGCGACTGACTCATGAGTCGACTCGTCATTGCAATGGTGAGTCGACTCGTGGAGAAATGGTTGCAGAACAAGAAGATCCCACCGGGGCCGCGACTTAGAAGCGCGGGGTTCTGCTCCGGATGAGTAGCCGGTCAAACAGCCCAGTACCGTGGCGGGGAACCGGAAGATCCTCATGTCTGAGGGACTTCCGATGTCTGTCGTTATCGACGTTCCCCGCGCATCCGCGCTCGACCGCCCTGGCCTCGATCAGGGCTCACTCCTTCTCCGCAGGCAGACGGCCTCGATCCCGTCATCGCCGCCGCTCGTGCTGCTGGTCGTCTGGCCGGTGAACGCCTGGCTCGCCGCCACTGACCCCGCGACAGCGCCGCGGTCGCCGCCGTGATGGGCGGTGGTCACTGATGAGCGCCAACTCCGCCGCCTTCGACCACGTGAACGGCTTCCGCTGGCGACAGGGCGACCCCTCCCTCGCCGAGGTCGAGGCACGTCTACGACCTCGGCGTGCTCCGCTCCGTGCTGGAGGGTCCGTCGAGATCGCCGTCGCCGACGCCCGCGCCGATGGGGTGACCTGGGCGAAGATCGGCGACGCCCTCGGCGTCACGCACCAGACTGTCATCAAGCGCTACGGCCGGGGCGGTGGTCGCTGATGCGCGCCGACGCGCAACCTCAGCACCGCTCCCGCCGACCTGACCCCGCCCGGAGAATGGCTGGCACCCGCCGAAGGCAGCTGCCATCGTCGTGATGACGGTCCGCAGCCGTGCTTCGCACTCCTAAGAGTTTCAGGGCCTCATTCGTTTCCTACGGGCGCGGCGAGGGCTTGTCGATTGCCGCGTCCCTGCAACTACTTTCGATGCCTGGTCGGCGGTCGGTTCCGCCCGCGCTCCGTCGCGTGACCTCGTGGGATCATTTTGGGTCTCATTTTGGGGGTCAATAGGGGGTCATTTAGGCGCCGCACTCTCTCTGAGGCCCTCCGCGCTGTCCGCGGCGGGGTGGTCGCCGTGGCTAAGCAGGAGAACAACCCGACGAGCATCGGGCTCACGCAGTACCTCGATCCGTCGTACTGGACCCTGGGCTGCCGAGGACCCGAGCGGGGCCGCGCTGCTCAACGAAGGGGCCGAGGCGATCCTCGCCTACATGGTGCAGCGGCTCGAGGCCACCGGCTGCGAGGGTCGTCGAGGCCCTACGGCATCGTGCATGACAAGGACGAGCGCGAGGTCTGGAGCGACACGGAGAGGCTCTGGTGATCGAGCCGAAGCCCGATCACCTGCACGCGGTCATCAAGTTCGCCAGCCGTGCGAAGAGCGCACCGCTGGATCGGCTCGCGTTCGGCATCGGCGTCGAGCCCCAGTACGTCGAGAGCCGGGCCGCGGGCGGTACGCCTACGACAACATGCTGTCGTATCTGACGCACGTGAAGTACGCGGACAACGCAATACGCGCCTTCGGAGGTCGCTACGGTGCGTGGGCTGACTACCTCGGGATCGACGCCCAGCGTCGGAGACCCTGGCTCAAGGGCGCGCGCACGTGAAGAAGGTCGTCGCCGAGAACTTCGAGGACATGCGCGAGCGCGTGCTCCAGGGCGAGTTCACGCGGGATCAGATCATGCTCACGGACGAGCTGTTCGACATCTACTCGCGGCATCAGCGGGAGATCGACGACGCGCTGTCGGCCTACGGCCAGCGCCGCGCATACCGGGCGGCGGCGAGCTCCGCGCCGGTGAGTTCTCGACGCACGTGGTGTTCGTCCATGGGGATGCCGGGATCGGCAAGACCCGGTTCGCCACGGACTTCATCACCGAGGCGATCAACGCGGCGAACGCGCACGGCGAGCGGTGGCAGGTCTACCGGGCCGCGACGGGGAACCCGCTTGATGACTGGCGAGGCGAGGAGGTGCTGCTGCTGGACGATCTGCGGGCCTCGGCGATGGATGCGAACGACTGGCTGCTGCTGCTTGATCCGTACAACGCCTCGCCTGCGAAGGCTCGGTACAAGAACAAGGGCGAGGTGGCCCCGCGCCTTATCGTCATCACGGCGACGATCGAGCCTGTCGAGTTCTTCTACTACGCCCGCCAGAAGGGCAACGTGGACGAGGCGTTGGACAGTTCATCCGCCGCTTGGCCTCGGTCGTGAAGGTCTATCGTGCCGACGACATCAATCGTTACCTCGTGCAGCACATTGGGAAGATCGAGCCCTACGAGTGGCACCAGTGCAGCATCCCGACCGCCGCACACACGCCCGGCATGTACGGCAACGCGTATCACCAGAACGTCGGGTCGCGGGAACTGACCTACGGTCCGGAGACCTCGGCGGAACATGACGCTGAGGGCGCGGTTGCTGAGCTGCTGGGCGGGCTCGCGGTGCGGAGCCCTGACGTGCCGCTGGCGCTGATCGGAGGTGCCGCATGAGCACTGAACGCGATGCGCTCTTCCAGGGGGTCGAGGGGCCGGAGGCCCCATCAAAGCAGCTCGGGGAGGACATGAGCGCCAGCGAAATGTCCGACGCAGCTACTGCTGCCACTCTGGCGTACAGGTGGGCAGCAGACCGACTCCCAGGTGAACACCGGTCGGGCTGATGCCGGAAGCTGCATGCGTCAGAAGTCACCGCAACGCAAGCGCTATATCCGTGGCAAGGAGGACGAGCGGGGCATCGCGATCACGTGCGATGTGCCGGGAGGCCCCGGCGCGTTCTCGGCGCGCGCTCGGTCGCTCACGCAGAACACGACGCGCGAGGTCGAGGCGGTGCATTACCGCCAGTCGTTCAGCGACGAGGGTTCGACCCGAAGAGTCCGGAGGACGTGCAGCAGGGTGAACGATCTCGGTTATCAGCTCGCGAAGATGCGCGGTTCCGACTGCCTCGTAGTCAGTCATGTGGATGGGCGGGGCGAAGCCGCACAACCACATCTTGGTCATCAAACACAACAACCGGACGGGAAGGCGCTCTCGGACTATCGCGTTCCACGACCGCAAGGCCGGGAATCAGCAGGGGCGTCGGTCGGCGAGCGACCAGCTGATGCGAGATACGGGCTCTCGGTCGTGAAGCGGCTGGAGCACGCACCGAAGGACTGGGAGCTGCGCCGCGAGGACTTCGCCGAGGATCGCTCGACCGCGAGATGGGCGACCGGATGAGCGCGGCGCTGGCCGATCCCCGGGCGGTGGACAAGGCCGGTCTGGTCTCGGTGATCGAGGGCGAGAACCAGCGGCTCGGCGATGACGAGGGGCAGGTGCCGCGGATGCGGTTGCACAGCCCCGTCAGCAAGAAGGGCAGCGCGCCGGGCAGAGACCTGGACGCTCTACATCGAGGATCGCCGCGGCGAGTCCGGCCGCGCCGAGCGCCGCAAGCGCGCGAGCGCCCTCTCGGCGGACTTCACCCCGGAGGGCGCGCAGGCGTTCTTCGACTACCACCAGCAGCAGAAGGAGAAGGAACATGAGCGCAGCGCTCGACAGGCTGAAGCAGCAGAACGAGCCCGAGCAGTCGCAGCAGCAGCTCGGCAGTCCGGAGACGATGGAGCTGTTGACCTCGATCCTCGCCGCCGTCGAGGCGCAGAACACGAGGATCGCCACGCTGACCGAACAGCAGAAGAAGCTCGCGGGGTTCGTGAAGGTCATGGACGAGGAGACGACGAGGCGGCTGGAGCGGATCACGGCCCCGGCGTCGACCTCCTCGCCCTCCAGCGACGTGTCCGCGAGGATCGCGAGTATCGAGAGCAGGCAGAACGAGATCGCGAGCACGCTCGGCGAGTTCGCGCAGAGTCTCAACGGCGAGAGCTTTGAACGCCGCTTCGCGGAGCTTGGTCGCGGAGGCGCAGAAGAATCGCGCGGCTACGGCCTCGGCGATTGAGGGTCTGAAGGCGCAGGTCACAGCGAACCAGAAGCTCGTGAGCCAGGTCGGCGGCGCGGTCCAGCGGATCGAGAAGCGCACCGAGGAACGGGTCGAGAAGGCTGTCGAGCAGGGTCGCCGGGAGGCTTCGGCCACGATGACCGCGAGCCTCGACGCCTCGAACGCGCGGGCGGAGCGGATCATCGCCGCGACGGCGAAGCTGGAGGCGCGACAGCTCTGGTCCGCCGCCGCCGCGATGTGCCTCGTTCTCCTGCCGGTGGCCGTGGTCGTCGCCGGTCTCTGGATGGGCATCGCCGGGCTCATCACGGGTGTTCAGTGGGCGCTGGACGTGGACGGGAGCGTGTGGCTCGGCATCGGCCGGTGGCTCGTGGTCGGCGCTGGCCTCGCCGGGGCCGGCTACGGGCTCTTCGCGTCCGTCCGCTGGGTTGCGGGTCTCGTGGAGACCTGGAAGGGCCGCGGGATGCCGAAGTGGCCCCGCTGGCGCAAGAGGTGATCACGCCTCACGAGGGCAAGCGCGCGCAGCGCGTGCGGCAGCCGCGACAACTGGACATTAGGTCAGCGGCTGCTGTATAGTTCAGTGCATGCTGACCATTGCTTCGCGTCTTGACGTCATGAACCGGCTCGGCCGGGCCATGGCCGACCCGACGCGCTCCCGCATCCTGATGTCCCTGCTCGACAGCCCGAGCCACCCCGCGGTGCTCTCGCGCGAGCTGGGGCTGACCCGCTCGAACGTGTCCAACCACCTGACCTGCCCTGCGCGACTGCGGGATCGTGGTCGCCGAGCCCGAGGGCCGCCAGACTCGCATGAGATCGCCGACCCGCACCTGGCCGCGGCGCTGACGGCACTGGTCGATGTGACCCTCGCCGTGGACGAGAGCGCGTCGTGCATCGACCCGGCCTGCTCGGTGCCGGGCCGCTGCGCCGCGAGCAGTTCGGGGACGCCTCGTGAGCGCCGCCTGCGGCTGCGACGAGCCGACGACCAGCCCCGCGGACGAGGCAGAGGAGGCAGAGCGCCCGTGGTGGCGTGATCCCGGCCTGGTCGTGCCGATCCTCTCCGGCGTCGCGTTCGGCACCGGCCTGGCGCTGGAGTGGTCGGGGCTGCACATCGCGGCGCTGGTCGCGTTCTGGGCGGGCCTGCTGCTGGGCGCGTACACGTTCGTGCCCGGTGCGATCCGGAATCTCGTTGTGAAGCGCAAGCTCGGGATCGCGCTGCTGATGACGATCAGCGCCGTGGGCGCGGTGATCCTCGGCTACGTCGAGGAGGCGGCCGCGCTGGCGTTCCTCTACTCGATCGCCGAGGCCCTGGAGGACAAGGCGATGGACCGCGCCCGCGGCGGGCTGCGCGCGCTGCTGAAGCTCGTGCCGGAGACCGCGACCGTGCTGCGCGACGGGACCTCCGCCTCGGTCCCGGCCAGGGAGATCGCCGTCGGCGACGTGCTGCTGGTCCGCCCTGGCGAGCGGGTCGCGACCGATGGGCTGGTCCGCTCGGGCCGGTCGAGCCTGGACACTTCGGCGATCACCGGTGAATCGATCCCGGTCGAGGTCGCGCCCGGAGAAGCGGTGTCGGCGGGCGCGATCAACAGCGCCGGCGTGCTGGAGGTCGAGGCGACCGCCGCGGGCACCGACAACTCGCTGACCACGATCGTGGAGCTGGTAGAGCAGGCCCAGGCCGAGAAGGGCGACCGAGCCCGGATCGCTGACCGGATCGCCCGCCCGCTGGTGCCCGGCGTGATGGTCCTCGCCGTCCTCGTCGGCGTGCTCGGGTCCCTGCTCGGCGACCCGGAGACCTGGATCACCCGCGCCCTGGTCGTCCTCGTCGCGGCCAGCCCCTGCGCGCTGGCGATCGCGGTGCCCTGTCACCGTGGTCTCCGCGATCGGCGCGGCGACCAAGTTCGGCGTCGTCATCAAGAGCGGGGCCGCCTTCGAGCGCCTCGGCGGCATCCGGCACCTGGCCGTGGACAAGACCGGCACTCTGACCCGCAACCGGCCCGAGGTAACCGCCATCGTCGCCGCCCATGGGTTCGACGATGCGCAGGTGCTTGCTTGGGCTGCCGCCGTGAGCAGCACTCGACGCACCCACTCGCCGCCGCCATCGCCGCCGCGGGCCGGGGAACCCCGCCGCGCAGGACGTGGCCGAGGAGGCCGGGCACGGCATCGGTGGCCTGGTCGACGGCCGCAGGGTGGCGGTGGGCAGTCCGCGCTGGATCGACGCCGGTCCGCTCAAGGCCCGGGTCGAGGACCCTGAGGCCGAGGGGCAGACCTGCGTGCTCGTCACCGTCGACGGCTTCCTGGCCGGGGCGATCGGCGTCCGCGACGAGCTGCGCCCCTGAGGTCCCCTCGAGGTCGTGCGGACCCTGCGCGACCAGGGCGTCGAGGTGAGCATGCTCACCGGCGACAACTCCCGCACCGCCGCTGCGCTGGCGAAGCTGGCCGGGATCGGCGACGTGCACGCCGAGCTGCGTCCCGAGGACAAGGCTCGCATCGTCGCCGGGTTCTCGGAGACGTCGCCGACCGCGATGATCGGCGACGGCATCAACGACGCGCCCGCCCTGGCCGGGGCGACCGTGGGCATCGCGATGGGCGCGACCGGCTCCGACGCCGCGATCGAGTCCGCCGACGTCGCCTTCACCGGCCACGACCTCGGCCTCATCCCGCAGGCTCTGCGCCACGCCCGCCGCGGCGGCAGGATCATCAACCAGAACATCGTGCTGTCCTTGGCGATCATCACTGTGCTGCTGCCGCTGGCGATCACCGGCGTGCTCGGCCTGGCAGCGGTCGTCCTCGTGCACGAGGTCGCCGAAGTCGTCGTCATCGCCAACGGACTGCGGGCTGCGCGTGCCCGCAAGCAATAGGTGTTCCGTCCAACGCCATAACTCAGACATGCGCTACGAAAATCCCTCTATCTCGCGGAAGAGGCGGCGGCGTTGGATCTCATCGCCGAGGGGCGCGTGGCGCTCGGCGTTTCGCGCGGTTCGCCCGAGCCGGCAGAACGCGGATGGGAGGCCTTTGGATATCGCGGCGGCCAAGCCAACGGCGCCGACATGGCCCGGCAGAAGTTCGAACTGTTCATGGCGGCGGTCCGCGGCGCGCGAGTGGCGCGATCGGCGCCGCTGGAAGAACAATACCCCGCCCTGTACAAAACCGGGAATTCCGCTGCCCGTCTTCCCGCAGTCCCCGGGTTTGGAGCGGCGTATTTGGTGGGGTTCTGGGTCGCACAAAACGGCTGAGCAGGCCGCGCGCGACGGCGTGAACCTTATGAGCTCGACCTTGGTGCAAGAATCCGACGGCGCCTCCTTCGGGGAGATTCAGGCCGAGCAGATCGCCAGATACCGCGCGGCATGGAAGGAGGCAGGGCCACGGCTGGACGCCCAGGGTCTCGGTCTCCCGCACGATCTTTCCGCTGGTCGCCGAGGAGGACCGACAGCTGTTCGGCGTCCGCGGCGAGGGGGAGGATCAGGTCGGCTACCTCGAAGGCGCCACCAAAACGACCTTCGGCCGAACGTACGCCGCCGAGCCCGACGTGCTCGTCGAACAGCTCAGGCCGATCCCGCAATCGAGGCGGCCGACACCCTGCTGACGATTCCCCAACCCGCTGGGGTGGACGTCAACTTCAGGATTCTCAAGAACTTCGCCGACTACGTCGCGCCCGCCCTCGGCTGGACGCCGGCGACGGAGGGCCCCGCCGAGGGCCGTTCCGTCGGCTGAGGCGCGTCGGCCGAATCGCGCTTCGCAGAATTGCGCGGCGGTTGGAGCCCGAGGGTTCTGGGCGGGCCTGACGGCGGGTCCTAGGGATGCCTTTCAAGATCCGTGTGCCGTTTCGCTCTGGTCGGCTTCGCGGCGGTCCGAGACGGTGCGGCAGCGGGGTTCCAAGTCGACCGGCGGCGGTGCGCAGGCTCTGAACAGGGCCTTCTTGTCCACAACTCCTCGTGGCAAATCGACAGCGGTCTTTCCGTGTGGTCAAATGTTACTCAAACAACATATTCACGCGAGGAGATTCGATGACGAAGACACGGCTGCGTTCCCTTTTCGGCGGCGCGGCAACGTTATCACTGCTGATTGCACCGATTGCGGCTCACGCCGACGGGCGCGGAACCCCCGAGGGCTCCTCCGATTCGCAGATTTCCGCGGACGGCCGGCCGACGTACAAGCCGACGCCGCCTCAACCGGCGCATACTCAACCGGCGCAGCCGCGGGTTCCCTAAGCCCGCCGCCCCGAACCCGGGCGCACTCGGCTGAGCCGACCGCCGTCCCGAGTGCAAATGCGCCTGCGGCCCGAGCGCGAACGCGCCCTGCCGAGGCGAATGGAACCGTGACTCTCGATCTGTACAACCTGACCGACGTCCACGGCCACATCGAGAAGGCGAGCAAGAACGGGGCCGTCACCGAATCCGGCGTTTCGGCGGTCGGCTGCTACCTCGACAAGGCCCGCTCCGCCAACGGCGACTCCTCCTTCACGCTGCTCGGCGACAACATCAGAGCCTCGCCCTTCACATCCGGCTCGCTGCAGGACAATCCGACCATCGCGGCGCTCAACGAGCTCAAACCCGTGGCCTCGACGATCGGCAACCACGAGCTCGACCTCGGCGTCGACGTCTTCAAGCATCGCATCGACGGAACAGGAGGGTACACGAAGGTCGGCTTCCCGTACCTCGGCGCGAACGTGGACGGCATGGGCCGGTACCTCGGCGACAAAAGTGATATGGACGTCGGCCTCCGGCGTCCGGGTCGCCTTCATCGGGGCCATTGCGGGCGACGTGCCCTACAAGCTCAGCCCGGGCGCCACGGCGGGGTTGACGTTCAACGACCCGATTCCCAAGATCAACACGATGGCCAAGGAGCTCAAAGACTCCGGTCAGGCCGACGTCGTGATCGCCATGCTCGACGACGACGTCAAGAACAACTACCCGAAGATGGGCCCGTCCGTCGACGGGATCATGGGCGGCGACACGCATGTGCCCTACAAGTTCTCGATGGTGAACGGGGCTCGGGGCAACAAGCTCTCGGCCATAGCCTCCGGATCGTACACGGACAACCTCGGCAACCTGCAGATCACCTACGACAAGGCGGCGAAGAAGGTTGTGCGCTCCGAGGCCAAGCTCATTCCCGCTTCAGAAGTGGCCCAATGCGGCGAGAAGCAGACGATCAAGCAGATCGTCGACAAGGCGGTGGAGGATTCCAAGGCGGCCGGCGACAAGGTGGTGGCCACGGGCTACGGCTTCGCCTTTTTCCGCAGCGTCTTCTCGTCGAATGGCGAGGCGCCCGACGGTTCCAACCGCGGCATCGAGTCCTCGCTCGGCGACCTTGCCGCGGACTCCTTCAGGAGACTGTGGTCACGAAAGAAGGCAAGCCGGTGGACATCGGCGCCATCAACGCCGGAGGGCTGCGCGCCGACCTCGTCCCGTCGGCGAACGGAGACATCACCTACCGTCAGACCTTCGCCGTCCAGCCCTTCTCCAACCAGCTGGGGTATGTGACGATCACGGGCGCGGACTTCAAGAAGGCCCTCGAGCAGCAGTGGAAGACCAACCTCAATACAGAATTCCCGGCCCATGCTCAAATTGGGCCTGTCATCGGAACGTAAAGTACACCCTTGACCCGGCAAAGCCTTATGGCAATCGCATCACGTCTGTGACGGTCAACGGAAAGCCGCTCGATCTCAAACGCAAAGTGCACGGTCGGCTCGGTCACCTTCCTGCTTTCCGGCGGCGACTCGTTCGACGCCCTGACCGCTGGCGGCGCCCCCGTCATCACCGACAATCTCGACCGCGACAAGTTCAACTCGTATCTGGCCGCCAACCCGGGCCTCAAACCGCGCGCCGCAAAATCCTCCATCAGGGGTCACCCTTCCCTCCGAGCCGGTCAAGGACGGCCAGACGATTGACGTTTCCCTCCGCGGGCTCTCCTTCTCCGAAGGGCCGTCGGTGACGAAGAACGTCAAAAGTGAACGTGGGGAGGCGTCCGCGACATCGCCGGTGGACAACTCGTTGGCGGACCCGGACGCGAACAACGAAAAGGCGACGATCACGGCCGACGGCGCCGGCCGCGCAGTCGCCAAGGTGAAAGGGATCGACAGCAAATGCGCGGCGAATCCCGGGAAGCAGATCAAGCTTCCCGTCACCGTCAGGACCGATTTCGCCGAAGTAGTGGGGGCCGAGCAAGGGCTGACCGTCGCTGTGGCGTGCGGCGGATCGGCGCAGCCGACCGCTTCGCCTTCGTCCGCCGCCCCCGGAGCGCCTTCGGCGTCGCCCTCGGCCGGTCCTAGCAGCATGGCCGCGCCCACCGCCACCGGCAGCGCCAAACCGACCCGAAGCGGCGACCCGAGCGACGGCGGCAAGCCAAGCGCAAGCTCGAAGCCGAGCGCCACCGCTGCTCCAAGCGCCACGGCGAAACCCAGCGGCACGGCGAAGCCGAGCGGCACAGCGAAACCCGAGCGCCACGGCGAAGCCGAGCGGCACGGCCAAACCCAGCAACCCCAAGGCCGCGCCCACCGCCACGGTTAAGCCCAGCGCAACCGCCGAGGCCCCGAGGCCCAGCGGCGACGCCTCGCCCGGCTCCGCGCTTCCGAGCGCAGTAGACCCCGGCAGCAACGGGTCCCGCGACGGCGACAGGCCGGGAGACGATATTCGGCCCAGCCCCACTGGAGATCCGGACCCCGCGAAGGGCAATGCTCACAAGCGGAGCGAACGCTCCGTGCCTCATGCATCGCAGGTGCCTCATGCATCGCCGGCGAACCGCAATGCGGACGGGTCCGATGCAGGCAAAAGCCAAAGCCGACGGCTGCCAGCGCAACCTGCACACGCCGGGTCTGGCGTACACGGGCGCCGAATCGATTCCGCTTCTCATCGCGGCCCTTGTGCTCCTGGCCCTTGGCGGCTTTAGCTTGTAGCCCGCCGTCGGACGCTCAAGAAGACAACTGAAGCAACAGGCGGAAGGCCGCCGGTTTTGGGCACGGAGAGCGGCGCCCAACCGGCGGCCGCGTCGAACCTCCTTCCGGCCGATCGAAAGCGTATGCTGAGGTGAAGCGCTTGCGCCGATCGCATGCGTCGATCGGCCGGAGCGCCCCTGATGCGCCGCGGGTCGAACTACATCCTCCCAACGAGTCGCGGCGCGTCGGTCTGCCCGCAGCTTTGTTCCCTTGCGCGGGGCGCAAGAGCCCGCGTTTGGAGGCGGAAGGCATTGCTGCGCGGTCGCGCCTGTGCCGCGGGTCAAAGTCCGCTTGGCTGGCGCTTCTGACTCTTCCTGCTGATCGTTTTCTACTTGTTCGCAGCGCGCGATTTTATAGCCGTTGTGATAAATTTCGACTTGTTTCATCCGTCTTGCGGCGATGTCGAGGCGGGAGCGCTGTGTCCTGGGTGTCGATTGAGAGGCAGGGAACTGTTCATGGTTGATGCCCGCCCGTCGCCGCGCGGCCTCAAACGCCTGGCAACCTTTCTTCTGTGGCTCGGCGCTCTGGCATACATCAGCGCGATAGGGCGAAGCGATCATCGGCTGGCCTCTCGGCATCCACGATTCCTATCTGTCCGAACTGGCGGCGCGCCAGTATCCGAAAGACTGGCTCTTCCGCCTCACGGACTTGCTCAGCGGCGTCGCCATCTTCTCCGGCACCCTGCTTTTCGTTCGGCAAGCGGGGTTCCAAGCCGGACTCCCTGGAAGATCCGCTTCGATCGTGCAAGGAAAAATCACGCAAGGCAAAAGGGCCCTGCGCGCAGGCTGGGGCTCCTTTGTCTCTTCCGCCAGGCTCTCGCCGCAGGGCTCTTTGACCTTCGCCCTCGCGACGATCGTCGACTAGCACGGTGACCCCGTTGGATTGCGCCTTGTCCCTGCCGGAATGCCGCGAGCAAATCGAGGGCCGGGGAAGCGGGACGATACGAGTGGATGCACGACGCCTCGAGCGTTGCCGTGGGAGTGGGCACGGTGACGGTCGCTTGCAGCCTCATTCTGATCGTCCTTTTCCGCCATCGCGCGCGCTACTCGCTCGGGATGCGGGTCGCGGCCCCCTCGCTTGCGGTCAGCGTCGTTCTCCTCGTCGGTTTGCTCACGGGCGCCGAGCTTTTGGGAGTCGGCCCCGTCGGCCTCGCCCAACGAATCCAGGTTTCCTTGACTGGGGTTCTCATCGCTTTCGCTGGCGAGATTCGACCCGGAAGGAGCGTTCGCCGTGCGGCGACGCCGCAAGTGACGCCGCGTCCAATGCCGCCGCAATCGAAGGTTCCACAGAAATCGCACGCAGAAAAGCAGTGATTTTGCAGGGACTTCACAAGTTTTCGTGATGGCATTGATGAGAAAACGGGAGGCTTAAAAAGAGTCCATGCAGCTATGCTGCGCGACGAGCGAGGTGACGCGATATGACGTGGTTTATTCTTCCGGGGTGGGGGCTCCCTCCGAAAGACTACGAGAAGCTGGCGGGCCTCTTGGGGCCGGACACCCGCACACTCGATTCTTGGAAGGTTCCTCTGACTGCCGACACCGACGACATTCGCGCCGAGCTCGGAGCATTGGATTCGCCGAAGGTCGACCTCCTCGGGCATTCGCTCGGCGGCCTAGCCGCGATCGAGTGGGCGCTTCGCCGCCCCGACCAGGTCAGACAGCTCGTTCTCATCGACCCCACCGCTCCAGACGAGGTCCCGTCGCGCTTCCATGTAGAGGGGAAGCTTCGACGGGGAATGGACAAGCTGGCCGGCGCCGCCGTCGAGGCCCTGTGGCGCGTGGGGCCCTCAGATTCGTCGATGGGGAATCCGCCAAACCACCGGAAACGAAGACGCCCTCCCGATCGACGAGGCGCGTGCGCGCTACGGGACGCGGGAAAACAGCCGGCGCCTGGCAGAGCAGCTCTCAGCCAGCTGGGCCCATGCCGCCCGGGTCGATGCTCTGCTCGACGCCGGCGCAGCGGGACGTCGCAGCCCGGCGCCGCTTCTCCTCGTCGGCGCGGGCAACGGCAAGCAGCGTCGATTCCTGCGCAGCCAGTGGGATCTGGGACGCAAACTGCACGCTCGAACGATTATGCTGACCGGCCCAGAATCACGTCTTCCCACTGACGAGGCCGGATCTGGTTGTGCGCCACATTGAAAACCTGCAGAACCGCGAATGCTTCGGGACTCAGTCCATCCGCGTCCACAGCTCGCCTGGTTTCGCGTCGCACCGCACGCTGCCCGCCCTCAAAACTTCAGAGCCCCTCCAAGCGCAGAAGAGCCGGGCCGCCTGCCGGGCGTCAACGGGCAAGGCAGGCCTCTGATCCTCGATAGACAAGGCAAACCTTTGCCCTCGATAGACAAGGCAAGCCTCTGCCCCTCGACGGGCAGGGAGAGCCTCTGATCCTCAGTTGGCGGGGCGAGCCTCCGGGCGGACGAACGGGAAGGCGAGGGTCTCGCGAATCGAAGCGCCCAGCAGGAACATCGCTATCCGGTCGATGCCCAAGCCGAGGCCTCCGGTGGGGGGCATTCCGAACTCGAGGGCCGAAAGGAACTCTTCGTCGACCTCCATGGCCTCGGGGTCGCCGGCCGCTGCCCGCAACGACTGCTCGGTGAGCCGCTGGCGCTGATCGATCGGGTCGGTCAGCTCCGTGTAGGCGGTGCCGAGCTCCATTCCAAAGGCGACGAGGTCCCAGCGTTCGGCCAAGCGCGGGTCGCCTCGATGGCGCCGTGTCAGCGGCGAGGTCTCAACCGGGAAGTCCGTGTAGAAGGTGGGGGCGCCCGTGCTGCCTTCGACTAGCTCCTCGTAGAGCTCGGTCACGAGGTCTCCCGCGGTCATCGAGGCGGCATACCGGATGCCTCGCTCCCGGCACAGTCGCTGGAGCTCGCCCGCCGGCGTGTCCGGGGTGACGTCGGCGCCGACGGCCTGCGAGACCGCCGCGTGCACGGATACGACCGGCCATTCGCCGTCCAGGCTCACGACGCCGCCGTCGGGCGCAGGCGCGACGGGCTTCCGTGGACCGCCCAGCCGCCGTCCGAATGAGATCCTCGGTGAGCCTGCGCATCGTCGTGTAATCGCCGTGCGCTCGTAGGCTTCAAAGGCCGTGAACTCGGGGTTGTGCGTAGAGTCCGCGCCCTCGTTGCGGAAGTTTTTGCCGATCTCGAAGACCTTCTCAAATCCGCCGACGCACAGCCGCTTAAGGTACAGCTCGGGCGCGATTCTCAAGGTCAAATCGAGGTCGTAGGCGTTGATGTGCGTTGAAAACGGCCGTGCGTTCGCCCCGCCGTGGATGCGATTGAGCATAGGCGTTTCCACCTCGACGAAGCCGTGCTCGGCCAGCCTCCCTCGGATCGCCCGCACGGCCGCGCTGCGCCAGAAGGCGGCGTCGCGCCTCTCCGCCGAGCGCAAAGGTCCGTGTGGCGCTGCACGCGCGCTTCGGCGTCGCGCAGCACCCGGTGTTTGTCCGGGGGAGGGTGAGCACTCTGCGGCCATGCGCCAGCCCTCCGCAAGGACGCTGAGCTCGCCGGAGCGGCTGCGGCAGGCCGCGCCCGTAACGCTGACGAGGTCCCCGGGATCGACCGTTTCCCTCCAGAGCGCCAGTCCGGCCTCGGGGCGGTCGGCGGTAAACATGACCTGGAGCTCCACGCTTCCCTCCCGCAGATCCGCGAAAAGGACTCCGCCGTGGTCGCGCACTCGCACAACGCGTCCGACCACCGAGACGGCCCCCGAATCGTCCCTCACGTCGCTGAGTGCGTGGCTTCTCGGCACGTCCGCGGGATAGGGGTCGATGCCGACGTCGATCAGGCGCGCCAACTTTTCCCTGCGAATTTGCTGCTGCTCGGAAAGCTGCCGCTCCGGCACGGTCGGCGTGAAAAGATCCTCTTCCTGTTTGCGCACGGCTTCGGCGAGCTTCGCCGCCGTCTCCGGGAGGTTGAGCTGCGATGCTCGGGAGCGGCGCTGGAAAGTGCGGGGAAGCTCGGGGACAAAGCCTTCGGCCTGCCCGACGGCGATGAGCACCTGGGTCAGCTGCGCCGTGCTGCCGTAGCAGAGCAGGCGCGGGCGCCATTGCGGCAGGTACTTTTCGTTTGACTGGTAGAGAGAGTGGAGCTGCCACCAGCGCGAAGCGAAGACCAAAACCTTCCGGTTGAGCTTCTCGAGCGGGGAGGCGCCGATGCGCTCGCCGCGGGCGAAGGACTCCCGGAACATTGCGAAATTCAAAGAGATTTGCGTGATTCCCAGCCTGTCGGCGTTCGCGATCAGCTGGGTGACCATGAACTCGGTGACGCCGGACACGGCGGGGAACGCCGCATGAGATCAAAGAGACGTCCCAGCGGCCCCACGGGACGAAAGACAGGAGGCCGCACACGTCGCCCTTCGCCGTGTGTGCGGTGACGATCACCGTGCGCCCGTCGCGCGGGTCGCCGATCCTCCCGGAGGCCATGGAGAAGCCGCGTTCCGGGCCGCCGCCGCCACGTCGGCGATCTTGACGAGCTCCGCCAGCTCGTCCGCGGGAATCTCCGACTGGCGCCGAACCTGCACCCGGTATCCCGCGTTCGTCGGCCCCGCGATTGCTTTGCGGACCGCTCGCAACGCCGGGTTTGCGAGCCTGAAGGAGGCGACGTCGATGACCGCTTCGTCGCGGGACGATCGCCCTGAGGCCCTGTGCGCGGTACGCCCTGGCCCCCGTCTTCGCTGGCTGAGATGACTCCGGGGACCCAACCGTAGGAACGCGCGTGCTCCAGCCATTTTGCAATTGCCTGAGGCCACGACTGCCTGTCTCCGATGGGATCGCCGGCGGCCAAACACACGCCGAAGACCACGCGAAACGACAGGGCCGCCTTGCCGTCGGGGGAGAAGACCGTTCGTCGATCGTCACGAGTGGCAAAGTACCCGAGCGAATCCGCCGAGCCTGCGGCGACGAGACCGACGCACCGCCAGTTCGTCGTCGTAATCCCTTTGGGCGTTCTGCGGAGCGGCGCGGAGGAAGACGACGATGGCCAGCACGAGGTCGCAACCGAGATGACGCCCGACGCCGTCTCCACCCAGTACGGCCCTTCGATGGGCGAGCGGAAGGGGCGCTGGTCGGACGGGAGGCCGAGCGCCACAGAAACGCTCCAGTTGACCGCTTGGCGAAGGGAAGTCTGCCGAACCCCGCCGTTTCCAGGGCGAAAAAGGCGAATCCGGCCGACGTCGCGAACCCCAACGCGATGACGAGGCACGCCCGCCGCAAGGCTCCGGGGGCCAAGCGGGCGGGAAAGGCGCTGCGCATCCAGAAGGCGCTCGCGACGACGAACAAAGCGAATGCCAAAGACGCGAGAAAATGCCAGCCGTGCGGGCGGAATCGCTCCGAAGAGTCCGAGTCGATGTGAGAGAGGACGGTCGCGACCGCCAACGCGACGATCATGGAGACCTGCCACATCGCCACGGACAGCCACAGCGCGGCGCGTTGGCGCCACAAAAGCCCAGTGAAAGGAAGGTGAGCAGGAAGAAAGACAGCAGGGTCGGATAGGAAGGGATGTTCGTCACATTGAGGACGCGAGCGACGGCGTAGACGAAGTCCGGAACGAAGGCCAGCAAGAGCAGCGCTACCGCCTGCCACACGGCGAAAGCCTGCACAGTGAACACCAGGATGCGGGCGCCCAGCTCCTTGGCCCGGCTCGGGCTCTTCTTGCGGTTTGCGCCCGCCGGGCTCTCAGCCGCTGCGAGCGTCCCGTCTGACATCACCGAGTGCCCGTCCGATGTCACGCCGTCCAGCGTGTGCTCTTCTGACGTGTGCCCTTCTTGCATGGATTCCCCCGACGGCATGCGCTCTTCCTGCGCCGCGCAGTCCGAGGCGCTGTCCGCCGTCGTCGGCTGCTCGCTCGTCAAATCCCTTGTCCTTGTCCCTCTCATCGGCGATTCGCGGGTTGCCGGGAAAGCGCGAGGCACGCGCGTGATCCGAGCGTCGGTCCGTCTGCGTGCTTGGGGCGTCCAGGTGCGGTATACCCGTGAAATTTTCTATTGGAACTGTAACGGGTCGGGCGCCGCGCAGTCCAAAGCGGAGGGATTCGGTGACGATTGTCAGCGATTCGGATGCGCGCAGCGAAGGGCGCTTTCCCCAACGGGCTTTCGCCGGGCGGCGCCCGCGGTCCGCCCGCGACCACATCGTGGATGCATCGACGTCGCAACCCGCCGCACGGTCGGCTACGGTCCGCCCGCGACCACATCGTGGATGCCCGCAGCGGAATCTCATCGGGATCGTCTATGTTCGACTCATGGACGAACAGAAAGCAGCTCACAGCGTGCACTGATCGTCGGGCTCGGAATTTCCGGCATGGCTATGGCCAAGGGGCTGCACGAGATGCGGGTGGGACGTGACCGTCGTGGAGCGCGCCCCCGAACGCCGTCGCGGAGGCTACTTCGTCGGGCTCTTCGCCGTCGGCAAAGCGGCTGCGAAACAACTGGGATTTGACGGAATACACAACAGGGCGCCCAAAGTTCGAGACAACTGCGCACTGGGCAAAAACGGCGAGAAACGTCGAGGGCTCGGCTTCGGCGACCTTCCGGGCGACCCGTGGCTCTTGCTCCGCAGCGACATTGAAAACGCCGCCTACGAGGGCGATCGACGCGCTTGATCCGAAGATCGACGTGCGGTACTCGACCGTCGACGCGCATCGAGCAGGACGGCGCCGGCGTCGACGTGTGGCTCAAAGACTCTTCGGACGGCACGGAAAGCCGGGAGCGCTACGACCTGCTGGTGGGCGCCGACGGCGTGCACTCCACGGTCCGCAAGCTCGTCTTCGGGCCGGACGGAAATACATTCGCCATTTGGGGTACATGATCGTCGCCTCTCAGATTCCGAGGATCTTCCGGGGCTCGAACGCGGCCAGGCGCGACCTTCGCTGAGGCCGGAAAGTCGCTCTGGGTGTTTCCCTTCAAGGATCGTCCAGCCACCCTCATGTTCAGCTACAAGTCCGACGACGTCGCCGCCGAGTTCGAGGTCGCCTCGCCTGCCGCTCGAGATCCGCGAGGTGTACGGCCCGGTCGCGGCCCCGCCGGTCAAGGCCGCGATCGATCAGCTCGAGCGCGCCGACGAGAGCCTTTTCGACGAGGCCGTGCGGGTCCGGATGGACCGATGGCACAAGGGGCGGGTCGTGCTTATGGGCGACGCCGGATGGTGCCTGACCCTGTACTCGCGGATGGGGGCCTCCACCGCGCTGGCGAGCGCGAATTTGCTGACCGCGATCATCGGGCGGAGGAAGGGCGACGTCGAAGGGGCGCTCGAAGAGTGGGAGGCCAGGTCGCGTCCGTTCATCAGGCACTACCAGAAAGTCGGTGCGCGCAACAGGGCTTTCTTCACTCCCGCAGGGCAGGGCAGGCGGGACGGCGCGTGCCCTTGCCATGTCGGTTTTCAAGCGCCCATGGGGGCGTTCGCTGCTCGCGGCCTTCGTCGGAACCGGAAGGAAAGGCAACAGGCTCATGAAGTCCGTCATTCCCGCGCGGGGGCGGATTTCGCCTTCCCAGCCGCGCGAATGGGCGGGGGCTTTCATCTTTTCGGCTTCCGATCGAGCCCTGCGGCTCTCGATCCTGGGCCTTCGGTCCGTAGGGGCCGGCCGCCGCCCAAAGGGAATGACGGAATTCATTGAAAACCGTACTATCTGCGCCTTGCCCATGTCGGTGTCGGAAAGTAGCGTTGAACCATGAGCAGCTGGCCCCTTTCTTCGGCGCGCGTCGGAGCCCCTTTGCGTCGCTGCGGTGCTTGCTCTGGCGGGCTGCCGCGGATCGGACGCGGGCAATTCCTCGACGGAACCGGGGCGGTCCCCGAGCGCGGAGGCCTCGACGGCGCCCGGCGCCCGCGCCGGGGCGAGCGAGCACAAGGCAGGCGCCGGGGCGAAGCCGACGGCGGCGCCCTCGAGGGCATCGCGGGGCTCCCTTCCCCCTCGGGGGATTTCACGAGGCGGCCGTCAAATCGGAGGGCCCAAGCTGTCCAACCCTTTCGACTCGCTTTACGACCGGGATTTCGGCCTCGCGGCTCTGTCTGCCGAACCTGCGGGCGCCATGGAAAAAGCCTGCGGTCGCGGAGGGCCTGAAGAAATCGGCGACGCTCGATCCCGCCAACAAGACCTTCGTCTATCGGGCGACGGACGCCGGCAAGGCCAGGGGCGACTTCGTGCGCCGACAACTCGCACAAACAGGCCTTCAACGCCGACAACACTCGTTTCATCGCGCGCGACGGGCAGGGGCGCCTGGTACCTCTACGACGCCGCCACGTTCAAGCAGATTAAGAAACTCGGCGAGCTCAAGGGCAGTGCGAGCCGATCTGGCACGCTTCGGATCCGAACCTGCTGCACTTCACTTTTGCGCGACGGCGGGACCACGTGGTGGACGTACGACGTCGAGGCCGAAAAAGGCGAGGTCATGTTCGACTTCTCCGGCAAGACGCCATGGTCCCAGGCCACGTCGTTTTTCGACGAAGGGCCGGGGCACGGCCAGCGCCGACAGGGCGGTATCTCGCCCTCACCGCGACGCGGCGACGAAGGCCACTCAGACCAGGAACGTCTATGGGTGGTCGTGCTCGACGTCAAAGACAAGCGAATCGTGGGCGCGCTGGATGCGAGGAACTTCCCTAAGCCCGGAGCTTTCCCAGACTATGTCAGCGCCTCGCCGAGCGGCAGGCACGTCGTCGTCTCGTGGCCGGGGGACGCTGGAGGGACCCGCGCCTACACCCGCGACCTCAAGGACTCTTTCGAGCTTCCGACGACGTCGAAGCACGCAGGGCATAGCATACGGCCCGCAAAAAGCAGGACTATTACGTATTCGCCGACTACGGCAAAAACCAACTCTCCGCCGTCGACCTCGACTCCCACGAGCGGATCGGCCTGCGCAGCCTTTACCCCGCCAAAGGCGAAAACTACACGTTGGACATCAGCGGACAGGCGTACGACAAGCCCGGGTGGGCCGTGGTTTCGACGTACGGGGAGAAGAAAGACGACGTTTCAGACGAATCGGCGCCCCAGGAGCGAGGCCGACTACCGGAAGGTGTGGCTGGTCGAGCTGAAAGCCGGCGGACGGGCGCTGAGCGTGGCCAACAGTCGAACGAACGCTTCCGCGATCGGCGGTTCATCGAAGGACGCGGCCCCCCAGGCGGCCGGCGACCCGGATTTCTTCAAGCCGCAGGCGAGCGCCTCGCGCGATCTGAGCAGAATCGTCTTCGCCGACAACTTCGGTCAGGGGCCGATCGAGAGCTACATGGTGGGCCTTCCGAGCTGGGCCGTCAGGTGACCCAGCCGGACGGTTAAGACGCGCCGAGCGCCGCCGCCAGGGCCTCGCCGGCCTCGCGGCAAAGGGGTCGCAGCTGCAGGCAGGGCGTCCGCCGTCCCGCGCCTTCCTGCGGCCTCACTCTTCGTGCCACTGCCAGTCCATGACCCGCCACGGGAGGTCGGCGAAGAAGGAATCGAGCCGCTCAATGTGCGGGTTGAGCACGGCAGCCACGATTGCCGGGTCTTTGTCGCGGTAGGCGCCGGGCAGGCCCAACGCCTCGTAGTCGACGTTCAGTTCACGCGTCGCCTCGCCGCCGATCGAAATCGCTATGCCGTTCGAATCGGTTGCCGCGCATCGGAATTCCGTTCGGTCCCAGGGGATCTGCGCCGTCGTCGGCGTCGCGGCCTCCGTTTTGCGCTCGACTCGGTAGACGCATGACGACGTCAAGAGGAAGCCCGCGGATCCGGGGCGAGTCCATCCAGGCGAAGGGCACGCCCTCGACTTCGTCTTTAGAGGGCCCTGAAAGCCGGCCAAAAACCGGTTTGAGTGCGAGGGTTCCGAGCCTTTCTTGCGAGACAGGTCGGGCAGATGGACGGCTGCGGCGTTGGCCGGGTCGAGAAGAATGAAGTCCACCCCGTGGCGGCGCGCCGTCTCAGCCCAAATGCCGTCGGCGGCTTCGCAGCAACGCCTGTACTCGGCCTGGCTCGCCGAACTGCGGGCGAGGACCCGCCGCGCCTCCTCGAAAAAGGATGCGGGAGGCGAACCGTTGGGGGCCGGGAGCGTGCGAGGCTTTCGGCGCAGGAGGTTTCACGGCATCGACGTGCGCCTTGTATTCGGCGAGCGTCTGCGCCGGCAGCAGGGGCGCCAGATTCTCGGCGAGCCAGCTCACGTCAGGGCGAGGCCAAAAAGCCGGCCGCCTCGAACACTGGAGCGGGCGAAATCGCGAAGCCGTAGACGGCGCTCAACAGACTCCCGTCGTTCGAATTGCCGTTTGACGGTTCGCCCGCAAGGATGGCGCCCAAAGCGCACGAGGCAAGGAACTGCTCCCATCCCGTGTATAAAGCGGCGATTTTCCCTCCATAGTGTTCGATCGCTTCCGTCGCCGCCTCGTCGTCGATGAGCTGCGAGCTGTAGGCTGCGGACAGCAGAAAGACGACGAAGGCGTCGCTCAAGCCCAAGGGGCCGCGGTTGTCGGCGACCGCCATGAGCCACGCGGGAACCCTCCACTGCGTGGAGGAGGCCGCGTGGCTCGCCTGATCGATGCGAGGTTCGCCGGATGGAGCGACGCCCTCTTTCCGCGCTCTCCTTCGCCTTCTTGACGCCGAGCTTTTCGAACAGGGCCCAGGCGCGGCGCGAGGGCGCGGACCGAATCGAGGGTTTGCGTCGAATCCGGGATCCGCGGCGCAGCGAGGCCTGCGCCGCCTCCTCGAGGAGAGGCTCGCCTGCGCCGTCGGACCCGGAAAGGTACATTTCTTTCGCGGCAAAGGAAAGATCGTTTGAAATGCGCGCCTCGTCAGGGAAACCTTCCGTGAGACGTCGGCGATGAGCCGCAGTGCGGACGCGCCGCCTTCCGCCGGGGCCTGCGCACCCTGCCGCAGCAAAGCCTCCTCATTGCGCACTCGGCCAGGTCCTTCATCGCCGAACTGCGACTTTCGGATGCGCGCCGAGGCGGCGCGACCGACAGCAGGTCCTCGGCGATCACTTTCGGAGCGAGGGGCGTGAGATGATGCAATTCAAAGCGATACGGCGCACTCAACAACATGTACTCGGACTTCAATTCCATTTGCCTTGGCTCGCGCTTCTTTGTTGTTCGTCCTTATTCATGATCCCGTCCTTGCTTCCGGACCCGGAGCATTCGGCTCACTCGCGCGGAACCTTGCCGAGGGCCTCGCCTTTCGGACGAAGGCGACGGCTCCCTGGAGACGACAGGCTGACCCGCTTCATCGTACGTATGCTTTCGCCTCTGCGCAATGCCGGTCTGCTTGAGAAAACACGGTCTGCTCGGGAAAAGACGGCATTGGGAGACGCGATGGACCCTGGGATTTGACTGACGCGAACGTTGAACGATGGCAGGGAGGGTTCGAGATGCGGAAAGGGCTGAGTTCGGGATGGTGCAAGGACGGACTCCGGGATGAGACCGGCGTGGACTTCGCCCCAGCCGTTTGTTTCTCCGGGCGGGGCGTCTCTAGATAGAATGCAAGAAATCTTCGCCCCATCCGTTTCGGATGCGCAAATGAAACTTGACGGCAAGCGGGAAGGAATGAAGATGTACGAAAAACAGCGACTACGGCGGTGCCGGCCGTCCTGGATATGATTGGAATCGGCAACAGCCGGGCGTTTTTTACGCCAATGCCCAGGCGCCCGGTCCGGTCGGAGGAAGCGCGTGGGGCGGCAAGAAGCCTGCGAGACGCTCACGTGCGGGGCACTGGGGTGGCCGGATTCTGGGTTTCCGCCTCCGCTTTGCTTGTGAACGTCGTAGTGGTGCTTCTCTTCAGGCAAGGCATCCATGACCTCTTTGAAGCCCCGCTCGCCGATCCCAGCGCGTTTCCCGACGGCGACATGGCCGGCCTCTTCTTCCTCATCATCCTGATGATGTTGGCCGGGATATGGGCCGTTGCGGGTTTTTCTCTGGGAATCTCCGGCTTGGTTTTTCTCTTCGAAAGAGGGGACGCGAGAAACAAAGACTTTACTCAATCCTGGCGATCGTTCTCAGCGTCTGCAACCCGATCGTAATATCGATTATGATTAATTATTTTTGTTTCTCTAGTCTTGGTGATCGCTCGCAGGCTTCCTTGCGGCTCCCGATGTTTCTGACCGCTGCTCGGGCCGCCCGTCGACATCGCCCGGCTCGGGCGGGCTCATTCGTCGAATTCTGGGATGGCCACGACTTTACCGAAGGATTCTCGAGAGGCGAGGTATGCGTGGGCTCGCGGCATCTCGCTCAGGCGGAACGTCCGCTCTGGCCTCACGTCGATCTCGCGGCCTTCGATCGTCGAGATGAGCGCTTGCAGTCTTTCGCCGTCGACGTCGCCTGAATAGAATCCAGTCAGGTAGCCCCCGTTTGTGTCCATGATGGGGTCGAAGCCGTCAAGGGTCCACTGCCCGCCGAGCAGCCCTGTGATGCACACGGTTCCGCCCGGCCTGATGTGGGCGAAGGTGTCTTGTGCCGCCGCCGGGCCGACCAGATCGAGGATCGCATCGAAGGAGTCCTCCGTCTTCAGCGTCATTGCGATCGTCGACGACGCAGCGGTCGAACCCCTCACCGAGGAGGCGTTCGCCCTTTGCGCGCTGCGCGTCGATCCTGCGACGCGGCACGAGGGTAAAAGGGCCTTCACGAGTTTCAAGAACGCGACCCCCACTCCCGAGGTCGCCCCGCGCACCAGCACGTCGTCGCCGTCCTCAAGGCGAAGCCTTTCCAACGATCCGAAGGCGGTGTAGTAGGTCTCGGGGACGGCGGCCAGTTGCTCCCACGGCAGGGATGTGGAGACCTGGTAGACCTGTTCGTCGGGCAGGAGCGCGTACTGCGCGTAACCGCCGTCGAAAGCGCGCCCCATCTCGCCCATGATGGAAATGACCGTCTGGCCCGCGTGGAGGCGGGGGTTGAATGTGCGTTCCACCTGCCCGACGCACTCGATTCCTAGAATGCGGGGGAATGAGACCGACGGCGATTTGCCTTCGCGTGTGAAGACCTCGGAATGGTTGACGCCGACGCCGCGGACTTTGACGAGCGTCCACCCGGGGCGCGCTTCGGGCGTCGGGACTTCGCGGTACTGAAGGGCCTCCGGTCCGCCGGCCTTGTAAACCACCACGGCTTTCATGTCGCCTCGCCCAGCCTTTCTTTCTGTGCCTTTACTTTCCCTCGGTTACTTTCCCTCGGTGGCGCCGCACGCCTGCGACGCAGCCTTCTCTTTGTACGCTTCGCCCCAAGATTCAAGGGCGGCGAAGACGGGGGAGAGGCTCATGCCCAACTCCGTGAGGGCGTATTCGACCCTGGGCGGGACCTCGGCGTAGAGCGGTTCGCGTGACCAGCCCGCAATCGGCCATTGCGCGCAGATTCGATGTGAGCATCTTCTGCGAGATTCCGCGTACCGAACGCTGCAATTCGCTGAATCTGCATGCGCCCTTGAGCAGGTCCCGGATGATGAGGATGCGCCATCGGCTGGAGATGAAGCTGAGCGTAACTTCCACCGGGCAGTCTGGGAGGCCGTCCGCGGCTAGATCTTCCCGAGAGGGTTGCGCCTCCTGAGGGGTGCGGGTCTCCTGAGGATTGGGCCGGGAATGCGTGTGCGCGGCATGGGCCGGTGTTGTCGGGGCGAGGTTCAGAGCGCTTTTCGTTGTGGGCCTGGCTCGTCTGACCGGGCTTCCAACGGCTGTTGAGCTCCCGCTGGCAGGGTCTGCGATGTCTGCCGAGTCTTGGACGGTTGCCGTTGATTCCCATGCGTTTTCGACGCTGATTTTCCGTTTGTATTCTGCATTAGTCACCTGTGGGTTCCTACAGCACTTTAAAGTGCCTTCTTCCGTAACGATACTAAAGACTTTAGCCTGATTCATGATTCAGCAAGTCCATTCGAAGGAGCGTCATGAAAACAGCCGCAGCTGAAACACCCGAAGCCGGAAGGTCCCGCGGGCCGTTGAGGATCGCCGTCATCGGAGCGAATGGAAAATCAGGGTCCCTCATCGCGCGCAGCCGCTGGCTGCTGTGATGGCCGACGGGCTCGCCCCGGCGACTGGGCGCAGGCCCCGGCGGTCGGGTCTCGGTTCGCCGTAGGCGCATGGCGGCAGGCCCGAGGCGGCGGCGTCCGCAACGGCGCCGCGATGCGAAACGTCGCGCTACCTGAGCTTGACCGGCGCCGCCCCTTGGCCTTGCGCGTCGAGGATCGAGCTGAGCAGGCCGGGGAACCTTTCGTCTAGCTCCTCGCGCCGCAGATGGACGCAGCACCTGGTCCCTTCGGCGCGCGTGGCCGTGATCCCCGCGGTGCGCAGCACCTTCATGTGGTGGCTGAGCGTCGATTTGGAGACGGGCGCATCGAACTCGCCCCATTGCCTTTCGGATCCGTCCGCGAGCAGGCGAACCACGCCGAGCCTCAGCGGGTCTGAAAGCGCCGCGAGCACCGCGGTCAGGGGCACGTCCGCGAGGTCGGGATGAACACTCCTTGCCATTCCTCTAGTATTGCACTACCGTATGTTCTATATTCGTCGAACATCGAATAAAGGGTATGTTGAAAATGAACCACACAGAGAACGAGGCACACAGCCGCAAAAAGACAGCGGAAGATCCGAAGGGCGCCGCGGACGCCTCCGAGGCTGAGACGGGTGGGGCCGGGCACGGCAAAGCCTTCGGCCAGCAAGCTGGAAGTCCCGCAGGGAGAAGGCGTGCCGGGCACGGCGGACGTCTTCAGCCAACGAAGTTGGAAGTCCCGCGGGCAAAAGGAACGGCTCGGGAACAGCGCGCCCGGCCGTGATTCTGGGCGGCGCCGTCGCCTTCCTCGTGGGCTGCGACTCCATGGTCGTAGCCCCGATCGCCCCCGAAATACTCCAAAGCTGGGGCGCTTCCGCCTCGCTCTCCGCCCTCCTCGTGGCGGCATACGCCCTGGCGTACGCGGTCACAAGCCCGCTTTCTTCAGGGGCGCTGGCGGACTATCGAGGGCCGCCGGCCGGTTGCCGTCGCAGGGATTGGCCGTTTTCGGGGCGGGCACGGCCTTGACCTTCGCTGCGCCGAATCTTGCGACCGGCCTTGCCTGCCGCGCGCTCGCGGGGGCTTAGCGCGGGGATGGTCATGCCGACGGTCTTCGGCGAGGTCGTCAGCCGTTCGACGCCGCAAACGCGCGGCGCGAATGTCGGAGTAATCACGGGCATGCTGCTGTCGGCCACCGTTGTCGGAGTTCCGATCGGGTCGCTTCTGGCCTCCGCCGTCGGCTGGCAGTGGGCCTTCCTCCTTATTGCCATTCCCGGCTTTCTCGCGATATTCCCGACGGTCCGGGTTTTCTCCGGCGTCGCGCCGCGGAAGGCCGACGGGCGCGCGGGCGACGGCGAATCCGCGACGGGCGGCGGGCCTCGCGGCGGCGCCTCGGCCGCCGTGGCAGGAATGCTGAAGGCGGCGCTGACCCATCGCGGGCTTCTTCTCCTTCTGCTGAGCACCGGTCTGTGGCACGCAGGATTCGCCGTAGCGTACACGTCGATCGGCGCGTTCTACGAGGACCGCTACGGCTTCGGGGCGGCGGAAATGTCCTGGGTGACGCTCGCGGCGGGCGCGGCGGGAATCGTCAGCGCGGTCGTGGGCGGGCGTCTGCTCGCGCGATGGCGCGCCGCCTCCTATACGGCGGTTGCGGGAGGCGCCGCCGCCCTTGGTGTGACGACGGTCACCTTCTTGCCGGGCCCCGTGGCCGCAACTGTGCTCGGGCAGATGGTGTGGAGCGTCGGCGTCGTCTCGGCGCAGCCCGCATTCATGACTCTCGCCGCCACTCTCAACCCCGCGATTGCAAGGGACCGCGTTGGCGCTCAGCGGCGCCGCTCAGTATTTTGCGCAGTTCGTCGCTTCGTCGGCGGGGGCCGCGATCCTCACGGCGACGGGCAGTTTCGCGTGGCTTGGCGCAGCGTCCGCGGCGCTGGCCGTGCTGTCCGCCATATTCGTTCGCGGCGTCCGCGCTCGTTGAATCCGCGGGGCCCGTGGGGCGCACTCGGCGCGGGGGAGCAGGCCGTCAGCCCCGATCGAGGGCGTCGAGGGTTCGCGTTCCTCGGCGTCGCTCAGCCCCGCGTGCCCCGCGCAATCGACAGAATTCTCCAGCGCCCAGGCAGAGCAGGTCGGCGTAGGTTTCGCGTGCGGGCCGCAGCGAGGCCCGCCTCGAGCGCCCTCCCGTTCGACGCCGCCAGCATCCCTTCAGGCTGGGATCCGGCACCCACAGGGGAGGGACCTGGGGCCCCGCCCAGAAGCCGACGCCCCGGGCGAGCAGCCAATCCGCCGGGTGCGGACGACCTCGCCGGTGTGGCCGGCCGCCGAGCGAATCCGCTCCAGGTGTTCGCCCAGCGTCGAGACGTTCCCGACGGCGTTGAAGACTCCGCCGATTTCCGCCTCGACGAGGCGGACGATCCACGCAGCGAGATCGCGCGCGTCGATCACTGAGAACGCCTGGCCGAAGGCGTCGGGAACGAGGACGCGGCCCTCGCGGATTCGACAGCTTGGCGAAGCGGAGAGGCCAGTATGCGGCGCGGTTCGTCGGGTCTCCGGGCCCCGTGATGAGCCAGGGGCGCACGATCGTCGAGCGTTCGCGGCCGAATCCCGCGAGAATGGCCTCCTCGCAGGCGGACTTGGCCCGCCCGTAGTTTTCCTGGGAGGCCTCCTCGCCTTCGGGCAGGGGAGGCAGAGTCGGCTCGTCTTCGACGATCCCCTTCTTGGAAGGGTCCGCGTGAGACGTTCAGGGAGGAGACGAAGACGAAGCGCTTCGCCGCAGGGGGCGAGGTCGCGAACCGCCCGTTCGACAAAGCGCGGATCGCTGGCCACGTCCCGACGGCGTCCCACGTCCGCGCGGCGACGCCGGCGAGGGCGTCGCCGCGGGCGCGGTCGGCGTTGACCAGATCGGCTCCCTCCGGGATCGCATTTCCGCGGGCCAGGCAAACGACAGAATGCCCGGCGGCCAGCGCGGCCGCCGCGATCGAATGCCCCAGCCAGGCCGTCCCTCAAGAATCAGAATCTTCATGGCCCTGAGCTTACTGAGGACAGGCGAGGAAAGGCGGCTCGGTTCTCTGAGGGCGAGCGTCGGTTTCAATCGGTAAAAGGCGGAGCGCTTCGAGGCGCGAGCGCAGTCTGCAAAAGAGAGATTCGGTCAGTGAAATATTTTCAGTCAGCTCGTGGCGCGCCCGGCGGCCCACTCGGCCACGCGCCGAGCGCTCTCGCTTTCGGATATGTCTTCGACCCTGGACATGATCGACCATCGCACGCCGAACGGGTCGAGAATCGAAGCGTAGCGGTCGCCGGAGATGAAGGTGCTCGGCTCTTCGCGCAGGGTCGCGCCCGCGGCGAGGGCACGCGACACGACGTCGTCGACGTTGGGGCAATATAGACCCAAGGAATAGCAGGCGCCTTCGGAAGGCGGCGGGACCAAACCGTACTCGGGATTGGGTTCGCCCACCTGCAGCTTGCCCTTCCCGAAGTCGATCTCGGCATGGACCACCACGCCGTCGAATTCCGTGACATCGACTATCCGGGCGTCGAACACCGAGCGATAGAAGTCCAAGGCCTCTTCCGCGCCGATAATGGCGAGGAAAGGGGTGAGACTTGTCGAACCGTGCGGGATTCCGTCGGTTGTATGCTCTCCTGTGACTCCAAGTTCGGTCATGCTGCCAAGCATACAGGGTGCGTCGGTTTTGCACAGGAGGCGGACCGCCGTCGCAGTCTCTTCGCCTTGTTCCGGCAAACCCTCGTATTCTCTCGTTTTCAGCAGGCGCCAGCGAGTGCCGTCAGAACACCCTGGGGCGACGCAGAGCCGAGCTGCGCTTAGATTCTGGATAATGGCGGCATGGTAAGCGGCATGGTAAACCGAAGCGACAGCGGCAGGGGCTGTGAAAGCCGCCGGGATCGCGCCGGCAAGGGCGGCGACAGGAACGCCGAGCGGCCTTGAGGCGCTACGAAAGCCGTCTGGGCTCCGGGGCAGGAACGCCGACGGCCAGAAATGCGGCATGCGGAAAGGCGAAGCTGGCGATGCACGCAGGGGACGGCGAGGGCGCGTCCGAACCGCGAGGCGTCTGGCGGCGCGCGACGGCGAAAGCCAGACCCGGTTGGGCGGGCGGCGTCGACGGCTGGACGAAGACTGCCTCGTCGAAGTGTCGGTGAAAATCGTGCCGTCAGGGGGCGCTCGAGGCGGTCGCTCACGGCTTTCGACGGAGGCCTGCGCCCCGGCGCCGTCAGCAGGGCGTCTGGAAGGCCGTGCGCGATGCGCTCGACGCTGGATGCTCGGGCTCACCCCCGACCCGGATGGCCGAGGGCCTCGCGAAGCCTTCGGATTGTGGGGAGGGGCGTCGGTCCGACGCTGGGAGGACTCGGGATGCGTGCGCCTCTCGATCCTCTCGGGCGGACAGGACGGGCCTGACAGCGTCGAGTCCGTTTACGACGAGGCCGAGGAGGCCGTGCTCGCCGTCGACCCGAGGGCGAGCGTCCTGTGATCAGGACGTTTACCCAGGGCCGCCCCGGTGAAGCTGCGGAGGGGCCTCGACGGAGCCCGGCAGCGGCGCTTTTCACGCGGCGGGGTGCGCCTCGCATGGGGCGCTTTTCACGCGGGGCTCTGCTCATGCGGCGGGCCTCCCTTCACGCGGAGAGCTCCTTCGCATGCGCGCCCGCATGCGCCTAGATGAGGACGCGCATCGATATCTCCGCGGTTCTGTCCTTGGGGAGTTTGTTCACCCACGAGGGCGAGGCCGAAACGCAGGGAAAGGCCGATGAAGAGCTTCTTGCGCCATTTCCACATCGAGCGTTTGCTCCCTTCCATGATGTGGATGTGGGAGAGCATGAAGAAGGCTTCGTCGTCGAGTTTCCAGGAAAGCTTGAGGGTCCGCTGGCCGTGGCGGATGGTCTCCGTCAGGTCGCGTTCGTCCATGAATCCGTAGCGGACGGTCAGATGCGTGACGCCTCGCACCGGCGAGGCGATCTCGTCGAGAACCACCCGCTTCGAACGGGGAACGTGCGGCGTGGGAAGGGTCTTGATCGAGACGATGACGACGTTGTCATGCAGCACTCGGTTGATCTCTGTGTTCTTCTTCAATGCGAGGGGCGTGGTTGTGAGCATCGAATGCGGGTAGATGGCGGTTCCGGGGATTCGCCGAACGGCGGAGGACGCCAAACCCCGGAGATACTCGGAGAGGCTTCCCTCTCCGGCTCGGCGCGAATGCGTCACGAGTTCCTCGCCGCGCCTCCACGTGGTCATGACAACGAGCATGAACGTCGCGATCAGGAGCGGAAGCCAGCCGCCCGTCGCGATCTTCGTGACGTTCGCGGCGAAAAGCGGAAGTTCGACGGCCAGGAGCACGGCGGCGGCCAAACCCGTCGCCCACGCGGGCCAGCGCCAGCCCGCCCGGGTAAGCAGCAACAGGAGCGACGTCGTCAGAAGGAAGTCCGTGGTGACCGCCAGTCCGTAAGCGGCGGAGAGCCGCTCGGAGTCCTGGAAAATGAGGATGATCGATGCGACGGAGGCGAAAAGCAGCAGGTTGACGGCCGGAAGGTAGATTTGGCCGGACTCCGTCGCCGAGGTGTGCTTGACCTTCATGTGCGGGAGGTAGCCCAAGTGGGAGGCCTGCCGCGCGATCGAGTACGCGCCCGAGATCACCGCCTGCGAGGCGATGAGGGTCGCCAAGGTGGCCATGAAGACGAGGGGCACGGTCAGGCTGCTGGGAACGAGCATGAAGAAGGGATTGCTCAGCGCCTGCGGCCTGTCGATGAGAAGGGCGCCCTGGCCCAGATAGCACAGGGTCAGAGAGGGCAGGACGACGGCGAGCCACGTGCCCTGTATGGCCCGGCGTCCGAAATGGGCGATGTCGGCGTAGAGGGCCTCCGCCCCTGTCACAGCCAAGACGATCGCGCCCAGAGCGACGAAGGTGGTTCCCGGGTGGCGCGAGATGAAGGAGACGGTCTCCACGGGGGACAGCGCCACGAGGATGCGCGGGTTGCCGACGATGTGGGGTATCCCCATGCACGCCAGGATTCCGAACCAGGCCAGCATGATCGGGCCGAAGACCTTTCCCATCTTCGACGTGCCCTTGCGCTGGGCCAAGAAAAAGCGCGGACAGGATCGCGAGCGCCGCCGGGACGACGTATTCGGCCATATGGGGAAAGGTCACCTCGAGGTCCTTCGACGGCGGAAAGGACCGATATCGCGGGGTGATGACTGAATCGCCGAAGAACAGGGCCGCTCCGAAAACGCCGAGGAGCGCGACGGCGGAGGCGATCCGGCCAGGGGTTCAGGCTGCGGCGGACCCTTGTGGCGAGGGCGAGTTCCGCCCTCGCCCTCGTTATCAGCGCGCAGAACGAAGCACACGTACTTGACCGTGACGATGAGGACGAGAACCCAGATGATGCAGGAGATGACGCCGGTTATGTCGTCTTCGTCCAGGCGCACAGCGCCGCCGTCGAGCGTGAAGACCGTGCGCAGAACGTATAGGGGGCTGGTTCCGATGTCGCCGAAGACGACCCCCAGGGCGGCCAGCCGAGGCCCGCCGATCCGGCGTGCGCCGCGGCGCCGCCTTTCTTGCGCGAAGATGCGACTTTCATGCGGGCTATCCACGCCCGGACCCTCCGGTGCATCCCAATCGCAAGCGTCCGCCGCCCGCCCTAAGGCGGGCAGGGGCGCTCGACCCGGGGCGGGCGGGGAGTGGGGCGAAGACCGGGCGAAAGCCCCCTTCACGGGGTCGGCTCACCGGCGCTTCCGGCCGGTGAGCCGATTAGCGAAGAGGCGTCACAGGCTTTCGCGGGTGATCTTCACGAGCCAGAACTCGGGTCCGTCGGCGAGGGACTTCGTAGGCGAAGGGCCGGGAGCTGCTCGACTTGGGCGAGAAGCGGAGCGGGCAGGTGTCCGCTCGATCGTCAGCGCAAATCCCGGGCTCAGCGAGGCCAGGGCGCCGAGAATGCGGCGTGGCGGACGAAATGCGGGATGGCGTGGACGTCGAGGACCTCGTCCTCGGAGGTGTCGAGGACCTTGTAGGGCGGACGCCGGCGTCGAAGCCTTCGCCTCCGCATTCCCGGCTTTCTCGCCGTGATCGTGACCGCATCCGCAGGTATGTTGGGACATGGAACCCTCCTTTGTTGAAACAGCTGTTGAAACGGCGCAACGATTCTACGCGGCGAGGCGAAGGGCGGGCGCGGTGCGCTTCGTTTTCAAGCTCAGCGCGAAGCGCCGGGGCGGGCGGGGGGATCGCCCGAGGCGCGCGACTTTAGTCGACCTTGAGCCTGTTTTCAAAGCCATCGCCTTCCATTAGGGATGGAAACAAGTGTTCTGCGTATGGAGGATGAGGTCGTGAACACTCAGATTTTTCCCGCGCGGCGATCGGCTTCCCGAGGGGATGTTCACCGGCGCCGCCTACATGCATCCGCTTGAAGACAATGACCTGCTCAATGCGGGCGCGGTCACGTTCGAGCCGGGGGCTCGGAACAACTGGCACGCCCATCCCGTGGCCCAGCTCCTCGTCGTGACCGCGGGAGAGGCCCTCTACAGGAGGAGGGCAAGCCGGCCGTGCGCGTCCGCGCCGGCGAGACGCATACACTCCGGCGGGAGTGCGCCACTGGCACGGGGCTGTCCCCGACGCCGAAATGACGCATGTCGCCGTGACGCTCAAAGGCCCCCGACGGGCCCGTGGAATGGAGCAGGCCGGTGACCGACGAGGAGTACGCGCAGGCGGCGGCCGAAGCCGTTTGACGGGAGAGGCGGCTTCGGGGCTGTGACCGGCTCAATGGAGATCGGCGGGAAGGCGGCTGGCGGGAATGCGATGCGCAAGCTCGCCGAGTCGGGTTGGGTTGCCGCGCCGTCGGCAGCGGCGGCTTTGTCGAGGGCCGGCCTCCCGCTGCCCGACGTCGGATACCTGGCTGAGGCGTTCGAGAAAACGGTCTGGAAGGCCGCCGAGGATGCAGCCCGCAGCCTCGCCGAGCGCTTTCGGACGGCTCGATTCTCCGACGCAACGGCGTTCGCGCCGCTTCTCGTGCCCGATCCGTCGAGATTCGATGTGCGCGTCCCGGCGCCGGAGGGAGCCCGAGCAGATCAGCCCGAAGTGCTCAAGCCCGATTTCCTGGACGGGAGGATCGGCGAGGGAGTCGACGCCTGCGACGAGGGAGACGCATGGACCCTGTTCGTCGCGGCGACGTCGCCGGCGGGTGTGGCGATGGGCAGCTATGACGACGTCGCGGGCGCCCCGTCCGAGGCCTTCACCGTGGAGGGCTTTGACACACGTTCCCTCATGATCCGCCAGCTGTGGGGCGCCCTGACCTTCCAATGCGGCCGCGAGATGCCCGACTCGGAGCGGCGCGAGGCGTGGACGTTCACCGTGTTCGCGGGGAGGCGCCGGTTTCGGGCTCCGTTGTCTCGGGGACCGTGCTGCACGGCCAGGTCCGCCAGCGCCTCGGAAAACCGACTCGCGGCATTTCGTCTGCGGTGCGCTCCCGCTGTGAGGATTGCGGGCGCCCGAGGCTGAGGGCAGACAGGCCGGGCCCGTCCGGCACCGCGGTCCGAAAGGCCGAAGGCCCGCCCGGCGGCGAAGCGCGTGCGCTTGCTGACGTCGCGGTTAAAGCCGTCTGCGGCCGAAGAGGCGCCAGTGTTTTCGGGTCTCCCGCTCCGAGGCCAAACGACGTAGACTGTTGGCTTCAGTCCGTATGAAGTCACGCAAAAAGGGGCGCCCATGGGCAACTTCGACCTTCACAACCTCCCGGATCAAATCGTCGCCGTCGTCGCGACCTTTGTTCTGTGCCTGCTTCTCGGAGTCGAACGCCAATTCCACCAGAAGAACGCCGGCGTTAAGACGCATGATGCTCGTCGGCCTCGGCTCGTGCCTGTTCACGCTCGTCTCGGCCTGCGGGTTTACGCCCCCGGATGCGGCGGGCCTGGACCGTTCGAATCGCCGCGCAGATCGTCTCAGGCATCGGCTTCCTCGGCGCGGGCGTGATCTTCGTCAACAACGACACCGTCAAGGGCCTGACGACGGCGGCCACGGTGTGGGTGTCCGCCGCGATGGGGATGGCGTGCGGCGCCCACATGACACCGGTTGCTATCGTCGTTCTTCTGCTGCACTATGCCCTCGTCTTTTTGCTCGGGCCGCTTTCGAACAAAGCTTCCCTCGAGTCACCGCAACAACCGGACGGTCATCGAATACGAGTCCGGGCACGGCGTCATGCGCCGAATCCTCCTGACCGCCACCGCCACGGATACCGGGCCACGGTGAATTCGACGTCGTCGATCACGACGGAAGAAGGGCCGGAATGCGCGTGGTCATGCGCTTCGAAGGCCCCTATCCGCAGGACGCCCTCATGCGTGCGCTGTCGGAGGTGGAGGGCGTGCAAAGCCGTCGACGTCGTTGAATCAGGGAGACCTCGACTGAGGCCGCCAAGCCTTCCCTTTCGGCAATCGGCGGCTTCTCGGCCGGTGCGCGTTCGCATGCCGTCTGAATTCAGGCGAGCGGGGCGGACGTCGGCGGGCGAAACTGCCTCCGACGGGGCACGGCGGCCTTTTGGCGTCAGCCCAGCAGGTCGCTGACGACGTCGAGGTATGGGTACTGGGACCAGGCGGAGCGGTCGCCGATGACGTAAAGGCGGTCCTTCGCCCGGCCGACCGTCGCGGTGATGAGATTGGGGTTCTTTGTGACTCTCACCTTCGCCGCGGCCCGGTCGGGGTCGCCGCCCAGGACGAGGATGACCACCTCGGGCGGCCGCGCGGCATGCTCTGAATCGTCCCGGTCCTCAAGCCCGGCCAGTGGATTGAGGAAAGCATTTCCAATTCGCGCGCAACCTGGGCGAACGGAGTGGCGATGAAGATGCGGTCGGCTGGAACCCCCTCGGGTCTGAGCTTGTCGAGGAGCTCCCTGACGGCGTCGATTTCAAGAGGCTGTACATGGCTTCCGGGATTGCCGGCGGGTATGTCGATCCATGCGCTTTGCTGAATCGACGTCGGCGAGCCGGCGGCGCCGGCAGCAATCCGTCGTGAGGCGATCGCATTGACGATCGAGTGCATCGGCTCTGAGCAGCGGCTCTGCACGCGCAGCGGGATGCCGACCCACAGGCCAGCGGAGGGCTCGCCGTCGGCTCGCTTGCCGGTGTGCAGGGTGGTGCCGTAGCTGCTGACGCGGTCGGCGAGCGTTTGCACGGAGGCCCCCGGGGCGAGCCATTGGGCCGTCCCGTACATCGAGGCGATCGACATGCTCGTCTTCATCGGCACGGCGACGGTGGGTTCCAGGCGCAGGGGGTCGCCGATCGCGACGGTTCGTCGAGCCCGGGCGAGCGTTCCCACCGCCATCTGGGGTCTGACCTCGGCCGCTTCGTCACTGCAAGCCATCCGAAGGCCTCGCGCCCGATCGAGTGGAACATGCGCGCCGCGGCAGGTGAAAGTCGTGCAGACCAGGGGAACGGCGAGGAACAAAAAGCTGCCACGCGGCGGTCAGTTTCTCCGGCTCGAGGTTGTTCAGGGCGGTTCCCGGCGACGACGTCGGTGGCCGCATCAAGCCCGGGATGGGTGAACTCGGCTGCCGCGCGCAGGAAGGCGGCGTGCAGTTTCAAGGCGGCCAAGAAAAGCTCCGAGCGGGCCTCGTCGAGTTCGACGTCGAGCCAGGGCGTGTTCTGCTCCCGCTCGGCCTCGCTCTGCGGGGCCCCGGGATAGGACTTTCCCCACAGCCGCCGATCCTCTTCGCATTGGCGGGTGAGCCTCGGGATGTCGGCCCGGATCTGGGTCAATTCCCTGTTGAATCGCACTGACGCGGCGGGCGCGGGCGCGCACGAGCTCCTCGGCCTGAGCCAGAGCCGCATGGGCGAGCCCGTCTGCCCTCCCGCCGCGGCGGCCTCCCGTGCGCTGAGCTCGTCGTGGCGTGCCTGCCACCCGCGCTTGGCGCCCCCTCCCGATCCGATCCTGCGGAACAGCCCGGGCTCTTCCTTGCGTTGGCTTTGGACGAGCGCGCTCGCTGCGCGAAGCTCGCGTTCGGCGGACGCCGCCGCGTCGATGAGCTCGGGAACCGAGGCCTCCGCCTCCCGCAAATCCGCCACCGCGACGTAGATCGCGTCTTCGGCGCGGGCGAGGCGAGTGGGGAGCTGGGCGAGTGTGTCGCGCCGCCTTTCGGCGTCGACCCGCTGCTGGAGAAGCGCTTCGACCTTTTTCTCCACCTCTGCGTAGGCTGCGCATGCGTTTGCCCAGTCGGCGAGCCGGAGGTTGTCGCGCCGGATCGTCTGCTCCTCGAGGATCGCGTTCATCCCCGCGACGCCTGCCGTTCCGTCCGCGAACCAGTAATCGCGGCGGAAGGCGGCCTGCTGCGCTTTGGTGTCGAGCTGGGCGGCGACCATCGCTCAAGCCCCCGAGGCGTCGGAGGCTTCGCCGTCCGAAGGCCGGTCCGCGGAGGGGAGGCTGCGGCGCTCTCGCGATCGCCCGGGGGCTCCGGCAGGGCGGGCGATTCGTCTCCCAGGCCGAGCGCGGGCGAATCGGGCGAAGGCGCCGAGGGCGCTGACAGGGCCGTCTGCGCTGAAATGGCCGACGCCGCAGAAGAGGCCGACGCTGCAGAAAAGGCCGACGCAGCGGACAAAGGCGAGGCGGAAGACTGCGACGCGGCCGCATCGGGGGACGATGCCTGGTCCGGCGAGTCGGAGGACGGGGCGGGCGCAGCCGAGGCGGCGGAAGAGCGGAGTCTGCCGGGGGCGCCGAGGCCGCGGGAGCGTCAAGCCCGCGAGCGCCGGATCGCCTGCCGAATCGGACTCGGCCGAAGCGGGTTCCTGCATCGGCGAATAGGGGGCGTTCGACCCCGGGGCCGTTGAAGTCGCGGAGTCTGCGGACGGCGCGGACTCTGCCTCCGCCGCATCGACCGTCGCGCTGATTTGCGCCGCGTCGGCGGCCGCGCTTTCGTTCGTCGGCGCATCGCTTTCCGTCGACAAGGCGGAATCCTCCGGCGCCGCTGCCTCTGCCGACGCGCCCGCCGACGCGGGAAAGCCGAACCCCGTCCGGTTCGCCGACGCCGCGAGAGCCGACGCCGCAGAAAGCCGAGAGCCCGCTGATGAAGCGGCGGCCGAGGCAAAGGAGAACGCCGGATCCGAAAACGCCGGATCCGAAGAGGCCTCTGCGAGGGAGGGATCCGTCTTTCCCATATGGAAAGCGGATTGCTTGACGGCAAGCTTGGCGTTGCTCAGCAGCGAGGCGCCGTCGGGGCGCTGCTTGGGTGCGAAGGAGGCGATGTCAATCGGCGGGAGAGATCCGCCGACGTCCTCCGAGGAGACCGAGGGCAACGGGAACCCTGCATTCGACAGGGCCGTTGAGTCTATGAGCAGAGAGTCGTTCAGCGGCAGGCCGGCGAACGGCGAGTTGCCGGAACAGGGCCGAAGCCGCCGCGAGGCCTTCTGGCCGGAGCCCGCTGCGGCGGGGCGTCCCTCGGGCCGGGAGGCCGCAACGGTGCGGCCGCGGTTGACGTAGCGGCGAGGCCTTTGAAGAACGCGTCGCCCGAACGCCATTTTTTCGCCACGAAGGAGGGCGAGAGGAACTCTTCGGCGAGGGTGTCGGTCGGCCCGGCTGACACGACGACGGTCTCGAAACCTGTGAGCTCGGGCTTGAGCTGGGGAACCTCGCGGCGGGAGGCGCCGTCGTCCCACGTGTGAATCGTTCCGGTGAATGCGTCCCTCGGATCGCGCAGACGTGACAGCCTGCGCGCGCGGTTCGACGACGTTGCCCGCCAGGATCTCGCGGACGACGGCGGCCTTGCCGGTGCCCGGCGCGCCGTTGATTGCGAGGATCCCTCCTCTGTCGGAGAGCTCGTGCATGGCGCGATTGACCGCGAACTGCTGGTTGCGCGAGAGGTGCAGGGGCAGGGTCGGCGGGCCATCTGCCGGCGGGAATGCGGGTGGCGCTGAGCCGGGCGTCGATAGCGCGCTGCGCTTGCGCATGTCGTGTCGGCGGGCGGTGTTGACCGCTCTGTCGGGCGAAAAGGAAGCGCGAGCGCCGTTCCGGCGTCGTCTCGGCGAATGAGGGTCGCTGGCGAGGGCGATCTCGTCGAGGAAGGGGGCTGTTGAGGCTGTCCTCCTCGCCCACGTCGGGGGAAGGCCGTGCGCTCCGGGCGCACCGGGCTCGCGGACCCTGACGCTCTTGATCCGCACGGCGGGCCTTGCCAGCGAAGGAATTCGCGTCACGCCGGCGGCCGATTGGGCGATTGCGACCAGTTCGGCCAGCGAATCCGAGGTTTGCGGGGACGGGTGGCCCGTCTGACGAACGCCGAGCTTCGAACGTTCGAATCGAATTGACAAGCTCCTTCGAGCCGGCGTCGAAACCGAGGAACCACCAGGGAACGATCGGCCCGGGTCGCGGGCCCGCCCCACTCCCCACGCGGCGGAGGACAGCACGGCGGTTTCCGGCAGGACGCGGCCAAGGGAATCGAGCTGAACCGTGGCGCATGCGCTCATTCCGCGGACGACGGCCAAAGTGTCGGTTGAATCGACGAAGATCGATTCGAGCTCGCGAGCGATGTTCTCGGCGGTGAAACACCCCAGATAGACGGTGTGACGCCACTCCCCTTCGAATGCTTCGGCGTCGGCGATCTCCTGCCAGGGCAGCATCATTCCCGGGCGGAGATCCAGAACCTGGTAGTCGGGGAGGGGCGCTTGCACGCCGGTGCGTCCCTTGCCGCGGCGTGCCTCCGCCCCTGGTAGCGGTGGAAGCGAACGGGCAGATCGGCGTCCTCCGCTGCGTCGTCGGGCGTCTCGCCCAGTGCGGAGGAGGGCAGCTCGAGCTGGGCGCGCCAATCCTCGCCCTGGCGCCGCCGACCATTGCGCCGCGACCTCCGTTTGCGTCCGGTGGGCTCGGGAATGGGCTCGGGGCTGAACTGCTCGATCAGGTTCCACGTAGCGAGGACGCTCAGCTGCTCGTCCTTGAATCCGTGCATCCCTTCTGACATACCTCAGCCTATCTTCCGCCGCGCGAAAATCCGCGCAGCCCTAGGGAAATCTTACTTTGTGTCACGCCAAGAGCGCGGGCTGAGGCTTTCTAGGCCGGTATGGGTTGCAGCAACCCTTTTGAACTGGGGTAAACACGATCGTGTCCTTCCAATTTTGCGTGATGTGACGGTAATGCCGCCTCCTGATACACCATGATAATAAACGCTTGCGGCAAGCGCATGAAGCGACCCGCTAATCTACTGAGACGGCTGTCGTTTTGGTGCCGCAGGTAGCGATGGTGTTATCCGTGTCTTTTACCTCAGCGTACCAGCTAAATGGGCGAGTGATTCCCGGAATTCGGGTGTACGCCTCCACAATCGTCAAATATCCGTGTTCGATGACCACGAAATTGTCGTCTTCGACGGGAAAGACCTTCTTGCCGTTGAGGTGCCCGGCTGAAAGAACTCCGTTCGCCCCGTCCTCGCCGAAAAGCGTGACGACGTAGCCGAGGGTGTCCGGCGGCGTGCCGACGCCGTCCTCGTACACGAAACGCGCTGAGTACTTCGTTCCGTTGCCTCGAAAGACGACCTTGGAAACGGGGGACTCGGCGCCCGAGACGGGCGTGCACTCGACCGACGTCGTGAACGCCCCTGTCGATTGGGGCGACGACTGCGGTTCGCTGGGACTCTGATGGTCGCGCGAGGGCAGGGGGCGCCGGAGTCGACGTCGGCCTTTCGCTGGCCTCGACGGAGGCGGGCACCGACGTCGCAGCCTTAGATTCGCTCGATGAGGGCGCCGTCGATGGCGCCGAGGACGCCGAAGGCGACGTCGTTCCGCGGGTCTGAGGCGAGGCGGCGGTCGAAGCGATCTGCGTCGGCGTTTGTGATTGACTTTTCTTGCCGTTGGACGATCCTGACGATTCGCATGCGGTGAGCGCCACTAATAAAGGCCCACCACGGTGGCCGCTCTTTCAATCTCTTCGGCATGTTCCCTCCTCTGTGGCGTTGCTTTCTGCCTCCGCGTGTTCAAGCGCCACTCCTCAATATTGTTACCGCCAAGGAGACATTGTGTCATGGGTACTATTGCCCAGGGCGGGTGTGTGCGAGGTTTATTCGGCTAGACGGCAAGGAAAAAAGAAGGAGTGTTAGCTCCGCCAAATTGAGGGCGAATTGCGCGGGCCGTCTCCCTAATGATAGTGCTAGCTTGCGGATCCTGAAAAGGGTCAGCAGTCCCTGCGCCGGCCGCTCAGCCAGCCGGTGAGTTTCGATCCCGCCCCTTTTGCCAGGTTTTTCGCCCCTTTTTTGAGATGCCCCTGGGTTTCTTCTCGATGCGCGGCCAGCAGTTCGGCGATCCTCGCCCACGGGATGGCCCTGCGAATGGCAGAGCACTGGCTGGTCAGTCGTTTGCGGCGGTTCGCCTCCTCGACGGCCTCGTTGAGTGTGGCGGCGTCTTCGCCCAGGGCATCTGCGATCCACAGCATTCCCTGCGGCGACGTCGAACGATTCCATCCGACCCGCGCTTCGAGCGAGCGCCTTTTGCGGGCGGAGCCGTCGGGAACCTCAAGGTCCTCGTACCAGCTGACCATCGACTGTTTGGGGCTGGAATACCAGTGCTCTTCCGCAAGCAGGCTGTCGGAGCCGGACCTGCGTGCGTCATATCGGTCCGATATGGCAGCCCCTCCGGTAATTTGGACAGCACGCGTGAAAAGTCCACAGCGCTGAGGCCCTCATCGCTCATTGTTTTCACCCTAACGGAAGTTTGTCGTCCGATTGGACTTTTGTGTGCGTGATAGTTTTGTCTTCATTGGTCTTTGCATTTTACGTCATTTGGCATTGATGAGTCGACAATCTTCACGTCTGTCTGCATGGGCATCATTGTCCGACGCCCCGTAAAAGGAAAACGTCCGAATTGTCGGGGGAGAAACTCACACGGCGGGGCTTGGCGCCGGCTGTTGGCCGCGCGCCGTTGGCTGGAAGGATCTGAGCGGTCCGAACGAAGCTTGGCGACCTGAGGGAGATCCGAGCCGCCCGAGGGAAAAACGGGGCGGTCAGGCCATTTTGCGGCGACGTGCCCGCACCCGTCTCGATTCGTCCGCAGCGGTCGCGTTCGCCTGCTGGTAGGCTGACGTGAAATCTCGGCGGGGCCGCTTCCGCGCAGGGGCGCGGGGCCGCTTCCATCCAGAGGGCGCTAGCCGGCCTTCGCGGTGAGAATGCAAATGTCTGAGCGGCGACGCTCAGGAAAATTCGGGCGAGGCAACGCCCGGAAGGACCCGGGCGGCGACGCCCAGAAGAACTGGAGGAAAAAAATGACTCGCTCGGCGGTGGACGGCATACTGCCTTTTTCACTTTCGCCCTTGCCGTGTTGGCGTTCAGGTTCGCCGTCGACCCGCCGCACATGCTGGCTGTGGGAGTCGCCGCCGTCGTCCTCGGCGTTCTGGCCTTGGTCTTCGCCTTGAATTCCGACAACAACGGCGGCCCGCTCTCGTCTCAGGGCAACGACGTTCTGGCTGCGCTCGGATGGGCGGGCGGGTCGTCGGCCTGGCGTTTTTCCCGCCGCAGCCGTCGTGGGCGTGGGTCGTGGCGATGATCGGCCTTTTGACCGCCATGCAGAGGTACGCAGGAAGGCAGTGGTACGGCTAATCCACGACGACGTCGGGCTTCCCGCTTCGCGGCAGCAGAATCCTCCTGTTCGGCCCCATCCGCCACCACCTGCCGGGTCGCCCTCGCTTCGGGCCCACGCGTTCGCGACGGCGTTCCTCGTCAACTCGACCCAAACGGCGAGGTCGACGAAAGGGCCGACACGGGGCGCTCGCCGCCCCGCATCCTGTGAGGATGAGAACGTCAACGGGCCCCGACGGCGGAATGCGAACCTCCTCCGCCCACGCGCCGCGGTTCCAATCCCACATGCGCGCCGTCGCGCGCCCTCGGGACCGGACGGGCTCGAGAATCTGGGCGGCGACGGCCTCGACGCCGTCGATCAGGCCGTTCCAGCCGCCGATGAACGACTCGACTTCGATCGCGGCGACGTCAATGCCTTCCTCGCGGAGCTCCTTCTCCAGTTTTCCCGCCAGGGTGGTCTTTCCGGCGCCCGACCTTCCGTCGATCGCGACTATGAAGGTTGGCCGCGCCGCCGCTCCCGAGCTCGCCGCCGCCGAGCCCGTCGGCGTTTCCGAAGCCTGCTCTTCTGCCCGCCTGCATTCGCCCGCCCGCCTCCGTTCGTCTGTCAGCGAGCGAATGAAGCGAGGCGCGTCCGCCGACGAGACTCGTACGGGATTGCTCTCGGGCATGTCGGCGTTCCTTTCTTTGGGATCGATCTTTGACGTTCCACACAATTATGTGAGCCTTACCTTACTTAAAGATATCCTTGTGCATATGTCACAACACACGCCCCTTGCGGAAAGCGAATCCGACCGTGCGGACGTTCCCCGCGTCGTCATCGTCGGAGGCGGTTTCGCCGGAGTCTGCGGCGCGCAGCCTCAAAAAGGCTAAAGTCCGCATCACGCTCATCGACAAGAATCCCTATTCGACCTTCCAGCCGCTCCTCTATCAGGGTGGCGACCTCCACTTTGAACCCCGGGGACATCACGTACTATCTGCGCGCGATCCAGGCGGGGCAAAAGAACCTGAGGGTCGAACTGGGCGAGGTCACCGCCATGGACCATTCGGCCAGGACGGTCACGGTCGACGGCGCGAACGCCATCCCGTACGACTACCTTGTTGTGGCGACCGGCGTGGCCGCCAACTATTTCCAGGATTCCCGGCGCGCGGGAGAATGCGCTGCCGCTCTACACCCGCGGGCATGCGCTCGATGTGCGCGATCGAATTCAAAGGCTTCTCGACGCCACGGCCAAACGCCCGGGCGCGAAGATCCGAATGGTCGTCGTCGGCGGCGGGCCCACCGGCGTCGAGACCGCCGGTGCGCTCGCGGAAATGCGGAACAAAGACGTTCCCGTGCTTTTCCCGGAAATCGGGGCCGACGGGATCGAGGTTGTCCTCATCGACATGGCCGACCGCCTGCTCGGGCCGTTCGACCCCAAGTCGTCCGAATACACGAAGAGGGCGCTTGAAAGGCGCGGCGTCAAGCTGATGTTTCGGACCGCAGTCAAAGAAGTGCGCAAGGACGGCGCCCTCATCGCCCCCGTCGGCGGCGGGGACGAGGACTTCCTCGAGGCCGCCGTCGTCCTGTGGGCTTCCGGCGTGGGAGTGCCCGAGGCGGTGAATTCGTGGGGCCTTCCGCAGAACGCCCGGGGGCGCATACTTGTCGATGACCGGCTCCGGGCAGAGGGTTTTCCCTAATGTCTTTGCGGCGGGCGACGTCGCCTCGACAGGGGAGCGCGGGCTGCCCCAGCTCGCTCAGCCGGCCAAGCAGACGGGCAGGCACATCGGCAGGTCATCCGCGCCGACCTCGGCGGAAGAAAGATCCGGGCGCCTTCAAGTACAAGGATCTCGGCATCATGGCGACCATCGGGCGAGCCGCGGCCGTGGCAGAGATCAAGCATTCCCTCGGATGAGGGCTTCCCGGGATGGATGACGTGGAACATGGTTCACATCGCCACCCTCATGGGAGGCCGAAACGGTTGGCGTCCATGGTCAACCTCGGGACGAAGTACGTCACATGGCGCAAGAGCCACTCGTTGATCGTCGGCGACATCTCCGACGTTTCAAGGTCGCGGAACCGAAGGAAAGCCACTTTCCGTCGCGCGGTCTTTGCGTTAGAAGGCCTTCCGTCTTCGCGTCAGGGGCGCTCCCGCCTGGATTTGCGAGGGGTGCCGGGGGCGGTTGCATCCCTGCGAGAGGTTCTCACGCGCAGTCGTCAGTCGCGGGAGGCTTCGGCCTCTTGGGCGTCGATCGTCTCCCGCAGCTCGGCCAGTTCGACCATGTCAGAGGCAGCCCCCAAAAAGTGCACCCCTCTCGGTTCGACGGCGTTGCGAATCGAGGCCGTCGTCGATTCGACCGTCAATCTGGTTGGTCCGTACCCTTGGATGAAGTAGGCGAATTCCCGTCCCGAAAGCTCTTCCGCCTTGGGGTGGGTTTCCAGCCGCTCCAGCAGGGTCCTGGCCGCTGCGCTCATCGTTTCCGTGTAAACGGGCGAGCCGAGGACTATAACGTCGGCAGCGAGCATCTTCTCCAGCACGGCGTCAGAACTCGTCGTCGTCGAGCTCTGGCCGAAAAAGCCTATGCGGTAATCGACGAGGTGGATCTGTTCGCTTTCGAGGCCCTCGAGCAGGGGCCGTTCCGCATTCGACCGTAGATCCGTCCTTTTTGGCGCTGGCGTTGATGAAAAAGATATCTTCTTGGCATTCCGTCCTCCTTCGACTCATTGCAAGTCTTTTGCCCGCTGCGGGTCTTTCTGCCGGTTGCAAGTCTAACGGCTGGCCCGCGGATGCTGCCCTCCTTCTCACGCAAAATTGGATTCCTCTCAATCTCAAGAGAATGCGGCCTTCGAGCGGACCGGCTCGCGTGCGGCTCGTCGCTTATGCGGCTGAAGCGCTCATCAACGACGGAACCGACCGGCCCGCGTGGGGCTGAAGCGTCCTAGTGCGGCTGAAAGCGTCTGCGGCGTCTCTTCAGGGGCTGGCAATGCGTTGCGCGAGACGCCTGTGTCGGCATGGGCTGTATGCGGTGAGGAGGGCGCGGGGCGGCGACGGCCATTTGGGCGGCCGCCGGAGCGAAAGCCGATGCCGCCAATGCCCTCAAAGTCGCCTTTTTCCTCAAAGTCGCTTTCTTCCTCGGAATCGCAGCCTGTGCGGCAGGGCTGGAGTGTGTCTCCGCTGTGCACCGGGGCCCGGTCTGCCGCGCTTGGCGTGAGAGATCTATAATCCGTATTGGATCGGAGGAAATTGAGAATCCACTCTGGATTGGGACAGACGACGATCGAGGGTCTGTGCCAGGTCTGAGACCGAGGAGCCGTCTCAGGTCTGGGGCCGAGTGGCCGTCCCGTGCCTAGGGCGGCCGAGGGGCTGTTTCCGGTTCAAAGGGATCGAGCTTTCAGGAGGGCTCATGGCAAGATTGGCTACGTACGTTTCGGGCGCAGGGGGATCGACGACGATCGTGGCCTTCCACGGCGTGACCGACAACGGGCCGTCTTTGGCGGGAATTGCCCAGAGGTGGAACGGCGAGCGCCGAGTGGTCCTCGTCGATTCGCTTGGCCACGGGCTTTCTCCACGGCTGACGGACGCCGAGCTGGCCGATCCTCTCGGCGCGAGCGTCGAGGCTGCCATCGACGTCCTCGAAGAAGAGACGGCGCATGTCGCTTCCGGGAAGGCCGTGATCCTTGGACATTCGATGGGAGGCGCCATTGCGACTGCGGCGGCTGCGGCGCGCCCCGACCTCGCTGAGGCCCTCGTGCTCGAGGATCCGGCGTGGCTCACCGAGGAGCAGGCTGCCGCATACAAGGCTGGAGCGCAGGCCGAAATCGTTCGTTTGGACCGAATCGCGGCCAATCCGCCGACGCCGTGAAACGGGCCGTCAACGACCGCCCGAGCCGCGCCGTCGGCGAGCTGGGGGCGTGGGCCGTCGCCAAAGGGCAGGTTGACCGCGCACTCGTCGCAGCAGGGGTCGTGGGGCTGACGGTTCCGCGCACGCAACTGGCCGAGGAGATCGCCGTTCCCTGCCTATTGATGACTGGGGATCAGCCAGCGCGCTTTTTCACCGAAGAGGAAATCGCCTCGATTCTGGCTGTCGGCAATCCCCTTCTCAGGGCGACGACGGTCGCGGGTGCGAGGCACTGCATCCGCCGTGACCAACCGGAGGCGTTCTATCGGGCTGTCGAAGCCTTCCTGGGCGGCCTGCCGGGTTTGGAAGCATAACCTGCCGGGTTTGGAGGCGTAAGCCGTGAAACCCGGCGGGGCAAGCTCGCCGACCGCGAGAATGAGCCGGTCATCCTGGAAGGAGCGAAGGGGGCGGGATCATCGTCGTTCCCACCCCCTTCGCGCTCCTTCGCTGAGTCGCCGCCGGCAAACCGGTTAGTTGACGCTCGACTTTCCGAGGGTCACCTCGACCTCCCGCTGGGAGCCGTCTGCGCCCGTCACACTGAGCTTGACTTTGTCGCCGACCTTCTTCTTTTGAACGGTTTTGGCGAGCTCGGACGAGTTCTCGACGGCCTTGCCTTCGATCGCCGTGATGACGTCGCCCTTCACAATCCCGGCTTTCTCAGCGCCAGAGCCCTTGACGAGGCCGGTGACCTGTGCTCCCGACACCCGGCGGGTGCCTCAGGAAGGTTCGGATCCTGCTGAGGGTCCTGGCCGTCTTGATTTGCCTTGCCGATCGACTTGACCGACACGCCGAGGGCCGCGTTGCGGCCGATGACATTCCCGTCGTCGGCCTCTCCGTTGCGGATCTCCTTCACGGTCTCCATGACCTTCGAGATGGGAATGGCGTAGCCGTTGATCTCCTCGGATGTCTTGCCCGTCGAAGCGGCGGTGTTGATTCCCACCACTTGGTTCTCGGCGTTCGCAAGCGGCCCGCCGGAGTATCCCGAAACCACGTCGGCGTCGGTCTGGATCAACCCGGTCAGCTTGTTCTTGCTCTCGTTGTTCGAAGCGCTTTGAGCAGTGATCGAGCGATTGAGCGCCGTGACCGTCCCCTGAAGCTTGGTCAGGTACCCCTGGCCGTGGCCGTTGCCGACGGCGTATACCGTGTCGCCCGAGTCCGCGGCCTTCTTCGCGATCGAAGCGGCCTTGAGATTCTTCGACGGATTCTTGATCTTCAGCACGGCCACATCCTGCGCGGCGTTGTGCCCGACGACCTCCCGGCCTTGTACTGGTCATTCGTGTTCGGGTCGGTGACCGTGACCGTCGTAGAAGCTTGAACCACGTGATAGTTCGTCACAACGATGCCTGACTTGTCGACGACGACTCCCGTTCCGGCGCCTTCGCCGCCATTGAGCTCGGAGTTCACGAGGACGACGCCGGGGGCGGAGTTTACGCGCTTTCCTTTGGCTGCGCCGCTGGTGCCCTCGCCCGTGCCGTCTGCGGGCGCCTGACCAGGGACTTGACCCTGCGGGGCTGCTGCGTCTCAGGAGCGTTCGGCTGGACGGACTGGGCGTTCGACTGGTTCTCGCGGTCCTCGATCGCCATTCCCGCGAGGCCTCCCAGGACTCCGCCCAGAACCACTCCGGCCAGCGTGGAGGCCACGAGCGCCCCGGTGGACCACTTGTGGCGTTTGCGCTTCGGCGACGCCGGAGCGACGGCTGCCCCGTTCGGGTGTCCGCCCATTGACTGCTGGGCGGAAAAGTCGCCCCCGAACTGCTGTCCGAACGCGTTGCCGTCCGCGCTTTGCCCGGGAAAGCCGGCCTGGGCCTGAGCGGGCAGACCTTCTGTCGCCGGCAGGCCCCCCGTGGCCTGGCCTGAGAAGGTCGGTTCGCCGAGCCGGGCCCGAGGGTCCAGGCGGTCGGCGCCTTGGCGCTCCTGATAGTCCCGCAGGCGCGGAAACGCAGGAACAGCCGATTCCGATGCCGACGAATCCTCATCCCGGTACGCCGGCCTTTGGCGCGCCGCCCCGAAGCCGTCCGCCGCATAGCGCGGCAGGGATTGGGTCGGTTCGACATTCTGGGGGCGGAACTGTCCCTCGGCGTCCTTCTCGCTCAATGTCCCCTCCTGGAGGATGCGTTCTCTGTATGTCACGAATAAGTTAACTGCCGGCAACATGGGGGTGCCGGAACGTTTCCTGGGAAAATCCAGAGACCGATCGTGTGAGTTTCGTCTTTCGGCGATCTCGCGCGGTTCCGTCTCGCGAATTTCCCGCGGTCACTTGACAACGGTGTCCTTGGTCGGCTTGCCGCTGAGGACTTCGGTTTTCACACGCATGACGTCGGATATTGCGATCGACTCAGCCTGCACTTTGGAATCGATGTGGTACCGCGCATTCATGCCCAGGGTTTGGCCCGTCTTGGGGTTGACGGTCGGCCGCCGGGTATCCGGGAACCATGTGGCAGCTCACCAGGAAGGACATGCCGTCGTAGGTGAAGTTGTCGATCGTCGTCGTCCCCCGGTTGCGTGCGACTCCGTTTGCACATGGCCCGAGGCGGCCGTGGCCCGGCTTTCGAATCGGGAAAGCCGAACATGACCGCCGGATCGCCGGGGGCGGGGGACTTGGCCGCCGGCGTGATCGGCGTGAGCAGGGGAAGGCCGTCGACTTTGAGGATGGCGACGTCTGTCAGCGGGCTGTAGCCGATCAAACGGGCGGAATGCGTGCTCCTTTCTCGAGGGAATGTAGACCGAGAAAGTGGGCGAAAGGGTGATTGACGATATGGTAATTCGTCGCAATGATCCCTGACTGATCGAGAATCATTGCGGCGCCCACATCGTTTTCGCGTCCGTAAGTCGTTGTTATTCGAGCAGGGCCCGCAATGCCGTTGGTCGGCGTGGGAGTCGGCTCGGGGACGCGGGCTGGTAGAAGTTGGGCGTCTTGCGGGCCGTGGGGAGGGCGGGCGGCCCCTTTGCGGCCGAAGGGTGGCTGTGAAACCGGTGGACCGATTGACGACCGACTCGACCTTCGGACTTGCCGACGATTGCGAGAACGCTGTGGTAAGCCCCACAAGGCCGATGGCAATGAGCGCAAAGACGCAGAATATCGCCGCGGCTATCGACGAGCGAGGAGACTGAACGTCCTCTTCCGGCCGAAGGTTGGCGTTTGTCAGCCACGATGGCGCTGTCGCCCCCTCCTGCGCCTCCTGCGGCTCAGCGCATGGCGCGTCGTTCGCTCTCATCTAGTGTTCTGTCCTTTGTCCGTTACGTGTCCTCTCAACACTATAGCCTCCAAAGGCGACGCAACGCTGCCTGGTGATGGTTGTCATTCTGCCCGAGAGGCGAAAATTTAAAAAGGGAGGGCGAAAAGGGCGCCGCAAGCGATGTCGCTCGCGGCGCCCTTTGCTCAACAACCCGCCTGTCAGCCGAGGCTCTGCTTGCCAACTTGCCTCCGTCCGTCTTGTCAGCCTGCCGGCGTTTGTCCTCGAGCCGTCTGTCCCGCTCGAGCTCTGCCCGTCGGTTCCCTGAGACTGGCTCGAATCCTGCTGGCCGTCTGACCCTTTCTGCTGTTGGTTTTGCTTGTTCTTGGTGGCGTTCTTCCCCCATTTCGAAGATTTCTTGCCGCTGGATCCTGGTTGCCCGAACCCTGCTGATCGCCTCCTGCCCGTCCGACGGCGGCTGAGGGCCTCCGCCGCCGCCCGGCGGATGGGGCATAGTCGCCCGACGGCGGCTGGGGCCTGCCGTTTCCGGCTTTGCCTGTGCCCGAATTCCATCTGCTGTTGCCGTGCGACGGAGTCGTCGGTCGGGGCGTTCACTCCCGCCATCGTCGCGCCTCCGATGACGATTCCAGCGACGCCGGCCGCGGCCAGCGCCCTCGTCGGCCATCGACGCTTCGCCTTTTTCTTCTCGCCGACGGCTGCCGCGGATGAGCCTGCGGCTTCAGCCGAATCCGTGCGGTCGGCGCCCGCCTCGACCGGCGTCGCTTCGGCGGCCGGAAGCGACGCCGTCGCGATTGATGCGTCGTCCGCCTCCGTCGCCCCTCGGCGCCTCGCTTGCTTCCGGCGCGCTCGAGGGGTCCGAGGAGCCGAACGGCCGGCTGGCCCTCGTCGGCCCGTGGGCCTCAAAATCCGCAGAATTCGTGCGGTTGTCCTTGTCGCTCACATTCTCCTCCAAAAGAGACTGTCTTGTTTTGACATGACTATTCAAGTGGAGTTTTCGTGGCGTTTTTATGAAGTTTCCTGTGAATTATTTGTGTGACGTCTTTTGTGGATGGCAGGCGTTCGATTTCGGAACGGGCGTCAGATCCAGCTGGGCAGCCACATATGCAACTGCCAGAAGCTGTGCGAGATGTTCTGCCCCGTCCACAAGGGGTACCAGAACGCGGCCGCGGCGACTATGACCGCCGCAACCAGGCCGACGAAAAAGACCCCTGTCATGCGCTTGGCGGGCGGTTCCCACCACTGCTTTTGCGGCGGGGCTGCGATGGGCGGCACATTCGGGTTCGGCGAATGGAACTCGGGCGGCGCAGCGGGCATCGGCGAATAGGGCCCGGGCGCATGCCAAGAAGGGGGCGCGCCGGTTTCGGTCGCGTTCGCCTCGCCTGCGTCCGGCGCGAACCGACTTGTCTCGTCGCGCTCGAGGTGCGGCGTCGCCGCATCGGAAGGGGTCGCTTCCGTGTTCGGGGTCGGCACAGGCATGTTCGGCGGGTACGCGGTTGCGTCTGGAGAATCGTCCGCCGTGTTCGGGGCGGGCGTTGACGAGGGGCGGGCAGCCCCGGTAAAGCCGAATCGTCCGCCGTGTCTGGGGCGGGCGCAGGCGCGCCTGGAAAATGCTGTGCAGCCGCGCTCGGAGGGAACGCCGACGTCGCATTTGGGGCCTGGGGAGCCCCGGAGGGAGACTGCGAAACCGCGCTCGGCGACAAGGGCTCGTCGCTGAAGCGGACGGCGATGGCATTGCGGAGTTGGGGAGCGCGCCGTTGGCACGGGGAACGTTCTGCCGCCAAACGGGGCGGGCAGGGCTCGGATGAAAGCCAAAGGACAGGCGAGGCTGCCCGGAGTGCGCCCGTCCGACGATCTGGGCGGCCACGCCGACGGCGAAGGTCAGCGCCAAAACGACGTAGGGCAGGAATGCAACGGCGTAGAACTGGAAAATTGTGCGGTTCGTGTAGGAGATCCAGGGAAGCCACATTGCGCCGTACCCCGCGAGTATCGCCCACGCTCTCCAGTCCTTGTGCCTAAACGCGGCTAGGATGACGACGATGAGCGCCACAAGCCCAAGCCACCACACCGCCACGTTGCCGATGGACGTTATCGCCTCCACGCACGACTGCGCTCCGCACTTGTTGGAGGCCTTGTCGGCGCCAAGCCAATAGAACGAGACGGGACGGCGCTGGATGATCCAATCCCACATCTGGGACTGGTAATCATGATGGGACGACAGCGTGTGGTGAAAGTGCCACATGTCCTTGTGGTAGAGGATGAAAGAGTTGACGGCGTCGGGGGCTCCGGTCAGCGGGAGGCCTTCGCCGCGTTTGACGGCCTCCTTCGCCAAGTCATGGCCCCACGAGCGGGAGTCTGCAAACCAGGGGATCCACGCTGCGGATAGGCCGCCACTGCCGCCGGAACCAACGCGAAAAAGGCCGGCAGCCCGTCTCTGAACACTCCCGCGCCGAACCACAGCCGAACGCCGGCGATGCGGCGCGCCGAAAGGCTCCATGCGAAAGCTGCAAGGCCGAAGACGGCGACCGCGTAAATGGCCGACCATTTCACGCCTCCCGCAAGGCCGAGAAAAACGCCTGCCGCGAAAGCCACGGGCGCCCGATGACGCGAGGCCCCCAGGGATCCGTCGGAACACGAGCCCCCGGCGCGCCCTGATGGAGAGCGGAATTCTCCGTAGGCCACCCGTTTGGCGAGCTTCGCCCGCGAGTGCTCTCGGTCGAGGAGCAGAGCCCAAAAGCCCAGAAGCACGAAATAGGCCAAAATGTTGTCGAGGATTCCCGTGCGCGACATGACGATTCCCATGCCGTCGAGCGCCATTGCGACGCCCGCGAATCCGGCCAGAAGAGGGGAACGGAACATGCGCATCGCTATTCGGGCGACGAGGATCACCGCGAGCACGCCCACAATTGCGGTGGAAAAACGCCAGCCGACGCCGTTGTCCGATCCGAACAACCATTGGCCTGCGGCCAGATCCATTTGCCCAGCGGCGGGTGGACGACCCTGTCGGCGTTGTCTTTCAAAGCGGAATAGTCGCCTTTGAGGAAGAGCTCGTTCGCCTTCTCCGCTCCCTCCCACGCGCCTTCGTATCCCTTGCGCAGCAAGGAAAAGGCGCCCTTGACGTAGTGGGTTTCGTCGAAGACGATCGCGTGTGGGTGGTTGAGATTCGAAAAACGTGTGACGAAGGCGACGAGGGCCGCGATTGCGGCGGCGACCCAGCCCTGTCTCCGGGTTTTGACGGGGAGCTTCACCCCGACGGGCAGAAGGCCCAGCCTTCCCCGAAGATTGTTTTCGCAGGCTTCGGCGTCCTTTGCCTCCAGAGGCGTGCCGATTTCTCCGGGGGTCGGGCCCAGGGCGCCATTTCTGCTCGGCGGCTCCGGCGGGCCCCTGTGCGGGGTGGGTTTGCCCGGGGCCGTTTTCGCCCCTGCTGCGGTGCTCAGGGGTCGTGTCCTTTTCGCTCACGGGGTGAGTCTACCCGGGGCGACTCAGCCTGTGTCGGATGCGTTTGGAATAGTTGTGCCCACGGGATCAGTGAAATAGTTATGCCCATGAGACCAACGATAGTTTTTGGCTGCGACGCCGATCGGCAACGACGAGGACGCGTCGGCTCGCCTGCGCAGCGAGCTTGAGAGGGCCGACGTCGTCGCCGCCGAGGACACCCGGCGCCTCCTCAATCTCGCCAGTCGGCTCGGCGTCGCGATCCGTGGACGGGTCCTCTCGTTCCACGAGCACAACGAGGGCCGGTCGGGCTCCCGTTCTCCTTGACCTTGCGCGCGAGGGGAAGCGAGTCGTGGTCGTGAGCGACGCCGGCATGCCTTCGGTTTCCGACCCCGGATACAGGCTCGTGGCGCTCGCCGCGCGTTCGGGCGCCGACGTCGAAGTGGTTCCGGGGCCGTCCGCCGTGCTGGCGGCTTTGGCCGTTTCGGGGCTGGCCACGGACCGGTTCTGCTTCGAGGGCTTTCTGCCTCGCAAAGCCGGCGAGCTGGCCGCGGCGATCCGGGGGCTCGAGTCTGAGGCGCGCACGATGGTCTTCTTCGAGTCCCCGCGGCGTCTGGGCGCCGCCCTCGCGCGATGCGCGAAGGTTCGGCTCGGACAGGCCCGCATGCGTGTGCAGGGAGCTGACGAAGGTCCATCAGGAGGTCGCGCGAGGTTCGCTGGGGGAGCTCGCCGAGCGTTTTTCCGGAGAGGTTCTCGGCGAGATCGCCGTCGTCGTCGCCGGTGCGCCTCGGAAGGAGACGGATGTCGAAGCGTCGGTCGCCGAGGTTCTCGCCCTCGCGGACGCCGGTCTCCGGCTCAAGGACGCCGCCGCCCACGTCGCCCGCCGCGTCGGGCTGCGAAAGAAGACCTGTAGCGACGCCGCGGCTGCGGCGCGCGCCGTCTGATCCGGCCAGGCTCCGACTCCCCTGGCCCTCTCGGATTTCGCCGGGGCTCTCCGGCCCGGCTTGCGTCTTTCGACTTTTTCGGCGCGAATGCACGGTTCCCCTCGATTGCGGACGGCCGTCTCAGGCGCTTTTCGAACAATTGCCGCGGCCTCCCCTTGCAATTACGCACCATTGTCTTTGCGAAATGGCTTCACAAAGCAAGGCAGTCAGGTTATCCTTACTTTGTCGCTTCTTTTCGTGGAGGTACCTTGAACCCGAATCTGTCGCTCTTCCCGGAGCCGCACGTCGGTCGATCAAGAGGTCTGGGATGCCCGCAAACGCTCGTGCGCCCATCGGCTTCTGAACGGCGCCGGCCGAGGCGATGCTGGTGGCTTACCGCGAAGAGCCTGCGATCAATCTGACGGCCGTCGCGCACGGCATCGCGGCGGACGGGAGCCTGGTCGTCGCCGCCGCCGAGCCAATGCTCATCGAGGTCCTCGCAAGCCGCGACGTCGGCGCGATGGACGTTCGCGTGTCGATAGAAAAAGAATCGCCCGATCCGACGGTTGAAATCGTGGCGTCTGCGGTGCATTTCCTGGGAACCGCGCGATGGCTCCCCCTCGAGGAGACGACCGAGGCCGTTGCCGCGGGAGCGCTTCCCGACGGCGTCGCCGCGATCGCTTCGGCCCCGGGGGCTGCCTCGCCGTCGTGTCGATGGAGCAGGTGCTGCTCCACGACGCGGCCGGAGTGACGCCGGTCTCCTGGGAAGAAGTGTGCCGCCAAGGCTGCGAGGCCGAGGCTGAAGCCGCGGGCGGGGGCGATCTGTTCGCCGACAGTTTCGGTGAGCTCCTCGGTTTGGACGTTCTTTCCTCTTTCGGGTGCGACGCCGTCAATGAGTTGTTCGGCGCGGTCATGCTTGGCATCGTGCCGGGGGCGCTGCTTGCGCGCCAACCCGTGCGGATCAGCTGCGAGCACGTGCAGACCGCGGTTCTCTGCGTCGACATCGACAGGACGGGCTTGACGCTCATGCGCGTCAGCCGCGACGAGGCCGTGACCGCTTTCGTCCCTTCGCGGCCCCGGTTGTCGGAGGGGCGAACTCGCCCGTGAATCAGGCGCCTTATGAAACTGGCTCCTGACGCTAGCGGATCAGCGTCGAAGCCAAAAATGCAGGGACCCCTGGTGCGCGGGTCCCGCATCGTTCACTGGCGGAAGCGTGTGCCGACGGGCGCGTCGCCCCGTCGGCTGTTACCGGGCCTGGAAGGCCGCGCAGGCGGCGTCGGCGGTGACGTCGATGGACGCCGCCGTGCACACGAGGTCGGAATTGTGGACGCACTCGAGGCGCTGGCATGCGCCGACGAGCCCGTTCGCGGCAACCGAACGGCGGGCGTCGAGCTGGCAAAGGTGGCGCAGCCGCGCTCACCCATCGTCATTGCGACTGTGCAGCCGCCGTTGTTGAAGGAGCATGCGGTTGCCGCACACGTGGAAATCGGTGTCTGGGCCATGATGAACCTCTTTCGGGTGAAGACGGCGAAGCGGCTCGATCGCCGTACGAAGCTTGAACACCTTCAACCTATGCCCGTTCGACGGCGGCGAATAGGAAGGAAGGCCACCTCACCGTTGCTGTTCTGAGTTTTGCCAGGCTGCCCTAACCTGGCGATTTCTTTGACCTAATGCCGTTTTGCGCATGCAATGCATTCGGATGTCGTTTTATGCGCGAAGAACGTTACGTTAAACGTCACATTCTCTAGCCTTTTCCGAGAGAGCTTGCGGATAAATAGACGGCCGAGCCCTTGCGAAATTCGAGCTTCTCTCCAGCGGGCTTGCGCAGACCGTTCTTGTTGCCGTCAAGCGGCGTCGGAACTGAGCAGCGCCCTGAGCGTGGCCGGCACCCGCGCTCCGCGTTCGACGGCGCCGTGAAGCTGCGCTGCAGCCAAGAGATCCGGATGGCCGTTTGCCACGGCAAAGGAAAGCTCCGCCTCTGCCATCATCTCGTAGTCGTTGAGATAATCGCCGAAAACCACTGTTTGGGCGGGAGATATCCCGAGAGACCGTTGCAGTGCGCGCAGGGCGGCGCCTTTGTTTGTCCCTTTGGCCATGACGTCGGCCCAGTTTTTCCCCGGAGACGACGACGTCGTGCGAGTCGGCGAAATCCTGGACCAGCGGCAGCGCGAACTTCTTTGCGTCCCGCTCGTCGAAGAGCTCGACTTTAGGACGTCGTCGTCGACTGCGGTCAGATCGTCGACGACCTGGTTGACGACGTAGTACTTCTCGACACTCCTCCAGGAAGTGCGGATCTGTGGATTCGGCGTAGGCTGAGCGTTTGCCGCATACGACGACGCCGAGCTCCCTCCTGCCAAGGCTGCGGGAGCGATCCACGATGTCGGCAACCACCGATTTGGCCAGCGTTGACGAGCGCACTTCTCGCCCGTCTTGCACAACGAAGCTTCCGTTTTCTGCGATGATCGGCATTCCCGCGAGTTCTTGCGAGAACATCGCGGCGAGGGTGGCGTATTGGCGCGCGCTGGCGGGGGCGAAAGCAATGCCGCGCTCGCGCATGGCCTCTAGAAGCGGCCAGAAGTCGTCGGGAATGCGGCTGTCCTCGTCAAGGAGGGTTCCGTCCATGTCGCATACGACGAGGCGAAGACTGCGGGCCAGCTCAACTGCCTCCGGAGAAAACGGGCCGGGCTCGGCGCGGAGCCCGGCGGACTCCGGGTGCGGTGCGTGCGTTTCCATCGGTTTGTCGTTGTCAGTAGGGGGCGTCGTCGATGTCGGAAAAGTCGAAGTCGGCCTCGTCGGCGTCGTCGGAGAAGTCAATCTCCTCGTCGATGTCGATGTCGAAGTCGTCGAGGTCTACGTCGTCCGCCTCGCTTGAAAGGCTCAGCCCGGCGCCCAGCCCGGCCGTGAGCCGGGCCGCGAGATCGGGTTCCTCGTCGTCTTCGTCGAGGTCGCCGTACTGATCGCCGCCGTCGGGATGCGGACCGCCGCCGCGGAGAATTCCTTCTTCGCCGAACGCATCGGCGTCGTCCGCGTACGCTCCGTCGGCGTCGGAACCGTAGAGACTCCCGTATCCGCCCCGCCGATCGCGCCTGCGAGACGCTTCGTCGCCCGGAATCGGGGCGTCTTCGTCCTCCTCGTAGAAACCGAAGGCGCCCTAGAAGCCACCTGTTCGACCCCGGCTTCGTCCATCTCCGTGCGCGCGGCGACGCCGAGCTCCTCGCTGACGGGCACGGTCCGATCGGACAGGACGCGCGTGGGCCATCCGGCTTTTCAACGCGTCGAGGGCGGTTTCCTTCACGCAGTGAGACTCGGCTATTCCGACCGTCGACCTCCTCGACCTCGCCGGCGCGAAGGATCTCCTCGAGAAGCGGCCGTCGGCGTCGCAGCCCTCAAAAGCCCGAATAGGCGGCCTCATACTCGCCTTTCTTCACGGAGGCGTCGATTGGTAGAGAGGCGACGGCCTCGTGAAGCTCGGCCTCGGCCGTTCCCGCGAGTGCATGCGGGGGCCATGTGTCGATGAAATCCGGCTCCTCCGAAAAGTGCGAACCCGGGTTGACGTGCCGGTCCTGGGTGGTGACGATCATCGCGTACTCGTCGGCGTTCTCCGTGACAAAAGTCTGCGATCCTCTCGGCCGTCGCGTTTCCTCCCTCGACGGCCAGCGCTCCCTGCTTCGCAGAACGTCGGCTGGACGTCGACGATGATGAGTGCCCGTGTCTTGGCCATGTTCTTCCTCCAAATCCCCGTCGCGCCTAAAGACGAAGCGCTTTTCCGATACCGAGAATTCTAGCGGCCCCGCTTCGGTCTGCGCCCGCCCGGCGGATGGGCACGTTTTTCGGGGCGGGCGTCGGAGCAGAGCGCGCCCTTTCCTCCAGGCCGATCGCGTCCGACGCCGAACAGAATCGGATCCGACATGCCGGATTGAGTCCGACGTCGCGCAATCGCGTCCCTGTGCGCGGAAAGATGAACCGAGCCCCGCGGCGACGTAATCTTATGTCTATGTCGCATATTCTCTCTGCAGTTGCATGGCCCTACGCCAACGGCCCCCGCCACATCGGCCACGTCGCGGGTTTTGGAGTCCCCTCGGACGTCTTTTCGAGGTACATGCGAATGCGCGGCGAGGATGTGCTCATGGTCTCCGGAACGGACGAGCACGGCACTCGATCCTCGTCGCGGCCGAGGCCGAGAGCAAGACTCGAAGCAGCTCGCCGATGAGAACAACAGGATCATCGTCGAGGACCTTGTGGCCCTCGGCCTGTCCTACGACCTCTTCACCAGGACCACCTCCGTCAACCACGAACGCGTGGTTCAAAGCATGTTCGAGGTTTGCCGCGACAACGGGTACATGATCGTCCAGCAGCAGAATGTGGCCATCGACCCGGTGACTGGAAACACCCTTCCCGACCGCTACATTGAGGGCACATGCCCCATATGCGGCAGCGAAAGGCGCTCGCGGCGACCAGTGCGACGTCTGCGGGAACCAGCTCGACCCCCAGGACCTCATCGACGCCGTTTCCAAGGTTTCCGGGCAGGCTCCGAGGTTTGAAGTCACCGACCACTATTTCCTCGACGTTCCCGCGTTGGCGGAGAAGCTGGGGGAGTGGCTCGACGACGTCGAAGCCACCGGCGAATGGCGCCCGAACGTCATCGTCTTCTCCAAGCACCTCCTGGAAGACGTGCGCCCGCGGGCGATGACCCGTGACATTTCGTGGGGCATACCGGTTCCGGGATGGGAAGACCAGCCGAACAAGCGGCTGTACGTCTGGTTCGACGCCGTCATCGGCTATCTTTCCGCTTCCGTCGAATGGGCGCGCCGCCGTGCCGCGGCAGGGGAGGGAACCGCCGAGGACTGGCGCAAGTGGTGGAACGACCCCGAGGCGCTTTCGTACTACTTCATGGGCAAAGACAATATCGTTTTCCATTCCCAGATCTGGCCGGCCGAGCTGCTCGCATACAACGGCGAGGGCTCGCGCGGCGGCAAACCCGGAAAGCTCGGACGCCTCAATCTGCCGACCCAGGTGGTCGCCTCCGAGTTCCTCACGATGGAGGGGAAGAAGTTCTCCTCGTCAAAGAACGTGGTCATCTACGTGCGCGACGTGCTCTCCCGATACCAGCCCGACGCCCTGCGCTACTTCATTTCCATAGCCGGGCCCGAGACCGCGGACGCCGACTTCACGTGGGCCGAGTTCGTGCGGCGCAACAATTCGGAGCTCGTGGCCGGCTGGGGCAACCTCGTCAACCGCGCGGCCGCGATGATCGCCAAGAACTTCGGCGAGATTCCGGAGCCCGGGAGGCTGGAGGAGGTTGACGCCGAGCTGCTCGACGCGGTGCGCAACGGCTTTGCGACCGTCGGCGAAAGCATCGCCAACCACACCCAGCGCGCGGCTTTGACCGAAATCATGCGGCTCGTCGGCGAGGCCAACGCCTATGTCGCGAAAACAGAGCCGTTCAAACTCAAGGCGCCCGAACAGCGTGAGCGCCTGGCTGCCGTGCTCCACACGCTGGCGCAAGCGGTGCGGGACCTCAATACGATGATGTCAGTGTTTTTGCCGCATTCCTCGAATGCGATCGACCGAGTTTTCGGAGGCGACGGCGACCTCGCCCCCATGCCCCGTCTCGAAGAGGCCGAGGACCTCGACGGAGGCGATCCCTACCCGATTATCACCGGCGACTATTCGCCCGTCCGCCCCTGGGCGCCCAGCGAGGTCGTCCCCGGGACGCCCGTGGCGAAACCGACGCCGGTGTTCGCAAAGCTCGACGAAGCCGTGGTCGCGGAGGAGCTTGAGCGCTTGGGGATCGAGGCGTAGAGGAACTCTCATGGGCGGCAATCGCAAGAAGCGGAGAACCTACCCGGATGTGCCCGAGCGCTTGGCCTCGACCATCGTCGACAATCACACCCACCTGCCGGTTCGCGGAGACAGGGGACTATGCGGCGCTGTCCTTCGACGTCGCGTCGGGGTCGAGAAGGCGCCGACGAGGACCGTCGAGGAGCATTCCCTGGCATGTCGCCAGGATGGAGGCGGCGGGCGTTCGATGCGCCATCACCTGCGGCTGCGACGTCCCGACCCTTCAGCCGACCGTCGCACTCGCCGAGCGTTGGCCGAGCCTGTCCGCGGCAATCGGCATCCACCCCAATGAGCGCCCCTTCATCGCGGAATAACTGAAGAATCGCCGGACGGCATGGCCCACGGCCTCGATCCTGGCACCGCGACCTTTCGCTGGAAGACGCCGTGGCCGAGGTTGCGGCGTTGGCCGTCAGCCCCGACGTCGTCGCCATCGGCGAGACCGGCTTGATTTTTATCGGACGGCCGCCGCTGGAGGCAGGCGCAGGGAAGAGGCCTTTCGCATGCACATCGAGCTTGCGAAGGACCTCGATCTGCCGATGCAGATCCACGATCGCGAGGCCCACGCCGAGTGCATGCGGATCCTTCGCGAATGCGGCGCCCCTGAACGAACGGTTTTCCATTGTTTCTCCGGGGACAGGGAGATGGCCGAGGCGTGCGCGGAGAATGGCTGGCACGCAAGTTTCGCCGGCCCTGATCAGCTATCCGGCGAACGAGTTTGCGCGAAGCGTTCATGACGCTGCCGGAGGAACTCATCTTGGTCGAAAACCGACGCCCTACCTTGCCCCCGTGCCTGGAGAGGCCACCCGAATGCGCTCTACGCCTCCGCCTATACGGCTCGTTTCATGGCCGACCTGCGGGGCGTCGACGAGGCTTCTTGGTGTGAGGCCCTGGATCGCAACGCGCGGCGGGTGTACGGAGTCTAGAACGCCCGGCGGCCGCCGCCTTGCCCTTCTACGCTTTAGACCGCCCGGAGGCCATCGCCTTGCCCTGCGCCCACACGGTTCGCCAGAGGGGATCCGAGGAGTCGTCCGCCCATCCGTATGTCGCGTTGCTCCTCGCCAGTGCGCCGACGCCGAATAGGACGAGCGCGCCGCCGAGCATTGTCCACAAGCCGGGGCCCACAGAGGCGTTTTGCCCGAGCGCCGCCACTATGCCGAAGGAGGCGAGGTCGACGATCCGTCCGACGCGATGACCGCGCCGGCTCCGGCTATTGCCGTGGCGGCGCTGCGCTCGCTGCAGCCGCCCGGGCGGCAGAGCGAAGCGGCGACGGCGACGGCGGCGACGAGCACCGCGACGAGGACGAGGCTCTGCACCCAGAGCTCGGCGACGACGTCGAGGAAGGTGAGAGGCTTGGTGTCAGTGATGTAATCGAGAAACATCCCGGCAACTACGGTTATGCACGAAAGCGACGACGTCGCCGCGAAAAACAGCTGCGCCTTTCGGCTCCGGGAGGCGGGCGGCTCGAAACATGTCGGTCTCCGCGATGAGGATCGGCGCCTTTGTGTATTCGCGCGCCGACGTCGAGGCGACCCTGTAGGCCGCTGGCGACGCGCCATGGCCGCCCGTGCGGCGAGGGTTGGGCGGAGGCGAGCTGGGATAGTCGTGCATAGGTTCGACGTTAGCGACTCGAAACCGTTGTTGCCGCAACGAAACCTGGGGAGGGCTCTACTTCGGGCAGAGAGTGCCGCACGCGCGAATTCTTCTCCGTTGCGTGCGGCACTCAAGTCGATGTCGGTTGTAAGTTGTTTTGCGCAGATCAGTGCGCTCTAAGGTTCAGATTGCGTTGTCTTGTTCTCGCTCGTTTTAAGCTGATTCGCAGTCGTCAGAGCTGATCTATTCGTCCTTTTGATCTTGCGCCCCGCAAACTCAGTGTTTTCTAAGCGTCACTTGCAGCAATCCGTCGTCACTGCTGAGGCTAAGGCTGCTGGCTTTCCTGCTTCAGCTGTTGACCGTTTTCGTTGAGCTGTTGGCCGGCTTGGGGAAATCCTTGCTGGCTTTGGCCCGCAGGTCCCTGACCCTGGGCTGCGGCGGCGTCGAAATGGGAAGCTTTGCTTTCAGCTTCGATCCGATTGGCCGTTTTCTGAACGACGAAACCGGCTATGAGCATAAGAACTCCCGCCACGGTGAAGAGGATGAAGCCCATTCCCAATTGGTCAAAGGGAAAGTCGTCTTGTTTCATCTTTATGAAATCGATGATGCGTCCGGCGACGAATGCGCCTCCCGCCGTCACGCCTGTGCGCCCGGCTGTTTGTATCGATGTGAGCTTTCCTCCCGTGAGGAACGGGGCGAGGCTGAACCCCAGGACCACGAAAATGGCGGCGATGCTGATGAACAAGCCCACCGTTCTGAACTCGCTGTGTCCGAGGGCTTTGAGCAATGTCATATCGCTTATTTCGTCCGGCATGTTGTACTTCTCGTCAAAGTTGTACATCGGGAGGAATAGCGAAATGACGCCCGCCAAGGCGGAGACGAGAGAAAAGCAAGCCCCAGCGTGGCCCGGAAAGCGGTGCCTTACCGCCCCCGAAAGCCGCATTGGATGTGTTGTGTTGTACTCATAGCAGCATCCTAGTTGAGACCTGAGGGGGCAGGGCAAATGTGAATGCTCTTTCAATAATGGTCCCAGAGGCTCGCAATCCGATTCCCGAGCACTCGCCCGCCCCCGTCGGAGGGCTCAGTCGGTTTACGGTCACCAGGGCTGTTGCTGGCCGCCCCACTGCTGGGGGTAGCCGCCCTGCTGCGGGTACCCCTGCTGCTGGAAGCCTGGATCTTGATAGCCGCCTTGCTGGGGGTAGCCGCCCTGCTGGGGGTAGCCGCCTTGTTGCGGGTAACCGCCTTCCTGCTGGAAGCCCGGATCTTGATAGCCGCCTTGAGGAACGCCAGGCTGTTGCCCGTAGGGGCCGAACTGTTCATTGCCCATCATGGGGCTCGGCCCGAAATTGTTTTGAGCTTTGACCTTTCCAGTCAAAACCACGGTGACGATGCCGCCTATCAAGATGATCAGCGAGGCCAGCGTCAACAGATGGAAGCCGATTCCGAGAATGTCCGTGGCTCCGTATTCTTTGACGTCGTTGTAATCTACTCCGCGGCCAATCAACGACAGGGCCCCCGAGGACAATGCGGGTGATTCCTGCCGCTTGGCGAGCCCAACCTTTCCACCGCTCACAAGAGCGGCGATGCTCAACCCCAAGGCTGCGACGACGGCAATTAGGCTCAAGATCGCGCCGCTCGGAGGTTGTCCATCTCCGATATCGCCTTGATGAGGCTGATAGAGGACGATTCATAACTGTAGCCTCCGCTGATTTTAACAAAGGGAAGGAACAGGGAAATGACGCCAAGCGCGCCGCCGGCCGCCGTCGTTGCCAGGCCGGGCATGAGACGCCGGCCCGACGAACCCTCGTTGGGATAGTTTGGCATGGGTGTGTTGTAGATGCTCATAACACCGGATACTAGCGAATCAAGGCGGCTAGGTGAAACGGTCAAAAAGGGGAGCTGTGTCTTTTCGGCGGGATGTTGACGCAAACTTTCAGGCAAAAATAGTTGGTGCTTGAGACGCTGGCATCGCTACGAAAGCCGCGACAGCAGGGGACCGCTTTCGCGAGACCCCTTAGCCCGTCCTTGGAATGAACTTGGAAGGAAAAGAACTCTCGCTCGGGGAACGGGCTTTGCCGATCTCCGAGCGAGAGCAGAAGGCGTCGGTTGTCTTAGAGTCGAACGCCTTAAAAGAAAGCGGCGGCGCTGAGACGACTGCCGGCGGCCTTCAATCCGAAGGCCGCCGTGGAAAAGCGTCACTGGTCGGGCTTGGGGCGCCAGGCCTCGCCGTCGTTCTGAGGGCGACGGCGCAGCTTCTTCGGACGCAGAAGGGCTCGACGCCGAAGCCCCCTGTTGGAGGGGCTGATCCTGGGCCTGGGCGGGCGCTTGCGTTCCCTCGGCCGGCATCCCGCCCGCTCGAGGGCGCTGCCGGTCTGGGGCGCACTGTCAGTCTGGGGTGCGCCGTCAGCCTGGGGAGTGCCGTCGGTTTCGGGCGTCGCCTCAGCTTGCGGAGCCTGCTTGCTTTGGGGCGAGGTTTCCTGAGGAGCCGACTCGCTGTGAGGCGCCTGAGAAACCCTGTCCGTTCGGCGCCGGCCCGCCCTCCTGCCCTTGCGCGGGCTGGCTTTCTCCGGTTGGATCTGCTGCCCCTTGTGCGGGCTGGCTTTGCACAGCCATGTTGTTCAGCGCCTGTCCGAGTGCGGCTGATTGAACTGCGGTTGGGCGGAAGAAGGCTGCGGCTCGGGGCGAGAAGCCTCGGCTGACCGAAGGGCGTCTGTTGGCTGCCCGGGACCCTGCTGATTGCCAGGAGCATGCTGAGCGTTGAACGGCTGCTGCGGGTCGTTCGGCTGTTGCTGCGGCGCGCCGGGGCTTTGGAAGTCCCCTTGTTGCCCGTGCGTTTGCGCGGGCTGCGCCTGTCCGTACGGCTGAGCGGGCTGGTTCGCACCGTATGGCTGCTGCCCGTAAGGCTGCGCAGGCTGCTGGCTCCTCCATACGGCTGCGCCGCAGGAGAGCCGTAGCCTCCCTGTGTGAACTGCGGGGAGGCCGAAGGGGCCGACGGCGCGGAAGCCGGCCAACGGGTTTCCGGAGCTGACTGCGCCGACATGGGAGGGGCTCCCGCGTAACTCGAACCCGCCGACTGGGCGAAAGGCGGCTGCCGCTCGAAGGGCGCCTGAGTCGAATACGGCTGGCCGTAGGCTGAACGGGCGGAAATTGACCGGTCCTGTTCTGGTCGCCAGGAAGCGGCTGTCCCGTGGCGCCCGCAGGCGGCGCAAGCGTCGATTCTTGGTTCGTGTGAGGGAGCGGAGATAAGAGCCCCCGGTGTGGACCTCCGAGCCGGCTCCCGCCCTCAGGCCGCTGATCAGCGTGAGAAGCCCTCCCAGGGTCAAAACGATTCCGCCGATTCCGATGAGCCAGAAGCCGATTCCCCGAGAGGCGTCGTCGCTGAACTTCGCAGGCTGGAAGTTGACCGCCCAGTTGCTGACAGTGACGATGCCCGCGAGGGTCTGCGCCAGCCCGGCTGCAAGCCCGCCCGCCTTGGGCGATTTCTTCATGAGCGACGGGATGATTACGGCGACGACGGCGACGATGCCGACTGCGAGAGTCAGGGAGAAAGGCCCCATTGAGCCCTTGTAATCGCCCGAGTTCAGCCACGAGAGGTCTCCGCCGTCGGCCTTGAAGTAGGGGAGGAAGAGGCCTATGACGGCGAGAAGGGCGCCGATTCCTCCGACGAGCGCCGCGATGCTCGTCTTTCCCGAACTTGCCTTGGGCTTGGGGGCTGCAGGCGAATCGTGGTCCGCAAAGGGCGACGAGTACGCCTGTCGATCGGTCGAATCCTTGCCGATCTGTCCGGTGACCGTGGCATTCTGCGGAGGATACTGAGTGCTCATAAGAGAATGGTATTCGCTGGAAGCCGTCGGCGGCATGGAACTCGCCACATGTCCGCATTCTGAAAAGCTCTCGGCGGACGACGTCGATCAGTCCACTCTGCCGTATGGAGGCCTGAAAGAACTGGAGGGCCTCCCTGAACTGTGGCCTGCGGGAGACGAGCCGATGTGCGGCCCGGTGCGCTCGTTGCCGGGGCTCTGGGGATTTTGCCCGTAGCTCGGCTGAGGGCGCGCCCCCTCGGCGGCAAAGACGTTTCCCACGGCCCTAGGGTCTCCCGCGAAGTCTGATGGCGACTTGTCCGAAGACTGCCGCAGATAGGCGACCCCAATCACCTTCGGAGTGGCCTTCGTCGCTAGAACGATTCCAAGAATCCCGCATGCGAGTAGAAGAAGGCCTGCTGCAAGAATCAGCCAGAAACCGAGCCTCGGACTGTACGAATATTCTCTAACCTGTTGTCTGAAAAATGGTTCGCTTCGCCGATTGATATGGCGAGGACGGCGCCGCTCGTCATTAGGCAAGCCGTGCAAGGCGCCCACTGGGAGGCGCCGGTTTTGTGACGACGCAGGACGAGGGCGAGGAGCGCAAAAACGACGATTGCGAAGAAGATGTAAAGGAAAAAGTATCCGCCGCCGAAGGCGGCAAGGGTATTCTTATCCGAATTGGAGTCCGAGCTGGAGGAGGAATCTCGCCAGTTGAACCTGTGGTAGGGGACGAAACAGCCGGCGACGAGGATTGTCGCTCCCACCCCCGAAAGGACTGCGGTCACGATGTTGAGGGTATTCTTCCGCCCCGATGTTGCATAGAGGCCGAGAGCGTCTATGCCGAAGGGCGCGGAGGGATCCGGGATTGGCTGGTTTGAGGGCGCGAACGGGCCTGTCGGAGTCGCATTGGGCGACGAAGGGAAGTTGCTTGTCATGATGTCAGCGTAGTTCGACATCCCAGTAGGCCAGGGCTGCTCGTCCATCATGTGGTCGCTCGCAAAGTCTGCACGCTTGCAGGGGACTTCGTGTGTCTGCCGGGAACGTCGGATGTGCTTGGAGAAGTGCACAGCAATCGACTGGTCTCGTTCGCTATTGGCAGGAATGTGTGATGTGCTCGGAAAAGTGGGTGGTTCCATCTAGAAACTCCTGGTGCCATTTCGAATGCAATTGGCTCCGTTTCGGGGGCAAACAGAAGCGTTTTGAGTGCCAGCGGTGCTGTTTCGGGACCTTCTAAAGTTGTCAGCTGCATGACGGCATCGGTTGAGTGTCTGGACGCGGTCGTTGAGCATCGGGTAGGGTTGTTCGCTCACGCCTTTGTGTGCATGGCCGACTTTGCTGGCATGTTCGCGGGGGGTTTCGTGTTCGCGCGATCGGCGATGCGGATGCGCGCTGTTCGGGTGAGCTCGATACTATTACAAAACGATATCTGGGTGGGCTCGGGAACTTTTCCCTTGTTTCGCGCTGAAAAGTCAAACCCTGAAGGTGTGAGATGCGATACGTGGGTGGCCAAAAAGATAACGATTTGGTTACACTCGTATCAGAATCGTTATCAACCGGTTCCCGTTTCGCGGGTCCGCCGATAGAACAAGGAGAGATCGTAGTGGGTCGTCACGGCGTTGCCCAAGGCGAAGCATTCGAGTTCAACATAGATCTGTCGAAAGCCCCGCGCCCGGTTCGAGGCGCGCCGCGCGCTGGCCGCGCGTGCTCAGCAGGGGCTGAGCCAGAGCCTTCTCCATCCGGATTCGCCGCTTGGATACCTCGTGCGGCCGTTCACGGAGAACGAAGAGGAGGCTCACGCCGCAGCTGCCGCCGAGGCGCCGGTTCCCGAGGCTCCAGTCGAGGCGGCGCCGGTTGACGCACTCGTGGACGAGGAGCTGGCTTCGGTCGGCGCGACGTCGACGAAGAAAAAGCCGTTTCTCTTTTTCCCGCTCACGCGCAGCCGTTGTGGCGGTTGTCGCCGCCGCCTCCGGCATCGGGGGCATTGCTGCGGGCACGCCTCGGTCGCCAATGAGAACGATGCCCACCGTTTGGACGCCACGGCCGGCGTCGCCCAGCTTGCTCCGGTTCAGGGAAAAGGCGGCGAAGGCGACCTTCACCGTTTCCGTCGATGGCCAAAAGCGAACCGTCACAACCACAAAGCCCACGCTTTTGGGCGCTTTGGCCGACGCCGGCATAACCGTCGACGGCGACGACAAAGTCTCGCAGGAGATGTCCGCCCCGGTGGCCGACGGCTCGACCGTCACCATCACTCGCGTTGAGAAGAAGACGGTGACCGAGGACGTCGCCGACGCGCACAAGAGCAGCAAGGTCGATGACTCCAGCCTCGCCAAGGGGTCGACGGAGGTCAAGACCAAAGGCGTCGATGGCGTCACCGCCAACACCTATGAAGTAACGTATGAGAATGGCAAAGAGACCGGGCGCACGCTCGTCGTCTCGAGCGTCAAGGTTGCTCGTGTCGACGAGGTCGTCAGCGTCGGCACAAAGGAGGCTCCGCCCACCAAGACCGTCACGACCGGCGACGGAGGGACGGCAGAGGTCCCGTCTGGCGGCGCAACGCCCGCTCCGGCTGGCTCATCCCAGCAGATTGCGGCGTCGATGATGGGATCCTACGGCTGGGGCGGCGATCAGTTCTCTTGCTTGGTCAAGCTTTGGACCAAGGAATCGAACTGGAACTCGCACGCTCTCAACTCCTACTCGGGCGCCTACGGAATCCCGCAGGCCCCTGCCGGGGTCGAAGATGGCCTCCGCCGGCGCCGACTGGCAGACGAATCCCGCCACCCAGATTAAGTGGGGACTCGGCTACATCAGGGCCGCTACAGCACTCTCTGCGGTGCCTGGGGCCACTCCCAGAGCACCGGTTGGTACTGATCGGGACCCTTTGACACCGATCGGAACCGTCCGCATTTGACGAAAACGACATCCGCTTTGCTCGGGGCCAGCCACATTCGTGAGCTGGCCTCGACGCTCGGTATGCGGCCGACGAAAACGCTTGGGCAGAACTTCGTCCACGACGCCGGGACGGTCCGCCGGATAGTGCGCGACGCCGGAGTGCGGCCCGGCGACGTCGTTCTGGAAGTCGGTCCCGGCTTGGGGTCGCTCACTCTGGCCCTGTTGGAGGCCGGGGCCGTCGTGTGCGCCGTTGAAATCGATCCGGTTCTGGCCGGCGCGCTTGAATCGACGGTCGCGGCGCGTATGCCCGAGGCGGTCGAGCGGCTGGCCGTTGCCAATCTCGACGCCATGGATGTAAAGGCCCCTTCGAATCTTCCCGTTCCCAGACGCCTCCAGAGCGAGGAAGGATGCCCGCACGGGGTTGCCGAACCGGCGCCGGAGACGGCTGAACCCGAGCCGGAGAGCGTGGATTTCGCGGGTGAGTCCGTGCGGACGGGTCAGATCCCCGCGAAGCCGCGACGGTTTGCGAAGGCGACGCGGGGGGTCGTCGAGCCTTCGCGGCTCGTGGCCAATCTTCCCTACAACGTCGCCGTGCCGATATTTCTCAGCTTGCTCGAGGCGCTGCCCAGCATCCAGTCGGCGACCGTCATGGTCCAATCGGAAGTGGCGGACCGCCTTGCGGCGCCGCCGGGCTCGCGCATATACGGCGTCCCCTCGGCAAAAGTCTCCTGGTACGGGGAGGCTGCGCGCGGGGCGAAGATCAGCAGAAACGTGTTCTGGCCGATCCCCAACGTCGATTCGGCGCTCGTGAGCTTCAGACGGTACGGCGCTTTGCCTCAGCCTCAGGCCGACGTCGCCGGGCTTGCGCTCGCCGGCGTCTCCCGTGAAGACGTGTTCGCCGTCATCGACGCGGCTTTTGCCCAGCGGCGCAAAACTCTTCGCGCCGCCCTTGCGACGTGGGCCGGAAGCGCCGCGCGCGCAGAAGATTTGCTCGTCGTCGCGGGAATCGACCCGAAAGCCCGAGGCGAACAGCTGAGCGTGTCCGAGTTCGCGGCGATAGCGCGCGCGGCGAGCACGCTTGCCTGATTTGGGGCGGGCGCGCCCCGCGTTCGACGCAAGCAGGCCGCTGTGACGCGCTAAAAGCGCGTTTTTGGATTCTCACAGTTTCGCGGTTTCCCGGTTTCGCAGGGTTTCGTCACGGGCTCACAGCCTCAAACGAACCGTCGTCCGCCGTTTTCTGTGACCTGTTTTTTTCGCTGTCCGGATGGGAAATCAAAGGGACTCACACTAAGCTTGAATGGGACGCACGGAGAAGGGAGCAGACGGTGGATCGCGCCATGCATGAGTTCTGGCTTAGAGCTGAAAGGCGCATTGACGCATCTCTTGCCCTGATTATGGCATCGATGCTGTGGCTCGTCGTCCTTCCGTTGACTGTGATGTTCACCGATCTTGAATGGAGCCGTTTGACGGTTGTTCTCATGTTGGCCTCCATTCCCATATGCGCCACGGCTCTTTGGCCGTTGAAAACGGGACTTATGACTGTGAGGGCGATCGAGGAGCGTGACAGCGAGGAAGTGGCCCGTTGGCGGGAAACGCTGGTTCCGCCCGCCGAACCGCAGCTGTGAAGGCGCGTCTGCGTCGAGTCCACTACCCGATGCTCACCGTCATCGCGGGGGCCGGCGCCTTCACCGCCGCCATCGCCCTCAATCGATGGGCGCATGCCCAAACCGCCGGAATGTCCAACTTCTCATTGGGGGTTGCACTCGGCGCCGTCGGCGTCGCCCTGGGAGCGTGTGTTCTCATGTTCGCCGGCAAGATTCGGCCGCGAGCCCTCCTGCTGGGCCTCATCTTGGTCGGGTGGGCCATACCCGTCGGCGGAGGCGTCGCCTCACTCGCCGTGATCATCGGGCGGCAGGGATCTTGAATCGGCCTTGGCCGTTCGGGCTCTGACCACGGTGAGCTATGTCATTTTTGGGCTCATCGGGATGCTTGTCTCACTGCTTCTCTTTGCTTTGTGGCTGGCGTGGCTCGGCAAGTTTGTGAGCGGAAAGAGCTTGGAAGTCAATCATCTGGCCAGGGCCGTTCCGGTTCTTCCCGAGGGGCGCGGCGCCGAGTCCGCGGCGGAATCGGAGTTCGACGCCGAAGACCTCGATGTGATCAAAAACGCGCTGTCGGTCCCGGGATCGGTGCACGCCGCTGTCACCGCCACCCTTTTGACGACGCTGGCCACGGTGGGCCGGGCGGTCGCCGAGACGAATGAAACGGCCGTCGTGACGATCCTCGGCGCGATTGCCGCATGCTGCGCCTCTCTTGCGCTTTACCTCGCCGTGAAGGTGTGAGGCCGCCGGGCGCGGCGGCCCCGCTACACTGGGCACGTGCAAGAAGTTCGCGTCGTCACGCCCTCCAAAGTCAATCTGGCCCTCAGAGTCGGATCGGCTCGGCCAGACGGCTTCCATCCCCTCGACACCGTCTTCGAGGCGCTTGACGTCCACGACGAAGTGATCGTCCGTCGAAGCGACTCCCTGAGCCTCCGCATGCAAGGGGAGGGCGCAGGCGCCCTTCCGGAAGACTCGACGAATTTGGCTCTCCGCGCGGCCACGGCTTTGCGCGAACGTTTCGGCGCCCCGGACCCTAGGGCGCCGAGATTACGGTCCGCAAAGCAATACCCGTGGCGGGAGGAATGGCGGGAGGGTCCGCCGACGCCGCGGGCGCCCTCGTTGCCCCTCAACGCGCTGTGGGGCCTCGGCCTGTCGGGCGCCGACCTGATGGGCCTAGGGAGCGAGCTCGGCTCGGACGTTCCCTTCTGCATCATGGGCGGAATCGCGCACGGCACGGGGCGCGGCGAAATTCTCACCCCGGTGCATCCCGGCCGCGGGCACGCGTGGGTCCTCCTGACGAATCCCGTGGGGCTTTCGACGCCCGCGGTGTTCCGCGAGTTTGACCGCATCGCTGCGGCAGCTGAAGGACTGGACCCGTCGCGAGGGAAGTTGCGGGAACTGAAAGGGACCGGCCGCGTCGGAGCCGGGTACGCGGGATCCGGCCGCGCCGCCGAAGCCGACGTCGCCGAGAACCCGGCGTCGACCAGCAGCTGCGCGAGGCCGTGGCCCGCGGAGACCTGCAGGCGACGGCGGCGCTCATGGCCAATGACCTTCAAGCCCCGGCCTTTTCACTGCGCCCGGATCTTGAAGACGTCGTCGAGCGAGCGAGTCGCTTTGGGGCGACGGCCATCCTTTCGGGCTCAGGGGCCGACGGTCGCCCTCCTGGCCTCCGACGCCGCGCATGCCGACCGCCTCGCGATGCGGGCCGCGATCGAGTTTCGAAACTTCGGGCGGTTCGTGCGAACGGACCGGCCGCCGGCGCCTGCGTTGCGGAGGCGAAGTGATGGCTCATCTTCTCGGAACGCAGGCGATCCGGCTGGAGTACCCCAACAGCGTCGTCCTCGATTCGGCAGCCCTCGGAATCGGGGAAGGGGACAGAATCGGCGTCGTCGGCCGAAACGGCGGCGGAAAATCGTCGCTTTTGCGAATCCTTGCGGGAACGCTCGACCCGACCGAAGGCCTTGTGACCCGGCGCGGAGGCCTGCGCATCGGCGTGCTTGAGCAAGACGACGCCCTCGACGCAGACGCGACGGTGGGCTATGCGCTCGTGGGAGAGGCCGCCGAGCACGAATGGGCCTCCGACCCCAAAATCCGCGACGTCATAGCGGGCCTCGTCGGAGACCTCGACTGGCAGAGCGCGGGTGGGCACGCTCTCGGGCGGCTAACGGCGCCGCCTCGGACTCGCGGGCCCTTTTGATCGGCGAGTGGGACGTTCTCATGCTCGACGAGCCGACCAACCACCTCGACGTCGAAGGAATCGCCTGGCTTGCGCGGCATCTGAAGAACAGGTGGCCCAAGAACGTCGGCGGACTCCTTGTCGTCACCCACGACCGTTGGTTTCTCGACGAAGTCGCGACCTCCATGTGGGAGGTGCACGACGGCGTCGTCGAGCCGTTCGAGGAGGGTATGCCGCATATGTCCTTCAGCGGGTTGAGCGCGACAGGATCGCGGCGGCGGCCGAATCCAAACGTCAAAATCTCATGCGCAAAGAGTTGGCGTGGTTGCGCCGCGGAGCGCCCGCTCGCACGAGCAAGCCGCGTTTCCGCATCGAGGCGGCGAACCGGCTCATTGCCGACGTCCTCCCGTCCGCGACTCCGTCAAGCTCACGCGCATGGCCGTGTCGAGGCTGGGCAAGGACGTCGTCGACCTCGAAGACGCGGGCGTTCGCTACGGAGACCGCGACGTGCTGCGCGAGATCACGTGGAGAATCGCTCCCGGCGAGCGCACCGCAATCCCTCGGCGCCAACGGAGCGGGAAAGTCGACGCTTCTGGGCCTCGTCGCGGGCTCGATCGCGCCGACGTCGGGCAGAGTCAAACGCGGAAAGACCGTGAGGATCGGCATCCTCGACCAGCAATTCTCCGCCCTCGAGGAGATCGGCGGGGATCTGGTGAGGCAGGTGCTCGCGCGATACAAGACTTCTTACACGGTGGGCGAGAAGGAGATGACCCCTGCCCAGCTTCTCGAGCGCCTGGGTTTTTCCCGCGATTGCCTTTCCTCGCGTGTGTGCGAGCTTTCTGGCGGGCAGAGGCGGCGCCTTCAGCTGCTTCTCGTTCTCTTGTCGGAGCCGAACGTGCTCATCCTCGACGAGCCTTCGAACGACGTCGACACCGACATGCTCGCGGCCATGGAAGACGTCCTCGATTCATGGCCTGGAACGCTTATCGTCGTCTCCCCACGACCGCTACCTCGTTGAGCGCGTGACGGACCGGCAGTACGCCATCTTCGACGGGCGGCTCCGGCACCTTCCCGGCGGCGTCGACGAGTATCTCGAGTTGAGCGACGCCGCGAAAGCGGGATCTGAAGGCGGCGCCCCGAAGAAGGCCGCCGGCGGCAGCGCGCCGAAGGCCCCAGGGAAAAGCGTCGGATCGGCGAAAACGGGGAGGCTCGGCGAAAACGGGGAAGCTCGGCCGCGGGCGAGCGGGAGCCGAGCTGACGGGCGCTCAACGGCGTGCGGCCGAGAAGGAAGTCAACTCAATCGACCGGCGGCTCGCCAAACTTGCGGACAAGGTGGCGCAGATGCACGCACGGATGGCCGAACACGACCAGAGCGACTACGTCGGCCTGCGCAAACATGCCGACGATCTGCGCGATCTCGAGGTCGAGGTCGCCGAACTCGAAGACCGCTGGCTCGAACTGAGCGAAAAGCTCAACGATTAATCACTTTGCAAAGTGTTTATGCGTGTGTGATGATTGAAGCGTGAATGAGGACAAGCTCCTAGCGGAGACCGCCCGCATGTTTCGGGTTTTGGGAAACGAGTCCCGTTTGCTCCTTCTTTCACTTGTGAGCCACGAAAACAGGCCGGTTTCGGCTCTTGCCGAGGCGGCGAAGATGAGCCAGCCGCTCACATCGCAACATTTGCGGATCCTGCGCGACGCCGGGCTCCTTGAAGCGGATCGCCGCGGCAAGGAAGTCATCTATCAGATCTCCGACTGCCACGTTGAACACGTGGTGCGCGATGCGATCGCCCACGCGCGGGAAAACGCATGAAGAAAGGAAAACTATGAGCACTGCCGACCCCCACGCTCACCACACCGTGGCCGAGCACGCCCATGGAGAAGGCTGCGGCCATGAGGCCGTTCAGCACGGGGACCACGTCGATTACGTCCATGACGGGCACCGCCACGCCCAGCATGGCGACCATTACGACGACCATCAGGACGTCGCCGAACACACGGTGGCCGAGCACGCCCACGGCGAGGGTTGCGGCCATGAGGCCGTTCAGCACGGGGACCACGTCGATTACGTCCATGACGGGCACCGCCACGCCCAGCATGGCGACCACTACGACGAGCACTGAAAACTCGCCGGGCATCGAAGCTCAGACAAGCTAGAAGGCTCGACAAGTCGAAATAGGCTCACACAAATGAAAGGGAGGGCCCACGCCTTTTCGTGGTCCCTCCCCTTCTGCATTCTTCGGCGGTTCGAGCCGCCTTGGCTCGTTCGCCTCAGCACGATCGGCTTGGGTCGCCCATTTCAGTCGAACCTCGCAGATTCAGCTCGAGCCTCGCAGTGCCCTGACGATCTTGACCCGTTCGCCCGTGCGCAGGATCGAGTTCTCATAGATCTTCCCCGCGAGTGCGGCGAGGAGAGGAATAAAGGCGATGTTGACGGCGAAAGCGACCAGCTGCTGCCAGACGGGCACGCCGCCGAGAGCCGTCCGCATGATCATAGTCGGCGGGGAGACCAAGGGAATGAACGACATGACCTCGCTGGCCGTGGAATCCGGTTGGGCCGGGATGTAGTAGAGAGCCGCATACATGGGTATCATCAGCCCGAAGATAATGGGCGTCTGAACCCCGCCGAGGTCTTCCTGGCGCGATACGGTCGAAGCCAAGGCTCCCGTGAGACCCGAAGCCGTCAGATAGCCGACGACGGTCCACGCGAGGAATGTCGGCAAGAACGTCCAGACTCCGAGCTTTCCAAGCGTTCCGAGGTCAGGCAGAAGTCCCGCCAAACCCAGCCCTCCGACGATTCCGACCATGTGAGCGGCGAAGACCACGAGCATCCCGCGCCGATGCCGAGGTTTTTCCCAAGCAGGAGGACGCGCGGCTTGACCGTGGTGAGGAGGATCTCCACCACTCGACTGGCCTTCTCTTCGACGACGCCGGCCGAAAGAACGCCGATGCCGGTGAAGATCATGACCATCAGGAGGGAGATGCCGGAGAGCCCATCACAAATCCGAAGGGATTGCCGTCCCGCGCCGTTTCCCGTGACTTCTGGGGAGTGGTGTCGACGTCGTTCTTTCTGAGGAAGTATCCTCCGATCGCCCGCCGATGAACATGAGGGGCCACGACGATGCCGGTGGAAACCTGTATGGCCTTCGACCCCAAAAGCCTCGTGAATTCGCGTTTGAAGATGAGGGAAAGAATCATCGGGCTGCGTCCTTCCTACGGCCGAAGATGCCTCGTCGGCCCTTTTGCGTGGGTTCCTCGGGTTGCGCGGCGACCACCACGTCCTTGAACAGATCGGCGAGGTGGGGGCGCCGGGGTGCGAGTCGCGGACCGGCCCGGCGGACAGCGCGGCCTGGAGCAGCGCCTGGTCGTCGATCGCTTCGGAGTCGACGACCACGCGGGTCAATCCATTTGCGCTGGGGGCGTCGGACGTTCCCTCGAGGGGATCGGGCTGCGGCTTGACGCCCGCCGAAGACAAAGCGGCATGAACTCTGTCTGGGCCCGCCGAAACGGCCAACGCAATCTGCGGCCTGCCAGCGTTGCGCAGCTCGTGGATTGTGCCTTCTGCCACGATCGACCCGCGGGAGACAATGCCGACGCGGTCGCACAACCGCTCGACGAGATCGAGTTGGTGGGAGGAGAAGATGACGGGAACGCCCGATTTCGCCTTGTCTTTGAGGACCTGGCTCATCACGTCGACCGCCACCGGATCGAGGCCGGAAAACGGCTCGTCGAGAACGAGGATGATGGGATCGTGGACGAGGGCCGCCGCCAGCTGGACGCGCTGCTGATTGCCGAGGGAAAGCTTTTGCACGTTGTCGTTTCGCCTGCCTGCCACTCCCAGCCGATCGGTCCATTGCTCCGTCGCCTGCGCCGCCTCGGCTGCCCAGTCCATGGAGCCGCGCAAAATACTCCAGTTGCCTTCCCACCCTGCATTTTGGGGTAGAGACCGCGTTCCTCCGGCATGTAGCCGATTTTGCGGCGGACGTCGTCGTCGACCTCCTTGCCATTCCATGAAACCCGGCCTGAGTCGGTGGAGAGCACACCCAGCATGATCCGCATCGCGGTCGTCTTGCCTGCGCCGTTCGATCCGACGAAGCCAAATATCTCACCAGGCTGGACTTTGAGGCTGAGACCCTTCAACGCTTGCAACGTCCCGAAGGACTTATTGAGATCCTGAACTTCCAGCATGTTTCATGTTTACCACAACGGCTGACGAGGAGCACCTCATTCGACGCAAGGTTTGCCGCCGAAAGGCAGGGAAAGGGAGCGTCTGTGCGAGCTCCGGCGCCGAAAGCTGGGCAGGGGCGCATGCGCCGAGAAGCGGGGCAGGGGTTGGCGCCGACGAACAGTCAGGGGTTGTGCCGAAAGACGGGCAGGCGAAGTGGATGGCGAAGTCCTTTTTAGAAAGCGATGAAAGGGCTCGGATCGGGCGACGAGTAGAAGTGAGGGTCCGGGGGCGACGGTAGAGGGCGAGGATCGGACGACGTGGAAGCGAGAGACGAGCGTCCGCCGACCGGCAGCGAGGCTGCCATCGACGGACGCTCGACCTTTCGTAAAGAGAGATGAGTTGCGCCTCAGCGTGTCTGGAGCTGTGGATCCTTTTCCATGCCTCGAAGGCCGAGATAAAAGCAGGGTTCGTCACCTGGGCGGCGACGAGTTTCTTATCGACCTGCATGTTCTCGCTCCACCACTGACCTATCTGTCCGACGCCGCCGGCGAGGATCTGCCCGTAGACGGGCGCCGATGCGGGATCGAGCCCTTGCTTCTCCAGAAGCGGGGCGAGGAAAACGGTGACTGGTCTGCGATGTCGGCCATGACGGTCTCGAAGGTCTCGCTCCTGACGGCGGTGGGCGACTGGTGGGCGAGCAGATGGAATCCGTCGGCGTTCTCCTCGATGAAGTCGAGAAGGGTGACGACGATTCCCTCAAGGACTGCCCGCGCGCTGTGTTCGGGACGCATCTGAGACCGCAGGATGTCGGAAAGGGCCTTCACCTCGCGGTCGACGATAACCTGGTAGAGGCCTTCCTTCCCTCCGAAATGCTCGTAGACGATGGGCTTGGAGACGCCTGCCGCACTCGCGATTTCTTCGACGGAGACGGCATCATAGCCTCGAGTTCCAAAGAGCTGGCGGGCTACGCGGATCAGCTGTTCACGGCGCTCGGCTCGGGACATCCGCACGCGCCGGGGTGACGAAGAAGAATTTGCGCTCATGTATCAATTATTGCAGTAAAAGCGGCTGTTTACTTCAGTCCGAAGGAGGATCTCTCCCCATTGCCACTCCGCTTTGACGCCGAACGGATCGTGCGACCGTAAAAAACGCTCGCTTTTCAGCGTGTGGATGCGCGGGCCCGTCCGCTCCGTCAAATGCCCGCCATTTCGCGCATCGTGGAGGGGAAGGGCGAGACGGGCCAGGCTCGGCGCCGACCGCGGGCGAAGGCGGCTGGCCGAGGCCGAAACCTCAACATATCGTTTCGCTCAAAGGAAAGAGCTTCGCTTCCGGTGAACAGTGAGACGTCAGCCCAGGCGTCCTCAGCCCGACTCTCGGACGGCTTTCCGACTTTGGGATGACTTTTCGCGGACGCGCCTATACAATCGTCCGGGTGATCCGCCCTGGTGTAATGGCAGCACAGAGGTCTTTGGAACCTTTTGTCCGGGTTCGAATCCTGGGGGCGGAGCAGATGCGGCGCACAGTCGGCGTCGCTGCGCGGACGGCGTAGGCGAAACTCTCAGGCAGCGGTTAAACTTGGTCTATGACCACAGGAAGGGGCCTACTGTGAGCAGACCGCATCCGGCTGCCGTCGTCGTTCTAGCGGCCGGTCAGGGAACCAGGATGAAATCCGAGATCCCCAAAGTCCTCCATCCCATGTGCGGCCGCACGCTCCTCGGCCACGCGATCTTCGCGGCGCGGGGGCTTGCCCCCGATCACATCGCCGTCGTCGTGCGCCACGAACGCGACCGCGTCGCCGCACACGCCGCCGAATGCGATCCCGGGATCACGATTGCAGACCAGGACGAGATCAAGGGCACGGGCAGAGCCCTCTGGTGCGGCTTGCGCGCCCTTCCAGCCGATCTTTCGGGGCCGGTCGTCGTGACTGCGGGGGACACTCCTCTGCTTTCAGCCGACGTTTTGTCTCGCCTTCTGGGACGGCACGAAGGCAATGCGGTCACGGTTTTGACAGCCGTCGTGCCCGATCCCACAGGCTGTAGCAGGATCGTCCGCGACGCCGAAGGGGCCGTCGCCGGCGTCGTCGAGCACAAAGACGCGACGCGGGAACAACGTGAGATCGCCGAGATCAACACGTCTACGTACGTTTTCGACGCCGACTTCCTTCGCGAGGCCGTCGGAGGCCTCGACACCGAGAATGCGCAGGGCGAGATGTACCTGACCGACGTCGTGGCGAAGGCCTATGAATCCGGCGCGGGGTCGGCTCGTACGTCGTCGAGGACTCGTGGCTCGTCGAAGGGTGCAACGACCTCGTCCAGCTGGCGGCTCTGCGCGAGCAGATGAATCGGAGGACCCTCGAGGCGTGGATGCGCGCCGGGGCGGCGATCGTCGATCCCGCGACCACGTCGATCGACGTGACCGTCACTGGCGCCGGATTGCCGGGTCCTGCCCGGAACGGGGCTCTACGGGACGACGTCGATCGCGAAGGGCGCCCTCGTGGGTCCGGGCGAGTTCACCGACGCCCTCGTGGGCGAGGGGGCCGATGCGCGCCACGTCGTGGTTCGCGACGCGGCCGTGGAGGCGGGGACTGCGCTTCCGCCCTACACAGTGCTGACCGGGGGCGCCAGAGCCGCCGGCGTTTCCGAATAGCGAGGGGAACTATGACCGGAATGCGGATGGCGAACGACAAACGCCTCGTTCTCGTAAGCGGCCGGGCGCATCCGGCATTGGCGAAAGAAGTCGCGGACGAACTGGGAATCGACCTTTTGCCGGTCACCGCCTACGATTTCGCCAACTCTGAGATATACGTCCGTTTCGAGGAATCGGTGCGCGGCGCCGACGTGTTCATCCTCCAGTCCCACGCCGATCCCATCAACACGTGGCTCATGGAGCAGCTCATCATGGTCGACGCCGCCAAGCGAGCCTCGGCCAAGCGAATCACCGCCGTGGCCCCTACTACCCGTACGCCCGCCAAGACAAGAAGCACAAAGGGGCGCGAGCCGATCTCCGCCGTCTCGTGGCCGACCTGTTCAGGACGGCCGGCGCCGACCGCATCATGTCCGTAGACTTGCACGCCGCGCGGTCGTCAGGGTTTCTTCGACGGTCCCGTCGACCGCGTGGGCGATGCCGACCCTGGTCGAATACGTTCGCGGACGCATCGACGTCGGCAGCGCCGTAGTTGTCTCTCCCGACGCCGGCCGGATCAGGGTGGCCGAGCAGTGGGGCAATCGACTCGGGGCGTGCCTCTCGCGTTCGTGCACAAGACGCGCGACCTCACTCGCCCCAATCAGGCGACGGCGAGACCGCGTGGTCGGCGACGTCTCCGGACGCACCGCTGTGATCGTCGACGATCTCATCGACACTGCCGGAACCATCTGCGGCGCGGTGCGCATCGTGCTGGAGGCGGGGGCCAGGGACGTCATCGTCGCCGCCACCCACGGGGTGCTCTCCGATCCGGCGACCCAACGTCTGCGTGAATCAGGGCTGCGCGAGCTCGTCGTCACGGACACGCTTCCCATCGGCCCGGAAAAGCGCTTTCCGGCCATGACGGTGCTTCCGATCGCACCGGTTCTGGCCCGCGCCATCGACGAAGTCTTCGAGGACGGGTCCGTCACGAGTCTTTTCGACGGCGCGTACTGACCCGGCTCGCTCCTGTGCTTCCGTCTGATTTCGGGGGAGTCTAGGGGTGGAAACTGGCGTGAAACGCCGCCTCCTGTTCGGCCAGGTCTCCCAGTCGGCGTCAATGGCAGAGTTGATGTGACATACGTGTCCGAAGTTTGCTCTGGTTTTTGAGAAACCCCAGTTTTTCTTTCGCGAATCTGAGTTTTCCTTTGTATTCCGCGGATTCTTTGGGTAATCTGCGATAAAGCGGAGATCAATCGGGGAGAGCTATCCATCATTGATACTTTGTGAAGCATCTCGGCAAACAAGTTTATTTTTATATATAAACCTGCTATAAACATTTAAACTCAACTAAAAGTTATTGATATGCAATAAATGAGGTTAAAGTTTACATCTATGGATAACGCTGACTTAAAGCGTATGCGCTCAAAACCTTGTTCTCGTCCCAGATATTCCTGATTTGAATGGCTTTGGCGTACGACAGTGACATGAGGTCGATATTTATGCGCGAGGCCACGTGGGTCTTCGACGGCCTGGGTGAATCGTTCAGAGCGCCTGACCTAAACGTCGCTCTTCACAATCATGCCGGTTGCGTATCGTCCCCGTTCCGGTCGGTGCGGCAGTTTGCTTGCGCGAGGCGCGAAAGAGGCAAAGGGATCCACTTTATCTTGAATTCCTTCCTTTCTTCGTGATTGGCCCTGCATGCGCCCTTCTTGCAAGGTAAGTTCGTCGCCCATTGGGCCTTATTTGGGTCAGGGCTCGAGGAAGCGCGTGTCATTTTCGCTGTAAAACTACCAATATTCGAGGCAAAAACGGAGAGGTGTCGCGAAATGTCCTGCTTCCCGCCGTAAGCGTTTGAGGGGCTGGTTTGTTCGCATTTTAAAAAGTTAAATAATGTATTTAAAGGTATCTATTGTGCTTATAAGATGTATATAGGACTAAAACATATAAAAAAAGTTTAAAGTAAACAACACTCTATTAACTTTAACGACACACCTTGGGAAAACCACTCTGGTGGTGTGGACAAAAGTTCGTTGTAGGCTAGCTGCAGGCCCGGCAAAGGGTTCCATGGTCAAGGGTCCATGGTTTCACATACAGAGGAAGGTACTTTTCATGTCACAGAATGAGTTTAAAGATGTAGATGGTGCGAATCTTCAGATTTCCTCCATCTTGGACGAGAACATGGGCAGCCTCAACGCACACAAGTCGGCCATCAACAGCAAGACGACGGAGCTGCGGGGCAACGTTCAGTTCCAGGGCGGAGCGGCCCAGGCCTTCACCGCCGCTTTCACCGCCCTCGAGGAAGCTAGCGACAGGCTTTTCCAGAAGCTTGGCGTTTACAGCCAGGAGACCAAGAGCACGGGCTCCACTTCCGAGCAGGCCGACATCGACGAAGCTCAGAGCTACAAGAACCTCGGCTTGGACTCGCTCATGGGTGGCGGAAGCTCCGCTCTCTAGGTCGATTCTCGAGACGATACTTATCTAGGCGCAATTAGGAAAGGACAACCACACTCATGACCATTCTCTGCAACTACCCCCTCATGCAGGCAGGCGTTGCCGACATCAAGGCCCATGCGCAGAAGGTGCGCGAGGAGACCGAAACGATGGGCAACCGGATCGAGGGCATCATCCGCGAAAGGCTCGGCGGTCAGGCGGCAGATGCCTTCCACACGATCTTTATGAGCTGGATGAAGGACTGCGACGTCATGGTCCAGGCCACGGACGCTCTCAGCCTCGTGCTCGACGGTTCTGTTACGAACATGCGGGAACGGACAGCAACAATGCGCGCCGTTTCGGCGGCGACGTCCGCTAAGACGCATGCCGATAAAAGCTGTGTGGGCGGCTTAATATGGTCGCCCACAGCTTTTATCGTAATCGAGGGTTCTTGCAGCCCTTGTCGTTCCAAGAATTTCGACATATTCCAGGGTATTCTCGCGCTTGCCGCGCTCTCTTCGTTGCGACGGTTGCCAGCGTCGTTTCCGAGGCCTCACCGCCTCGTATTCGGCTTAGCGGAATCGGAGAGGATATGAAGGCAAGCACATATTTGAGTCAAATGGCTCGTTTCGGTGCCCGCCGGGGACTTCCTTTCACATCCGCCTTGTGGACGACGTCGTCAAGCGACGCCGACGAGACTAAACTCCACATTGTCTCCACAAGTTTTCGATCTGTATTTCTGAGGACACGCTATGAGAGGGAATAAAACCTTTGCTGCTCTGTCCGTTTCGCGTGGTCTGAGCCTGCTCACGGTTCTGCTCTTGGCCTGCGCGAGCGTGTTCGCCGCGGCGCCCGCCGGAGCCAGCAACGGCAGCACGCCCGACGGGGCCGGCTACAGCGCGCCGGACCGTGTCGCCGTCGGCCAACCGCTGACGGTCAAAGGCGTCGGCTGGATGAATCAGGGAGAAGAAGGAAGGCTCGGTCGTCGCCGTCAAGATCGACGGCGGGACTTTCAAAGCGAAATCCGCCGTCAAAAATCCTGCCAATGGAAAGGCTGAGACCGACAAGGGCGTCTTGGCGATGGTCAAGGCGGATGCGTCCGGAAACTGGACAGCGACCATTTCTGCGGAGTCTTTGAGCCAGCTGAAAGAGGGCAAGCATACGGTCCAGTTCTCGAGCGGCTCAGGCCTTCAGGGCGACGTCGTGCGGCAATCGAATGTTGCGTTCGTGTATGGCGCCGAGGCGGGAAAGCCCGATCAGAATCCGAATCCTCAGGCGCCCGCGCCCGAGAAGCTCCTCAGGCCCCTGCCCAGGAAGCCGCGCCGCCGAACCAGCCGAACGACACTCCCTCTAGCCTTGGTCCACCGGAGTGGCCACACGTTGATCTGGCGGACCCGTCGGACAAGTCGGGCGCCAAAGCTTGGGTTGAGAAGGAAATCAAGTCGGACGCGGGTGCGAAGTTCCGCATCAGAGGGACCGGTTGGAAGAACTCAGCGGGGAACGGCCCGTCCACAGTCTCCGTCAAAATCAGCGAAGGCGAGAACAAACCCTACGAGCGGGCCAAGGCCATCGACCATCCTTCGGTCAAGGGAGACAAAACCGTCTGGGCGCTTGTCGCCCAAGACAACCCGAAGAAAGACAAGAACGTCAAGGCCTTCCAGTCCAACGGCGACTTCGAAGTCGAGATCGACGTTCCCAAGAGCTTGACGAAGGGCAGTACTTCACCGTTTCTCTGTTCTCGGGGCAATCGGACACGAAAGACGTCAAACGCTCAATGACCTCCGAACAGTTGACGGTCCTTGAGCCGACCACGTGCACGCCGTCGGTTGAGAAACCGACGGTCACGGTGGAGAACGCCAAGGCCCATATTGGCGGCACGGTAAAGGTCAGCGGCAAAGGGTGGTGCCACCCGCAGGAGAACCAGGGCGCCTCGAAAAATCGCGGTCAAGATCGACGGCGGAAAGTACAAGCGTCTCGATGTGCCCGCCGGCGGCGACGCGACGGTCTGGGCGATCGTGGATAACGCCGACCCCAAGACCGGCGACTGGACGGCCGAGATCCCGCTGCCCGACGGGACTGACAAGAAAGCGGTTCGCGGAGGCAACGGCGGAAGCGATCCCGTGTTCCCGGAAGGCGAGCACCATTTCACGTTCATCACCGGAGAGGCGGTCAAGCCGGGCGACGCGAAGCGGGAGGGTCAAGTCCGAGAAATTCGACGTCGGAGACTACAAGCCGAGCGAATTCCAGATCCGGTCGAGGCGAACGAGGATCTTAAAGACGACAACAAACAGGGTATGACCGTTAAGCGCGGCAAGGACGGTCGGCTCGTCGTCGCCATTCCGAAGGCCAAAGCCGAGGCAGGCAAAGGCAATAAAAAGGACGGCCGGAACGCCACGGACAGAAGACCTGGGTCTTCCTCGATGTATACGACGAGGAAGGAACGTCTCGCCACCCATGGGGTGCCAGGTGGTTTGAGACGGACAAGGACGGCAAGGTCCTCGATCTGCCCAAAGACGTGTCCCTTCCCAATGGCGCCTTGAAGATCACGGCGCAATCCGGCAAGCCCGGCGACGACTTCGGCGCTCTCCTGGGATGGACGACGTTCGAAGGCCCCAAAAACCGGACAACCCGACCAATCCCCGGCGGCGGTGGGAACCAGCCTCCCAGCGGCGAGAACCGGCCGCCCAGCGGGAATCAGCCGCCGAGCAACGGCGGCAACCAACCGGGCGGAAATCAAAGGGAACGGCGGCGGACAGCAGGGCAGGACGGGCGGCTCCACGATCGTGAGGCGTTCGGTCCAATCGGGCGCGCGTCAGTCGATCATACCCGGAAGGTATGTCATTCAAAGGGCAATTGCCGGTCAGCAGCCGCAGAAGCCGGCCCAGCCGTTCTTCCCGAAGCCCGACTTCTCGCCGCTTCCCCTGTTCCAAACATCAAGGGCTTGACGCTCCAGAATGCCGGAAACATCGGAAAGCAGATGGAAGGCAAGATCTTGGTGCTCGCGCCAGCCGGACGCCAGCCGGGCGAATGGGTCTTCCTCTACCTCTATCCTCAGGGCAGCCCCGCTCGGGTGGATGCAGATCGACAAAGAAGGAAAGATTCGAGTCGACATCCACTCTTCCCGACGGCTCCTACAAGTTCGCGTTGATGGATTCCACCAGGGGCGCTCATAGGATGGACCGACCTCGACGTCGGCAACGTCAGAAGTCCCCGGCGCCGGCTCCGACGCCGACCAAGGCCGACGGCCCGGCCCGCATCCCGCCGAAAAACCGGGGAGACGACAGCCAGCCGATATGGCCCTGGATGCTAGGGCGGAGCAGTCATTTCCGTGACGGTCGTCGCAGCCTCCCTCATCGCTTCGCGACGTCACAAGCAAGTGAAAGCGAGGTGTAGTCATGATTGTTTCGCGCAAAGGCCTGCAAAGCCACGTTTGCGATCCTCATGGGTTTCATGCTCGCCATGCTGGTCGATGCAGGCGCCCATGCCCTTCCGGACTCCCCGGGAACCGGGCGTCCGTGTCCGCGAGACGGCCCAGGCGGGGCAGCAGATTTCCTTCACGGCGACTGGTTTCCCGGCAGGCGCAACCGTTTACGTCCAGCTTGACGACGGTGCGACCCACTGGGACAGCAGCCTTCCGGGAAAGTCCATTCTGCATAAGAAAGTTCCCGCTTCTGGAAAAGGTCTCGGGGTCCGTCGTCCTTCCCGCCAATGTCGCCCCGGAGCGCATTGGCTGCGTTTCAACGCAACGGCAGCCGATCCGAACGGCGGGTCTCAACAGATCACCTGCCGGGGAGACTCCGATTTCACCGTGGTCGCCCCTCAGGGAGAAGGCGGAGGCGGCGGGCAGCCGGGCGGCAACGCCGGTGACAACCAAGGAAACGGCCAAGGCGCCGACCAGGGCAACAGCCAAGGCGGCAACCAAAGGAAACAGCCAGGGGCGGCAACAACGGCGGGGGTCAGCAGCAGCCCGAGGCGGCCCTCAACAGCAGGGGCAGCCGGGTGCACAGCAGGGCGTTGCGGTTGACGCCCAGGAAGCCCCTGCCGCCGGGAGCGACTCCTCGGCAACTTCGACCGTGAAGATAGGGGGACAAATCATGACCATTGCCCCCGAGGCCGCCAGCCCGGTGCCGACCGAACGCCCGAAGAACACTGCAAAGACGCCGGCCATGCCGCCGGCCGCTCCCAAGGCCGCGGCTGAGGAAGAGTCCGGCGGGCCCAACATGGGCGTAGTCGGCGGAATGGCTCTCGTTTTCGTCGGGCTGATCACCGCCACCCTCATCACGAATCGCGCAAAAGCCGTCGCGGCGGGCTCGTCTCGGGGCGGGGCCTCTGCTGGCTCAAGCCCTTACGATCCGGCCTTTCGCCGCCGCCGGCCCGTTGGCCTTCGACGGCTCCGACGCGGACGCCGCCGGCGCTTCCGGATTGGCCGGGGGCGCCGCACTGGCCGCGGACGGCTCAGCCGCTGTCGCCGATGACACTGACGCAGACAGGCCGATTCCGTCTTGGACGGCTCGGCGCCTGACTAGCCGCCCTTGCCCCAGACGGGTCGGAGCACGTCGCCGGTTCGAGCGCTGCCGCATTGGGCGGCCGGGACTCGGACGGCCAGGATTGGCGCGACGTCGCCTCCTCGGGTGCGGATGGCGCGGTCGCCGACGACGATCTGGCGGCCGACTCCGATGCGACCGCAGACTCGGAGGATTCCGCTTTCGACGGCGACACCGAAAATTCTGCGGACGACGACTCCTGAGGGTCACAGGCCCTGAGGGTGACAGGCCCTTCCTCGGCGCGGTATCATATGGAGGTTGCCTCGGCGAGGGAAAGCAAACGTGTCTTTCCGTTATCGACGCGGTGGGTGTGCCTTCGTGCACGGCCGTCGGAATCGAGGCCGCACGCGCTCGAAACTCTCGGGCGCCACACGAAAGGAGAACCACATGGCAGACAAAATCCAGGTCGATCGCCGCCAGTCCTTCGGAAAGGGCGCGTCCCGCCAGCTTCGCCGCGAGGCCGCACGCCCGCCGTCGTCTACGGGCACGGCTCCGACCCCGTCCACATTTCCTTCGATTCGCATGAGATCTTCCTGGCCACCAAAGGGCAGGCAACCCGATTCTCACGATTGCGCTGGAAGGCAAGGAACAGCTCGTTCTCGTCAAGGAGCTGCAGCGCAATCCTCTGACGCGCATCATCGAGCACCTCGATCTTCTGCGCGTCAAGCAGGGCGAAAAGGTCGACGTCGAAGTTCCCGTCGAAGTCACCGGAGAGTCCTTCTCCGGCACGATCCACACCGTTGAGCTCATGCACGTTCTGGTCAAAGCCCCGGCCACCGCGATTCCCGAGTCGATCGTCGTCGACGTCGAAGGCCGCAAGGACGGCGAGAACGTCACCGTCGCGGATTTGACCTTCCCAGCCGACGTCGAGGTCGAGACCGACCCCGAGTCGATCGTCGTGGTCATTGCGACTCCGTCTTCCTCCGCCGTGGAAGACGCTCCCGCCGCCGAGCAGGCTGCGGACGCGGAAGAAGCCTCGGCCGAATGATTGTCAAGCGTGTGGCGCCTTTCGGGGCGCCACACGCATTGGAGGCAAGGTGTTCGCAGCGGTCGGCCTGGGAAATCCCGGCGCACAGTACGCAGCCACGCGCCACAACGCGGGGCGCATGGTCATCGACGAGCTCGCAGCCCGCGCTCGCGGGAAGCTTTCGCGATTGAAGAACACGGGGCCCTCGGCCTCGAGTGCCACGTCGGGCCCCCGCCTTCCCGCAGAGCCGTCCTGTTCGTTACGACCCGGTACATGAACGAATCCGGAGGCCCCGTCGCGGCGCTTCTCGGCTACTTCAAGATCGCTCCCCAGAATCTCATCGTCGTCCACGACGAGCTGGACCTTCCCTTCGGCACGATCCGCCTCAAGCGCGGCGGGGGAGAGGGAGGCCACAACGGCCTCAAATCGATCAGTCAAGCCCTAGGGACGAAAGAGTACATTCGCTTGAGATTCGGGATCGGACGCCCGCCCGGGCGGCAGGATCCCGCCGATTTCGTCCTTTCGCCCTTCGCCTCTTCGCAGACGAAGGAGCTTCCGCTCCTCATATCGGAGGCGGCCGACGCCGTAGAAGACGCCATTCTCAGCGGCCTCGAGGCCGCCCAGCTCAGGCTTCACACGAGGTGACCGTGCTCAGCGCCCTCCTGCCAATCGTCGCAGCCGACCCCGCCATTTCCTCCGCTCTCGGCCAAAAGGGCAATTGCGGCCTAGCGACGCCCCGCGGCCTTGTCCCTCCCGTTCTCGCACTCATGGCAGGCGCGAGCGGTCCGGAGGATGCGCCCCGCCCCGGAGGGCCACACGGGCCGAAGGCCGCTCGCAGCCACGCGGAGCCGCCGCTCGTCGTCGCCGTCACACCCACCGGCCGCGAGGCCGACGAACTGGTCGGCGCGCTTCGCGCCTATCTTCCCGAGGAAACGGTGGAGCTCTTTCCCGCTTGGGAAACGCTCCCGCACGAGAGGCTGTCGCCGCGTTCGGACACGGTGGCGCGCCGAATACTCGCGCAGCGCCGCCTCGCCCATCCCGAGGACTTTGCCCCCCTTCGCGTGCTCGTGATGCCCGTTCGCGCCCTTTTGCAGCCAATCGCGGAAGGTCTGGGCGAACTCAAGCCCGTGCGGGTCAGAACGGGCGACGCCGTCGATCTCGAATCCCTCGAACGCGCACTCGTCGATGCGGCATACTCCCGCGTCGACATGGTTGAAGGGCCGAGGGCAGTTCGCCGTTCGCGGAGGCATCATCGACATCTTTCCGCCCACGGACCCCAGGCCCTCGCGCATCGAGCTTTTCGGCGACGACGTCGAAGAAATCCGCGTTTTCTCCGTCGCCGACCAGCGATCGCTCGAAGCGAGGGACGAAGTGTACGCGCCACCGTGCAGGGAAATCCTTCTGACCGCCGACGTCCGCGCCCGCGCCCGCGAGCTCGTCGATGAGCTCCCCGGCGCCGTCGACATGCTTGACAAGATCGCCGAGGGCATTGCTCCTGAGGGGATGGAGTCGCTCGCGCCCGTCCTCGTCGACATGGTTTCCGTGGCGGACACGATCCCGGAGGGGTCTCGGATTGCGGTCGTCGAGCCGGAGAGAGTCTCCCAACGCGCCGATTCCCTCATTGCGACCACGGAGGAGTTCCTTTCCGCTGCATGGAGCTCGGCGGCGGCGGGCGGAACCGTGCCCGTCGACGTCGACAGGGCCTCCTTCGCCGACCTCGACGAGACTCGGGAGGTGGCGGACAGGCGCGGGCTGGGATGGTGGACGCTCGCCGGCTTCCTCGACGGTTGCGCCCGCTCCCAGGCCGACGCCGCCGAACCGAAGAAATTCATGGGGAAAGTCGATGAGGCGATCGCCGACGTCGCCGAGAAGGCCCGGGGGCGGTGGCGTTTGGCGCTCGCCGTCGAAGGGGCGGGCCTGGGCCGCCGCATGTGCGAACAGCTCGAGGAGGCTGGAGTCCCCGCGACATTCACGGAAGACCTCGCCGAGCTCGAACCCGGCGTGTGCCACGTGACCGCGGCGCCCATCGCCTCGGGCTTCACGATGAAAGGCCAGCGTCTGGCGCTCTACGCCGCGGCGGACATCACGGGCAGGGGCGGCTCGTCGACGCGCGACATGCGCAGGATGCCCGCGCGTCGGAAGAACGCCGTCGACCTTCAGGCGCTCAAACCCGGGGACTACGTGGTCCATGAACACCACGGCGTGGGCCGGTTCGTCAAAATGGCCAAACGCTCCATCGGGGCGGGCCGCGAGACCCAACGCGAGTACCTCGTCCTCGAATACGCCTCGACGCGCCGCGGCGCCCCGCCCGATCAGCTCTGGGTCCCCACGGACTCCCTCGATCAGGTCTCGCGGTACGCCGGCGGCGAGGCCCCCTCCCTCAACAAAATGGGAGGAAGCGACTGGGCCAAAACCAAGGCCAGCGCGCGGGCGGCGACCAAGCAGATCGCCCAGGAACTCGTGCGGCTCTACGCCGCGCGCCAGGCAGCCAAAGGGATTCCAGTTCTCGCCCGACACCCCGTGGCAGCGCGAGCTCGAAGATTCCTTCGCCTACGTCGAAACGCCCGACCAGCTCCAAACCATCGACGAAGTCAAGGCGGACATGGAAAAGCCGACGCCGATGGACCGGCTCATATCCGGCGACGTCGGCTACGGAAAAACCGAGATCGCCCTGCGCGCGGCTTTCAAGGCGGTGCAAGACGGCAAGCAGGCGGCCGTCCTCGTGCCCACCACGCTGCTCGTCTCCCAGCATTACGAGACCTTCCGCGAGAGGTACTCGGGCTTCCCCGTGCGTCTGGCCCAGCTTTCGCGTTTCCAGTCCGAACGCGAGGCCGCCGAGACCGTCAAGGGGCTCGCCGACGGGACGGTCGACGTCGTCATTGGCACCCACCGGCTTCTCACCGGAAACGTGCGATTCAAGAGCCTCGGGCTCGTGGTGGTCGACGAGGAGCAGCGTTTCGGGGTCGAGCACAAGGAAACCCTCAAACAGCTCTATCCCGACGTCGACGTCCTCTCGATGTCCGCCACGCCCATCCCGCGCACGCTCGAAATGGCCGTGACGGGCGTGCGCGAGATGTCCACGCTCGCCACTCCCCCCGAGGAGCGCCACCCCGTCCTCACATACGTGGGCCCCAAGGACAACAAGCAGGTGTTGGCTGCGATACGCCGCGAGCTGCTGCGCGACGGGCAGGTTTTCTACGTCCACAATCGCACGGGCGACATGGCGAGGGTGGCTGCGCAGATCGGCGAGCTCGTGCCCGAGGCCCGGGTCGGCGTGGCCCACGGGAAAATGAGCGAACACCAGCTCGAACTGGTCATCCAGGCCTTCTGGGACAAGGAAATCGACATCCTCGTCTGCACGACGATCGTCGAGACCGGGCTGGACATCTCCAACGCGAACACGCTCATCGTCGAGGACGCCGAACGCTTCGGGCTCTCCCAGCTCCACCAGCTGCGCGGGCGCGTGGGCCGCGGGCGCGAACGGGCTACGCCTACTTCCTCTACAACCCGGACAAGGCGATGACCGAAACGGCGCTTGAGCGCCTGCGCACCATCGCAGCCAACGCCGAGCTGGGCTCGGGCATCCAGGTGGCGATGCGCGATCTGGAGATCCGCGGCGCCGGCAACATGCTCGGCGGCGAGCAATCCGGCCACATCGCGGGAGTCGGATTCGACCTGTATGTGCGGATGGTCGCCGACGCGGTGGCGAGAATGCGCGGGGAGGCCCCCGAGGACGAAGACGCCGACGTCGACGTCCGGATCGAACTTCCGGTGGACGCCTATCTTCCCGAGGAGTATGTTTCCTCTGAGCGGTTGCGCCTGGAGATTTACACGAAGATAGCGGAGGCCGGCTCCGAGGGCGAACGCGAGTCCGTCCGCGCGGAGATGATCGACCGCTACGGCAAGATCCCGCCCCAGGCCGAGCGCCTTTTCCGCATCGCGGGGCTGCGCGAGATGTGCAGAAGCGGGCCTGGCCGAGGTGACGATGATGGGAAGGAACATTCGCCTGGCGCCGGTCAATCTGCCCGATTCGCGGCAGGCTCGGCTCAAGCGGCTCTACCGGGCGCGATTCTCAAACCGGCTGTGCGCGTGGCGCTCGTGCCCGCGCCGGGGATTCGAAGCGGATGGGCGAATCCTCGGCCGTCGAAGGCGACGACCTCCTCGACTGGGTGGGAATGCTCGTTCATTCCGTGTTCGTCGCGACCCTCGGATCTTCCGGGTAACATGTAGTCCACAATCGAGGAAGGATCCGATGAAGACCAAAGCTGGCCGCAAAGGCGTTCGCCGCCGTCGCTTTAGCATGCACGGCTCTCGCCGGATGCACGAAGCCTGGAACCGCCGCCACCGTCAACGGCCGCCCGGTTTCGGAGCAGAGCGTCGACGAACTCGCGCAGCAGCTGAAGGAAAACGGACTGGACAAATCGCTGACGGCCTCGGGGGTCGACCTCTCCAGTCGCTTCCGGCTTCTCAGATTCAGGGTCACGATCACGGCCGTCGGCCCGGCCGTCGACAAGGCCAGCGAGAAGCTCGACGCCTCCCAGAAAGACCAGATCCTGCAACAGTGCAAGAAGGTTCTGAACGCGTCGTCTGAGCTTCCGTCCGACGTCCAAAGGTACTGCTTGGCCCAAGCCTTGACTTCGGGGCAGCCTGCGTTCCAGAAGGAAATCAGCGGCATACTGGCCGACATGAAGGTCGAGTACAGCAAACGATACGGGGTTGCAGACAAACAGAAGGGCCTCGAGCTTCCCGAGTATCTGACCCTTCGACGCCGATAGGCCGCATTTTTGCGCGCCGAAGCCGTCGAATGCCGGCTTGAACTCGTCGAACGACGACGACATCGGGGTGCGGCTTTGGTCCCGAGGTCCCATTCGTCTCTTCACGGCTCGGCGTCGGTGATCAAAATGAGAGATGAGTAACTGGCCTCGGCTGCCACCGCGCCCGGTTCTGCGGGAGAATAGAAAAAGGGTAATTCCCAGCCGAGACGGCTCGCATCGCCGTCGCGCACACTACAGTTAGGAGTGGCTGTGGCCATCATTGTTGATCTTTACTCCCGCGAGATCCTTGACTCCCGCGGAAATCCCACCGTCGAGGTCGAGGTTGAGCTCGAGGACGGCACCCGCGCTCGGGCCGGCGTGCCCTCCGGCGCGTCCACCGGCGCATTCGAGGGCCGTCGAGCGCCGCGACGGCGACGCCGCACGCTACCTGGGCAAGGGAGTTGAGGGGCGCGGTAGCGGCCGTCAACGAAGACATTCGCCCCGAGATCGCCGAATCCTTCGACGCCGAGGACCAGCGCGGAATCGACAGCTTCCTCATCGCCCTCGACGGCACGCCCAACAAGGCCAAGTTCGGCGCCAACGCCATCCTCGGCGTGTCCATCGCCGTGGCCAAGGCCGCCGCCAGTCCGCCGGCCTGCCGCTTTACCAGTACCTCGGCGGCCCGAACGCCCACGTCCTGCCCGTCCCCATGATGAACATCCTCAACGGCGGCTCCCATGCGGATTCGAACGTCGACATCCAGGAGTTCATGATCGCCCCCTACGGCGCTGACTCGTTCAAGGAGTCTCTGCGCTGGGGGTCTGAGGTCTACCACTCGCTCAAGTCCGTGCTCAAGGGCGCGGCCTCGCCCTCGGCCTCGGCGACGAGGGCGGCTTCGCTAACCTCGAGGTCGAACGCCGCCGCGCTCGACCTCATCTGCGAGGCCATTGAGAAGGCCGGCTTCAAGCCCGGCGCCGAGGTGGGCCTCGCCCTCGACGTCGCCTCCACGGAGTTCTTCGCCGACGGCAAGTACACCTTCGAGGGCGGGGTCAAAGACACCGACTTCATGGTGGACTACTACAAGAAGCTCGTCGCCGAGTACCCGCTCGTCTCCATCGAAGACCCGCTTTCCGAGGACGAGTGGGACGCGTGGAAGGCCCTGACCGACGTCCTCGGCGACAAAGTCCAGCTCGTCGGCGACGATTTCTTCGTCACCAACCCCGAGCGCCTCGCCAAGGGCATCGACCTCGGCGCGGCCAACGCCCTCCTCGTGAAGGTCAACCAGATCGGAACGATCTCCGAGACCCTCGAGGCGGTCGAGCTGGCCCATCGCAACGGCTACCGCACGATGACCTCCCACCGTTCCGGCGAGACCGAGGACACCACGATCGCCGACCTGTCCGTGGCCACCAACGCCGGCCAGATCAAGACCGGCGCACCGGCTCGCGGCGAGCGGATCAACAAGTACAACCAGCTCCTGCGCATCGAGGACCAGCTGGGCGAGAACGCCGTTTTCGCCGGCCGCGGCTCCTTCCCGCGTTACAAGGGCTGACCTCGGCGGGCCGACGTCGGGTTTGGGCCGAAAGGCCGCCGATCAAGGGACGGCGTCGGCGACGAACCGACGTCGCCCCGTTCATGCGAAGGGAATGCCCCCGGAACTCTCCGGGGGCATTCCCTGCCCTTCAGGCTGTGGCCCTGCTTCTCAAATCTCGGCCCTGCTTTTCAGGCTTTGCCCCTTGCTAGTCAGGCTCCGGTCTCGCTTTCAGATCTTGCGGCCGGGGGTGAGGATGTTGTTGGGGTCGAGCGCCTGCTTGATCGCCCTTTGCACCGAGCGCGTGTCGGGGCTGAGCAAGTGGTCGATCTCGGCGTGCTTGAGGTGGCCGATCCCGTGCTCGCCGGAGACCACGCCTTCCATGCCGATTGCCATGCGGCAGATCTCGTCGAGCAGGGACTCGGCCGCAGCCGCCTCCTCTGTGCCTTCGCCGCACTCGACGATCGGGTGGATGTTGCCGTCGCCGGCATGGGCGAGAATCGAGACTTTCCGGCCGCGTTCAGCCGAAATCTCCTCGATTCCGTGGATGGCGTCCGCAAGGCGTGAAATCGGGACGGAAACGTCTCCGATCACCTGCATGCCGTTGGCCGACAGGGGCCGGGTAGGCGTCCCTGCGCACCTGGAAGAGCCGCGTGCCCTCCTCGAACTGCACGGCCGTCGCCCCGTATTCGCGGCACACCTGCGCGTACTCTTCGACTGCCCTCTTCGCGTTCTCGCCTTCGGCCTGGCCGAGCAGAAGCGCCGCACCCGGCTGGGGGATCTGAAGGTCGGGATTGCGCTTGTTGACCAGCTCGACCCCGAGGGCGTCGATGAGTTCGAGGGAGACCGGTCGAGGCTCGCACGCCCGAAGCATGACGGTGGCGTATCCGGCGTCCTCCGCCGAATCGAAGCAGGCGAAGAATGTGAAGTTGTCATACTGATTGAGCGGCTCGATGCGGATGACGGCCTGGGTGATGACGCCCAGTGTCCCCTCCGAGCCGATGAAAAGCTCTTTGAGGTTGAGGGACGAGACGTTTTTGATGGTCTTCGACCCGACGTGGATCACTCTTCCGTCGGCGAGCACCACCTCGAGCGCGCGAACCCAGTTGATCGTCACGCCGTGGCACACGGCCCGCAGGCCTCCGGCGTTGGTGGCGATGTTGCCGCCCACCGAGCACATTGAGGCCGACGCCGGGTCGAGGGGCGAAGAAAAAGCCCTCCTGGCCAGCTCTTTGTTGAGCTGGGCGTTGATGATTCCGGGTTCGACGACGGCGATCCCGTTCTCATGGTCGATCTCGAGGATGCGATTCATGTTGTGGAGGGCGATGATGAGGCCTCCCGGATAGAGACAGCCCCTCCGGCGAGCCCTGATCCGCCCGTGCGGACCGAAATAGGGGACCTTGCGGGCGTTCGCCCATGCCAAAGGCGATTGAAACGTCTTCGGTCGTGTCGGCGAATACGGCGCCGAGCGGCTCGCCGTCCGGAACCATCCAGGACATGTCTCTGCCGTAGGGCTCGATGGTGCGTTGATCCGTGACGAAGCGCTCGCCGAGTTTTTCGCGAAGCTCCTGGAGGTCGTCCGTGGTGATGGGCATGTTCCCTCTTTCCATGCACTCGTTCGTCATTGAGCGACTGTCCGGGGTGCGGTCCCGGAGGTGCGTAGGGTGATATAGCACATACGAATTCTACCCTTGGAGCGGCAAGATGTCAGATGCGTGCACATTGCCCGGACCGACCGTGACGGCGCTCTTCCGGGACTGCGGGGCCCCGCCGCCGATGGGATTGCGGGGCCCAGCCCCCGATGGGATTGCGCGGCCCAGCCGCCGAACGCCCAGAAGGGCGCTGCGGCGCCGAGCGCGAGTTATCGGCGCGGCTCAGCATCCGAAGCGTTGCGGCCGGCACACGTGTTTGTGCCCGAACCTTTCGAAGGCCGACCGTAGAATTGCTCCTATGAATTCCCGCCAGCCCGCGCCTCGTCGCCCTCGCAACAGCCGACCCCGCAAGCGTTCCGCGCCCCCCGCGCGTTCGGGGGAAAGCTCGCGTTCGACGTCGAACGGCCGAATTCGAGAGGAGGCCCTCCCGGCGTCAAGGGGCGAACCCTCGAAATGCGCGCTCGCCGCAACGCCCTGGGGTTCGGCGGGCCAGCGGGCAGGAGGGCAGGCGGCGCTTCGAGACGCGGCGCTCGATCGTCATACCCGGTTCGAAGGGCACGTATCAGATTTCCTTGCGGATGCTCACCGTCGTTCTGTTCGCCCTCGTCGCCCTCATCGTCGTTTTGCCCACCTTCGCCAGATACCTGGACAAGCAGCAGGAGCTTCGCGACGCCAAGGCGCGTCTGTCCTCCGTCCAAGAGCACAATGCCGAGCTTGAGCGCGAGCTGAAGCTGTGGAAGGACGACAATTACGTCAAGACCCAAGCCAGAAAGCGCCTCGGATACGTCATGCCCGGGCAGACGCTCTACGTCGTCACGGATCCCTCGAAGGGCACGGCGACGGAGCGGCTGCAGAAGAAGGTCGAGTCCGTCAACAGGAAGCGCAGGGCGGCCACCCCGTGGTACACGACCATGTGGGACTCCGTGAAAATCGCGGGGCAGAGCGGAAAAAGCGGACAATGTGGACGATGTTCCCGTCGTCGGAGGGGAAAGGCGGCGCAAACAAGTGATCGATGATCTTGCGGCCATAGCTGTTCATGCGACGCCGGTTCGCCCCGGGGACGTCGAGGCGATCGAAGCCCAACTCGGCAGACCCCCGCGGGGCCTCGTCGGGATAGGGGCGAGATGCGCGTGCGGCGCCCCGGCGGTGACGGTCACCGAGCCTCGTTTGCCCGACGGCACGCCGTTTCCACCCTTTTCTCACCTCACGCTTCCGAGCGTGGTGTGCAGAATGTCCCGTCTGGAGGCCGAAGGCCGCATGGCGGAGCTCAACGCGCGCTTGGCCGAGGACGCCGACCTTGCCGCAGGCCACCGCGCCGCGCACGCCGATTACATCGAGCGCAGGCGCCTCCTCGGGAATGTGCCCGAGATCGCCAATGTGAGCGCCGGGGGATGCCCGACCGCGTAAAATGCCTCCACGCTCTGGCGGCCTACTCCATGAGCGTCGAGGAGGGCGTATGCCCGGTCGGCGATCTCGCCTTGAGGGCCGCGGCGTGGGATCCGGCCGTGTGCCATTGCGGCGAGGACGCGCAAAGGACTGCGTTGGGAGTCCAAAGCGCGGCGTCGGGCGGCGAAGGCGCCCAGCCTGTTCAAGGACGGGCCGAGTGAGCGTCGCGGGCATCGATTGCGGAACGAATTCGATACGTCTGCTCATCGCCGAGGTCGCCCCGGGCGGCTCCTTGCGCGACCTCGTCCGAGAAATGAAGGTGGTGCGGCTAGGCCAGGGAGTCGATCGGACGGGAGAGTTCGCACAAGAAGCCCTTGAACGAGCCTTCGCGGCCGCAGAAGAATACGGGGAGGCCTGCCGCGCCCACGGCGTCGCGTCGATTCGCTTCGCGGCGACGTCGGCCGCGCGCGATGCGCGCAACCGCGATGTCTTCGTGGAAGGGTGCGCTCGCGATTGGGAGTCTCCCCGCAGATTCTCAGCGGGGAAGAGGAGGCTCGGGTTGGCTTTGCCGGCGCGATTTCGGGGATGCCGCACGGAACGGAGAGCCCCCTGCTGGCCGTCGATTTAGGCGGCGGTTCCACGGAGATCGCCTTGGGGACGATGTCGGGAGAGCTGCTCGGGGCGTACTCGATGGACGTCGGGTGCGTGCGGATGCACGAGAGCACCTTGGCGCGGACGCGCCCGATTCGCGAGGCTGTGGAGGCCGCGCGCGAGGGACGTGAACGCGGCGCTCGACGCCGCAGAAGAGCACGTCGACCTCGGCGCCGCCAAGGGCCTCATCGGCTTGGCGGGCTCGGTCACCACGATCACGGCGAAGGCTTTGGGGCTTCGATCCTATGATCCCGAGCGCATTCATGGAACTGTTCTGAGCGTCGAGGAAACGCTTGCGACATGCGAGTGGTTTCTGAGTTCGACGCGCGCCGAGCGCGAAGCGCTCGGATTCATGCATCCCGGCAGGGTGGACGTCATAGCCGCCGGAGCGCTCGTCTGGGGCGAGGTCGTCGCGAGGGCGGCGGCCAGAGTTCGCGAAGCCGGAGGCGAGCTTGCGGGCGTCACGACGTCGGAACACGACATCCTCGACGGCCTGGCGATGTGGGCCGCCCGCGACCCCCAGCCGCCGAGCTGGCGGGGGAGCGAGCCGTCGCTCGAGAAGTAAGGCCGACGGGCTCTAGGGCTTCGGACGGCGCCCGCGGCGGTCGCCGCGAATGCCGTCGCGTCGCGGACCGTCCTCGCGCCTGTTCGGCGCATGGCGCAGATGTGAGTGGGGATCAAGGCCGGGGCCGCGAATTGCCGAGCGCAGGCGCAGTCGCAAAGCGACGGCCCCGAGAACCACCGAGAGCAGAGTGCCGATGATGACGGCTACCCGGGAATGCGGCTCGTGCGGGTCGTTCGCGGGGAATGACAGGGTCGCGATGAGCAGGGAAACCGTGAATCCGATGCCTGCGACGAGCGAGATCGGGAAGATGTCGCGCATGTCGATTCCCGCGCCGAGCCGGAGCTTGAGGAACTTCGTCATGATCCACACCCCGCCGAAGATTCCTATGCATTTGCCCAAGGGGAGGCCTAGGTAGATGCCGAGTGAAACCGGGTCTGTGACCATTCCGCCGAACCCGCCCGAGTCGACGATGTTCACGCCCGCTGCGAAGAAGGCGAAGATCGGCAGCACGATGCCCGACGACGCGAAGGAGAGCCGCTCGGAGAATCGATGAGTCATGTAGTCTTTCTCGCCCTTGGCGAGCTTGGTCGAGACCATCATGCCCAATGCGACTCCCGCGATCGTGGCGTGGATGCCCGACAGGTGCATGAAGTACCAGGCGAGGAGGCCGAGCGGCCAGAGAATCCACCAGCGAATGACGCGGTATTTGATGAGAAGGCCGAAAACGGCGACCGTTGCGATCGAGGCTCCCAGCCACAGCAAATTGAGCTCCGTGGAGAAGAACGCGGCGATGACGACGATGCCGCCCAGATCGTCCGCGACCGCCAGAGTCATGAGGAATGTGCGGGCCGCCGGGGCAGGCCGCGGCCGAAGATGGCGAGGATGGCCAACGCGAAGGCGATGTCTGTGGCGACGGGCACCGCCCATCCTCCGTAGACGCCTGAGCCGGTTGCGGCTTGGACTGCGACGTAGACGCCGATCGGGCCGGCCATTCCGCACAACGCGGCGAGGATCGGAACCGCGGCTTTCCGCGGATCGCGCAGGGAGCCGATCGTGAACTCCTGTTTGAGTTCCATCCCGACGACGAAGAAGAAAACCGCGAGGCCCGTCCGACGCCCAGTGCCCGATCGGCAGGGAAAGATGGATGGATTCAAGGCCAGCCTGCTTCTCCGAGATCGCGAAGTACGAGCCTCGCCACGGCGAGTTCGACCAGACGATGGCGGCCAGAGCCGCGATCATCAGCACTATTCCGCAAACGCTTCGCTTTTCAGGGGCTTGACGATATCTGAAATGATCCCAACGCGCTTTGCCACATCGCTCCTTTGATCGGGTACTTCGCCAACTATATCGGACGCGGATGTGCGTGAACCATATCGGACGGAAACGCCCTGAAGCCATTGTGGACGGTGCGGGCCGGACCGCCGGAGAAGGCGTCGTCGTGCCGAGCGCGGAACGCGAGGGAAAAGGACGCTCTGCGAATGCACGGCGCCGCGAGATTGCGCGAGATTGTGAGAACGCCCGCGGATCGAACGGGCAGTCGAGGCTATACAATGACGAAGAGAAGCCCCCATAGCCCAATTGGCAGAGGCAGCCGACTTAAAATCGGCGCAGTGTCGGTTCGAGTCCGTCTGGGGCACAGATTGCGGGAAAGCTACGGACGGACGGAAACGACGTCAGAAACGGCGTCGGAATTGAAAGCCGGAGAACGAGGCTCGGGTCGGCCCGCAGGGTGAAAACCCCTGCGGGCCGACCCGAGCTCCCTGCGCCATTGCGTGTCTCTGGCCTTTCAGAGCGCTCGAAGATCCGGCACGGCCCTCGCCGATGCGGACTCCAAGTCCTTTACGCGTCGGACCTTTCGTTCTTTACGCGTCCGACCTTTTGTATCTGATCGCTCCGAGAACGATGAAGACCGAGACGTATGCGAGCCACACGAGCGCCGCCGTCCCAGGGCTGAGATAGTTGGTGGTTTGTGTCGGGTTTGCCGTGTCCGAGACTGTCATCCCCGAGGTGACCCCCGATGGGAGGAACTTTGGAAGGGTCTCTCGAAAGAAGTTGACCGGAACGAGCCGCAACATCTCAGAAACGAAGAGAACCATGACGCCGGTCACGATCGAGCCGGCCGTAGACCGCAATATGTAGCCTGCGCCGGTGATCATGAGGGCGGTGAGGACGCCTGCCAGCCAGAAGAGGAGCAGCGCCCGAAGGTTTCCGTCGCCTCCGTTCCACGAGACCCTCCGACCAACAGGGTCACCGCGACCAGCACCGCGATGATCGCGGCGGTTGCGATCCCCATGATGATCGTGACGGCGGCTATTTTTGGAGGTGAAGGCTCTCCTTCTGCTCGTCTGGGAGACGATTGTGGTCCGCATGGTGTTGGAGGCATACTCGCCGGTCACCGCCAGCGCCCCGAGGACCATGGCGAAAATATAGTACAGCTGCGCGGAGCCCGTGATGAAGACCGGGTGGAACTCGCCGTGGACGTTGATTCCTCCGACGTTGTTCTGCCCGTCGGCAAGCGTCGCCGCCATGGCCCACGTGATGAGAATGCCGAACCCCAGCCAAAGGCCCAGCGTGAGCCATGTCGATCTCAGGCTCGTCATCTTGCGGATCTCTGAGCGAAGCGATCGGACGAAGGTGTTTTGTAGACTTTTGAAGAAAGGGGCGGCTCTGCGGTTGTTTCGGCGCCGCGACTTGATTCGTCGTTGATGTCGTGCTCATCGTTGTCCTCCCTGAGGTGCCTGTGCGGGTGTCTGTCCGGGCTTTCCCGGAATGTTGCTGCCGGAGCCGTACTCGACCTGTCCGGCCGTCAACTCCATGAAGACGTCTTCCAGCGAGGAGTGGGTCTCGGACAGCTCGTGGATCTCCACGTGCGCAATGTGCAGGGCGTGTCCGATCTGCGCTCTATCGCCGCCGTTGACGCGCACCACGCCCGCCGGGTTGCGCTCGTCCCCTTCGTCGACGTCGAAATATATTCTGGCTTTGCTCAAGGCGTCTGTGATCGCACGGATGTCGGGCCCCGAGACGTTGATCGTCCTGTGCGCGGCCGACTCGGTGAACTGCTTGACGTCGCCCTGCGCGATGAGCTTGCCCCTGCCGATGACGACGAGATCGTCGGCCGTCTGCGCCATCTCACTCATGAGGTGGGAGGAGACGAGGATCGTCCTGCCCTGGCCTGCAAGAGCGCGCATGAGCTCGCGGACCCAGCGGACGCCGTCGGGATCGAGGCCGTTGACCGGCTCGTCGAAGATGAGGACCTGCGGATCGCCGAGAAGGGCGGTCGCGATCCCGAGGCGCTGGCCCATCCCGAGTGAAAACCCTTTGAGGCGCTTGTTTGCGACGCTTGTTATTCCCGTCATCTCCAGGACTTCGTCGACCCGCGCCTTGGGGAAGCCGTGCGTGTCGGCCACCACCATGAGCTGCTGGCGGGCCGTCCTGCTCGGATGGAATGCGTGCCCGTCCAAAAGCGCCCCCACGGTGGTCAGCGGCGACGAAAGCTTGCCGTATTCTTGCCCGTTGATCCTGCACTTTCCGCCCGTGGGCCGGTCGAGCCCCATGATGCACCGCATCGTCGTCGACTTCCCCGACCCGTTGGGGCCGAGGAATCCCGTCACCCGCCCGGGCTTGAGCTCAAAGCTGAGATGGTCGACAGCGGTCACCTTGCCGTATCTCTTCGTTAAATTGTCAACTTGAATCATGGATGTCCTTTCGTTGCCGGGTCGTTCGCCTTCCCGGCGAAACTGCGACGTTTACCAGCATAATGACGGCGCCGGCGTTTGCAGTGGGGCTACCTGGTGTATTGCAATCGGGCTGTCCGGCGTTTTTTAACGCAACCTCGAGTTCAAGTTCGCTTTCGCCGCTTCAAGTCCTCGTTTGCGAGCTTTGCAGGCAGGCCTCTAAAGGGAAAGGACGTGGGGAGGACGGCTAGGAAAAGATGGAGCTCTCGTGGCAATTCTGATGGAGGATCTCTCGCGCCTAAAGCAGGCTTTCTCGTGGCGATTCTTGGGACTCCCGGAGCGTATGCAATCGGGGCGAGACGTGTGCGAGCGCGAACGAGGCCGGGGACGGGGCAGAACTGCCCGGCGATTGCGCTGAGAGTGGAGCCACAGTGTCTGGTTCGATCCTCCGCGTCCGGTAAACTAATAGAGAAAGTGACAAGCGTTTGCTTGCCCCTAAAGGAGGAAACAGTGGCTCACAATCCCGTGATGAACCGGAACCCGTACTTCCGGGAGCCGACGACGCCGAACTTCGGCGGCAACTCGGCTTACGGGCAGCAGGCCCAGTACGGTCAGCAGATCCAATACGACCAGTACGGCCAGCCGGTTTACAACCAGCAGGCCAACAGCCAGTTCTTCGACCAGGCTTCGGCCGCCCAGGCCTACACGCAGCAGCAGTTCGGTGCGGGAGATTCCCGCGGTGCATTCCAGACGTCGGCCGCCGGCCCCGAATACGATGACGTACGACGATGCGATGATCAAGACGCTGTTTTTGATTGGCGTCACGACGATCGCCGCCGTCTTGTCAGCCTTTTTCATTCCCGTCAAAGCGGTCAACGCGGTCGCCATTTCGACCTCGCTTCTCGCTTTGGGCCTCTCGTTCTTCGCCGCATTCCGCCCCATGGTGAACCCCGGCGTCGCGATCGGCTACGCGGCTCTCGAGGAGTCGCCCTCGGCGCCATTACCGGCGTTCTCAACCAGTACTACCCGGGCATCGCGCTTCAGGCGATTCTGGGAACGCTTGTCGTCGTCGCCGTCGCGGCGGGCCTGTTCTTGAGCGGAGCCGTGCGAACCACGCCAAAGGGCCGCAAGTTCGTCATGGTCGTGCTCGTCGCAGCGATCATTTACAGCCTGGTTAACCTTGTGCTCGCGAACACGGTCCTGTCGAATGACTTCCTTGGCATGGACACGGCGTTCAAGCTTGGCGGCGTTCCTCTGGGCCTCATCCTCGGCGTCATTCTCATCGTCGTCGCGGCCTACTTCCTCATCGGCGATCTGGAGGACGTCCGCTACGCCGTGGAGAACGAGGGGCGCCAAAAGTTCGCTTGGACCGTCGGTTTCTCCATCACGGTCACGGTGATCTGGATTTACATCGAGGTTCTTCGAGTTCTGGCGATTCTGGCAAACGACAACTAGAGTCAGGTAGACGAAAGCCACGCCAGACGATCGACAAAGTGGGGGCAGGCCCTGAGCCTGCCCCCACTTTTCACTCTGATTCATATTTGACGATGGGGCGCGTCTGACGCGGCGGTGTCCTGACGTGGCGGCGTGCTTGACGGCTGCGGCACGTTTGACGTTGCGGCGCGCCGTCTCGCGTTTCGCGCACAGGAACTGCCCCGAAAGGAGCGTTTGGCAGATCGGCACCGATTCGACACGCGACGTTCAGCTGGCCGAAGCCCAGCCGACCGAAACCCAGCCGGCCGAAATTCAGCGGGTCGAAACGAGGTCGACGACAAAGACCAAAGTGTCCGTTCCCCAGATTCCCGCCCTGGGGTTGCCTCTGGAGCCGTAGCCTTTCTCCGGCGGAATCGAGACGAGGAGGCGCGAGCCGACGTTCTTGCTCACGAGCGTCTGGTCCCAGCCTTCGATGACCATGCCGACGCCGATCGGGAACGACGTCGTCTCGCCGCGGCGGAACGACGAATCGAAAACGCGGCCATTCCAGATTTGGCCCAGATAGTTCACCTCGATCTGATGGCCTTTCTGAATCGTGAGGGCCGCTTCCCTCCTCGAGGACTCCTGACGTGGAGGCCGTGCGGGGCCTCGGAGTCAGGGAAGGTCAGTTCGGGCGGCTCCCCGAAAGCTCCGACGACCGATGGCAGAGTGACGTCCATGGATTTCCTCTCGTAACGGGATTGCCGGTTGTGGCAACGCCCCTAGTCTAGTGCGCCCCAATGCGCTGCGCCGCCACCGCGAGCGGAGCGCTGAGACCGATCCGCTGCGACGTGGCGCGGCTCCTAGGAACTGCTCAAAGGATTCAGGGATAATGAAAGAAAGCTGAGTTGACGGTTCCGTCACTCGTCGCGTTGCTCTCGCTGCGTCTAGGGGAAGGAAGCGGATGCCGACTCTGGTGATGATTCTGTCTCTCGTCCTCGTGACTATCGTCGCGGTGTGGATCGGGGAGCTGACCCGCCTTCCGTATCCTGTGCTGTTGTTGATTTTCGTTGCGGGCCTGTCGTTCGTGCCTCCGATTCCCGTCTTCACGATGGACCCGGAGATCATCCTTCCGCTTTTCCTTCCGCCTCTGCTCTTCGCTGTGGCGCGTCGGGCTTCGTGGTCGGTGTTCGTCCGCCGCTGGCGAGACCCTCCTCATCCTGGCAGTCTTCCTCACAGCTGTGACCGCTTGCGCTGTGGCTCGGGATGGTCATGTGGCTGTTCCTGCCGCAACCCTCCCGCTCGCACTCGCTTTGGGCGCCATGGTCTCTCCCCGACCCGGTCGCCGTCGAGGCCGTCGCGGAGCCCGCCAAGGTTCCCCGCGGCATCATGCGCACCCTCCAAACCGAAAGCCTGTTCAACGACGCCGTCGCGATCGTTCTGTTCACGACGGCGGTGAGCGCCGTCGAAGGCGACGGCCGTCTGAGCACGGCACTCGGCCGTTTCTTGGCAGGGCGTCGTCATCGCGGGTCTTGTCGGCTTCCTTCTCAGGTGGATCGTCAGCATTGCAAACCGCGGAATCCACAACGTCGCGGCGACTGGCGCGATCGCAATGGTCGCCCGTTCATTGCCTATCTCGCGGCTGAGGAAGTTCACGCCTCGGAGTCATCGCCGTGGTCGTCACCGCTCTGGAGATCAACAGACGCGAGGTCGCCGAGGCTTCGCGCGACCGCATTCTCACCTCCTCCTTCTGGGAGGTCGTCGATCTTTTGGTCACGGGCGTCGCTTTCGGCTTGGTGGGATCCGAGCTGAGGCAAGTCGTCTCCGACGAAGGGTGGGACGCCATCGCGAGCTACCTTCCCTGGCCTTCGTCGTCGTCGGCTTGGTGATCCTCGTTCGTTTTCTGGCCATGGGGTGTTGCGGTGGGTCGCTCGCGTCGGCGCCGGGGCAGGGTGCCGAGAAACTGGCGCGACTGCCTGGTGCTCACATGGTGTGGGATGCGCGGGCTGGCGACGCTGGCGCTTGCGCTTTCGCTGCCGGAGTGGGGAGGCCCGTCGAATCGCGAGTTCAGGAGTTTCGCGGTTGTGGTGGGCGCCGTCGTGCTGTTCGTCACCCCTGGTTCCCGCAGGCCTTCTCTTGCCGTGGCTCATTCGCGTGCTCGATCTGGCCGAGGACGAGAGCAGCCTCAGGAGGAGGCCGCGGAACTGGCCGATCGCGCGCAGCATGCGGCATACAACGCCCTCGAGCACTATTTCGAGAACCAGGATCTTCCGATCTCCCAACGCGAGGAATTGCGCGAGTGGGCCGATCGCATCAAGATCCGCCTCGAATCCGACCAGCAGTGGGACCATGTGGGAGGAAGCGAACTGACCGACACCGCGATTCGCTCCGCCTCCGAGATCAGAAACCTGGTGATCGGCGCGCAATCCGTCGCTTTGGAGGCCGCGCGAGCCGAGATCCTCGATGCCCGCAGCGATCCCACGGTCGACGTCGGCACCGTTGAGCAGGTGCTTCACAGGCTCGACTTGCGCACGCTTTCCTTGCCCCGCAACCGCCCGCGCACGCATACGCGGGAAGCCCGGTCGGGAACGGCGAATCTCGCCCAGCGCCGCGGCCGCATCAATCCCGTGGAGAACATCGCCAAGAGGGTCAATGCGCGGCGGCATCGCAGCGCGGAAATGGACGACTAGCCGAGGCGCGGGCTTGGACGGCCGGCCGTGGATCGGGCGTGCCATGCGGGCGCGGATGTCCAGCCGCAGCGCAGGAACGTGGGGCCAGCCGCGGCGCAAATATGCGACGCGGGCATGGACGGCCGACCGAATCGCCCCGTCCGCTCCGCACGGACCGGCCGCTGGTAGGCTTGCCTCATGTTTCGCCCGCCTCTCCTCTTGGTTCTCTCGGGTTTGCCCGGCGTGGGCAAGACGACCCTGGCTCGACGCGTCGTTCCCTCGTTGAATTGCGTCTATCTGCGTGTCGATGAGGTTGAAGCTCCGCTCATTCGCAGTAACATCGACGTCGGCGGCCTCGGGTATGAAGCCGTTGCCGGGCTTGCCCGATCGAACCTGGACCTCGGCAGGAACGTGGCCGTCGACCTCGTCAATCCTCTGCCTCTGACCCGCGCAATGTGGCGTGACGCGGCGGCTCGAACGGGCGCCAAGCTGGTCGCGGTCGAATGCGTTCTCGCCGATCGGAGCGAGCATCGCCGCCGGGTCGTCTCGCGCAGTGCGGACCCTTGAAGGGATCGCCCGCCCACGTGGGCGCAAGTCGAGGCTCGAGAATACGTCCCGTGGGACGAGAGCCGCGATGGTGAACGCCTTCGCCTTGACATGGCGAGACCTCGACGCAGCCGCAGCCAGCCTCATCGAGGCCGCACTCGCCGAGGCCGCACTCGCCGAGGCCGCGCCCGTCGGGGCTGCTGAGGCCTTGGACGCGGGTAGTTTGGACGAGAAGGCGTTTTCTCGGATTTCGTCGAAGTCGGGCTCCTCAAAGGCTCAGAACGCGACCTCTGTGGCCAGCGTCGCCTCCCAGCTGCGCGCACGCGAGCCGTTGTGCTGTAGGAAGGAGTTCGTCGATTCGGCGGAATCTTTTGACGCGTGCATGGCTGAGGGGTTCCGAGGGATCGGCGCCTCCGGTTCCGTGTACGGGCGTGACGACGTCCGTCGGACGGCCTTGGACAACCTGAGCGAGGAAACCGACTGCATGCCTGGCTAAGCTTGGGAAGTCAGCGACTTCCGTGTGAGCGCCTCGGCGGAGAGACGTATCTTGTGACGTATCGGCTCGATCAGACCGGGCGAGTGACACGCAGGGCGACGATTTGGCGCGACGACGCCGACCGGTGGACGGCCCTCTACCATCAAGGGACGATGGTGAAAGCGGGTGATGAGGAATCCGAAAGAGGCCGCGGAGCGTGAGGCGGTTTACTCAACCTTGGCGACAGGCCCGGCACCTGGCAGCGGGCATGCCATTCCGGTGCGGGCGTGACATTGGTAGCCATTCGGATTCTTGTCGAGGTATTGCTGGTGCCAGTCTTCGGCGGGGTAGAAGGGAGCGGCCTCCAGAGCCGGCGTCACTTCCGTGACGATCTTCCCAAATCCATTGTTTTCAAGAACTTCTTGATACGCCTCGATCATTCGCCTGGCAAGTTCCTCCTGCTGCGACGTCGTCGGAAAGATCGCACTGCGATACTGGGTGCCGATATCCCTCCCTGGCGGTTGAGGCTCGTCGGGTCGTGGGACTCGAAAAATGCCTGGAGAAGGCGCTCGGTCGGCAGCCGTGAAGGCGCATAGAGGACGCGCACGGTTTCGGTGTGACCCGTCTTGCCCGTGCACACCTCTTCGTACGTCGGATTTGGGGTGAAACCGCCCATGTAGCCGACCGCCGTCGCATCGGCGCCGAGCTCCCACGCGAGCTTTTCCGCGCCCCAGAAGCATCCGGAGGCAAGATAGAGAACTTCCTGATCCGGCCCTGGTTCGGCCAGAATGTCGGTTCCAAGGACGGCATGGGGCGCGGGGGAAGGCAGAACCGGTGCGTCGCGTCCCGCAAGCGCGGTCTCCGGCGTCGCCGGCGTTTGTTTGTCCGAAGACTCCCAAAGGAACATCTTCAGCCCTCGAAAGGCTCGATTTTGACGATTTCAACCGGGATCTTCCGCCCGGTCGGCGTGGCGAACTTCGTGGACTCGCCTTCCTTGAGACCGAGAATGGCCTTTCCGAGAGGAGCGGATTCGGGGTAGATCTCGATGTCCAAATGGTCGGATGCCTCTCGGGAGCCCTATGGGAAGCGCTCCTCCTCGCCGGCGATCTTCGCGGTGACGATCACCCTGCCTGCACTTCTGTGGCGGCGGGCGGCTCGGAAACCGTCGCATTCTCGAGCAGATGCGTGAGCTCGGCAATGCGCCCTTCCAGTTTCGACTGCTCTTCGCGGGCAGCCTGGTAGCCGCCGTTTTTCTCGAAGGTCTCCCTCGTTGCGCGCTGCCTCGATCTTGCGTGCGATCTCGGCGCGGCGGACGGTGGTCATCTCCTCAAGCTCAGCCCGAAGGCGCTCGTACGACTCTGGAGAGAGCCACGCTCTTGCTTTCGTCAGTCATGTGTTCTCATAACAATGGTCGGTGCGCGTACGCGCACCGACTGACTGAATGTGCGAAGACGCACGCCGTCCTCGCTAGACGACGCGCGGACGATCCCCGCTCAAAGAACAGTTGTGCCGCGGGAAGCGGGCAAGCCGATGCTCACCCTACCAGGTGGAGCCGATGAACGCCGCGTCGCCTCTGCTTCGCCGCCATGACGACGAACCAGACGGCCACGGCCTGGCAGGTGTAAGCCAGCAACGTGCACGCGTGGAAGAACTCGTGGAAACCCCACACGCGAGGCCAAGGATTAGGCCACCGCAGGCCGTAGAAAACGGCCCCCACGGAGTGAGACGATCCCTCCTGCGAGGATCAGCCAGACCACGGCGGGGCCGCCTGCCGTCCAATACTCGGGGAGGAACCACACGGCGATCCAGCCGAGCAGAAGATAGAGCGACGTCGAGAGCCATCTCGGGGCGTCGGGTTTGAACACGGCGAGGAAGATCCCGCCGAGGGCGCCTGCCCACACGGTCCCCAGCACGTAAGCGGCTGTGCGCGGCGCAAGCATTGCAACCGTCAGCGGCGTGTAAGTTCCCGCAATGAGGAGGAAGATATTGGGTGATCCATCCTCTTCAGAAGCAGCTCGATTTTCGCAGACCACTTCCCGAGGTGGTAAACGGCTGAATGCCCGAAGAGCACGACCGAAGAAACCCCGAATACCAGGCACGCCAGCTTCATCCCCGTCGTCGGAGCGAGGGCGATCAAGACGATTGCGTTGGCCAGCGCCAGCGGCGCGGTGATTGCGTGAATCCATCCCCGTGCCTTCGGCTTGGGCAAGGAAGCGAGAAGACTGCGCCGCTCCTGCGCGATACAGCCGCTGAAGTCATGATGCCACTCCTATCCGTCTCTGCCATTTTAGGCGGCAGCTTGAGCTTTCGCGTGCATGTGCGATTGGCGTCACCTAGGCTAGTCTCACCGAGTCAATAGGAGGTTGAAGGTGGCCGCGTCGGCATTGCTGTACAGATTGTACGAGCGCAGGCTCATGGGCGGGCTGGGGTCTGCTGATTTGCCGCGTCATATCGGCGTCATGCTCGACGGAAATCGGCGGTGGGCGAAAGAGCTGGGGCGCAACGCCTCTTTCGGTCACAGGCGCGGCGCCGACAAGATCAACGAGTTCCTCACGTGGTGCGACGAGGTCGGCGTCCAACTGGTCACGCTGTGGCTGCTGTCGACGGACAATCTCAAACGGGCGCGCGAAGAGATCGACACGCTTTTTGGAGATCATCGCCGCGGCGGTTGAGCGCTGGCCGCCGCTCACACGTGGCGCTTGAAGACGGTCGGCAACCTGCAGATGCTTCCCGAGCCGTTCGTCTCCCCGCATGGAAGCGGCCGAATCGAAAACCTCCGACGTGAAGGGATGCAGGTGAACATCGCTGTCGGCTACGGGGGGCGCCAAGAGATCACCGACGCCGTGCGTTCGCTGCTGGCTGAGCAGGCGACGTCGGGCAAGACTCTCGCCGAGGTGGCCCGCTCGATCAAGATCGACGACATCACGGACCATCTCTACACGAAGGGCCAGCCTGACCCCGACCTCGTCATTCGCACGTCGGGCGAGCAGCGCATGAGCGGATTCATGCTGTGGCAGACGGTTCACACCGAGCTGTACTTTTGCGAGGCGTACTGGCCCGATTTCCGAAAGGTCGACTTTCTGCGAGCGTTGCGCGACTACACGCAGCGCGAGCGGCGTTTCGGGAAGGTGAGTCGAAAACGGAGCTTGCAGCGACGGCGCGCGCCGGCCCTCGGCCGCGGACGGGCGTCGGCCTGCGACGAATGGGGGGGCTGGCTTGACGGGGCTGAAACCTTGGATCAAGGTTGAATCCGTGAGGGCGAGGTTCGGGGCCGGGCATATATCTTGAAGCCGTCAGAGAGCTTGAAGCCGTGGGCCGCTTTTGCGACCCACGGCTCTAGCGTGTGTGATGCCTCGCCGCGCCTATTCAGCAACGCTCATACGATCTCGATCCCCACCGAGATTTTTGCCGTGGGAGCCGGAGCCGAGTTCCGGCTCCCACAACATAGCTGTTATCTAACTGTTTCAAGATGTTATCAGTTTGTTATCTACTGCGCAAGGCGGTCCGTGGAGGAAAATCTGCCCTATGTGCGTGGCGCTCGAGACTGCCGAGGGAGCGGCCGTTGCGTAGGCCGACGCGAGGGCGCCAAAGGCCGACGGAGAGCGGGAACGGCTGGCGGCAGAGGCCCGCTCGGAGCGGCGACGACGGGTTTTGGCGAGGCCTCGCGAAGGGTGCGCCTCAGGCTTCGGCGAATGTCGAAAAGCTGCAGGGCGTCGTAGGCGAGAGCCAGCTCCTCGCGTGTGGGCGGATTGACGCCGGGGCGGGAGACGGATATCGAAGCGGCTGCCGCCGCGTATGCGCCGAGAGTCTCCAAATTCGTCGGCGAGATCGCCGCCAGCCGATCGCGATTGGCGGCTCCGCTGAGAGAGATGCGCGTGAGCCCGTCGATGAGCGCGGCGAAAAAGGCGTCGCCGGCGCCTGAGGAGTTGACGACGTCGACCTGCCTCGCGGGAACGTGAATCGTTTCGCCGGCGGCTGAATACATGAGAGCCCCTTCGCTCCCGCATGTGACGACCGCCAGGAGAACCCCCGATTCCAGCCATCGTCCGGCGACCTCTTCGATGCTCGCGTTCGGTCCGTAGACGAGTGCGATGTCCTCGTCAGAGGACTTCACGACGTCGGCGTACCCGGCGAAGCTCTCGACGACGGCGCGCCTCGCGAATGTCCCCCAAAAGGGCCGGGCGGACATTCGGATCGTAGAAGACCGTGACGTTCTCGCGCAGCTCTTCGACCCAGTTGCGCACCTTTGCGGCGCCCGGCTGGAGGTGGCAGGCGGCCGAGCCGAAAGCCAGGGACTGAGGATCGAGAAGGTCGAGGTCGAGCTTGCAGGCGCCGGAGAATGGTTTGTCTTGTATGTCCCAGGTGAAGTCGAACGAATAGCTTGCGCTTCCCGATGCGTCGAGGCTCACGTGGCTGACCGACGTCGGATTGGTCCGCTCGCTGTCGGCGCGAAGCCAAAGCTCCAAGCCGTTGGAGGCGGCGTACTCGGCGAGGATCCGCCCGTTGGCGTCCAATCCGAAGTCGGTCACCAGTCGGGTTGTGCGGCCCAGATGCCGCAGGCCGATGGCCACGTTGAGCATCGCGCCGCCGGGGTGAGGCGGGTCGAGCCGTCCGGCGCCGTGATCTTGTTGATGAGCGATTCGCCAATGAGAAGCACGCTCATTTCTTCTCCCTGCCCGATCCGCGCTCGGCGCCTTCGACGTCCGACGCCCTTCGCGCCGATCGTCCGCCCCCGGATTCGCCCTGGCCGGCCGTCGATTCGCCTTTGGCCTGCACCCGATCTCGCCCCTGGTCCCTCTGCCTCGCCGCCGCCGCGTGCAGCGGCCAGGCGCTCGCGGGCGCCGTCGAGCCAGTCTTGGCAGTGCCGCGCAAGCTGCTCGCCGATTTCCCACAGTCGGAGCGACTCTTCGAGGGGGATCGACCCTTGTTCGAGGCGGACGACGATTTCGACGAGCCGAGACCTGGCTTCCTCATAGCTGAAGGCGTCAATGCCCTCGAGGAGCCCGTCGCCGCGGACATGGCTTTCGCCGCGGCCGCTTGCTTCGCTCCGGGGTTCGTTCCCGTCGCGCCGGGTTCCGCTCCCTCCGCTTCGGGAGTCGCTCTCTTTGCTCTGGGGCCCGCCTCCTTCGCGCTTGGGCTCGACGTCGGCGCCCTCTCCATTAGGGCGTTCTTCTTGGACATGCTTTCCTCCTTGTGGAGCGGCTGCGGTGAGATTGTCTTGGTTGGCGGCGAGGCCCTCTTCGGCGAAGGCCCTGCCCTGTTCGGCGACGGCGGCGACGGCAAGGGAGAGACGGCCCCGCGCGAGGACCGCTTCGACCTCTTGGCCTATGCGGACGTCGGCGGCGTTTGAGACGACGGCCCCTTCTGAGAGCAGGGATCGAATACCCTCGGTCGAGAGTGGCCTGGGGAGAGCCCGCAGATTTGCGACTGCTGCGGCGAGTTCGCCCGCTGCGTCGGCGATTGCGCGATCGACGTCGTCCGCATCCATCGGGCGAGGAGAGCAAGTCTTCTTCGCGCACGTCGACAATCGATTCGGGGAAGGCCAAAGCGGGCCGCGCGCGAACGGAGTCGAGCTCGTTTTGCGCCCGGTCAAGGCGTGCCTGCACGGCGGATCGGCCGCGACGGGCCGCCTCGCCAATCGTCGCCAGCTCCTCGGCGACGTCGGGAACGATGCGCTTTGCCGCGTCGGTGGGCGTCGATGCCCGCAAGTCTGCGACGAGGTCGAGGATGGGGCTGTCGCCCTCGTGCCCGATCGCCGAAACGACCGGTTTCTTCGCCTTTGCGACGGCGCGCACGAGCCTTTCGTCGGAGAAGGGAAGCAGATCCTCAACGCTCCCTCCGCCTCGCGCGAAGACGACGACGTCGACGCTGGGGCTTCCTCCAGCGACTCCAACGCCTCGATCATCGCTTCGACGGCGCCTTCGCCCTGTACCCTGACCTCGCGCACGTCGAACCGCGCCGCAGGCCAACGGCCGAGGACGTTGACGAGGACGTCTTCGCGCGCTTTGGTGTTGCGCCCGCATATGAGCCCGATCTTCCCGGGAAGGAAAGGAACTTTCGTTTTACGCTCGGCCGAAAACAGCCCTTCGGCGGCGAGCCGGGATTTCAGCTGTTCGATTCTGGCCAGAATGTCGCCCAGTCCGACGGGGCGAACCTCGTCCGCCCATAGCGAAAGGCTCCCGTTGACCTCGTAAAAGTCCGGTTTGGCGCACACCACCGCCCGGCTGCCGGGCTCGATCGCCGCCGGAAGAAGGTAAGCCATGATCTTGACCGTGATGGAAACGTTGGCTTCGAGGTCGCGCAAGGTGAAGAACTGGACTTTCGCCCCGGGGCGGCGCTGAAGCGTGATGACTTCCCCTTCGACCCACAGGCGTGACATGGCGGCGACGTATTCCCGAATCTTCATCGACAGCACGCGCAGCGGCCACGGCCGATCGGGGGTGGTCTGGGCGGCAAGCTGGGGAAGCTCCTCCGGCACCGGAATTTTTTGCGCCATAGCGAAATTTTTCCACAGGCGCTAAGCGCGGGGCTGTGCCCCTAGTTCCCATTCTTTGTTGTGCCCTAGTTCCCATTCCGATCGTCTCGCGCTCGATATCCGCGGCGCACTACCCTAGACACGTGAATGACCAACAAGCGTCGGCCGCCCCGGCGGAGAAGGCGGTTTCCCTTGCGGGAGCCTCGGCTTTCCCCGACCGGATCCCCTCCGTTCCCGGAAAGGACGGACGCCGGATCCTCATCGCAACGCCGCGAGGTTACTGCGCGGGCGTCGATCGCGCGGTCGACGCCGTCGAGAAGGCCCTCGAGCTCTATGGGGCTCCCGTGTACGTCCGCAAAGAGATCGTCCATAACAAGTACGTTGTGGAGACCCTTTCCCGAAGGGGGCGATTTTCGTCTCGAGACGGAGGAGGTCCCCGAAGGCGCACGGGTCGTCTTTTTCGGCGCACGAGGGTCTCGCCGGCGGTTCACGCCGAGGCCGCCGCGCGCAGCCTTCAGACGATCGACGCGACCTGTCCTCTGGTGACAAAGGTTCACAAGCAGGCCGTCCGTTTCGCCAAGGACGACTACGACATTCTGCTTATCGGCCACACGGGCCACGAGGAGGTCGAGGGCACCCAGGGCGAAGCCCCTGAACACATTCAGGTGGTCAACGGGCCGGAGGAGGTCGACGGCATCGAGGTGCGGGACCCCGACAAAGTCGTGTGGATCTCCCAGACCACCCTTTCGGTCGATGAGACGCTCAAAACGGTCAAGCGCCTTCGCGAGAGGTTCCCGAACCTCGTCGATCCGCCCTCGGACGACATCTGCTACGCCACCCAGAACCGCCAGGGCGCGGTCAAGGCTATGGCGCCGAGATGCGACGCGGTCATCGTGGTCGGGTCCGCGAACTCCTCGAACTCGGTGCGATTGGTCGAGGTGGCCCTCGAAGCGGGCGCCGGCAAGGCGTATCGTGTGGATCGCGCCGAGGAAGTGCGAGACGAATGGTTGGAGGGGTGCAGACCGTGGGATTGACGTCCGGCGCCTCCGTCCCCGAGATTCTTGTGCGCGACGTCGTCGAGCGCTTGGCGGAGATCGGCTTCACTCAGGTGGACCCGGTGCAGACTGCCTCCGAAGACATCCGCTTCTCTCTTCCGAAGAATCTTCGCGCCGATCTCAAAGCGACGGGCGTTCAGCCGGACCGCCCCACAAGGTGCGTGAGCGCGCCGGAAGAGCGCGTGAGCGCACCGAGAGGACGGGCATTTCGCAGTGAAAGGGGAACGCTCCGCGAGCCCGACGCCGGAGACGGCAGAACTCGCTCGCCGTTTGTTCGCGGATTTGAGGGCTGCCGCCGACGGCGAACGCGCCGCGCAGATGGCAGCCTACATGCGCGACCAGTTTCGCTACCTCGGCGTGCAAACCCCGGCCCGCCGCAAGATTTCGAGGCCGTTCTTGAACGCCGCGAAGAAGGAGCGCCTTCTCGACTGGGACTTCGTCGATGCCTGTTGGCAGGCCGAGGAGCGCGAGTTCCAGTACGTCGCCGCCGACTACCTGCGGAAGGTGCGCCGTCTTCTGACCGTCGCGGACCTGCCGAGGGTCCGCGGTCTGGCGGTGACGAAGCCGTGGTGGGACACGGTTGATTCGCTTGACGCGACGGTGGGAAGCGTCGTCGCGCAGTCGGCCGAGGGGCGCGAGCTGATCCTGAAGTGGGCGCGCGACGAAAGCATGTGGGTGCGACGTTTGGCGATCGACCATCAGCTGCAACGCAAGGAAAGCACCGACGTCGAACTGCTTTCGTCGATCATCGAGGCCAACCTCGGCTCGGGGGAGTTTTTCATTGACAAGGCCGTCGGCTGGGCGCTGCGGGACTATTCGAAAAACGGATCCCGAGTGGGTCCGCGCGTTCATCGCGGAGCACAGGGCAGGGCATGGCCGCCCTCGCCATTCGGGAAGCGAGCAAGTATCTCTGAACCGGCCCGCTGGCCTAATCTTCAAGTTCGTCGATGATCTCCGCAGCGGTGAACGAGCGGACGTGCGCGGATTCGCCGTCGAGCGTCTGCGGCGTTTCGATGCTCGTCTCGATCGATTCGAATTGGCTCGCCGTCTGAATCAACCTGCTGTTGAGAGAAGCGATCGTCTTGTTGTGAGTTGCTGACGGCCGAGCGCAGCGAGCCCCGAGTTTGTCGACGTGGTTAGCAACCGTCCCGATCCTGACGAGGGTGCGGCCCAGGGCGAGGATCTCCTGAGCCTCCTCGGTCACCCGGGCCGAGGACCAAACCGCTGCCACAGACCGCAGGAGCGCGAGGAGGGAGCTTGGAGTGGCGGGGCGATTCCGGATGTGAGGGCGTCTTCCAGGATGGTCGGATCGCCGGCCAAGGCTTGCGACAGAAGCGACTCTGCAGGGAGGAACATGACGGTGATTCAGGGGGACCCCGGAAACTCAGCAGGATAGTCGCGTTTGGCGAGCTCTTTGACGTGAGCCCGGACCGCGCGGGCGTGCTCGGCGACGAGCTCGGAACGCCGAGCCTCGGAAAACTGGTCGGTTCCTTCGATTTCCTGTGCTTTGAGCAGCGCTGTGAGGGGAACTTTCGCGTCGACGGCGATGTGTGCGCCTCCCGGAAGATGCACGGTCATGTCGGGGCGCGCCGCGGACGCGCCGGCCCCGTTCGTCGTCGAAACGTTCTGTTGCTCGGAGAAATCGGTGTGCTTGAGCATGCCCGCAGACTCGACGATGCGCCGCAGTTCCACCTCGCCCCAGGTTCCCCGCGAGGAGACGGACGTCAAGGCGGCGCGCAGCGACGTCGTCTCCCGGGCAAGTTCCCGGTGAGCCGAGGCCGTCGCCGAAAGCTGCTCGCGCACAGCCGCATCCTGAGCAGCCTGCTTGGCCTGCATGGACGCGACCCTCTCGGTCATGTCTTTGAGCCTTGCGGACAGCGGTTCGATCATCCTCAGGAGCGCCTGTTCGTTTCTGGCCCGCTGGGAGAGCTCGACGTTTTTCGCGTTCGAGCACGTCCGCTCGGCCGGTCGCTTCGGCTGCCGCCGCCTGCCATCGCGTGGCGTCCGCCTGGGCCAGCCCGAGCTCCGCCCTGTGATGCGAGGAGTCCTCATCGTTTTGACTGCGCGTTCGGTCCAGCGAAACATAGTGGCCGAGGCCGAATCCAGAAGCGAAAACGGCAAGAAGGAGAAGCACGAGGAGCAATGCTGGAATCTGCATGAATCGATCATCGCACGAGTCTCCGACGCTTTTCGGCCGATCGTCTCCGCCTCCGGGCGAGACGCCCGCTCGCCGTCGTCCGAGAACCGCTCGACGGCACGGCCGCGCTCAGTCCAACGGCAGCCTGCCGCCCGGCTAGTCGAATGGCGCTTGCGCGACGCATCCCTCGATACAATCGGCGCGTGAAGAAAGGCAACCACAATCGCCGGGCGCCGTGGCAGGGCCGACGCCCGGCCGGGACCCGATGTCCGAACCGGAGTCGAGTGCCGGAAGCGAACCCGACGACGAAAACGAGCCGCACATCCGAACCAGGCCGTAAGCGCGGATTGGCTGAAGAAGCCAATCCGCCGCCAGAGACGCGCGCGGGCCGGCATCTCACTTTTCTTCTTCACCAACGGTGCGATCTTCGCGGGAATACTGCCGCGGTTTCCCGAGTGAAGAGCGCCTTGGGGTGAGCAACGCCGAGTTTGGCGTGCTGGCAGTCGTCTCGGCCGTGGGGTCGATGTGCTCGGCGAACCTTCCGCCTGCTTCATCCGCAAGATGAGGGGCGCTGTCGGCGTCGCTGTGGTGGACGGTCGCGCTCGTCGCGGCGATCGGCTTTGCCGGCGTGTCCGTAGAACTGAAAAGCCCCGTGTTCTTCGGGGCTTGCCTTTTCACCGCGGGAGCCTCGGACGCCATCGTCGATATGGCTCAAAATCGCCATGCCATGCGGATTCAGGCGGCATACGGAAGAACCGTCATCAACTCCCTCCACGCCCTGTGGAGCGCGGGTGCATCGTAGGCGGCCTTCTCGGCACGGGATTGGCGGCCTGGGAGTGCCCCTGTGGATTCACACGCTAGGCGCTCTCTTGCGCTTTTTGTGCGTCGCCGTTGCGGCCGTCCGCCTGTCGGAGCTTCCCGACGACGCCGTTCCCCAGCGTGCCCGGGCGGAACACGCCCGCGGCGGCACTCTCGGCGCTCGTTTTCTCACCTTGGTGCCCCTCGCCCTCATAGGAATCGCCGGAAATCAGATCGAGATCGTCGGCAACGACTGGAGCGCCAACTTTTTCGCCGGCCCAGTGGGCTGGAGTGCCGCCGACGCCGGATTAGCTTACGTCATCATGGTCGCCGCCCAGTTCGTCGGGAGAATTACGGGCGATCCGATGAGTCGACCGGTGGGGTCGGGTCCTGTGGCCCGAGCTGGTTTTCTCCCTGTCAGCCTTCGGATTTTGCGGCTGCCGCCGCTGCGCCCGTCGCGGCGGTCTCGCTTCCGGCTTTTCGCCTTGGCAGGGATTTGGAAGCGCGACGATCGTCCCCGCCGTCTACGCAGCGGCCGACGCCGCGTCCGGCTTCCGCGAGGGAAGCGCGCTGACCTTCGTCGGCTGGCTTATGCGGGCGGGCAAACTTGGCGACGAGCCCGCTCATCGGCGTGATCGCAGACGGGTGGAGTCTGCGCGTCGGCATTCTCTTGCCTTTGCTTCTCGGCGCGGTCGCGCACGTCTACATGAATCGCCTCGACTACGGCGACGCGCCGACGTCGCCGTTGCGAAGGCCCCCTCGAAACTGGGACCGATAAGCGGGTCGTCGGCCAAAGAAACCGGCGGACAGCGCAAAGCGCGAGGAAAGGCCGCCGGACCGCAAACCCTGAGGAAAGCGTCGGATCAAAACCCGAGGAAGGCGCCGACGGAAGAAACCTCGGCCGAAGATGCGGCGCAGAGAAAGACGACAAAAAGCGGGCGCCGCACACCTGACGGTGTGCGGCGCCCGCGGGTTCCGTCAGATCCGGTCACTCGGCGTCAATCTTTCGGCGGCAAACGAGCAGCCGTTCGAATAGGCCGTTCGTCGAATCGCCCCGCGCTTCGATCCGCAGTGACCGTCAATCTGCCGACGACGCGTGGTCACTTCTTGCGCGTTCATCTTGACGTTGACCAGAGCGCCGCGGTCCACGGCCTTTCCGGCGGCAACCGTCTTGCCCGACGGATCGATGGCCTTGGCGACGTCCTCGGGAAGGGGCTTGCCGCTGCCGCGGGCCTTGCTTCCTTCCTTGAGGCTGTAGTTGCTCTGGTTGTAGGCGCTGTTGGAATCGGCCTCCTTGACGAAGAAGGATTCTGCGCCCGGGAGCCGAAGGTGTCGAGCGCGTGCGTCTCGATCCCCTTGACGGCATTGCCCGCGTTGGAATCCTTCGAGATGTCGGCGGCCTTCGCGAACTTGACGTCCATGGGCCCGTCCTTCTGAGGATCCTTTGATGGGAGGTCCCAGTTCATGACGATCGGCTCGTTGGACTGGTTGCTCCTGTAGTAGACGTTGTAGTCGAAGCCGGCAAACATCTGATTCGAGTAGATTTCCTTGCCGTTCGTGTTCTTGGCGCCGTCAAGGTAGACAGGCATGGCCAGCGGAACGTTCGTGGCGTCCTTGGGGCCGTTGGAAGCCCGGGACGAGAGGATGTTGTTGTAGACCTCGACGCCGGTGGTGTTCCAGCTCAGACGGTGCTTTGTCGACCATTCCTCGGGGAACACGCACTTCTCGCTGTTCTTCTCGCGGGAATTGCAACCGTCATACCGCGCGTCCTCGTAGACGTAGATCGGACGGTAGGTGCGCGATATCGTGTTGTTGTACACCTTCACCTTGTCAGTTCCGCCAATGGAGACGCCGGTGTTCGACCCTTCGACGACATTCGAGGCGATCACCCCTCCGCTGGAGACCTCATAGAAGACGGCTGTTCCCACGTTCGTGAAGAAGTTGTTGACCGTTTTGGCATCGATGCATCCTTCGTCGCACCAGAAGGCCGGGAAGGTCGTCGTTCGTTCGGACGCCTTGGAAGCCTCGCGCGGAGCCGCCGAGTAATCCACGACGTTGCCTCGGAAAACGGTTCTGTTGGTGTGCGTCACCTTGATGTCCGCGATCGTGCAGTAGGCGAAGCAATCGTGGATGCGGAACTTCGCCGTGTTGTTGTTGGAGAAGTAGTTGCCTTCGTAGACGACGTCGTCCGAACGGTTGGCGCCCGCGGCTCCGCCGCCGTTGTCGACGAAGCGGTTGTTGGCCGCGCGCGAACCGTGCGAGTCGCTGAAGCAATGCGCCGCCGGACGAGACCTGCGTGAAGGTCGAATCGACGACCGTCGACTTCGATCCCGCGATGAAGACCGCGACGGCGCCCGCCTTGTCCTTGAACACGGGGTCATTCTGGAGCTTCCACGACTGGACGGGCGAGTACTGGGCGACGTTGATTCCCTTGAGGTTGAAGCCCTCGGCGCTGACCGTGATGGCCCTGGCGTTCCTCGAGACTTCGGCAGTCGCGTTTGTGGGATCCGAACCGACGTAGTAGGTGATTGCGTCCTGCTTGCCGACGTTGAAGCCCTTGTCGTTGTTCTTGGGGTCCTTGAGGGTTGTAGGCGTCTTGTCTTCGACGTAGAAGGTGCCCTCTTTCACCTCGGCTTTGGAAGCGACCTGGCGGAGCGCCTTGCCGTTGATGAAAGCCTGCTCGGGGTAGGCCGCCATGCCTTCCTGCTTGGGGTCCTGGTTGACCGTGCAGACGGTGCAGAAGTTGTGGAAGTTGCCCGTGGCAGCCCAAGCCGAGCCCTGCTTCTTCCACTTGGCTTTGTCGACGACCTCGCTTCCTTTGATCCAAACGGTCGCCCCCGGCGCCGACTGGATCGTGATGTTCTTCTTGGTGACGTCGATCGGGTCCGGCCGATATGTGCCGGCCTTCGCGACGACGGTTCCGCCGTCCTTCACCGTGTTGAGCGCCTTCTGGAAGGTGGCGAACGGCTTGGACTCGGTTCCATCGTTGGAGTCCTTGCCGTCGGTTGCCACCCAGGCGACGTTCGTCTTGGGGACGTCGTAGTTGCCGATCCGCTTGTTCCCGGTTGAAGGCGCCTGAAGGTCGGCGTTCGCCTGATTGACGTTGCCGGCGGAGCCTGCCGACGTCGCGCCGTCGCCGCCTGCGGCCCCCTGCGAGGAGCCCCCTCCGGCGGCTTTTGAATCGGCAGACGCCGACGTTGCGTTCTTGCCTCCCGCCCCGTCTGCCTGCGGAGCCTGGGTGCTCGTCGCCTCCGACGTCGCAGTGGATCCCGAAGCCGATGCTTCCGGCTCGTCCGCCGACGTCCGGCACCCGGCGAGGGCGCTGATGCAAAGAAGACCCGCAGTGACTGAAACCGTTACCTGACGCGGCAGCGTGATGTGGATTCGTTTCATTGTTCTCCCTCAATGCGTGGTGTTGCAGCTCGAATGAGTTTGGTTGCAACTCAATCGCGTGCTATTTTGAAGCTATTGTTATAAGAATGTTATCGCAACGCAACCGCGCAGGGGGTGTTTTACTACCCATGTATCCGACTTTTCCCTTTGTTTTCAAGGAATTTTACGTCCTTAAGATCGATTGAAAGATGTAGGAAACGTAACGGCGCCCGACGTCGAAGGTTGGTTGACGCTCCGGCGGACGTTGTCCTCTGACGTGTGGAGCGGCGGGCCGGTCGGGGAGAATGTGGCGATGTGCGGCGCAAAGTCCTTTCTAGTCGCTTCCGTTGCCGTATGCGCATGTCTCGCCGTCGGAGGGTCAAGCCAACTGGCTTATAAGCTCAAAAAGCAAGGAAAAATCAACGATTCTGCGAAAAGGCCACGTAAGTTCTGTTTTGGGAAAGGGTCGGCAATCTCCGAACTCCTCATAAAGCTATTTTTGCACAGATGGGCAAAAGCTATTTTTGCGAAGTCGTCCGAATGCGATTTTCGCAGGCTTCTCGCTTTCCCGTCGGATCGCGTCTCTGTCAGGGCTTTTTCGCGCCGATGGACTTCCATGACATGCAAAAACAGGGTGTTGACGCGCATTGAGGGCCGACAGGCGAACCTCGACGATCGACTGAATCGTTCGCCCCGCACTCTCGGATCCTTCCCGCGCCCCAGTCGGGGTAAGAATGTAGGCTGAGGCGAGACAATCTTCGAGGGTGCGAAGCTTTGAGGGACACTAAGCTTCGCGGGGCGGCAAGCTCCAAAGGGCACCAAGCTTTAAGGGGCGCCAAGCTTCGTGAGGCGGCAATCCTCGAAGCGCAACAAAGGAGGGCGCGATGAGCGGATCGACGGAGGGGCGGTTGTCGGGCGGCCGCTTGCTCGAAGGGCGCACGGCCTGGTGACAGGGCGGGAACGAGCGGAATCGGACGCGGGATCGCCGAGGTTTTGCGCGAACGCGGCGCGGCGGTCGCCGTCACCGGCTTGACCGACGCCGAATGCGAGGAGGCCTGCGCGGCCGGCTTTCTCGCATACCCGCTGGACGTGCGGGATCGTCAAGCGTGCGACGAGGCGGTGGCCCGCGCGGCGAGGCGACCCTCGGCGGGCTGTCCGTGCTCGCCTCCAATGCGGGAGTGTACCCGCAGGTCCGCATGCGGACATGGCCGACGAGGACATTTCTGCGATCTTCGGCGTCAACGTCACTGGCACGATCCACATGGTCCAGGCGGCTGCGGCGGCGCTGAGAGAATCTGGGCGCGGACGCGTGGTGGTGACCTCGTCGATCACAGGCAACGTCACGGGATATCCGGGCTGGTCGCACTACGGGGCGACGAAGGCCGCGCAGATGGGCTTCGTTCGCTCGGCGGCGATGGAGCTGGCGAAGGACGGCATCACGATCAACGCGGTCATGCCGGGCAACGTCGTCACGCCGGGCTTGGTCGCGCTGGGCGAGGAGTACATGCGGCGGATGGCCGCCGCGGTTCCGCTTGATGCCTTGGCGAGCCGCGGGACGTCGGCGAGGCCGTGGCCTTTCTCGCCTCCGACGGCGCCCGCTACATCACGGGCCAGGCGATCGTCGTGGACGGCGGCCAAAGTCCTGCCCGAATCTCCGGAGGCCATCGCGGACATGTAGGCGAGGCGGCGGCGCGCCCAGACAGGGGCAATCTCCGTTCGTGCCGTTTGCCCACGCGGGCGGCTTCGCGTGCCGGTAGAATCGATCCGTGTCATTGACTATCGGAATCGCCGGGCTGCCCAATGTCGGCAAGTCGACCCTGTTCAACGCCCTCACCCGCGCCACGGCTCGGCTGCAAACTACCCGTTCGCCACGATCGAGCCGAACGTCGGCGTCGTGCCGCTGCCGGACGCGCGGCTGGACAAGCTGGCCGAGCTGTTCCATTCGGCGAAGGTCGTGCCCGCCACGGTCAGCTTCGTCGACATCGCAGGGATTGTGCGCGGCGCCTCTCAAGGCGAGGGCCTGGGCAACCAGTTCCTGGCCAACATCCGCGAGGCCGATGCGATTTGCCTGGTCACGCGCGCGTTCGCCGACCCCGACGTCGTCCACGTCGAAGGCCGCGTCGACCCGAAGGACGACATCGAAACCGTCACCACGGAACTCGTCTTGGCCGACGTGCAGACGCTCGAGAAGCAGATCCCGCGCCTGACCAAGGAAGTCACCGGCAAGAAGACGCCCAAGGAGGTGCTGGAGGCGGCCAAGGCCGCCCTCGAGCTGCTCGAGCAGGGAAAGGTGCTTTCGGCGCACGGCACGGACCTCGACTCCGCCATTCTTCGCGGTTTCGGCCTGATGACCACGAGAAGTTCATCTACGTCTTCAACACCGACGACGCCGGCCTCGGCCGACGAGGCCATGCAGGCCGAGCTGCGCGATTTCGTGACGCCGGCCGAGGCGATTTTCCTCGACGCGAAGTTCGAGGCTGAGCTCGTGGAGCTGGAGCCCGAGGAGGCACGCGAAATGCTCTGAGGCCTCCCGGGCAGGACGAGGCCGGGCTCGACAAGCTGGCGCGGGTCGGCTTCGACATCCTCGGCCTGCAGACCTATCTGACGGCGGGGAGAAGGAGTCGCGCGCCTGGACGATCCACAGGGCTGGACCGCGCCTCAGGCTGCCGGAGTGATCCACACCGACTTTGAGCGCGGCTTCATCAAGGCCGAGATCGTCGCTACGACGACCTGGTCGAGTACGGCAGCCTCGCCGAGGCCCGCGCCCACGGCCGCGTCCGCATGGAGGGCAGGACTACGTCATGGCCGACGGCGACGTCGTCGAGTTCCGAAGCGGGCTTACGTCTGGAGGTAAAAGGTGATCAACACAGATGCGGGGCGCGCTGGATCCGGGCTGCGTTGCAGGGTCAACCCTTCACCTATGAGGGCGAAATTCGCCGAAGACATTCTTCAGCGACGAGGCTGCCTACAACTCCGCGCTCTTAGATACGTGTCAGGAAATGGGCATTAGCATGATCGCTGTGACCGACCATTGGTGCGTCGACTCGGCAGCAGGGCCTTATCGCTGCCGCTGAGGATCGTGGAATCGTCGCCCTTCCAGGGGTTCGAGGCGAACTCGTCGGAGGGATTCACATCCTGGTAATCTTCGAGGCTGGGACACCTATTGCGACAATCGATGCTGCTATTGGTCGGTGCGGAGCCACCCTGGGGTGCAACAATGGGACTACTGGCGAACCATTTGCGAAGATCATGGAGCACATGACCGCTGCTGGAGCATTGCCTGTTCCCGCCCATGTGAACGTAGAGCCTGCCGGGCTGCTGACGACTCGCTCGGGCCAGCCGCTTGCGATGATGATTCTGCACGAGGATCTTCATGCCATTGGCGTATCGCCAAATGCCAAACTAGCCAAGGATCAGGAGGCGGTTGTCAACGGGACCGGGATCTTTGAGCGTGTTCACCCTTTAGCAGTGATCCACGCCGACGACGTTATGGGTCCTCGTCAGCTGCGTCAACCCGGTGCAAGCACATGGTTCAAGGTCAGTTCGTGCTCGCTTGAGAGCTTGAAACTTGCAGTGAGGACACCAGAGACGAGAGTGTCCCTCGATGACCCACAGTCGAAGCCACAGCCCTGCATCAAGAGCGTGTCGTGGGTCAGGGGATACTTCGATGGGGTAACTGTGCCGATCTCCTCTGACTTGACAGCGCTCATCGGTGGAAGGGGCGCTGGAAAGTCAACTGTGATCGAGAGTATCCGTTATGCGCTCGAGATCCAGCCGATATCGGCCCAGATGGTTCGGGATCACAAGGCAATCGTTGACCAAGTGCTTAACGTGGGCACGATTGTGCGCGTTGAGGTTGAGAGCGTTGCTCCGACTCTCCAGGCTACACCATCCAACGAGAGGTACCACATCCACCAGTTGTGCTGGATTCTGCGGGCATACGTACCAGTCTCGCTCCTGCTGATGTAATCGGGGCGGTGGAGGTATTCGGCCAGCATGAGCTGGCGGAGCTTTCTGGTGATTCAGATAGCTTGCCAAGCTCATCAGGCGTTTTAATGGCTCCGTCGGAGAAGATCCGGCGTTGGAGGACGTCCGCAAGCGGCTGCGTGAGAATCGAGAAGAACTCAGGAAAGCTGAGGAGGCCAAGGTCGAGCTTGAAGAGGAGTTGGCGCAAGCTGACCGTCTTGAGGAGCAACTCGATCGGTATAAGGAAACCGACGTGCCCGGTAAGCTTCGCGGGCACGAGCAGATTGCTGGATCAAGCGGTATTCACAGAAGGGACGTCGCGGATAGCTGCGGCCAGAACCTTGCTGGACCAGTACCGAAAGTCGGCATCGCTGACGAATCTCGATGCGGTGATCGACAACATTGACGGTGCACCGCAGATGGAGCGACTGTCTCGCGTGAAGACCACTCTGGAGGGTCTACGTCGAGTGCTGGAAGAACTTGGCGACCAGGCCGCTGCCGCGATCAATGCAGCGCAGGCTGAGATCCAGGCTGCCCAGGCTGATTGGGAAGCTGCTACTAGCGTTGAGAGGGAGGGCTACGGAGAGGTGCTCCGATCTCTCGCTGATGAGGGGCTTGATCCTGGTAAATACATCGCAGCCAAGAAGAGGCTGGCGTCGATTAAAAGCCGCAGCGCCTCGCCTGGATGCAAACGCCAAGGTGATCCGGGAATTGCTCGAAGCGCGCAGCGGCATGCTTGACGAGCTCCGTGCTCACGAGACGGACGCGACCGAGCGCCTGCACGAGGCGATCAGGTCTGCGAACAATGCCGCGGGGGGCGTTGTGGTGGTGAAGCCCTTGCCGGCCAAGGACCGCTCACACGTCGTCGACTTGATTAAAGCTAAGGTCTCCGGTCAGAGGACGCAGATAGTCGCGGCTGTCCAGAACCGACATTCTCCCGCAAGCGCTCGCCGAGGGCGATCAGGGCTGGCACTGAAGAACTCGCCAAGTTGGGAGTTCGGGGGCGCAGGCGTCGAACCTGCTCGGGGTTGGAGAGGAACTGGCCCGCGAGCTGGAAGAGCTGACGTTAAGCCTCGGGTCGAGGTGCTACTCATGATCGACGGACTGCAGGGGCTCCGGAGCCTCGATCAGCTCTCGAAGGGGCAGCGAGCCACCGCTTTGCTTCTACTTCTTCTCAGTGCTTCCGACGCGCCTCTGATCATCGACCAGCCAGAAGACGACCTTGACAACAATTTCATCTATAAGGGAGTGGTCCGGCACCTACGTGAACTGAAAGGTAAGCGGCAGATCATCGCGAGCACCCATAATGCAAACGTGCCCGTGCTTGGCGACGCAGAGCTCATCGTGGTCCTCGAAAACGATGGGGATCATGGGCGCCCGTCTGATTCGGGTGTTGGCTCGCTTGATGACCGAACCATCCGCTCTCTGGCGGAGAACATTCTCGAGGGCGGGCCAGCAGCCTTCAATGCCCGTCAGCACCTGTATGGGTTCTGACACCATGACGTCGTCAAGCATTGAGTCGTTGTAGGGTGGCAAGATGTGTCCAGCAACTGGTGTTCTCCAAGACCGTCCGGGATTCTGGGGGGCATCAGGTTCGCGCCGATTTGAGTGCGGCTGACAAACGTGCTCGGTGTAACATAGTCGAGTTCCGGTTCAATGTGTGACCCAAGCGCGGAAAGCCTCTTGGCCAAGGGTATGAAGGCGCCCTAGCGGCGTAATCTGCAAAAGGACCAGAGGCCGTTCTAGGGCGCTTACGTAACACAGTATAGCCCAGAACGGACTGACGTTTGAGGAAGAGTGGTATGGATCTAACTGGTTGGGTCACCCAAGAGCGGTTTAACGAGTACATGGTTGCCGCGAATCTGAGCTGCTAACCGTCGTAGTGCCCGCAAAGGATGCATGGACTTTCTACCAGGGGCACGGCGTCTATATATGCCAATCCGGTCGTTCCTTCCGACGGGTGAGCCACATGGGCTTCTACTCCGACGGCGCTCTGCAACGCGAAGTGCCCAAGATTCTAGAGCGCATCGATCCTGTCCCGTGGACTCCAGAGGAGATTGAGCGTCGGCGCAGGTCGGGATCCTCGCGTGACAAGCGCATCGCGGACGTCATCAAAGCGAGTCGAGGCCTTGGATGGACAGACAACGAGTATCAACTCTTCCTTCTGACGCAGCAGGACGAGCGAGGTCGCAGGGACGGGCATGTGACGCTCAGCTCCGAACTTGCCAATCAACGCACCGGGCGGGAAGCGCCTGGGCTCGACGTCAACGATATGTCGCCGTTGCGGCATTGCGGTCCGCCGAATCGCTCGGGGACCTTGACCAGCACTAGGGGCGGTCGAAGAGAAACCGGTCCCTGTCTCCGTTGCGAAAACGGCTTTTGCCCCAGCTGCGAAGCCGCTTTTTGTCTATGCCGCCGTGATGCTGTAGATTTTCAGCAACATTCGGACCTGCTCGGCTGTAGCCGGGCAGGTCCTTCGTATGTCAGTCTTCGTCTATCGACAGATAAGCGGCAGAGCATATCAATGCCGCCGGTGTTGTTGCGCTGCGTTTACCGAGGAATAGATCCTGAATAGAACAATGAAACAGGGGACAAACGCTGCGGTCGCAGAGTACACAAAGCGGCGACTGTTTCTCTCACTATCCCGGGGTTTCCTTCCTGTTATTTGCGTGATCCAAATCCTGCGATCTTCCTGATTCAAGTTCTGCTATTTGCATGATTCGAGCTCGCTGACTGGCGTCGGAACCCAAGCCTCTCCTAGGGTTTGTCGAGTTCCTTTATACGTGCGTGCTTGGGTAAAGATTTGACGGTGAAGCACCTGAAGCAAACGCCGAGCACTGACTGTCAACACAGAGCGAAGAGTATCGGTGCTTTGAGAAACTACACAGCGACTACATTGCCGTCTGGCAGAAGACACAAGGGAAATGGCGCTGCTGGAAGCTAAGTATTCTTGTTTTAGAAGGATGGTACCTCCTAGCGTCCTTTTCAAGAGAAAATAATTAACATTAGTTTGGTTCTTATCTCGTTGGTTTGCGAGTGGTTCGTCTAGGAAGGATACGGTCGCCAACCTTGTAGATACCTATCGGCAAGCCGGAGAACTTCGTCATCACCTAATTTCTCGCGGATGTTAACCAAAGCTGTCCTTACTTTGTCCTCAGACCCGAATAATTTTACGAGGTTGTCCCAGTCGAGACGATCTTTCGACTGATCTCGTAAAGGATCTAATGACTGCGGCAGTGTAGTAAACCCTAAGCGAGTAAAGCACTGCTCGTAATAGATTGGGATCGTTACCGGGACTGAGCGAGTCTTGCCTGTGTTTATCCCAACCTCATAGTAGATTCTCCAGGCGTTCCATTCGCGCGATGGCTTGTTTGGTGGCGTGTTCTGAAGTGTCTGGACAAAATTTGAATAGATCTGCTCACGAACGTCTCACTAACGAGTTCTTTTTCACCCAAATTACTATATCTTATGGTATCAATGAGGTAAAGTTTGGAAGAGTATGTCTCAAGTCCCTCAAGAATCTGTGAAATTAGTTTTTCCCGCTCCTCCTCTTTGTCTACGCGATGAAGAAGCGCGATGACAACATGTCCGACAGCAAACCCGCCTGCGATGTCGAATAAATTTCGTCGTTTCTTCTTTGAAATGGTGTCGATCAGGTTCAGTAGCGTGATAGATCCCGGGATAACCATGTCGTCGGTGAATTTTTGTTTCGTAGGAGGCAAGACCGTCTATGACGTCTTCAAGCGTTTCGGGGGGCAATTTAGTCAGATAGTTCTCAAGTAACCTTCTGTCGTTTAGAAGATTGACAGCGTATTTAGAGTATCGGAACGCGACGAGACTGTCTGGCATGACTCGGTCAAAGTAGAGGTTAAGAAAGTCGATATGGGCCATTCGACGTTCGGTCCGCCAAGTATTAAGCTCCTCGGACATATGATCGTGTTGTGAAGCGGGAAATACGTACGCGAGAAGAGCTGCAACAGTTTCGTTACCAGGAAATTCATTTCAGCAACGATTTGATAGCACTCGAATACCCTTTATCGGCCGAATCTTTGAACAGTTCTTCGACGCCTTTACGGGTTCGCTTACCTGCACCTCCCGCGATGACGCCTGCGCCTGCAAGTTCATTTCGAAGTGTAGGAAGACGCCGGAAGATTTCAGGACGGAAAACACGGAGTGCTTCCATTGCAAGAAGGTCGACTAAGATCGACTTTGTCGCCGAGGTCCTGATTGTCTGCTTCGCGGAGATTGCGTATCGAGTCACATCGCGTATGTTTGACAGGAGCGGTTCAATCACTTCGAGTAGGCTGAGTGCCATCGACCTTCGTCGAGAGTCGCGTTTGTTACGGGAGACAAGATGCGTTCCAGTTCTGCGAGTGCACGAGAACGAAGCATTTTCTCTGATGCCTGTGGCACATCGAAGCTCAGAAGGACAATCTTTTCAAGATATGCACGTCCTGGGATACCGTCTTCAGAGAGAGCTTGCTCTACACGTTCTCTGTCGAAGGCCAGCAAGTAGATGATGTTTGGGAAGCTGGCTGTCAGACGGACAAGTTTGAAGATTTCACGGATTTCGATCTTGGTAAGTCGGTCGATGTCGTCAATGATGACCACGATAGGCTTTTTCGAGTTTGCTGAGTGCCTCGGTAATGTCGTCTTACTTTCTGTACACTGCGGTCTGCACTCGTTGTTCCTGCGAGCCCGCTGATTCCAGCTGCGATAAATTCTCCCACTGCGTTTCCAGCAGGAGGGGGATGAGCTTTAGCAGCAGGTTTAAAGATTCCGGCATACTGTCCTAACCAGTCAGCTATCTTGCCGAGGCGGCTCTCGTTTTTGACCTTCAGCTCCGCTCCGATTTGAGTGAAGAAGAAGTCGACGAGCTGGTCCGAACCGGAGAACATCCAGGGTTGAAATCAATGACGGTGAGAGCCCTCCTGGTTTCTGACTCTTCTGGCGATGGATCTGACTCCTCAGGGCTCTCAAGCTCCTTGGGAATCCCTTCGAACTCTTCGCGCATTAGATTGATGAAAGAACTTTTGCCATGCCCCCATGGTCCCAATACTGCTACAACGAGCCCTTGGCTTGCGTCGAGCTCCAAGATTGATCGTGCAAGTTTGTGCGCGACAGGGTGCGCGTCCAAGATCATCTTCAGCTGACGACCTGATCGGTGCATCGATCAGAGGTCTTTCGCCGGAGCGGTCGTTGCTGCATGTCATTTTTCTTCTCAAGCTCCTTTGCTTTGAGTTCTGGAGAGTACGGCGATGTCTCACCCGCTTGCCCAATTGTCTCACGAATGATGCTTGGCGCACCGACGAGTCCAGCCAAAGCGAGGCTTACCTTTCGTGTGCGAGCATTCGTTTGCGGGTTTCAGGGGCAGGAAAAGAGACAATGTGTTTGTGAGTGCGTGGAATAGTTTAACGGAGGTGCCCGTCCGCAAAAATGACGAGTTGTATTTGTCCTGGTCAATGTTGAAATGACGGTTGCCTTCGCGGAATTCACGCTTCTGATTTTGACGGACTTAGTGATCGCATGCGAGACGTTGTGACGGTTGCTGCCATTGCGGGCGCAGAACAGCGACTGCGGGCGACTAACGCCGCCGCCGCGACGGCATCGGCGTCGTGCCTTGCCCTGATCGGCGTGACAACGAGCAGAATGCGATGACACATAGGCGGAAGGCGACGGCGCGCGGACAAGATGGAACGCAGGGCGTGACGGCACGCCATGTGCGGCGGCGCGCGGAACGTGATGGCACGCAACGTGCAGCGGCGCGAAAGTCGGTCGACGGCTGCGTTCACGGCCGGAGCGCGTGCAGCGGGAAGGTGATTGTGCCGTCGGGCAGGGTCGCCGTGAAGCCGGTTCCTGTGATCACCGCTTGAAGGTCGGCGGTGCGGCGTCGATCTGGTCGACGGCGCAGGCGAGGCTCTCAGCTCCGCGCTGCTATCGCCCGCCGCCGAGCTTTCACCTCGATAGCTGCCAGTTTCCGTTGGGCGTCGTCAGAACCGCATCGATCTCACGCCCGTTGGAGTCGCGATAGTGATGTACGTGTCCGCCCAGGGCCTCCGCGTAGACGAGCAGGTCGTGGACAACTGCGGATTCAAAGAGGAAACCGAGCGTTTCCAGGTCCGCGCTCAGACGGTTGGCGTCGGCTTGCAGAGCTGCGGCGGCCAGCGCAGGGGGTCCGCCAGGTGATATTTGGGCGAACGGCGCAGACGAGCCTTGGACCGTAGGAAACGGCCCATGGCTGGATCTTCTCTAGCAGGAAGACTCGCTCTAGCAGCTCAAGGAGCTTGGCAGTTGTGCCCTCGGAAGGCGCGGGGAGCGTCCGCGCAATGTCTTTGCGCAGCGTCGCCTGGGAAACCTCGCTCGCGGAAGAACGGGCCAGCGAGGCAATGAGCTGTTCGACGACTGCGGGTTCCGAGCGCAGATTCGCGAGCCTGTTGATGTCGGTGGTTGCGATGTCCTTGATGTAGCTCTCCATGCTCCGTGCTGCGATATCCGACGGAGAGTTCAGCAGACCGGGGAATCCGGGGCGCAAGAGACTCTGGATAATATGCTCAAGCGGGGGCTGCGGACATTGAGGGTTGCGGTGACTCGCCTTCGAACAGCGCGCTTAGCGACACTCCGCCGTCGTCGAGGCTGTTCTCCTTTTCTGCCCAGGTCATGGTGCGTCGACGGACTCGGATGAAGCGCGCTGCGCCAGTGTGCCGGATTGGGTCGGCGGCAGGAACGGCCGAACCCGTGAGAATGAAGCGTCAGGTTCGGAGGAAAAATCGACCTCTCTGCGCCAGATTCCAGATCTGGGGATCAGCTGCCATTCGTCCCAGAAGGCGAGGGAGGCCCCGGCCAGCAGCAGATCGTGATCGATCTCGGCCGCAGTTTGGGCCTCTGGTGTGTCTAGCAGCGTGTAGGACGACGCGTGCGCAAGGCCCGTCATGGTCTTGCCGCAGCCGCGAGGGCCTTCCAGAATGGCAGCACCAGCTGAGTCAAGCACGCGAATCATGAGCGGGTCCACGGCGCGCGGCAAATAGCTGATTCCGGTGACTTTGCTGGTGTCCTGGCACCAGATCTATATGCAAGTTTGGATCGCGCGGTGGCTTTTGCTGGGGAATCCGCAGGGCTTCAACTGAGGATTCTGCAGAAGATGAAATGAGGTGTTTGCAGGTGCTGAAGTGGGGGATTTACAGACAGTACAGTAGGTTGTTTACGGAGTTTGAGCGAAGAGCGTGCTGATTTTGGCAGGAAATTGCGGTTTCCGAAGCGGGTGTAAGGGCAAAAGGGAAACTGCTGGCGCGTGTGGCGGGGCCGGTAGCAGAAGCGTGGAAGCATATGAGGCGTGGTTTCGCTGCTTTGTGCGAGGCAAGGTGAAAACGAATCGGCGCCCGGCTCTATCCGCCATCCCGTCCCTGCTCAACTAGCAGCGCCTCGATGCGCTTCATGGGAACCACGAGCTGGAGCGGGTCGGCTGGCGAGGTGAGGGCGTCCACATGGTGCATATAGAAAGACTTCGCCGCGGCGTCGCGGCAGTGAATGAGAACGCATGCTGCGCCGAGGGACTCGCTTGCTGTCAGTGCCCTTCGAAGAGCGTCCTGTAGCAGGGCCATCCCGATTCTTTGTCCGGTTGCACGTTCATCGACTGCGAGCCTGGCGAGCAATATGCATGGAATGTCACCGGGTGACGCATAGCGAAATGCTCGTCGACGCTTGCCTTGCTCACGCCGCCCGCGGCTAGCGCGTAATAACCCACAACACGCTTATCGGTGCATGCGACGTAGGTCACTGCATTGTTGTTCCGTTGATTTTCCCATGCAAACTTCTCAAACCACGTGTCGAGCTCGTCAGCGCCCGATTTGAAGCCCTTACGCGAATCCTCTTTCTGCAGGCGGCGCGGTGCTAGCAGCGTTGCGTTCATGAATCGTCGCGCAACGTGATTTCGGAGCCAATGGGGCTTTCACGCTCAAATAGTCGCCGTAACTTGGCGGTTTCGACCGGCGAGTCAAGTGCTTCCAGGAAGAGCGAGTACTCCTCGTCGGAGAGCGTGAACCGACGGCGGTCCGCGAGCACTCGTTCGGCGTGCTCGACAGCGCTTCTCAAAATGAACTCTGAAACCGTCGAATCGCTTAACTCAGCCGCATGGCGTATCGCCGCCTCTTGTCGTTCGCTGGCGCGAAGGTTGATGCGACGTGTTTTGGCGGTTGTCGGCATAGAAACTCCTTTCGCGTACGTACATTGTACATCCATAATTCGGTTTCGATAATGATGCTGCTTGCTGCTTTCCTTGCAAGGACCTCATTTGGAGCTTCCCTCCGTCGGCGGAGTGGAGCTGGAAGGGTTGCAGTCATAGACTTTGCAAGGATCGTCGCTGGAAGGCCGGTACTCATGACGTTTGTACGAAGAATTGTCGATGAGCAACGTACACCAGACGGCCAGAATCAGGGAAAAAGTGGCTGCGAGGAGGGCGAGGGAGGTTCGGAGCTGGCGCACTTCGCGATTGCGCGTCGCACGGATCATCGTCCACAGGGTGATCGCGGCGCACGCGAGAGCGTAGATTCCCAGGAACAGAAGGCCCGGGCGCCACACAAGAATTTTGCACTCTCCGCCCTCGGGGCAAAGGTTTTTGTACTGCCACGTGAAAATGGCGACTCCGCCGGATATCGCTGCGCCGACAAGTATGAAGACGCCCGCTATGGAAAGGGCGCGATCCGCCGCGCAGTCCATGATGGCTGCCGTTCGCGGAGCTCTTTTTCTTGTTTTTCCGTCATGCGGTGACGCTATAAGACCTCTTCACCATGCGTCAACGGCGCAAGGCTCCTCCGAACTGCGGGAGAACTCTCTGGGGCCGCGATCCGAGGCCCTTTCGAAGTCTTCGCGTCGATCACCCTGCCGGCGGTCCGCGTGGATCTTCTTTCCGTTGAGGAAGTGACATTCGAAGGATCGGATCACCGGGGTCGCCGGGGTCGCGAAGATCGCCAGGATCGCCAGGCTCGCCGATGAATGTCCTGCTCCCGTCGGGATCGGCAGAAAGTCTTGCCGGAATACAGAAAGTCTCGCCGGGATCGGCAGGAAGTCTCGTCGGGATACAGAAGGTCCCGCCGCGATGAAGAAAATCTCGCCGGGAAGTGTCAACCGCCAGTTGACTCGCTGTGCCTGCAGGGTGCGTCAACCGTCGGAATGCCTCAACCGCCGGGCGGCGGGAAGTACGGATCGTCGAAAGTAGCGTCGAGGAACGGCACGCCCAGCTATAGACAGAGCAAGGGCGAGAGTGACTGAGAGGAGCACGAGGACGGTTCGCATCTCCTGCACATCGCGCTTGCGCATTGCACGTACTATCTTCCGCAGGGTGATTGCAGCGCTCACAAGCGCGAAGATCCCCAGGAATAGGAGGCCTGGACGCCGCACCACGTATACGCAGTCAACAGTTGCCTTGGGGCATTCACTTTCGAATTTCCAGAGGAGGACTGCGGTTCCGCCGGTCAGTGCCGCGAAGGCAAGTATGATCGTGCCCGCTATAGGAAGAGCCCAGCTCAGCCACGCAGGCCATGATGGCTGCCGTTCGTGGAGCTCTTTTTCTTGTTTTCCCGTCATACGGTGACGCTATAAGACCTTTTCGCCATGCGTCAACGGCGCAAGGTTTTTCCAAAGGGCAGAAGACGCCCTTCGAATGCGTGAAACAAAACGTCTTTCGGGCGGGCAGAGGCTTCTGGAGAAGACGTCCCCGAGCGTCGAACCCACCGCCTTTTGCGAAGCGTCTTGCATTGTTGGGGCGCCGTCTCATGCGCCTTGGGGCTGGTCGGCCGCCGCCGCATCAAGCTCCCTCCAGCGGTTTGTAAGGATTCTTCGAAAGGATCGACGGGTAATGTCTACGTGAGACTCGATCGATGAGCTGTGAAAGGATCGAAGACATGGGCAACAACGATCGCGCAAACAACGAGAGGGCGTCCGACGTCGTCAACCCCCTTCTGCTTCAGGCTTTCGCCTGGGACATGGCTCCGGATTCGAGCCACTGGCGGCTTTTGGCCCGCAATGCCGAATTTCTGGCCGCCTGCGGAGTCAGTTCCATATGGCTCCCGCCCGCCTACAAGGGGCATGCCGGGGTGAAGGACGTCGGATATGGCGTCTACGACATGTACGACTTGGGGGAGTTCGATCAGAAAGGCGGCGTGCCCACCAAGTACGGCACCAAGGATGAATACCTCGCGGCCGTTGCGGCGCTGCACGCCGCGGGCGTCTCCGTGGTGGCCGACGTCGTTCTCAACCACCGCATGGGCGGCGAAGCTGTCGAGACCGTGCGCGCCACGCCCGTCGACCCTGGGGACCGCCGTCGGCCCGTCGGCGAGGCCGAGGAGATCCAGGCGTGGACGCGCTACGAATTTCCCGGCCGCGGGGGCGCCTATTCCGACTTCACCTGGGATTGGACGTGTTTCAACGGCTCCGACTGGGATGAAACCCGCGGAATTTCGGGGGTGTGGCTCTTCGAGGGAAAGCAGTGGAACGAGAACGTCGACGACGAGTTCGGCAACTATGACTACCTCATGGGCTGCGACGTCGACGTCGCCGACCCGAAGGTGCGGGCCGAACTCGACAGATGGGGACGCTGGTACGTCGAGACCGCCGACATTGACGGCCTGCGGCTCGACGCCGTCAAACACATAGGCGCGGACTTCTTCGCCGGCTGGCTTCCCGAACTTCGCAAAGCCACCGGACGCGCCCTTCCCGCCGTCGGCGAGTACTGGTCCCACGACGTCGGCGAGCTGAAGGAATACCTTGAAGCGGTCCCGTCCACGAGCCTGTTCGACGTCCCGTTGCACTTCCACTTGCACGCGGCTTCGAACTCCAACGGCGACGTCGATCTTTCCCGACTCTTCGAGGGCACCCTCGTCGACGCCGACCCCGCCCGTGCCGTCACGTTCGTCGAAAACCACGACACCCAGCCGGGGCAGTCGTTGGCCTCCACCGTCCAGTCGTGGTTCAAACCGTCGGCCTACGCCGTCATCTTGCTGCGAGAGGCCGGAACCCCCTGCGTCTTTTGGGGCGATCTCTTCGGCACGCCCGAGACCGGCGATCTGCCGGCCGTCGCCGAGCTGCCCCTGCTCATGACCATGCGGCGCGCACTTGCCCACGGCCCCCAGCATGACGCCTTCGACGCGCCCGACGTCGTCGGTTTCGCGCGCGAAGGCGACGACGCCCACCCCGGCTCCGGACTGGCGGCGGTGCTCTCGGACCGTCTGGCCGGCGCCAAGCGCCTTTACGTCGGCACGCGCCACGCAGGAAAGAAATGGGTCAGCGTGGTGGGCGGGCACGAACCGGTCGTCGTCGGCGACGACGGCGTCGTAGAACTCTCCGTGAGCGACGGCGGCCTGAGCGTGTACGTGCCCGAGTCGGCCAAGCCAATGCTCGACGGCGCCGAGGAATACCAGCTGCGTGTGGTTAACGGGGATTGATCGCGCCGCGGCTTTATATCGATGGTGGTGTGCGTGTCACGTCCCCAGAGGGCGGTCGCAGGCCGGTGCAACGCCGAGTCAAGCAAGCCGAGGTCCTGGAGTGGCCCCGCAGCGAGGTCCTCGATAAGGGACAGGGCGTCCTCGAGCGTCAGGTACTCGACCATCGGCGCCCGTTCAGCGACCAGGGTATTCCAGGACGTTGGCATACCGGTTGCGGATACGGACGGAAGCTTCCTTGACTCGCCGTTCATGCCTTCGGCGTGCGGCCACCTCATGGACTCGCCCGGATCGTCGCCTCCTGACGCCAAATGACTGGTTGAGAATGACGCCAGATGGGCCGGTTGGAATGACGCCAAATGTCGGATTAGAGCTGAATCGCTTTTGGGAGAGCGCTGGATAATGGCGGCTCAAAGAACTATCTGCCAAGAGCACGCAGACCGGATGGTTGAAGAGTCTCTCGGCTATTCGGGCGGTGTTCTTCTCGAGGGTGTTCGGGTGTGCGGCAAGACGATGACCGGACGTCGGCATGCGTCCTCGAGGTGGCGCTCGATTCCGGGCTGCCCCAGCTGCGTGCGCCTTGACACCGATCCATCCCTGGTTCTGGCGGGTGGGGCTCGCGCCTCATCGACGGAGGTACGCACCGACAGCGGTTCCGGAAACTGTGAGGCCTTCCGAGTTGGATGATCCCACGCGAAACATCCAACCGTTGTGCTGTGGAGCCCGCATCCGTCGTCTTCCGGTAGCCCATCTTCCGGTCGATGTTCGTCAATGATCGCTTTTCCGGCGGGTTCGGCCATGGCTTGGAGGCTCGCGCTCGCGGGCGGGGCCATACAGGGCTCGGGTACTTCGGAAGCATGTATGGAAAGCGAGATGCCGGAGACTGCCACGGCCTCGACTCGGTGGAGAAGCTCGCCGATCCTTTTCTTCCGAGCTGACGCGGGCCCCGTATGGAGACAGCTCTAGGAGTGCGGAGGCGACTCTTTTGACCGGATCCGTGCCCTGGGAACGCTGTCGGAACCGGGGTTGAAAGGCGAGTCGAGCGGAATCTTCCCGATGATGAGTTTATCGCCATGAGCAAGGGCTGATGAGTTTATCGGCGACAGGCTAACCGGTGCCGCCCGGCTGGGAAAGCAGGGTCTTGTTCCCCGTGTGGCGTTGCCTTCGCGCAATAACTGCCTCGAGCGAAGGATTTCGGCTTGTCCCGACGCCATTGTGGGGCTTTCGGCCACGTTTTGCTCTGGTCAAACGGGCAGGGGCATCCTAGAATGAAAATACCCAATCAAAGAATAGCCCGTCGCTGAGGCGGTGCGCGCACGGCCTACGCTAAGGTGAACGGGAAGCCTATGAAAGTGGTAGTTCGCCAGCATGGATCTGACTACTGCGGATGACGCATACCTCCACTTGAAGGAAGTGGCGGCAAGGTTGATCGAGTCGTTGTCGTTAGGCAGGGAAGAATTCCTCGTCTGCGAGCGCCCTCCTCGCGGGGAAACGGGATCGAGCAGGTTCTGCTCGGTCTGAAAGCAGAACGTCAATTTGGCAAACGACATGATCCGAGAGCTGGAGCCCTTCGCCAGCCTCGAGTCGATTTCCCGCGCGCAGACCATGCTCAAGCTTTACTGCCAAGGGAACATGAACCTCTGCGATTCCTTCCCGACTACAAAGAGGATCCTGTCCAGCAGTCTGGCGATCCTAGGCTCCTTCTCTTGTACAGCAAAGACAGCTCGAGTTCTCTGGCCAACGCCAAAGGGTATGTGCGCGCCATCTCGCGGGCGTGTTCCGAAGGATTCGTTCCCGAGGAAAAGTGGAAAAGCGCGGAAGCAGTTGCCCGGCAGCAGCATGGCCGAGGTCGCCCGAAAAGAGGGCGTTTCCCTGCGAGACTGTTCGTTACCGTTTGTCCGGTCTCTACCCATTGGTCACGATTCGCAAAGTCAAGGAGGCGTGGCGAATTGTGAAGATGACCCAAGACGACGGCGATTTAGGCGAGGGAAACGACAGCCAAACCGAGGCTGCAGGGCCGGGCAATGGGATTTCGGGCGAAACAGACGGAACTGAGGGAAGGGAAGGAAGCTCCGGCCTGAAGGGCAAAGGCAACGGAGACGCGGCGCGCGAGAGCGATAAGACGCCGCGCGAAAACGATGCGATGGCGGGCAAAGGGACGGCGCGTGTCGGCGCTGAAACGCGGCGCAAAGGCGCACGCCGTCGCGCGAAGGCGACGAGACTTCGAGCTACGCGCAGGGGCGGGGCTCGGTTGCCCGCGACCCGATTGCGATGTCTCTGGCCGTCCGCCGGGCCAATGACGATTTCAGCGCAAGAGAGGCAAAACGCGACGAGCTGTGACCCGCGCCCTGCGCACGGCGAACTCTGAGGGCGACGTCGTGCCTGAAACCGATCGGCAGAACGCAGTCAAAGAGAAGCCGTCTGAAGCGTCGCCGGAAGCGCGGAAGAAAGGCCCGCCCACGGACTCGCCGCCCGTGCAGGAAAGCGAAAGTTGCGCAGAGGGTCGGAGGAGGACCTTCAGCGACGAAGACTGCTGGGCCGCTCGTCGGAATACGTGTCGCTGGACGACCGCACCCATTCGGGCGGGACTACGCTCGATATTCGCGAGAGATCGACGGCATGCCGGCATTGATAACCGTAGAAGGGCGGTTGGGACCTCCACTGGCCGAACTTGCAGAAACGGCCAATCGTCTGCTTGCGGGGCGCATACGCCCTGACGAGGAGGAATGGGCGCGCGACGTCATGGCGCCTCGAAAGTGGGAGAACTTCGTTCGCAAGGCCAGGGGAAGCGGTGCAAGCAAGCGATTCGCGATTGAGCTGGTCAAACAATGCATTGCCGACCGCGGGCCGTACATCACCCACGTCATTTTACAGCGAATGGGCTGAAGAGCGTGGAAACACGCCTTCGCATGCGTTGGTCAGCGTCTCGGCATGTCTTTGGAACAGCCTGGTCAAAGCGGCGGGCGGCTACAGCGGACGCCGCAACGTCGGAATGTGGACGAAGGAGGGAATCCTCAAACTCATAGCGCTGTACATCAAGCAGGAGAGATCGCGGGGAAAAGAGCCCAGCATCGAAGGATACTCTTCATGGGTGCGAAAGCAGACTGTCCCATTGCCGAATATTGTGCTTGTGACCAAACGGGTCGGCAGCTGGGTTGAAGCACGTCAAAGCGCCAACAGGTACTTGAAAACCGACGATCGAACCCTGTTGCAGTGGAATCGACCCCTGTGGCAGCGGCTCAATGGTAGCGTCGAAGCCAGGAACCTCTCGAGATTGCTCATTGACAGTTTGTCGCGTTCACGGCAGCGTCTCGACCGCGCCCTCTCCGGCGTCGCGGTGGAACAGCCAAATACGCAGCCTGTCTAAAACCGCTCCGCGTGGACTCGTTGAGCTGGCTCAGCCTGACACAGCCAGGAGATCGACTTCAGATTGCGTAGTCTCGCCGGCGTCCAACCGATGTGGACCACCGCAGGCCACAAGGAGCGTTTTGGCCTCGACCTTCCCGACGACACTGGGGATTGGCGCCACACCCCCGAATTGGCGGCCAAAGTTGTAGTGAGCGACATGTCGGTGCTCGCCTCCTATCTCGACGACGCCTAGCGCCTGGGCGAGCAGCTACCTTCGAGGCAGAGGAGCGATTTCACCAAATCGTCGACGATTCAGGACCCTCCCGTGACGCTCGCAGCACGCTGGTCTCGATCGCCGACGACGCCGCCCAGCACTCCGGCCAAGCGGTCTACACGCGCCGCCTCCTGGGGCTGCCGGGCTGACTGACAAGCGCCTCGACTCCCTTGTTTCCAGTGCGATTTTTGAGCGATTCTTTGGAGCAATGCGCTGCGTGGCTGGCGCAAGAACCCGCCCACGGTGCAGCTCTTGCGCCAAAAACACGGATCAGAAGCTGAAGAGGAGCCGGCGCCTCGAGAAACTGCTGCCGGAATAACCGCCGCTGAAAAGCTGCTTCCGCTGGACGAGCCGCTGCCTCGAGAGTGGGGACGTACGACGAGGCGGACGAGTAGCCCACCGCAAGTCGGAGATCGAGTCGAAGAGCTGGAGGAGCTTCCGCCGAACGAGCCTTCGCTCGAATCGACGGCGAAGAGCGCCGGCGAGCTGGGGTTGAGGCGAATGGTCGAATGCGACCTGTAACTCCCGCTCCTGCCGCCGTAGAACCAGCTGCCGCTATGGCTCGCCCTCCTGGTGGAAGACAGCGAATCGTTGAAGCGTTGGCGGCGTTGGGCGGCATAGCTGGAAGTGTCTGCGTCGATGGCTTGGCGCGCGAGTCGCGTGGCTCGGACCTTGGTCTGTTCGGCGATCCGATCCAGTTCGTCCAGAGCCGCCGACGGCTTGGTCTGCCCAGTCTCGAGCTCGTGGGAGAGCTTGCTCAGCTTTTGATGCTGGGTGCGGACCCATCCTTCGTTTCCTCGGTCGTGAGTGCCACGTCGGCGTGGTCGATCTTCGCGCAGAGCGCGTCGAGCGAACCCAAGTCTTCCAAGACGGGGCCTTGCTCATTGGCCCAAACCCGCTCCCAGCCGGACGACATACTGAGAAACGTGGCGGTGTTGGCAATGACGTTGTCGAGGGAATCCAGTGCGGCAAACCGTTCTTTCAGGCTCTTCGCCCGCTTCAGCGTCTTCATGGCAAACCATTTGGCGCCGCACACCTTCGAACGCTTTTCAATCTCGCGCGGTTTTCTCATACTCGTTGCGGAACCACCGGTAGCGCTCCATCACTTGGGCGCCGTGGGGTTCGTCTTCGGGGAATGCGCTCGCATAGAGCTCAGTTGTGGCGTAGTCGTGCGTGACCTGCAGGTAATGCCTCAGGGCCTCGCGCGCTCGACGCCGGGCGGCGTATCCGCGCCAGAGGCCGTAGCAGAGCCATGTGACGCCCAGAACGACGAATATTCCCCGAACGACTTGCGAAAGAGTCCTGTTTCCGGGGCTGGCGCCGCCGACGTCGGCGGCCTCCTTCCTGCCATGGCTCCCACCGTGCCTGCCCTGCCAATCAGCGTTGCGATACTGTTCTTTTGCGGCATTTTGTATGTCCGCCTGAGATTCCAAGGGGACTTTGACGTCCTCGCCGAAATAGCAGCCGACTTCCCGCCCGTCGGGGGCGACGGCGAGGATCATCAGGCCGTTGTTCCAATAATCGGGGCTGGAGCTGGAGATCCACGGGACGTCCGTGTCGCTGTGGTTTTGGGCGTACTTGAGCACCTCGTCGTTGAGGTTGTCAATGTCCGTGCCTGTCACCGTGAGGACTGCAACATGGATTTTCTTGTGAAAAGTCAGTTTTCGGATCTCCTTGATCAAGGGATCGGCCTGAAGAACGCCCGCCTCGTCGCGAACTTCTACGGTAGGATGGTGCCCTTTATGGGAAGGCCACATCGCGACGATCGGAAGCGTAATAATCAGTGTCGGAACTATCAGAATGTTAAAAATAAACGCTAAAACCGCGGAAGTTCCTCCCATTCGAGCGATAAGAGGACGCTGAACGCCCTTTTTCTGCTCTCCAATGGTTTTAGTCTCTTTTGAGACCCAAGCGCCATGTTTGTTATTCTGTATCATAAATAGAATTATTCCCGGGCGTGCGCCTGATTGCCACCGTGTCCACAACGAGAGACGAGGCTTGGGGGCGGCGGACCGCGTCGACCGTTTCCCTCTTGCGGGCCAGAGACGCTTTTGACGGTGGAATCCTGGTCGGCGACCATTTGCGAGCGGCAATTCCGACGGCGTCATTGGCCTTTAGAGTGCGCACATCTATCGTCGGACCGGCCTGTTTTGAATCTGATCGGGCCAGCCTGTTTTGGGCCCGGCCGGACCAGCCGGGCCTGTGTCAAACTTGCTCGCCTGGCATGGTTTGTCTCAAAGTCGGCCTTTTCTTAAGTTGGCTTGCCTTGAGCCTGGTTAGAGAACGGGCCAAGCGTTGCCGTTCACGGGTTCTCACCCTTGTGGGCGTCGTCTTTCAGGTCCGTTGCCTGCTCGACTCGGGCCATTCGCCCGTGTCTATGTAATGTGGCGACCATTTGGTGAACAGTTCGGATTCTCCCGTTCCATGCGTGGTGCATTCCTGGGGCCGTCCACGTGCGCAGCTGGGGAAAGCACGCACGCAGCGGGCCGAAGGCTCGGCGTATCGAGGCTGAGTCGTGCTCCGCGCACACCGCCAAGAAAGGCCCGTCATAGGCGAACGTTTTCGTGGGTCTTTTGGGTATGATCCCAAAGCCGGCTTCTCTGACCAGACGCATGTTCGTTTCACGGCTTGGACTGCTTGTGGTGAGAACGAACAGTTCCTTGCTCTTCCTTGGCGATTCCGAATGCGCGGGCCCGGGCCGCCGGTACCAACGCGTGGTCCACAACGGCGGCTTGGCGCAGATCAGAGCGCGCTCCACCGCGCGTAGCCGGAGCGGCGGGCCGCTGATCGTGCACGAGCGCACGAGCTGCGGATAGTGCCTGAGCGGTTCCCGGACACAAATCCTCCGAGTGAAAGGCCGACCACGTGTGCCTTGCCGCCAATGGCGTGCGTGCGGATCAGCTCCGCGATGTGGCGGGCGGCGCCATTCCCGCCGAAACTGATTCGTTCAGCCTTCTTCCGTATCCGGGGAAGTCGGGGGTGAGGATGTGGCGTTCGGGCATTGCCTGCACCTGGAGGTCCCATGTCCACCCCGCCATGTTTCCGCCGTGCAGCATGACGACGGTCTCGCCTTCGCGCGGGCCGTGTTCCAGCGGATACGTCGCCAGAGTGTCGCCGCGTCGAAGGTCTCCAGGATCGTTGCGGAATCAGAGTCCGTCCATGCTCCTGAGGGATTTCAGGATTTATCGGTTTCTTGCCGTTTTCAGGCCTTTCGCGTTTATGCCGTTTGCCGGATTCGCTGATTTGCCCGACATGTTTTTCTCCGACATGTTCATCTTTCCTTCCTTTGGCTGAGTGCTTTTTGTTGGGTTTGGTTCGACGGCGAGGGTTCCCTCATGTGGCAGAGGGGCGCCGTCGTCCTAAGCGCCTTCTTCGGGCTCCGGAGGGGGCGTCGAATCCTCCGGCGGCGATTGCGGCGAGTGGCGCTCTAGGACGCCGCGGGTCTCTTGAATCCACGTCAGCTCCGCTTCGGCGTCGAGGACTCCTTTGCGCAGCGTTGCGTCTCGGAGGGCCGACGGCAAGTCGTCCACAGGGCCGCCCGAGGGCTTTGAGCGATTGCAGTTTTTCTTTCGCACTGCCGCTCGCGTTCGTCGAGGATGCGTTCGATCTCGGCACTGCTGAGGAGCCCGCGAAGACGCGCGCGGATGAACGGCTCTTTGATCTTCTCTCCTCTTCGAGGGGACGTCAGCCAACGATGCAATTCGCCGCGCCCCGCCAGGTGAGGTGGACTTTGCGATCGGGTTTGCCGCTTTGGCGAATCACCTTGGTTTTGAGTGCGCCGTCGACGCGCGAGCCTGTCGAGCGTCCGGTGAGATCTGGGATTGGTCTGCATGCCAGAGTGCGCGACGCTGCCGACGAATGCCGGTTGAGTCGGAGCCGCTCAGCGGCGTGATCGAGACATTCAAGGATTGCGTGTTTGAGCTCCATAACCCTATTCTTTCATGCATATATGAGACTGTGCAAATATATGACTCTACATATATAATTTGTCTCTTTTGGGCAACATCTTGGTCCGAGTTTTGGACGTCTGAGCATTCGACGCCTTCCCGAGAAGATACTTGTGGCATGCACGCAGATTCTCTTGAGGGTGGCGCCCCGGCAGACGCACCCGGTTGCGGGGGCTGCCGAAACGCCCGCCAGCGCTTCGACCCTTCGGATCGCCTTCCTCGGATCGTCCGGCAGGCCGAGCTCCGTCGAGCCGTCCGGCAGGGCCGGGGAGTCCGTCGGACGATTTCAGCAGGCCGGGACCCTTCAGGCCGCCCGAGCGAGGCCTCGGAGCATCGGTACACCCACGGGCACAGCCCGGCTGTGCTCGAAGGGCACTCGCGTCGCGGCGCCCTGGATTCGGCCGCTTACCTCCTTCCTCGCCTGCATCCGGGCATAGATCTGCTCGACGTCGGATGCGGGCCGGCTTCCATCACCGCCGATTTGGCCGAGCTTGTGGCGCCCGGGCGGGTCGTTGCGCTTGACGCCTCGCCCTCGGCGATTGAAGCCGCCCGTGCGACCCTGGCGGCCCGAAGCTTTGATGGGCGGGGTCGAGTTGGCCGTCGGCGACGCGTTCGCGCTGCCCTTCGAAGACGGCGCGTTCGACGTGGTCCACGCCCACCAGGTGCTTCAGCACGTGCACGATCCCGTGGCGGCGCTCAAGGAAATGCGCCGAGTCGTCCGCCCCGGAGGGACAGTTTGCGGTGCGCGACGCCGTGTACTCGGCCATGAGGCTGGTTTCCGCGGCCGGAAGGCATCGACCTGTGGCTTTCTGCGTACATGGCGACCGCGCGGGCCAACGGAGGCGAGCCCGACGCCGAAGGAAGCGCTTCTCTTGGGCGCGCCGGGCAGGGTTGGCTCAGTGACGGCCTCGGCTTCGAGCTGGTGTTTCGCAGCCGAGCGCGACCGCTCGTGGTGGTCGGCGACGTGGGCAGAACGTTGCTTCAGCTCGTTCGGCCCCAGAGCCTGCGAGCTGGGTCTGGCTACGGCAGCTGACCTCCAGGCGATGGCTGAGGGTGGCGGCAGTGGGGCGCGAGGCGACGACGGGTGGTTCGCCGTCGTCCACGGCGAGATCCTCGCAGACGTGTGACGGCGAAACGGGCGGGCTGCAGGCAGGTTGACGGAGACTGTGGAAGCAAGAAATAACAGTCGATTGTGCGAGTGCGGGTGGTTGAAAGGTGGGTTGCTCGGCGTCAAAACGATCTGATGCTGAGTTCGAGAACGGCCTGTTAGATTGTAAAGAACATATGTCTTTGTCCCAGTGCAAGTGCCTCTGGGTCAAAAATTTGCTGGCGTTTTCGTAAAGGCAGCCAACGCGGGTAAACTTTCTACGTCAACTATACATGTGGCATGTCTCACCGCGTGCCTAGAGTAGCTCGACTAGTGCGTCGGCAATATGAAAGTGGACCAATGACGGTTGGATACAGGTCGATTCTTCGCCTGAATGACAAGGAAGATGCGATCCAAGTCGCCAGACAACAATTTCGAAGTTGGCTTGCCGAAATGGTTAAAGATCGTCGTAAAACTATTGAGAAAGCAGAATGGGACGGTCCGGGAACATTTCAGCTCGGCCCCGATTCAGTTTTAACAGTCGTTGAGCATTCCGATCGGAATCGGCTTTCCCGTCTCTTACTTGAGTACTCTGAAAGGAATGATGAAAGTACGTGGACGACGCGACTGTATGCTGTATCAAATCCTGCACGCCGCTTTCAACAAACTCTTTGCTTTGAAAGTGAAGGTGAAGACGCAAAAGGCAACAGTCTACGGCCAGGAACACCAAGAGTTGTTAGATATACTTTGGAGGCAGTTGATGCCTTCGACGGATCTGTTCCTATTTTAAGTCGGCCTCGGGTTGTTCGTTCAGAAGAAGTAGACAAGCTCCATCAATTTATCGAAGACAAGAATCGTAATCTGTCTATCGTGGTAGTCTCTCCCATACCTGGAATTCGCTCTAATAAGTGGGCGGAGGCAATTATACAACTTATGAGAGACTCTATCGGTTGTGCTTCGTTTTTCATACTCGATGATAGGAATCAAATGAATATCTAAATAGTAAGCTTGGAAAAGCTCATTCGATACCATTAGGGGCGCTTTCGCACCTTCGCTCCTCGCGTAGACCCTGGGTGATTGGGCGGACGCCAAACGACACTGTCAGTTTTAACTGCAAGAACTATGAATGACGAGTTTTGTAATGGGAGTTTTTCGAAACGCCTGAGTCTCGACAGTGGCTACTAACGCCTCGCCGTCAGCTTCTTGAAGCAGGGTTGCCCGCACGAATTGCGTCGCAGCATTCGTGTGCTTCAGCTCGAGCGTTTGCGGATGCATGAAATTACTTTGCGTCACACAACGCCTGATTCGGATGCTCAAAACTTGCCCTTGGTCAATCGGCCTGAAACTGGGAGCTGATTGGCAGGGAATGCTAGCGAGTTTCATCCAACAGGTTTTCTGGCACAAGCGAGTTTGATCAATTTGCGATTGAAGCTGCTGTAGCTAAGTTCAACTATCAAGACGAAACTATCTCAAAAAGCTGCTGAGACCATCGAAACGCTTCGTAAAGATGCCGATAGAAATTCAATCAGAACGTGAGCGCTTAGAAGATCGTGTAGATGAACTGCAACGTCAACTGAGGAAGAGCAACTCGAACGCGCTATCCTTGAAGAGGAGCGACGTGGTGCGGAGAAACGTCTTCGCTCCTTGGAACAGTGGCGTTCCGAGCGAGTTGATAAGTACGAATTTGTTGAAAAACCGGAGGAGGATTGGGAAAGCTTCCCAACAAATGTCTCTGAAATAATTGAACGTCTACTTGATGACCAAAAATATCAGGAGGTCACTACGTACGTAGAGCTAAGCGCTGATGTTGAAAAAGCGATTGATGATGCCTATAGGATCGATGAAGCCAATTGCTCGGTTTATTACGCACAAGCATTTTGGGAATTCATCCTCGTCTTACGTGATTATGTTATAGAGTGTCTTGAGCACAATTTTAATGGAGGAGTTCATGCCTATTTAAAGAAGGAAGATGTTCATGGACGCAAATGCCCTTTGAAGCGCCACAGGTCTAATGAAAGTCAAACTGTGCAAAACAATGCTAAGATGCGATCGGAGAGAACGTTTCCAGTACCCTGAAAATGTCGATCCCTCTGGGAAAAATTTTTCATGACATGCACACTATGCTCCTTTCGCATATGAATCAGAGTGCGCCTCGTATGTATTATTTCGCTCATCTAGAATCGAGTGTATATTGGTTATATAGGAGCACATTTTGAAGATTCTAAAACAAATTGATATTTTTAATATAATTTGCCTTTATTTAAGTTCGTCCATTAACCCTCTGACGACGACGATTTCACTTGAAGGTGATGACCACCTCGTACATTCCCTTGAATATGCGGAAGAACCTGAAAGCGAAGCGAATGCCTCTGGGCAGCTTCGCCCGCTTGGACGCTGGAAGGTAGGAGGAGAAGTCCGAACTCGACGCGCATCGTCTATTCGGTCGCTCCGGGTCCGCGCGCTGCAGGGGTCTTTGACGCGGGAAGGGCATGCGGGCGTCAGGGGTGCCGTTGCGGCGGATGTTCTTCTCGCCGCCCGCCGTCACCCTCGAGGATTCGGCGTCGTAGCACAACCTGCTGCCGGGGAAGCGGGCGCCCATTTCGCACGAGCGCTGACCTCTTCGACTTCAAAGTAGTAGAAGACCCCGGCCGCTACCGCCACGAGCCCCTTGTCGGCGTCGACGTGGTCCATCCACCGATGGTCGGTCGCCGAATAGGGGAGGGCCACCTCGCGTTTGTGAGGTTCGATCCAGCGTTCGCGAGTCTCGATCACCTCTGGGAAGTCGACGTTGTGAGACGAGGGAGTCCCGCGTCGGCGATCGTGGACGACCCGGTGAGCCCGCAGCCTATGTTCACGACCGCGGCGCCGGGATGGTCCTTGAGATACGCGTTGATCTCGCGGATTGTGAGCAGGTGGCGCAGTCCGTAGACGGCGGACGGAAAGGCGCCGAGCTGCTGGGCGGCGCTTCCTTCCGCCTCTCGGATGCCCATTGCGTGCTCCGCCCATGGGTCGGGGAACAGATCGGGCCAGCGGCGAGCGGCGTCGGCCCGGCCCATCAGCGGAAAGAAAAGGTCTGCTGCACGTCGTTCATGTTCATGGCGGTCCTTTCGCGAGGGCGGCGCCGACGTCGCAGAGGGCGCGGCGGGGTCTTTCAGGTTCTCCGGCCGGGCAGACGTGCGTCGGCCCTGCCGTCATATATCGCTGCGAGAGGCTAACCGAACTCAAAGGTCGCGACTTGGTCCATTCGTCTCGAGGAACTGGGGTTCTTTGCCTTCAAGCGCGCCGGCTTTTGTTCGAGGCTTCCGACGGGGCCGAGTCCTCAAACATTCACGTCGGCAAGGCGCATCGGAATTCAGGGTCTGAAGAGTCGGACTGTCGATGGGACCGGTCTCGGCCCCGCGTCCTTGTCCGTGCTCAGACGATCCAGAAGGTCGGTTCCCGTCAAACCGGGTTCGAGGTTCCGTCTGCAATCTTCGATTGAAAGCAAAACGAATGCGGGAGCCGTGCAAGTCGCGCGCGTGGAGAAGGTCTAGACTGGTTGGGGCTTAAGGCCGCGTCTGCCGCATGGTTTGCGTGGCAGACGCGACAAAGGCGGGAGCATGTCGAATTTTGAAAGGCGCTTGGACGCTCGGCTCGTCGTCTCCGTGGCGGCGGTCGGCATCATGTCCTTTGCCGGCGTCGTCGTCGAAACCGCGCTGAACATCGCGTTTCCGGCGCTTATGAAGGAATTCGGCGTGACGACCGCCGTTGTGCAATGGGTAACGACCGTCTATCTGCTGGTCCTCTCCGCGATCATGCCGATCTCATCGTTCCTCAATCGCAGGTTCCGCAACAAGACGCTGTTTCTGGCGGCCATGGCCCTCTTCGTCGCCGGGACGGCGGTGTGCGCAGCGGCGCCGCACTTCATCCTTCTTGTCGTCGGGCGGATTCTGCAGGGAATCGGCGCCGGGATCGCCCTGCCGCTCATGTTCAACATCGTGCTGCAGCAGGCGCCCGTCGGAAAACTCGGCGTCATGATGGGCTTCGCGACGCTCATCATCGCCATAGCCCCCGCGGTGGGGCCCTCGTTCGGGGGATTCCTCGTGGAGGCTTACGGCTGGCGTTCGATTTTCCTCGTGTTGTTGCCTTTCCTCGGCCTTTCCCTTGTTCTCGGAGCGCTGACTGTGCGTCAGGCGCGCAACGTCGAGAAGGTCGGTTTCAGCCCGGTTCAGTTCCTGCTTGTCGCGGCGGGTTTCACGGCGCTGGTCGTCACCAGCCAACGCGGCCTCCGAAGGCGCCTGGACAAGCCCAAAGACGCTCGGGCTGCTCGCGCTTGCCTTCGCTTTGCTCGCCGGATTCACATGGATTTCGCGACGCTCTGACGCACCGCTGCTGAGAGTGCGGATTTTCGCCGATCGCACGTATTCACTGAGCCTCGCCTATGCCGTGCTGATCCAAGCCGCGGTGCTGGCCTTGGGCTACCTCATCCCGTATTTCGCGCAGGTCGCCAAATCGACGGGCTCTTTCGCCGCCGGGTGCCTGCTGTTGCCCGGGTGCGTCATCGGAGCGATCCTCACCCCGTTCGGAGGAAGGCTTCTCGACAGGTTCGGGGCGAAGCGGCCGATCCTTGCGGGCGCCGCAGTCGGCGTGGCGACTTTGGCCTGCTTTGCTGCGTTCGGGGCGGAAGGCTCGGCCGTTCGTTTGGCCGTCATCTACGCTTTCTTCCCGATCTGCCAGGGGCTCTCCCTGTCGAATTCGATGACGCACGGCTTGCGTTCGCTGCCCGAGGAACTCCAAGCGGACGGCAATGCCGCCTTCAACACCGTCCAGCAGCTCGGCGGCGCTGTCGGCACGGCTGTGGCGGCTGCGATCGTCAACTCGGCGCAGGCAGGCAGCTCTGGAGACGTGGTGGCCGGGACGACGGCGGGCGCCCAGACGGCGTTCTGCGTTCTGCTCGAGGCGGGCGTCGCGGCATTCGCCGCCGCCTCGGCGTTGTTCTCCGCCCGCGGCGAGGGCAGGCGGAGAAGCGCTCGCGAAGCGCCCTGATTGACTAGGACCCTGCCAGATCGGGCCCGATTCCTGGTCGATCGAATCCGGCCGGTTGCCCGGTGGTTGCCCGGTCGGTCAGATCGGGCCCTCGGCCCACGCGATCTCGTTGTCGCCCAGCCCGGGCAGCCGCTCGCCTGAGACGATGAGATGCGCGCGCTCCCAGGGACGGTCGGCTGCGAAGAACGCGCGTTCGCCGGCCATCCACCAATGCCAGAATCGGACGGACTCTTCGGCGTCGCCGTTGGTTCCCTCCTCCGTGTCGCGCCGAATGCCGCGTTCCTCGGCGGCGTCGTCGTCGGTCTGGACCCATATGCAGACGTCGATGAGGTCGGCGACCGCCCGCATTCCCGCGCCCGTTCCTTCCACGACGACGAATGGCGCGCCCGCGGCAACGGCGATGGAACCCTCGCGCCCGTGCCGAGGCCATGCGGGAGGGGTGAAATCGAGCGAGCCGTTCCTGCGGAGCTCGCCGAGAGCCGACACAAGCAGATGGTCCCAGCCAAAAAGGGGCTCGTTCCAGTCGAGGTCGTCGATGTGCAGCACCTCGGCGCCGGGAGCCGCCGCGGCGAGCTTCGACGCAAGGGTCGTCTTTCCCGCGCCGCCGCGCCCGTCCGCCGCGATTATCCCCGGGCGGTCAGAATGCCTTCCGCAAAGCGAGAAGACGACGTCGAAAAATGTGCGCATGTCGCTGGCCCGCCACTGAGGAGCGGGCGGTTCCTCGGGCTGGAGCGCCACGCGCCTGCGCGAAGGCAGCGGGCGTCCCATGCTGCGAGCCGGCTGAGGAAGCTGCACCATAGGCCAATGATCGGGGAAGAGGCCCCTCCTCTAGGGGCATTCGGACTGTCCGCAGTCTGCCGCGCGGGTTGAAACGGGCGGGGACGTTGCGGGTTGAAACAGGCGGGGACGTTTTCCCTAGGGCATGCGGATTGCCCGCCAGGAGCCGACGTCGCACTGGCCGTACTCGTTGCGGCCTGCCGCGAGCACCCGGCCGTCGTCCCGGAGCCCGAGCGTGTGGCCCGAGCCCGCTGCGATCGCGACGATTCTGCGCCAGGACTGGACGTTGCACTGTTTGTCTCTGTTGTCGCCGATGGCTCGCACCGTGCCGTCCGCCAAAAGCGCGACCGTATGGCGGCTTCCCGCGGCCACGGCCGTGACCCTCGACCAATCCTCGACGTCGCACTGGCCCAGGCGGTTCCATCCGGCCGCCACAACCGTGCCGTCTTCGCACAGCCCCACGGTGTGGAGACAGCCCGCGCCGACCGCGACGACGTCGCTCCAGCCTTGGACGTCGCACTGGCCGTAGCGATTGTTGCCGGCGGCGAGGGACTGCGCCGTCGCGCCTGAGCCCCACGGAGTGCCAATCGCCGCAGGCGGTTGCGGACACGTCGCTCCAGCCGTCGACGTCGCACTGGCCTTCTTCGTTGCTGCCCAACGCCAGAACCGACCCGTCCTCGCGCACTCCGAGGGTTCTTCGCCATCCGGCGGAGACGGCGACGACGTCGCTCCAGCCGTCGACGTCGCACTGCCCGTGCCCGTTCCATCCGGTTGCTGCGACGGAACCGTCGGCCCGAAGGCCGACGGTGTGCGAGCGGCCTGTGTTGGTTGCGGTGTGAACGTTTCCGGCCGCTACGGCGACGATGCCAGTCCACTCGTCCACGGCGCATTCGCCACCGCGGCGATATCCGGCGGCCACGGCCTTTCCCTCCGCCGTGCAAGCGACGGAATGCCGTCGGCCTGCTGCGAGCACTGCCATGGTGTCCCTCGATTCTGCATGTTAGTACGATTGCGTGACTTGTTGCGGACAGCCGGTTCTTCCGGGCCGATCGGCTTCAGACGACTGATTCTCTCCGCGTGCTTGATTGACGATACCCGCTTCCTGCCGCCTCCAAGGCGATTCTCAAGCAAGACGACACGGGTACTGACACCCATGTCTGGGGAAACTTCGACCACGCCTTCCGTAAATTCCCAGGGATTGGGTCTGGCGTTCGCTTGATGCTTACGTTAAAGTAAAAAGTGGCACGCAACACAGTTGACGAGGTGTGGCAATGGTCGATCCGGATCGATATCTCATCTTGGCCCCGCCGCTCAGCGGGGGCGAAATCGTGGACAAAACAAAGAAAGTCAGACATTGCGGCCTTTTGGGCCGAAAGGTGCAGATCGAGTATGCGAACTGCAAGACGGCCTATACGTACAACCACCCGAAAGCCCCGGGCTTCTCGAGTATTCGCACGAGATAAGGATTGAACCGGAGGAGCAGCTGCGGGCACGCGGCCGCGGCTGGGAGGAGCCTGACGGCCGCGCTTTTCACGGACGTCTGGGACCGGGAGTACTCATGGGTCCGAATCGTCTCGCGCGACCGCGCGTACACATACCCCGCCGAGGCGGTGGAAATCGTCTCCTCCGCGGCCGCGGACGGCCGCGCGGCCGAAGTACGCCGCTATTGGAAGGACGTCGTCAAGCTTCTTGGCCCTGAGAACTGGACGAGAAAGGGCACGAGAGGCTGGATTTCATCGACCCCGACAGCGCGCTCGCCGCCTATCTCGACAGGGGCGAACGGGGGAACGAAGTATCCCGATTGCCCCGTCGTCTTGCCCTTTAACGGAAACGAAGACCAGCGCGACGCCGTCGCCAAGGCCCTCAGGAACAGGATCAGCGTGATCGACGGGCCGCCGGGAACCGGGAAAACCGAAACGATCCTCAACATCGTCGCCAACCTCCTTCAGCACCCGAAACTGACGGCGGGGATCGTCTCCTTCAGCAATGCCGCAGTCGACAACGTTCGAGACAAAGCGACGAGGCAGGGCTTGGATTCGTAGCCGCCCGGCTCGGAAACAAGCAGATGGTCGAGGAGTTTCTTCGAGGGCAAGAGTCGAGAAGCCGCGCGCTGGCGAACTGGAAGGCAGGGCGGACGGCGCGCAGCGGCGGGGGAGCGGCCCGCGCGGACTCGGAGGCTTCGGACGCAGCTCGTCAGGCGGGCGGCCTTCAAATCGACGGCTCGAAGGCCGATGGCCGGGACGACGGTCTGCGGCGCGCCGGGCCGAGTGCCGCCGAGCCGAACGCCGGCGGGCGGAACGTCGATTCCGAGATCGCCGAAGCGGAAAAGCAGGCTCGTCGGCATATGGCGGGCCAACCGCGAGCTCGCCGAGGTGCGGCGTTCCATCGAGGAATGCGCACTGGAGTTTTTCGCATTTTTGAGCGCCGCATGCGCGGCGAGCGCTTCGCCGACCTCGACGGGTTGCCTCTGCTGCGCAAATCCTCCGACAAGATCGTCGAGTACCTCGCGGAGACCGCCGTCCGAGCGGAGCCGCCGGGCGGCCTTTCGGGCATCGTCGGCCGCATCCGCAGGCACTTCGAATCACGGATCGCTCAAAAGCCTCGACCCGAGGGACGCCGACGTCGTCCTTCGCCTGCAACGGGCCTTCTACACCCGGAGCCTTGAGGAGTTGGAGGAGCGCAAGAGGAACCTCGAGGAAACCCTTGCCCGGGCCGACGAGGAATCCGTTCGAAAGCGGCACAAGGCGCTGTCTCGCCAGGCTCTCGACGACGCATTGCGCCGCCGGTATCGAGGGGCGCGGCAAGAAAGAGCTTCGACGATAAAGGCCTTCGCGGGCAAACGAAGGACCTCCTGCGCGAATACCCGGTTGTGCTGACCACCTGCCATTCGATTCGCAGCAACCTCGCGGAGGGAACCCTGCTCGACTGGCTGATCATCGACGAAGCGACGCTGACCGACGTTCTCAGCGCCGCGCTGGCGCTCAGCCGCGCCCGCAACGTGGTTGTGGTCGGCGACCTCAAACAACTCGGGCCTGTGCTCGACAAGAAATGGGCCAAGGCCCTTCCCGCCCCTCCGGACCCGGCGTACGACGTCGGAGAGCTCTCGATCCTGGAATCGGTCAAGGAACTCTACGGCGAGAGACTGCCGCAGACGATGCTGCGCGAGCACTTCAGATGTGCGCCGGAGATCATTGGCTTTTGCAACGGAATGTTCTACGGCGGCCAGCTCATTCCCCTGGCGGACGGGCCAGGCGAGGCCGCCGGGCCGCCCCTGGCCATGTTCAAGACGGCGCCGGGCAATCATCATCGCCACATCGCCCGGGGCGCGGTCAAGGGCAGGTACAACCAGCGGGAGATCGACGTCGTCATGCGGGAGACCCTCGCCGAATGCGGCATTTCTCCCGCCGATCTCAATGCGCGGCGGGGAAGCGACCTCGAAGTCGGCTTCGCGGCGCCTTCCGGCTCCACGCCGACCGCCTCGATCAGGCGCTCGAGGACGCCTTTGGCGGGCGCGTGGAAGGCGAGGCCGACGGCGGGTGGCTCTCAGAAACCGTTCACAAGTTCCAGGGAAGAGGCGCTTGCACGATGGTCTTCAGCACGGTCCTCGACGAGTCTCGCGACGGACGCAGGGCTCTCAGCTTCGCGGACGACCCCCGTCTCATCAATGTCGCGGTCTCTCGGGCCAGCGGTTCGTCCTCGTGACCGACGACAGTGAAATGAAAGGAGCGTCAACATCTCCGCCCTCGCCGACTACATTCGCTATCAGTGCCCGGATCAAGTGGTTGAAAGCCGCATCGTGTCCGTTTTCGACCTCCTGTACCGCAAACATTCCGAGCGATTGGCGAAGTTCGCCTCCCGTCTGCGGGGGAAAAGCAAGTACAAGTCGGAGAACATCATGTTCACCTTGCTCAAAGACCTGCTCGGCGAGTCCAAGTACGAAGGCTGGCTGGACGTGGCCTTTTCAGGTGCGGCTTCGCGACCTCGTTCCTGACTTAGCGCTTTTGAGCGAGCGCCAGCGGAAGTTCGTCCGTTCGACGTCGGCCGTCGACTTCGTCGTCTACCACGCCGTGACCCGCCGCGCCCTGCTGGCCATCGAGGTGGACGGAACCGCTTTCCACGAAGACAATCCCGTGCAGCTTGGACGCGATGAGCTCAAGGAGTCCATACTCAGCCTGTACGGGGTCAAGGTTCTGTCGTTTCGAACGAACGGCAGCGACGAGGAAGGCCGCATGCGCCAAAAGCTCGACCGCGTTCTTGCGGAGGGTTGCCGGGTTCCCTGTGGAGTGCCCGCCGGCTCAAGCGCGTGAGTCGAAGGCGTCGCGAAAACGCCCGTGAAAAAGGGAAAAGGTCCGTGAGAAAGGAAGCAGACATGGGGACTGCATTGCTGTGGGCGGCGGCCGGCGGAGTGCGTTCCTTCAGGCCCGGACCCGCGCTTGCCGTTCAGGGCCATGCGTTCGCAGGCGCCGCGTCCGCGACGGCTCCTCCTTGGATTGCGCGCCAGCCAAAGGCGACCGTCGATTGGCCGGTTTCGGAGCATCTGCGATAATCTCGTTTATCCCGCCAATTCGGTGTAAACCGCGTCTGTTCGACGTCGCCCAGCCGCTAGGAGAAACACATGCTCGAGGCCGACTCTCTGGCTTTGAATCCAAACCCGCTCGTCCAAGAGCTCGGCAAGCCCGCGGAGAAGTTCACGCGGGCCGATATCCTTCGATTCGTCCGCGAGCGCGACATACCGATGCTCAACCTGCGTTACGTCGGCGGTGACGGCAGACTCAAAACCCTCAACTTTGCAATCCAGTCCGCCGCCCACCTCGAGAGGGTGCTGACTATGGGGGAGCGCGTGGACGGCTCCTCTCTCTTCGATTTCGTCGACGCCGTCAGCTCGGACCTTTACGTCGTGCCGCAGCTGCGCACCGCATTCCTCAACCCCTTCAATCCGATACCGAGCCTCGACATCATGTGCGGGTTCTACGACGTCAATGGAAATCCGTTGGCCAGCGCGCCTCAGCAGGTTCTGCGCAAGGCGCAGGACGCTCTGGAGGACGCAACGGGCTGCCGGCTCGAAGCCCTCGGCGAGCTCGAGTACTACCTGTTCTCCCCGCGGGAGAGCCTGTTCCCGGTCGAGCCGCAGCGCGGGTACCACGAGGCCTCGCCCTTCTCGAAATGGGAGGAGGTGCGCACTGAGGCGCTCTATCACCTCGCGCAGATGGGATGCTCGGTCAGTACGCCCACGCGGAGGTCGGCAACTTCGTCGCCGACGGCGTTCAAGCGGTTCAGCAGGAAATCGAGTTCTTGCCCGTGGACGTCGTGCGCGCTGCCGACCAGATGGCGCTGGCCAAGTGGGTGGTGCGCGAAGTGGCCCATTCCACGGAATCGAAGTTTTCCTTTTCGCCTAAGATCGCGGTGGGGCAGGCAGGGTTCCGGGATGCACTTCCACACGCGGCTGATGAAGGACGGCGTCAACCAGTTTTCGGAGGGCGCGGGCTCACCGACGCCGCCCGCAGGGTCATCGGCGGCTACCTCCTCCATGCGGCGTCGCTCACGGCCTTCGGCAACACGGCGCCGACCTCGTTCCTGCGCCTCGTCCCCCGCCAAGAGGCCCCACGTCGATCTGTTGGGGCGACCGCAATCGGTCGGTGCTCGTGCGGGTGCCGCTGGGATGGCAGAACCTCGACGACCGCATGTCCTGCGACGCCAACCCCAGGAGGGGCCGGCGGGCGCGCTTCGAACGACTCGCAGACCGTGAGCTTCGCTCGCCGGACGGCTCGGCGAACGTCCACCTGCTGCTTGCCGGCGTGACGGTGGCCGCTGGGTCGGCCTGACCGACCCCGCGATGCTCGACTACGCGAATTCGAGACACGTCAGCGGGGACGCTCTCGCAGATGGCCGAGCTCGAACAGCTTCCGACGTCGTGCGCCGAGGCCGCCCGGCGTCTGCTCGCCCAACGCTCGGCTTACGAGGAGCGCGGCGTTTTCCCTTCGGGGCTCATCGACTCCTGGGCCCAGAAGCTCATTGGCTTGGGAGACGAGACCCTTCGCGAGGACATCGCGGAGAATCGGGTGCGGGTCGAAGACCTGGTCAAGCGCTATTTCCACGTGGGGTAGAGTTGAGAAGCGGCGCAGCCGACGCGCAAACAGGGCGCGCCGCCGCGTAGAAACCGTTCCGCGCGCGAGCGGTCGGACGGCCCTTCGGCCGCCGCGGAATTGAGGAGAAAAAAGTGAAAGTTCTGGTCAACGTCTTCCATCCCAATCTCTCGGCTTCCACGGTCAACAAGGCGTGGGTCGAGCGCCTCGAGGGCGAGCCCGAGGTCACCGTCCGCAAGATCTACGAGTTGTATCCCGACGGCAAGATCGACGTCGCCGCGGGAGCAGGAGGCCCTGCTCGCTCACGAAAGGATCGTGTTCCAGCATCCCTTCTACTGGTACTCGACCCCGCCGCTCATGAAGCAGTGGCTCGACCAGGTGCTCACCTACAACTGGGCCTACGGGCCGAAAGGAAGGGCGCTCGAAGGGGCGCGAGTGGGTCTCGGCCATTTCGACGGGCGGCCCGGCGGAGTCGTATCGCGCCGGCGGGTACAACAGCTTCTCGATGAGCGAGCTCAGTGAAGCCGCTGCAGCAGACGGCGAACCTCGTCCATCTGAAGTTCCTGCCCGCCTTCATCTTCAACGGCGCGGTAGAAGCGACGCCCGCCGACGTCGAAGACTCGGCGGAGAGGTTAGCCGAGCATATCCTCGATCCGCTGCTCGACTCCCGAAAAGCGCTTGGCCGCGCTGAACGAGAAGATGGATGGCGAAGGGCTCGAGCTGCACGCGGATTGATCCGGCGCCAGCGGCGCTGCGCAGGCGGCCTTTGCGGCATGGATTCAGTGGCCAGCCGGCTCGGCCCGTCTGATCGGCGGGCTTTTGTCCGGGTGAGAATCGCGGGGTCGGATTTGAATCGCAGGAGGTCGGATTGGACATAGCGATCGTCGGGTCGGGGAACGATCGGCCTGACTTACGGCTGGCTTCTGTCTAAGTGCCACGGAGTGACCCACGTTGTGCGCCCCGAGCGCAGCGGATGGTATCGCGAGCCCTTCACCCTCCGCATCGCCGACCGCCGCAAGGCCGCCGACCGTCGCAAGGCCGCTGATCGCCGCGAGCTCAAGGGCGTCGAGGCCGGGAAGCGCGAAGCTTCGGCAGGGGGCGAGTTTGCTACCTTCCGCGGATTGCGTCAAACCCCGAGGAGGTCAGGTGCGACGTCGCTCTGGTGACGACCGATAGGCGTCGGCTCGCAAAATCCATGGAAACCGTGCGGGCGCTGGCCCGGTCCGGCCACGTCGTCTTCATGCTCAACCATTGGGACCTTCCCTCGCAGGCCGACGGCCTCCTGAGGCCCTGAGCAGTATTCTTTAGGTTTCCCGGGCCAAGTCGGCGGGGGCCGAGACGGCCGCACGATCGAGGCGACTGTTTTCCCGCGGGGCACCGTGCACGAGGCCGGAGACGACAGCCGGGATCGCCGTCTGCGCGAGGCATTCGAGGCGGCCGGACTGCATGTCAAGGCTCAGAAGGACATGGCCGGATGGCTCAAGCTTCACGGGCTCCAGCAGGCCATGACGGTCGGTCCGATCCTTCGCGCGGGAGGGCTCGACGGCCTGCTGGAGGATCGTGCGGAGATGAAAAAGGCAATGCTTGCCTTGCGAGAGGGCGTTTCGACGGCCAGAGCCGACGGCGCGAATCCCCGAGGTTCGATGCTCGGGCGGCTCACCGCCCTTCCGGCGCCGTTGTCCGCCGCGTTGCTCCGACGCGTTCTTGGCCAGGGCTGACGTGCGCACGATGGTCGAACGCCATATGCGCCACGGAATCGAGGAGTGGATAGCAGGGTATTGGGACGTGGTGGATGCGGCCGCGTGCCGCGGCGTGCCGGTCCCGCACGTCTTGGAATACAAAACGACGATCGCCGCCTTTGCGGAGGGCGGCGCATTCGCGGAGCAATGAGCAGGTCAAAGGCGGGCCCGAACTGGTGACTTCTCACCTGTCGCAATCGTGCCCGCGGCTGGTAGCTTGCGATGTGTCATGCACATGAGCGAGACCATCGGGAGCAACGACCATGCGGCGCCTTCTTTTCGCAACAGCCTCCTTGACCTTGGGCTGGAGCGGGTGTTTTCCCTCCGTTCCGGGCGCTTCTTCCGCCTCGTCCGTCCCCTCCCTCTGTTTCGCCTTCTCGCCGCTCTCCGTCTGTCTCCCCACCCGCCGCCGCTTCGCCCGCCGCCGGGCGCTCGCCGTCAAAACGGCATTGCCGCAGCGGACGTTCACCTTCCAAGGGAAGACGAGCCAGTACGTCGTCTACGCCGACCATCTAGATGGAAAGAAGCCGAAGGGCGTGCTCTTCTACCTCCATGGAGACAGCTATCCCGAGTTTGCCCGCGGGGACAGCGCATACGTCCTCGAGTCCTTTAGAACAGGGTCGCGCGCCAGCGCAACCTGCTACTGATTGCGCCGGTCACTCCCTGACAAGTCGACGAAAACATGGTGGCGCGACGAAAACTCGACCGCCTGGCTTCGAGCGTTCATCCTCGAAGTCTACAAACGGCACGGCGTCGGCAGGGACAATGTCTGGCTCGCCGGATTCTCGGGAGGCGCCGAGGAGATAACCAACTTCCTCATGGCGGAAAACAGCGACCTGTTCACCGGGGGCGGCGCGCTGATGGTCGGCGGAGGGAGCTTCGACCCAGAGAGCGATTTCTCGCCCCAGCCCGGCGCGGGGCTGAAAAAGCAAGTTCACAATGGTGTGGCTTGTCGGCTCCCAAGACTCTCCGGGCAAAGGGGGGTCGGACGGTACGTTCGACGCCGTCGGCGAAATCTGCCGCGGCGCTGCGCACACACCGCGGCATCGGAATGAAACGCGCAAGCCGCGTGTGCGTTCCCGGCAAAGACCACAACGATTCCATCCGCTCGGGGGCGGGCATGCTCGAAAAGAATGCTCGAGGGCCAAAAGCGTCTCCGACGTTTTCCCTGCCCGGATGAGAAAGGTTAGAGCCGCAAAGGGACGCTGGGCCTTTTTCCGACGGAGACGGCGTCAGTAAGCTTGTAGGTGAGTTTTCTTCGTCCAGAGGAGTCGCCATGGGCACGCACAGCATTGCGCTGACGCATTACGCGGGCCGAGCCGGGGACCGCAACGACCGAGCGATGATAGCCTCCCATTTGCTCGCCGGCGCGCTGAGCGTGCGCCTGGGGACCTTCGCCTACGCGATAGGCTCCCGCCGCCCCGCCGCGGCTCAGCCGTGGGACGTCGAGCTGAAGCTGGCGCGAGCCGACCTGGTCGCCATGAGCCGCCGCTATGAAAGCGTCTTTGGGCAGGGAGCGCGGCCTGTCAGCGTCATGGGACGCTGCGCGGTGGCGCTCGCGACACTTCCGGTCGTCGCCGCCCACAGGCCCGACGCCGTCGTCGTCTGGTTTGACGCCCACGCCGACGTCAACACGCCCGAGAGCACGACGAGCGACTACTTGGGAGGGCTCGCGCTTTCCGGGCCGCTGGGCCTGTGGGACTCCGGCCTGGGGGCCGGCCTCTCAGCGGACAAGGCGATACTCGTGGGCGTGCGCGACGTCGATCCGCCCGAACGCGGGACGATCGATTCGAGCGGGCTGACCGAAGTGCTGCCGGGCCCCGACCTTGCGCGGCGAGTCGTCTCCGCGGTGAAAGGCCGCCCGGTATACGTCCACATCGACTGCGACGTGCTGGAGCCGGGCGCCGTGCCGACGGAGTATCGGGTTCCGGGAGGCCTGACGCTCGCCGAACTGCGGGAGGTCGCCGAGGCCCTCGCCGAGGGCGAAGTGGTGGGTTTGGAAATCGGCGAGTTCGAGTCCGAGACGGGCGACGAGGTTTCGTCTCGCTGCTGGACGCGCTGGCACCCCTGCTGGGATAGCCGGCGCGGCCATTGAGAGACGGCGCCGCAATGCTCAGAATTCCCCGATGTTCCTCATGTCCGGCGGCTGGTCGCGCAGGCTTTGGCGCCGCGTCTCCCGGCGGTCCGCGCAGTGGTGGCAGTGGTGCTTGTCGCTGCCGATTGCGCTCGCGGGGCTGGCGCTGCTGTTTGGCTCGTCGATGCGCTTCTACCGGGCAGGAGTTTCGGCCAACCCGGTCGACGTCGAACGCCCTCACGCCCTCGTGCGCGACGGCGTGTACCGTCTCACGCGCAATCCCATGTACGTGGCAATGGCGGCGATCCTCGCCGCCCACGCCGTTCTGCGCGGCCCGTGGGCCTGGCTGCCCTGCCGCCTGTTTCGCGCTGCTCGTCGGCCTGCTGCAGGTTCCGCAGAAGAAGCGGCTTTGCGACGCGCCTTTCAAAAGAGTACGAGGAATACGCGAAGAGCGTTCCCCGATGGCTGGGGCGTCCGCGCTGAACGAACACGGCTGAAGGCGTCGGCCGGCCAGGCGCATGCTTGACTGCGTCGGCCCGGGAGCCTCACGCCGGAGGAGCGAGCGGAAAAATGGACGTGCGACGCCAGAGTGGCCGAGGCGACAGCCTCTACGCCTCCCGCGGGAACGTCGCCGCGGTGACGGCGGCCGTCCTTGCGGAGCCGGCGAGCATCGGCAAGGTCATCCCTTTCGGGGACGGATCGACGCCGGTTGCACAAGCCGTCGAGAGCGTGCCGGCGAGTTCCCCGACCACTTGTGGCGCGCCGACGCCGAGCTCGGGTCGCTGTATTCCTCCTGAATGCCGGGGTCGAGCTGCCTCCAGGGCGACCATGCCCGCCACGCCCGAAAGTCTTCGATGCAAGGAAAGATGCGTGCCGCGGAAGCGGCTACCGACGTTTGACGCACGACCGTATAAGGCGTTCCCATCGCGGATCCTTTCGAGTGTCCGTTCGGTTGCGGTGATTTTATCGAGTATTCAACTAATGGGACAAGGGTTCTCGCCCGGGCCCACAGCCGTCTAGACGTCCGGGCGGCGAGAACGGAGGCGCCGCCTCCGAGCTAAAAGGAACGAACGCCGATCTGTCACATGAGCACCGACCTGAGGGAGGATGCTCGTCTCGGAGCGGTGAACGCCCGGGGAGTTGCGGAATGGCGGAGAGGACGACGTCGACGTCGGCGAGCTTTGTCACCGTGATCTCGGCTATGAGGTCCCATTCGCCGTTTGTCGCGTGCAGCGCCGTCACCTCGGGAAGCCCTCGCAGCATCCTAATCGTCTCCTCGACGTACGGGCCCTCGATCGCGAGGTGGGAGATGGCCCGGATGGCCGCGTCGGCGCGCTCGGCCACCCGAACCGTGAAGCCGAGTATGACGCCCGCGTCGGTCAGAGCGTCGATGCGGCGGGTGATCGTCGTGCGAGTGACGCCGAGATCGCGCGCCAGCTCGGCGACGGGGGCGCGCCCGTCCACGCGGAGGGCGGAAAGGAGCGCACGATCGAGGGAATCCAAGTTGGCCATAGCAGAATGCTAAACCGCTGTGGTCAATGTGTCGCGCAAATGCCCTAAAATTGTGCATTTACGTTGTTGCCGCGCCATACCGCCTTCTCATACAGTTAGCAGAACTGGACACTTTACAGAAAAAGGGGGAACGTATGCGGTTCGTAAGCGTCAACAACATCCGTCGGTGGCTGGCATCCGTCGGGCCTGAAACGGCGATTGCCGGAATGATCGATGCACTTGAAGCGGATTTCCGCCGGTGGCCGGAGTTCGAGCTGCGGCCGCGCGTCGCCTCCCATTCCAAGGACGGCGTCATTGAGCTCATGCCGACCGCCGACGGCGCAACCTACGGATTCAAGTTTGTCAACGGGCACCCCTCCAATCCCGCGCGCGGCTATCAGACCGTCACGGCTTTCGGCGTGCTGGCCGACGTCCACAACGGCTACCCCCGCTTCCAGTCCGAGATGACGATCCTCACGGCGCTGCGCACCGCCGCGATGTCCGGCCTGGCCACCAAACACCTCGCTCCCGAGGGGCCCTGCAACCTCGGGCTTGTCGGCGCCGGTTCGCAGTCGGAGTTTCAGACGCTCGCGGTGAAGATCGTCCGCGGCTTGGGCAAGGTCTCCGTGTTCGACGTCGATCGCGCAGCGAGCGAGAAGCTCGCCCGCAACCTCGCTCCTCTGGGCATTGACGTGCACATCGCCGACTCGGCCGCCGAGGCGGCGACCGACTCGACGTCATCACGACGTGCACCGCGGACAAGCGCAACGCCACGGTCCTTTCCCTCGAAGACGTGCGGCCCGGCGTGCACATCAACGGGATCGGAGGCGATTGTCCGGGCAAGACGGAGCTGGACCACCGCATCCTCGACCTTGGGCCGGTGTTTGTGGAATATCCCGAGCAGACGCGCATCGAGGGCGAGATCCAGGCCAAGCCTGAGGATTACCCCGTCACCGAGATCTGGCAGGTCGTCGCCGGCCTCAAGGAAGGCCGCACCGGCGCCGACCAAGTGACGATCTTCGACTCCGTCGGCTTTGCCATCGAGGACTTCACCGCGCTGTGCTACCTGGAGAAGGCCGTCGAAGACACGGGATTCTACGAGGAGATCGACCTCATAGCCGATCCCGAGGATCCCAGGACCTCTTCGGGCTCATCGGCGAGGAGGTCGCCGATCGGATCCCTGCATCCCAGTTTGCCGGCGCATCCTCGCACAGACGCATCCGCGAGGTCACTCCGGCGTAGCGCCTGTCTCGGCGCCGGCCCGTCCGGGGTTCGGCGCCGAGGCGAGCCTTTGTCTGCGGCGCAGGCCTTCGAGCCCCGCGCTGCTTGAATCCCTCGGCTTGAATCTCTCGGCGCGAGCACATCTCGAATCCTCTAAGCCTTCCGCCACCGATCGTTTTAAGCCTCGGCGTCTCCCGATCGTTTTTCCGCGGCGCTTGCGCCTTCGCACCGTTTTCCGGGGAATGAGCCGTGCGGAGTTCAGGATGAAGGCCGTCTCGCTTCCCACGTGCACGATCGCGGCGAGCACCGGCGTGAGGATTCCCGCCGCAGCCAGCGCCATTCCGACGAGATCGACCGCGACGGTGCCGACGAAGTTGAACGTCACGATCGCCCGCGCACGCCGGGCGACGCGCACGGTCGAGACAAGGTCCGCCGGATCGGAGGCGACGAGCACGACGTCCGCGCTGTCTCGGGCGACGTCGGTCCCGCTGCCCATGGCGATGCCGACGTCGGCCCGGGCGAGCGACGGCGCGTCGTTGACGCCGTCGCCGACCATCGCCACCTTGCGCCCCGCGGCCCTCAACGAATCGACGAAGGCCGTTTTCTGCTCGAAGAAGCTCCGCTCGGCACTCGTCGATGCCGAGCCGGACGCCGACGACCCGCGCGGCGCCAGCACCGTCCCCAGTCACCATGGCGACCTGCAGCCCCATGCGTTTCAGTTCGGCGACCGCGCCTGCCGCGCCGGGCCGAACGGCGTCGGCCAAGATTGCGGTTGCGCGGTACGCGCCGTCCACGCTCACATGAATGGGAGAGCCCTCGACGTCGCCGGAATCAGGGGGCGTCCGTCACAAGCGACGAGTTGCCGGCGACGACGGTGCGCCCTCCGACTCGTGCGACGACTCCCATGCCCGGGCGGTACTCGAAGGAGTCGGGCGCCCTGCGGCGGTCCCGCGCTCGCGGAGGTGCTCGACCACGGCCTTGGCCAGCGGGTGCTCCGAATAGGATTCCGCCGTCGCCAGCAGAAACAGCAGTTCTTCTTCGTCGATTCCGGGGACGACGTCGATGCGCTGAACGACGGGGGCTCCCGACGTCAGCGTCCCCGTCTTGTCGAAGACCACGGTTTCGACTTCGGAGAGCGCCTCGAGGTGCGCGCCGTCTTTGACGAACGCCCCGCTGTGTGCCGCCCTTGCGATCGCGGCGAGAACGGCGAGGGAGTTCCGGCGGCGATTCCGCACGCCCCCGCCACAACGACCACGGAGATAGTCGTCGTCCAGTTCGAGGTCGCGACATAGGTCGCTGCCGCAGCGGCGAGCGCGATGTAGACGAGGTGGGCGGCGAATCGGTCGGCGAGCCTGACGACCAGGGGCCCGCGAAGACTGCGCCTGCCTGATCGCTTCGACGATTTTTGCCATACGAGATTCCCTCCCACCCGCTCGGCGCGAACTTCCAGCGCGCCGACCAGATTGATCGATCCGGCGAAAACGGCGTCCCCGCTTCCCACGTCCGCCGGGAGCGGCTCGCCCGTAATACGCGATTGGTCGACGGAGGATTCGCCGGCCGTCACGACGCCGTCCACGGGGATGCGCCCGCCGGGGCTGACGATGACGACGTTCCCGGGCTCGACGTCGGCCAGAGGGACGGAAACGGCGCTCTCGCCTTCGCGTATGCGCACTGTCTGCGGGAGGAAGGCCATGAGATCGGTCAAAGCGTCGTGCCCCCGCTCGACGGACAGGTCTTCGAGAATTTCGGCGGCCAGAACGAAGGCGGCGACGACCAAGGCCGTGAGCCACTCGCCGATGGCCGCCGCGGCGACGATCGCAATGAGCATCGACAGCTCCATGCTCATCCTGGCGTGTCGGATATCGCCCCAGGCTTCGACTGCGATCGGAAAACAACCTGCGATAAGGCCCGCGACGGCCGTCGCAGGGAAAGTCTTTCGTAGGTTGGGTTACGCCCAGGGCCAGCAGGACTGCGCAAAATGCAACAAAGAGTGTGCGAAGGGCGTCCCAAGGATCGATTTTTGCCAGTAAATCTCTCGAAGCTGGATTTTGATCAATGTTGGAATGCATATGTGTTTCCGTTTGATGTTTGGAATGCTTTTGCATGTACTCGGGTGCGTCGAGCCCTACTAATGTACCACTGTGGTCGCATCGTTGTCTGCAGAACTTTTGGAATACCGATGTATACACACAGATGTTCGAAAGCTTTTGCGGGGTATTCAAACGGTTACTATGCCGGTAAACTGGTTATTCCGTAGAACGCGTCGCGTTGGGGCAAGCGTGACGTGCACGGTAGTAGCGCTGTGGAGGAGTGCATATGGAACGGGCCGCAGAAGTGGTCGAGCGTATCTCACCGAAACGCTCCCACTCCGGTTCAGCTGTGCGAGTCGCGGGCGACGGTGCGGCTGGGGCGGCCGACGACGTCGCCGAAAGACGCTCAGCGTTCGCGCGATCGGCTTCGCGCTTTTGTGGGGCTGTCCCTGGGGGCGACTCTGCTTGTTCTCACCCTCTTTCTGGCCCCCCGGACGTTGGAATCCTGGCCCAATGCCGCCGTCGCGGTGACGGCGTGCGTTGCGGTCGCCTTGTCCGGCAGGTATCCGGTTGCCGGCGCCTGCGTCGAAGCCGTCGCGTTCGCGATGGTCTGGCTGACGCCCGACATAACGATCTCGTTGTCGTCGATGTCCATGTTCCTCGTCACTTCGATGGTCATCTGGTCTGGGCGGCGCGCGGTCATCTTTGTCGCCACGCCTTGGTATCTGGCGTCCGTCGTCGCCGTGAACGCGACGAGCGCGGCGGATCAAGAGGAACTTGTCAAAGGGACCCTCGTGTGGCTGGCCTTCGAGATGATTTTCGTGCTCATCGGCGAGCTCCTGCTGCGCCAGCGCCTGGCGAACGTCAAACTCGAAGAGAGACGGCGGGCCGAGCTGGCCGCCCAGCGCCGAGCCATCGCGCGAGAGCTTCACGACACCGCCGTCTATTCGGCCACGATGGTCGTCATGAGAGCCGAGGCGGCCAAACTTCGCAAGGGAGTGGACCCCCGGCTTGCCGAGGACCTCGAGTTCATCGCGCGGACCGGGCGCGCCGCAACGGCCGATCTGAGGCATATGCTCGAGCTTTTGCGCGCCACGGACAGCCTTGACGCAGCGCTCGAAGCCGACGTGGCCACCCGCTTCACGATTCGGGACAAGCCTCCGGCTGAGCGATCGACGAACAGATAGGGAAGGTGAGGGCAGCCGGTCTAAAGGTCCAGGCTGCCGTCGACGGAGACGTCTCGAGGCTTCCCGAGGTCGTGGCGGCGACCTTTTCGCGCATAGTCACGGAAGCGTGCTCGAACATCGTCAAGCATGCCGACCGTCGCGGCCCCGTGACGATCATGGTGAAGTCGGCGCTTACGCCGTAGACGCCATATTCATCAACATTGTGCCTTCGCCCGGCGACGAGGCTGGACGCCCTAAGCGGCTTTCCCGCCGACCGTTCGGATGCGAAAGTCAAACATTTCGGATTGGCCGGCCAACAAGAGCGCGTAGAGGCTCTTGGCGGGATGATTCGAGTCTCACAAGTTTCCGACCGGTGGATCGTTCGCGTATCCATCCCCCTGCACGGCTGAAAGCCAGGAGAGACGAACATGAAAGAATCCGAACGATTGGCGCGAGGCGCCCGCAACGGCGGGGTCGGCGCGGATCGCAAGAAAAGTCATCAGGGTGGTCGTCGTCGACGACGACGAAGAGGTTCGCAAAAACGTCGCGACCTATCTGAAACCGCCGAGGACATAGAGATCGTCGGCATGGGGAGAACGGCATGGAGGCCGTTGAAGCTTGTCGGCAGGCTCAATCCCGACATCCTCGTGACGGACGTCCGCATGCCTCATGGACGGCATCACCGCCAGCGAGACAGGTCAAGGCCCTCTGTCCCGACACGAAGATCCTTCTGCTCACCACTTTCGACGACGACGAAGCGATGCTCTCCGGCCTTCAAGCCGGGGCAGGCGCCTTCCTTTTGAAGAACACGTCTCCGGAAGACATCGTCAAGAGCATCAGAGAAGTGTCCTCCGGCGGAACAGTCGTCTCTCCCGGGCCGACGTCGCGCTTGGTGAAGAACTACTTGGTGCCCTTGCCTCCCGACTCGGGGGTCAACGTCCAGTTCTCCAAGCGGGAAATGGACGTGCTCAGGCTCTTGTGCCAGGCGCATTCCAACTCGGAGATAGCCGCGCAGCTGTACGTCCAAGAATCGACGGTCAAGACGCACATCTCCTCGATTATGGCCAAGCTCGAGGTCAACAGCAGGCTTAAGGTGGTTGTGCGCGCCTACGAGCTGGGGCTTGTCCGGCATTGAAAAGACGGGCAAAAGTCGGGTTTTGGCAGGCTTTTCGTTTTTTCCTACTTTTGGGGGAAGCCGAAGGCTCTCCGGCTGAGTAAGCTTATAGACATCACGTATAGGAGGTAATACGGATGAAGACTTTGGGCATCGCCGCTGCGGCGTCAATCGCCTTTACAGCATCGCTTCTGCCGTTTGGAGGCGAATCTTACGCGGCAACGAATGCACACGTCGGGGCCGCTCAGAGCGAACTGCTCGCAAAAGGCGGCGCTTCCCAACCTGAGTTCTTCTGCACCATGCCATGGACTAGGAGCTGGAGAATCATGTGCGGGACTGAATACAGACGAGTATGGCGCTCGTGGTTCTAGCGCCGCGATACAACGATCTTCGCGACGAGAATAGCTGAATAGACCAGGTAATCGATTCGGAGCTTTATGCCCGAGTCCTTGGCCGACTGCACCTCGGTGCGGGAAGCCGAGAGTTATTTTCGTCCTTGCCGGTGGCGAGTCGATTGACTAGGGTCTCGATGCCGCCATTGCGCTCAGGGTGATGCGTGACACCCGCAGCGCACGCTAGGGGACCCAGGCGAGCGTGACGCCCGGGCCCCTAACATGTCTGCTTGGGAGCCGGTCCCTTCTAATCGGAGGGCTGTGCCGCTCGAACTGGAAGCCGTGCTTCCCGAAGCGAGGCCGGGTTTCTCAAATCGTCGGGCAGCCCTTTGCAAACCGAAGCGGAGGGCGGCCTATCTTCGTTTGAGCCGGAGTTCTCCGTTGGTAATGTAAAGCGCATGAGCATCTCGCAGCCGTCGATCTGGAACGGCCCTACGGTTCACGGACTCTTTGGACGCGCGGCGCTGCGCCACCCGTGGGAGCTGCGTCTTCTGGCCGCGGCCGCACTTGCAACCCTCGGGGCCATTGCCTTCTACTGGTGGCTGCTCACCGCCCCCGGACGCCGTGTGCGAGGGCGGATTCGAGGTTTTCCTGTCGCAAGGCTACTTCAGATTTCTTCCCAAGGGCTGCGGGCGCTTTAGAACGTCGGCGGACATCTTCGGCGTCGTCCTGTTTGTGATGATCTGCGTCGCCGTGGGAATCTGGGGAGTCAGAGCTTTTGTCTATGCCAATCTGCGTTCGCGGGGCGTGCGCATGAGTCCGACGCAGTTTCCCGAGGGATATCGGATGGTCGTCGAAGCGGCCGAGCGGACAGGGCTGCGAAAAAGTGCCCGACGCGTATGTCCTCCTCGGCAATGGCAGGATCAACGCCTACGCCTCCGGGCACGGACATCGACGTTTCGTCGCCGTCTATTCTGATCTTTTCGAGATCGGAGGCGCCGCGCGCGACCCGGAGGCCCTGCGATTCGTCATCAATCACGAGGTCGGACATCTCGCTGCGGGGCACGTGAGTTACTTTCGGCTCCTGGCCATGTCAGTGGGCAGCCTGGTCCCGTTCCTCGGCACCGCCCTTTCTCGCGCCCAGGAATACACCGCAGACAATTACGGATACGAGGGCGCGCCCGCCGGCGCACCCGGAATGATCGGGGTTATAAGCGCGGGAAAGTACCTCGGCGCACAGGTGAACTTCAACGACATGGCCGACAGGGCGGCGACCGAGCGGGGCTTTTGGCTCCATCTCGTTGCATGGTTCACGACCCACCCGATTCTCACATGGCGCGCGCACGCCCTTCGTGACCGCAGCAGGCCGGGTCGCCTCGCGGGTCAAGCCTCCCTCGCGCACCGCCCTCTGCCGCTCTCCGCTGCCAGCCGGATCGGATCGCCGCGACGGTTGGCCGCCCCGGCCTGGGCCGCGGAGCGCCTGCGGACCGTCAAACCCTTGACCGACGAAGAACAATTCGGGCGCTACCCCGGCCGGACGTATTCGACGCCGCCGGACGCCCTGCGGTTGAGCGATCCGGCCGGAGTTCCCGTCGCTTGGAATCCTTCAGGCGGCGACCCTGCCGAAAAAGAGCGTGATTGGGCCGCGGGCGAGACAGGCTCGGCGCGGCGAGCCCCAGCGGGGGCTGTTCTCAGCCTTGGGTTCGCGAATCCGCGGCTCCCACTGCGGTTTCGCCGCCTCCGGCCCGGGCGCCGGTGCACCGGTTTTGGCCGAGGGCTGGCCGTCGGAGTGGATGCGTTGATTTGCGGGGCCTTCGCCGTCGAACCGGATTGCGGGCTGGCCGAGCCGGATTGAGGGCTGAAGGCGGGAGCGTTGGCTCCGAGCCATTCGAGCGCCTTCGGTTGAGCGGAGGTCCACGCATCCCACTTGTGCGAGCTTCCCTTCACCTCGACAGACGTGAGCGACGTCGGCGAGACCACCTTCGGGGCGAAAGTCGTCGAAAGACTTGCGGAACTTCCCGTCCCCTGCGCCCGAGAGATTCCAGATCCTCACGGGCGGACGGTTGCGAGCAACTTCGTCAGCCAAGACGTAGCCTTCCTGGTTGCTTTCGCCCGAGGGAAAGAGCGGGGCGTAATAACCGGACATCGAAATCGACGTTTTGAAAAGATCCGGGTGCCGCACGGCGAACATATTGGCGCACCACGCCCCTGCAGAGTATCCGTAGGTCGCCCAGGCGTCAGGGCCCTCTTCGGTTCGAAGGTTTGTCTTCACCCACGGCACGACGTTCTTCGTGACCCAGGTTTCGATTCCCTTGCCCTGTACGTCCATGCATTCGGTGTCGGCGTCGTGCGGGAAAACGTTCGGGGAGACGATGATCGAATCGCGGATCTTGCCTGATTTGACGGCTGCGGCGAGGTCGGCGTCGGTGTGCATCGGCCGTTCGTATCCTTTGGGCGAGCCAGGGAACCCCGGGAAAGGCCATGATCACTGTATAGGCTTTGTTTGGATTGTCCATGTAGCTGGGAGGCAGCCACACTCTAGCCCACGCATCGTCGTCTGATCCCTGCCCGGGAATCTTCGCGGTGATCCACTGGCCGTTCGGAGCTTTGGCGGAAACGCCCGACAGCGCGGAGTTGGTCAGGGGCTTGCGTTGAAGCTCGGTGAATTTGCGGGAATTCGAGGCTCCGTTGGAAGGCGTCCTCGTAGCCTTGGCCTGTGGCGTGGCAAGAGCCGCTCCGCTGCCGTACTGCGTCGTCGTTGCGCGGTCTGAAGCGTAGCCGAAGAGGTCGCTCCAATCGGAGTACCAGATCGAAAAACGGTTGAAAGCCAGGAAAGCGCTAGAAAAGAACAGGAGTGCGCTCAGGGTGACGCCGAGGGCCTGCTGGGCGTACGCGCGTGCGCCGCTCCAGCGCTTTCTAGGGACGCCGAAGACGGTCCAGACAAAGCACGCAACGGTGAGTGCGACGACGGTCCACAGCAGGCTTGCGGAGGTGAGAGCGAAGAAAGCCATGAGGAGAAATTATATCCTAAAGCTGTATGTCCGCTGAGGAAGTGCCGGCACCGGCTTGGAAGGTCAGCGCGGCCGCCCTGTGGGAGGCGACCCTTCCTCGCGAAAGGCGCGCCGGAGCCGGGCGGAGCTGCCTTTCCCAGGCCTTGCGCAGAAACACCATTCGAATCGAGTCCCAGCGCTTTCCGTTCCATTCGCGCGCCTCGGGAATCCTCGCGCACTCGGAGAACCCCGCCCTGGAGGCGGCGCGCACCATCCGTTCGTTCCCGCTCCAGGTCGTCAGAGTCACGAGGTGGGCGTCCGTCTTCTCGAATATCATCGAGACCCACAATTCCAAAAGCTTGGCGGCCGATTCCCCTGCCCCATCGATCGGGGTCGTAAACGACGATGCCGACTTCCCACCAGCGGCTTCCCGCGGGAAGCTCCTCGTACCTCGTGACGATCCCGGCGGGTCTGCCGTCGACGAAGATCATGCGCCGGTCGGTGTCGCGAAACCACTCGGCGTCCTCCGCCATGAAATCTTGGATGCTCTTCTTCCCGGGCCTCTTGAAGTAAGGGGCGTCCCAAAGGGCCCACTCCGGGTTGGACACTTCGCGTATCCAATGCCAAAGGAAGTAGAGGTCTGCCTCAATGACGGGGCGCAGCTCAATCACGACGGACCTCCCAGGTGTGCGATCCGGAAACGGCGTGCCCAGTCCGGCCGGATACGGTGTTTCTCGCCCGAGACGGCCTCGGAAACGAGATTTAGATGCGTGCAAGGGGCTGTGCGAGCAGCCCCGCGGCCATGGCCGCCCTTTCATTATAGCGGTGTGTATGTGTCGTGGAGTCGTCCGGTGGTCTGAGATTCTCACGTTGGAGGGAACTTGCTCGCTGAGGCCTCAGAAGATTGAATATCGTCTGATTTCATGAGGTTTGTTCGTTCTTGAGTCGAGAATGCCTCGAAAGAATCGTCGGCGACTTAAACGGACTCGGCAGCGTGCGGGCATGCCCCGGTGGGACGTGCGACCTGACGGCTGTGCGGCTCCGCCGTTACCCTAGTGGCATGGCAGATAACACAGCGACGACGCGCACGGAAACCGATTCCATGGGAGCCATCGAGGTCCCCGCCGACCATTACTGGGGCGCAAACCGAACGCAGCCTCACAACTTCGACATCGGCAGGGAAACCTTCGTGTGGGCAGGCCCATGATCCACGCGCTGGGCGTCTTGAAGAAAATCCGCGGCGCTCGCGAACAAAGAACTCGGCGAATTGCCGGCGGACATCGCCGACCTCGTCGCTCAGGCGGCGGACGAAGTCATCGCCGGAGAGCTCGACGCCGAGTTTCCCTGTCGTCTTCCAAAGCGGGGTCGGTACGCAGTCGAATATGAACTCCAACGAGGTCATCTCGAATCGCGCCATCGAGATCGCGGGAGGCGAGAAGGGTCGAAAGCGCCCGTCCACCCCAGCGACCATGTAAACCGGGGCCAGTCCTCGAACGACGTTCCCCACCGCGATGCACATCGCGGTGGTGTGCAGCTGGCGGCCATGTATCCGAAGGTCCGCCGCCTTCGCGACACCCTTGACGCGAAGGCCAGGGAGTACGACGACGTCGTCATGGTAGGCCGGACCCATTTGCAGGACGCCACCCCGATTCGCCTCGGCCAGGTGTTCTCGGGTGGGTTGCCCAGATCGACTTCGCCTTGGACTGCATCCGGTATTCGGACTCCCGCGCCCGCGAGCTGGCGATCGGAGGGACCGCCGTCGGCACGGGGCTCAACGCCCATCCGCGATTCGGCGAATCGACCGCCAAGAAGATCAGCGAGGAGACGGGAATCGAATTCACGCAGGCCTCCAATCTCTTCGCGGCCCTCGGCGCCCACGACGCCCTTTGTGCAGGTCTCGGGCTCGCTGCGCGTTTTGGCCGACGCGCTCATGAAGATCGCCAACGACGTGCGCTGGTACGCATCCGGCCCGCGCAACGGCATCGGCGAGCTGCTGATCCCGGAGAACGAGCCGGTTCCTCGATCATGCCCGGGAAAGTCAGCCCGACGCAGTGCGAGGGCGATGACGATGGTCGCAACCAGGTGTTCGGCAACGACGCCACGGTGGGCTTCGCCGGATCGCAGGGCAATTTCAGCTCAACGTGTTCAAGCCGGTCGTGGCGTGGGCGATCCTCGAGTCGATTCAGCTCATCGGCGACGCCTGCGTCAGCTTCGATTCGCATTGCGCGTACGGAATTGAGCCGAACCGCGAGAAGATCGAGGAGAATCTGGACAAGAACCTCATGCAGGGTAACCGCCCTCAACCGCCACATCGGCTACGACAAAGCCTCGAAGATCGCCAAGAACGCGCACAAAAAGGGCCTGTCGCTGCGTGAATCGGCCATCGAGCTTGAATTCCTCACGAACGAGGAATTCGACAAGTGGGTCGTTCCGGCGGACATGACGCATCCCAGCGCAGCCGAATGAGCTTCAGAATCGGCAACGGGCGTGTCCGCGTCCGCAGCAGGGCCCGCCGGCTTGCCCCAGAGGGCATGTACACGCAAATCAGGCAGGGCCGCCGGACATGGACTTGCCGTTCTCTTCGAGCCTAACCGCCTTAGCAGGGGCGCCGGACTCGCGGCTGCGAGGGCCCGGCGCCCTTGTTTTCGAGGTTCTGCGGTCGTTTCGGAGCCTCTTGCGGCTGCGAGAGCCCGGCATCCTTGCCTTCGAGGTTTTGCGGTCGTTTTGGGGTTCTGCGTCCGGTCGTTTCGGATCCTCTTGCGCCCGGCTCCATGGGCCTCGGCGCTCGATAGCCTGGGGGGGGGCTAGGCGCCCGGCGTTTTGGACTGCGCTAATCGCAGATCGTGATCGGCACTCCGCTCGAGCGAAGGTCGGCCAGGGATTCTTCTGGGATGTCCGACGTCGTTAGAAGCTCCGCAAGATCCTCGAGGGCAGCGAATCTGTGGACGGAAGAGCGTGTGAGTTTTCTGGGTGTGGCCGGGAGTATGGCTCGCGCGGCCGATTGCAGGATATTTCGTTTGAGCGTCGCGTCCGACGGGTTGATGCACGTGAGGCCGTTGGCGACGGACGCCGCGCAAGCGCCGAGAACGGCGACGTCGGCGCGAAAATCCCTCACGACGTCGATGACGGGGCTCGCGAGCATGGCGAGCGAAGCCGTTTCGACCGCGCCGCCGGGGACGACGACGCGCACCCCGGGCGCTTCCGCCAACGTCATGGCGGCACGCAAGCTCAACGCGAGAACCGTGATGTCGCGTCCGCAGATTCTCGCAACGAGGTCGCAGGTCGTTCCGTTGTCGAGGATCACGCTCTTCCGTCGTCGATCAGACGGGCGGTGGCCTAGCCAAAAGATGCTTCGCCTCCAGATCCTGGGTTTTTCGAAGGGGAAAAAGTGGGCCGTTCCGCGTTTGGGGGGCGCGCAGCGCGCCGCCGTGATTTACAGGGTGACGAGGCCTCTGTGCGCCAACTCCCTGAGATCGCGGCGTATTGTCACGGCCGAGACGCCGGTCAGACGCGCGAGCGCTGTGACGCTCACGGCTTCCGTCCCGCTCAGCGCCCGCATGATTGCTCTATGACGCTCCGAGGCCAGCTGTCGAGAATCCACTTTTTCCCTCGTTTTCTTGGTTTTCCGCTTTGTTCGTCTGCCGTTGAGGGAATGGCCGCCGGCCCCGCTTCCGGGGCCCGCAGTGCCTTTTCAGCGCCAGCCTGTCCGCATCCGTTGAGGGCAGTTCTCTGCGGTCCCCGACCGGCCTTCAGAGATGATCGTTTACGTTCTAAATGATCATATCCATTGATCGTTTGGGCGGGTAGCCTCGTGGATGTCAGGGCTTTTCCGCATGGAAAAGCCAAATTTCGACAATGAACGGAGCGATCGTGTTCAGCTTCATCTCCAGTGTCTACGGAATGTGGTTTGAGCGTGTGACGTCGAAGATCGATCTGAAGACGGACACCCGCGAAAAGCTATCTTCGGGCGGTCGTGGAGGATTTCACGCCGCATATCGTCCCCGCGTAAAGAACAATGGCGCCCGCATTAGAAGGCCTGTCGCTCAGGGAACGTTCCGCATGAAAAACGCATTGCGCAGGAACGTCCCGCGTGGAAAGCGCGCCGCGCAGGGAACCCTGCATCGAGAAACATGCGAGTTCCCCGAATCGAGGGCGCGTTGGAAAAGCGGTCTGAAAAGCAAAATGGAAAAGCGGGCCTGGGAACAGCGCTGAGAGCAGATCCAAAGAGGCGCGATTCCCTTTCGGGGATTTTTAACCGTCGACGTCGACTCCCGCGCAGGCCGTCGTTTCGGGCGCAGCAGGGCGTCTGGCGAAAGTAAAAAGGGCGGGGCCGACGAAAGTCGGCCCCGCCCGGCACTGAGTCAGCCTTGCGCGAGGCGCGCTGCCATATCTTCGGCGCGGTCCACCAACGCCTTCATGCAGGTTGAATCGTGCTGCTCACCCAAAGCGTTGCAGCGAGCGGCAAGGCTCGCCGAGTCGTTGAGAATCTTGCCGGTGTAGTCGACGACTCCCTCAGAGATGCTGGGCACGAGCGCTGCGACGTCGTCGGGAAGCGTCATCGTTTCGGGCCGTCGTCTTCCACATCGAGAACCTGGCTTGAATGCCGAGCATCGAGGTGGCCTGATCGATGTTCCATACGGTGTTGCTCGCCAGCCGGCGAGATGCCGCGGTCTGCTCTTCCATCTCGTGAGAGCCCTTGGCGCAGGGCGCGTGGTCAGCATCCAGATGGCTTCGACCGACTCGCTTGAATTGTCGCCGTTGTCGATGAGCTCAGCGATGAACGTCGCCAGCATCGTCGTGTGCAGCCGGGCGAGCGCCACTCGGAAGCGCGTGCGCGCGCTCGTCTTTTCCAGCTCGCGCAAAGACTCGACCAAACGGGTGAGGGTCGAGGCGACGATGCTCTGCATCGACGTCCACACCTGAAGCGGTTCGATGAGGCTGCATCGCCGGACCGTGGGCGAAATCGTCTCGATCGTCTCGGGCTTGACCGTGGCGTCGGACAAGCGGCCTTCGATTTCGTCGGCCACTCGATGCAGTTCGGTCGACAGGTCGGCGAGGTCCTTCTGCTCGTCGACCCAAACGGCGAGTTCGTTGTGAGACGCCCTCAATCGTCTCCAGCGCGTCGCGGAGAACGCCCTGGGCATTCGGCCTGCGCGGGAATCCGGCCGAGCGCCTCGCGCCCCGCGACCTCGGCCAGCAGCACGGCGTTCTGAAATCCTCGTAGCTCGCAAACCCCAGACCTTTGAGCAGCTCCGCAGCCTTCTGGGCCCCGGACGCCGCGGCCTCCTGCGGCTTGCCCCATTCTCCTTCAGGCCGGCCTCCGAACGCGTGGACTTTCGCTGCAGAGGCCGTTCGTCGCCGGGAAAAGGTCCTCGCATGCCGGGCGGGTGCGAACCGAGAGATAGCGATTGCCCGGCAGGGGAGTGATTGTGGCGAAAACGTCGTACTCGGACCCGTTCGCGGCAAGATTCCTCACGTATGCGGCGAAAGCTCTCCCTGCGGACAGTGTCCCAGAAAGTTTGAAAGCCGCGCCGGGCATCTCCGGGTGACGGATGATGTTGTGGGGAGAGGCCATCAGGTCGTCGTGGGAGTAATGAGAGAGCCGAACGAACACCTCGTTCGACGATTCAATGACGCCCTTTGAGTCAGTCACGGAAAAGAACAGCTCGTCGATGCCGAACGAATGCACGGCGCCGGTTGGAACGACATATTTGGCCATGTAATAGGCTCCTTTGGTGCGCGATGCAATGGAGCTGCATTGACTGCGCGATCGGGTGCGTGATCCGCTGCGTGAGCTCCGTTGCGTTATTTAATACGGTGTCAATCTTATCAGTTGTCGGGCTTTCAAGCTCGCCCCGCAGTAGGATCTTTCCCTTGCGGCCCTAGGACTCGGGGTGGGAGCGGAACGGGGCCTGTCCGCAGGCGGCTGCAAAACATAGAATCTATGAAGGCCCGCTCAAGCTGCGACGTCGGGGGTGAAACATGGGACGGCCGGCTGCCTTCGAACTCGGATCGGTCATCCGACGCCGCCAGGGAAGTGTTCTGGCAGCGCGGCTACGAGGCGGCCTCGATCGCGCAGATCGAGGAGGCCGCGGGAATCGCCAGGTCGAGCATCTATCACGTCTTCGGTTCGAAGCGCGGCCTGTTCATCGCCTCGCTTCGCAGCTACGTAGACGAAGTCCTGGCTCCCGGCCTCGAGCCCCTGACGGGACGGGTCGAGCGCGGAGCGATCGTCGATTACATGAAAGACCTGCGCGCAACCATTCTTTCCGGGCGGTCCTTCATCGCCGTTCACGGAGCATGCTCATCAACGTTTCGTCCGGATCTTCGGGCGGTGATCCCGACGTCGGATCCATTGTCCGGAGTTACTTGGACGAACAGCTCGACGCGCTTCGCAACGGCATTCGCGCCCGTTTTCCTCGGGCCGACGGCGCCGAAACCGCGCGGCTGGTGCAGATTGTGCAGGCCTTGCTTGTCTCCGCGCTCACGCTCGTGCGGCTCGACAAGGCGCGGGCCGGGAGCAACCTCGACGCCGTGCTCGCCCTCCTCGGGGAAAGCGCGTCCGAGGACCAGGCCCCGGGGTCCGAGGCTTCCGCTCGCGCCCGTTCACAGGACGGGTCAGCCGTCGGAGCCTCTGCGGACGCGGCCGACGGCGGCTTGCAGGGCCACTATGAGGGCTGCCGAAGACGAATCCGACCGCCAGCGAGCAGGACGTCTCGACTGTCCACGATAGGAATCCGCGGGAACTGCAGAGGACAGGCTGTGGACGACGTCGTGCGGCGCGGACCAGCCGAGCTTGTCGCTGCCGCTGACAAGCAGATGGCCGCCGACCCACAGCATCGCGGCGACTCCGATCACGGTGATCGCCGAAAGGATCCTCGGCATGGCCTTGACGAGCCCCGCCCCGTCTTTCGCGTGGCGGAGCTTTCTTTGGAGGCCATGTGCGGCCGAGGTCGTCGATCTTCACCAGGCATGCCACGATCCCGTAGACCAAAGCGGTGATCAAGACGGCGACGACCGCGAGAATCGCGGCCCGGTAGGCGATGGGCTGTTCGGCGATCTCGGCGAGCGCGATGACCATGATCTCAGTTGAGAGGATGAAGTCGGTGCGCACGGCGTTCCCCTACGATCGTGTCTTCCGCCTGGCCGCCTTCCGTGACTGCCGCATGGCTTTCGTGTCCCGCAAGTTTGCCCCAGATCTTGTGCGCCCCTCGAAACAGAGATGAGAGCCGCCGACCATCAGCAAAGGAGTCAGAGCCCACGGCGCGAAAGACGACAAGAGGAGCGCTCCGACCAAGATGATGCCTTTTGATTGACGAGGCGATCCCTTCGCGATTCTTTTTGATGATGGGAATCTCGCGTTTGGGATCGATGCCCTCGACGTATTGCGGCGTGACCGCCGTGTCGTCGACGACGACCGCTATAGCCTTCGATCCTGCTTTGGCGACTCCGCTGCGACGTCGTCCAAACTGGAGGCGGTGAGTTTGACGAGGGCCGCGATGTCGTCCAAGAGGGCGGCGAGTCCGGTTGCCATGGTTCTCCTTCTCGATGGGCTGGTACGAGCTTACCGGCTCGCGGCGGCCGTCCGAGTTTCGTTTTCGGCTTCCCGCTGCCTGGCTCCCGTTTTTCCGTCTTTCGCCCCCAGGGCGACGCCGATTGCTGAGCTCAGGCTGTCTGGGAGCCGCCGGCGGGCTGCCGGGGCAGCGGCGCCGAACGACGGCGACGGGCTCTTTTGGGGAGCGCTCCACCGTGTGAAATGTCAAAAGGAGGGTTCGGTCGGCGCGGACGTCTATCGGCCTCGGAACTGCGGAAATTCTGGGAAGTCGGCGCCGTTGCCCGCGCGCCGTCGGAAGGTCTGCGTGCCGAGGGGCGCCGGTTCGGACAGATCGGATTGCTTGTGTCAGGCGCATGGCGTTATAAAATTGGGGCGGCCTATGCGGTTCTACAGCCTGTACTTTTTCTATCTCAATTAGGTGAGTCCATGTCTAATCAATACTTTCCGAACCAGCCGCCGTCCGCCGGCTCGGCGGGAGGCCCCGGCGTCCCGTATCCCGGAGTCAACGGAGCCCCGGATCCGGGCGGATACCCCGGAGGTTATCAGAATCCGGGCGGTTATCCGGGCGGATACCCCGGAGGTTATCAGAATCCGGGCGGATACCCCGGCGGTTACCCGAATCCGGGCAACGGCGCCGCCGCCTATGGCCAGGGGTATTACTACCGTCCCGGCCGCAATCCCAACGCCTCTGACAAGAGCCGTCTCGTCGCCCTGCTGCTTGCCTGGTTCCTCGGCGTATTCGGCGCCCACCGTTTCTACGTCGGAAAGACCGGAACCGCGGTCGCGATGATCTTCACGATCGGCGGCCTGGGAATCTGGGCGCTCGTCGACATCATCATGATCGCGGCGGGATCCTTCACCGACATCGACGGGCGTCCCATAACTGTGTGGGACACGGCGAACTGACGCCTCCCGACGGGGCTTGGCCCGGCCGGGGCCGATGTGAGCCTCCCGACGGGCGCCGCCTGCTCGAGCTTCGACAGCGTGTGAGGCTGCCGCAAAGGGAACTGCCGTCTATGGTGTGCCTATCGCGATCATCGACAGGAGGACGCTCATGGGTTTGAAAAGCCTGCTGACCACCACGCCGAAGTCCAGACGCAACTATAAGGCTGCCGCCGTCGCCCGGCCTTGTCGGCGGCGTGTTTTTCCGCGATCGTCAAGTTTGGGTGGGAGGTTCCCTTCCCGCCGCGAACGCCCGAGCGCAACGCCACCAATCCTCCGCAGGAGCTTCTGGAGCAACTGGGAATGTCGCCCGAGGCGAAGCCACACGACGGTGGCCTTCAACGGCAACGAGCTTCCACATATACTCTTTCGCCATTCACTTTTCCTTCGCCATATTCTTCGCGCTCGCCCTGCCTGATCGCGGAAGCATCCGAAAGTAAAAGCTGTGACGAGGGGCGGCATGCGGCTTGACCTTGTGGGTTCTGTTCCACGTCGTCCTGATGCCGGCGATGGGCACAGTCCCGCTGCCCGTGGAACCAGCCTTTCGAGGAGCACTTTTTCCGAGGGCTCTCAGCCACGTCGTGTGGATGTGGGCCATCGAGATTGTGCGGCGAGACTTGCGCAGCAGAATTACGCGCATGCCCGATCGAAGTGCCCCTCGATCGCGGAACCCGCTCGCAACGGCAAAGCGTCTGGTTGAGCCCGCGCAGGTTCGGCGGAAAAAGGCGTCAAAAGCGAATGAGCCCTTGCGGGCTCCCCATTGGCATGCTACGCTTGTTGCAGAGGATTCGTGCTCAGGGCGTTCGACTCAGGGCGCTTGTTGGGCTTGAGAAGCACCTTGACGGCGCGCCTTTCGTCCATCGCCTTGCAGCCCTCCGCGGCGTCGTCCAAGGGAAGGACAAGGGTGAAGACCTTGCCGGATTTATCTCGCCCTCGAGGATCCTGTCGATGAGGTCGGGAGGAACCGGCGCACAGGCAGGGCCGCCGAGCAGGTTGACCTCGGCGAAGAACAGCTCTTGGCCGGGAAGCGAGACGTCGTGGAGACGCCGACGTATCCGACCTGCCCGCCCGGACGGCACGCCCCGATGGCCTGCATCATCGATTCCTGGGTGCCGACGGCCTCGACCACGCCGTGGGCCCCCAAGCCTCCCGTGAGTTCGTTTGACGGCGGCCACTCCCGCGTCGCCGCGTTCGGCGACGACGTCCGTGGCGCCGAACTCCCGCGCAAGCGCGGCGCGGTCCTCGTGGCGCGACATGGCGACGATCCTCTCGGCGCCGAGCTGCTTTGCGGCCAGAACGGCCATGAGCCCGACGGCGCCGTCGCCACGACCGCGATCGTTTTGCCCAGGCCCGCACCGGCGGCGACGGCGCCGAACCATCCGGTTCAAGAACGTCGGATGCGGCCAAAAGCGAGGCGAGGGTCGCCTCGTCCTTGGGACGTCCTCCCGGAACGACGACGAGCGTTCCGTCGGCCAGCGGGATTCGCGCGTACTGAGCCTGGGTTCCCTGGACGAAGCCGCCGTCGACGCAACGCGACTGGTAGCCGGAGCGGCATATCTCACGTGTTGTCGGAGAGGCAGAAGAGGCCGACGACGAAGTCGCCGACCTTTACGTTTTCCACGGCGTCCCCGACTCGGTGACCGTTCCCACGTATTCGCGACCCATCGGCCGTCCGCCCGACGGCTCGGACGCTGGTACGACACAGATCCGATCCGCAGATGCAGGCGGCGGCGACCTCGATGACGGCGTCGGTCGGTTCGACGACAGCGGGACGTCGAGGTCTTCGACCCTGACGTCGCCCGGGCCGTGCATGACTGCTCCTCGCATGGAGTTTCCTTTCGAAGTTTATGGCTGTTGACGAAAGCCGTGTCTGATGACGAAACCGCTGTCCGCGCCGGCTCGCGCACCGCTTCCGGCGGGCGGAAGCTCCTGCCGACGCAGCCGCTTTTCCAGCCGTTCGTTTCCGGCTGCCTGCGCGGCACCGCTCGACGTCGCCTGTGCAGCGGGCTCGGCCTTGCGCGGCACGCTCGGCGGCCGTATGCGTTCTGCCGATGTGGCTTTGCATACAGTCCGATCCTAGGCCTTTCCGGCTTTCAAGGCGGCAATTGCCCTGGCGGAATTCTTTCACGCGCAGGTGAAAAATCTCAGAAGAGCCGCGTCCTTTTGACATTCGCGGGTAGGACGGCGCCAAGGCGTCGCTTCGGCGCGGCAGCGCCCTGAAATGCTGTACTCTCTAAGACGCGTGGGTTCGACGCGTGGGTTTCGGCGGGGCTCAGGCGCGTCAGGGGCCGCAGCTTCGGTCATCGGGCGGCGGCTCCGGTTCGTCGGGGGAGGCGGACGGCTCTGGCCCGCCGAAACAACGCTGAGAAGACGCCCGACTGCCGGGCTGCGCATGCAATGCGGCGTCGATCGACGATTGACGGAGGCCGCGGCCCGGGGGAGCGAATCCGCAGCGACAAGGCGAGACGCCGACGCAGAGACCTGCGCGGCACTCAAGAGAGGAATCTATGACCGAGGCGACGCGAAGCGAAGACGTCATCGAGGCCGCGGAAGAACGGAACCTCCAGCGCAGCCTGTCCAACCGCCACATCCAGCTGATCGCGCTGGGCGGCGCCATCGGCACGGGCCTTTTCCTGGGTTCGGGCGAGACGATCTCAAAGGCCGGCCCTTCGATCCTCTTGGTCTACGCGGTCATCGGCTTCATGCTGTACTTCGTGATGCGCGCCATGGGGGAGCTGCTGCTGCACAAGCTCGAGTACCGCTCTTTCCAGGACTTTGCCGCCGACATCCTCGGGCCGTGGGCGGGTTTTTTCATCGGATGGACATACTGGTTCAGCTGGGTCGTCATCGGGATGGCCGACGTCGTGGCCATCACCGGATACTGGGAATACTGGCTCGGCGAAGACTGGCGGTGGCTCGCGATGGTCCTCACCACCGCGGTCATGCTCGCCCTCCTCGTCATGAACCTCGCCTCCGTCAAGCTGTTCGGCGAGATCGAATTCTGGTTCGCGATCGTCAGAGTGGTGGCGATCGTGGCGCTTGTCGAGGGTCGCTTCGTTCATGGTGATCGTCGGTTTCACTTCGCCCGGACGGGACGACGGCCTCCGTCTCCCACCTGTGGAGCCACGGCGGAATGTTTCCCACGAAGCTCGCGGGATTCGTCAACGGCTTCCAGCTGGCCGTCTTCGCTTTCGTGGGAATCGAGCTCGTCGGCACGACGGCTGCCGAGACCGCCAACCCCCGCGTCACCCTGCCGCGCGCCATCAATGCGATTCCCGTGAGGATCCTCCTCTTCTACGTCGTCGCGCTCGCGGCGATCATGTGCGTGACGCCATGGAACGAGATCAATCCGAAGATTTCTCCCTTCGTCAGCCTTTTCGGCCTCGCCGGCCTCGCGGGGGCCGCCGGGATCATGAACGCCGTCATACTCTCCAGCGCCTCGTCCTCGTGCAATTCCGGGATTTATTCGACGTCGCGAATGCTTTTCGGGCTGGCGCACAAACGAATGGCGCCCAGGGGCTTCCGCGAGCTCACGCGCGTCGGGGTCCCATGGCGCGGGCTCGTCGTCACGGTGTGCGTCATTTGCTCTGCGCATTTCCTCACTCTTTCGAGCGGGCTCCAGAGCGCCTTCAAGATCGTCGTAGCGCTGGCGTCGGTGCTCTTCCTGTTCGTTTGGTCGATCATCCTCGTCTGCCACGTCGTCTATCGGCGGCGCGACGAAAGCGCACGCGACGTCGGAGTACCAGATGCCCGGCTCCGCGTCATGCCGTGGGTTGTGCTCGCGTTCTTTGTTTTCATCCTCGTTGCCCTCGCGCGACCGCGACACTTTGACGAGCCCTGGCCGTGACCCGCTCTGGTTCGGCGTGCTGGGCCTGGGATGGTGGCGCGTCCGGGGCGTCGCCCGCGCCGCAGCCGAGACGTTCAGCGCCGGCGAAGAAGGCGGCAAACGGCAGGATGCCGGCAAACTGCCGGATTCTGAAGGAGAAGGAAGCTGACGTGGAGCCGCTGAGCATATCGACGGCCCGCTCGGGCGACGTCGGAGAAGCCGTCGAAGTTTTGACAAAGGGCGCTTTCGCGAGGATCCCTTCACGTTGGCGACGATTGGGCCGCGGCAGCGTATGAAGACGTCATTCCGCGCGCTTTTCGGGTGTTGGTCGAGGTTCTTCCTTCCGTGCGGACGCATTGACATAGCCAGGGACGGCGCCGGGACGGCCGTCGGGGCGGCGGTGTGGCGGGCTCCCGGGCGTGAGCCGGGGTGGATCGCGACGGCGCGCATGAATGCCCGGCTGCTCGCGGCCTACGGCCAGATCGACCTTGCGCGTCCGCCGCCTCGGAGAATCCGACAAACTTGCGCCTCGTTTTTCCGCACTGGTATCTGGGGTTCCTCGGAGTCGTCGGCGAAGCGCAGGGCAGAGGCGTGGGAGGCGCGCTCCTTGACCGCGGAATCGAGGCAGCCGGCGACCACGCCGCCTACCTGGAATCCTCGACGCCGGGATCGCAGGCCCTCTACGAGCGAAAGGCTTCATCCCTTGGGCGCAGCCGGGCAGGGAAAGCCGTGGGCCGTCGTGTGCGTGTGGCGCCCCGGCAGGTCGAACGCTGACATGGAGGCGATCTGAAACATGGAATCTCAATCGGCGCAGCGAAATGAATCGGTCAGCGAGGGGCGATCGCCGCTCGAGGGCGGCGATGTCCGCCTCAGGGACGTTTCGCTCAAGAGAGTGTGTGAGCCGGATTCCTCCGACGGCCTCCGCGTGCTCGTCGACAAGCTGTGGCCGCGAGAGTGTCGAGCACAAAGCCGCCGTGGACGAGTGGGCGAAGGACTTGACCCCTCGACGGACCTGAAAAGTGGTTTCACGAGGACACCGCAGGACGGTGGGACGAGTTTTGCTCGACTTATCGCCGCGAGCTCCGAGGAGGGCGACGCCGTTTCCGCTTTTCTTTCCCCGCGCCCCCGAGCATGTGACGCTGGTCTATGCTGGGGAAAAGACGCGGTGCACAATCACGCGAAAGTGCTGCGCGACGTCCTTCTCGACGCCGCAAAATGGCAGCGCGAGGGACGGGCCGTCCGAGGGCGGGTCGCGGGCTCGCAGCTGACCGTGCGCTTCCAGCCGGCGGGATTCGGGCTTTCAACTGGCCGGACGCGGGCCGACTGGCGGGGACGGCGAACCGCCGACAACGAGGGCAGGCGCAAGGAACGGGCTTGCTGACCGCGCAGCGCCACAGCGGAAAACACAATCCGCCGGGGATTGGTGCGACGCGAGCTCCCAATGCGCACTAGACTGTTGAATCATGCAGAAGCATCCTGACGGGGACTCGGCGACCGCTCACGCGCTTGATCTTCGCGACTTCATCGTCGCTTCCCCGACCGCTTTTCCACGCTGCGGCGGAGGCGGCGTCGCGCCTCGACGCCGCCGGATACCTGCGCCAGCGCGCGGAAGACGAATGGAGCGCCGCGCCCGGCGGCCATTACATCGTCCGCTCCGGCGCCGTCGTCGCCTGGTTCGTTCCCCGAGGCGCCGGCCCTGCGCAGCCTAATTCCGCGTCGTCGGAGCTCCACCGATTCGCCTTCGTTCGAAAGTGAAGCCGGTTGCAGACTCCCAGGGCATTCGGCTTCGCATCCGTCAACGTCGAAACCTACGGCGGCCTTCTCGCCAACTCGTGGCTCAACCGCGACCTCGGGGTCGCCGGGCGAGTCACTGCCGTCGACGGCGAAGAGAGGCTGTTCGCAACCGGGCCGGTCATGACGATTCCGCAGCTCGCTCCGCATCTCGACCGTTCTGTCGACGAACGTCTGACGCTCGACAGGCAGGCATCTCCAGCCGGTGTGCGGCACGGGCGAGCGGTCGATCGCTGCGACGATAGCGCAGAGCGCGGGAATCCCCGCCGAGCGCATCGCCGCCATCGACGCGTACGCCTTCGACGTCAACGGCCGGAGATCATTTCGGGCGAGTTTTTTGCCGGCGGGCGGCAAGACAACCTCGTGTCAGTCCACGCCGGCGTAGCGCTCCTGGCGGCCGAGGAGAACTGGCCGCCCAGAGCCGCTGCATCGCGGTGTATGCGGCTTTTGACCATGAGGAAGTCGGCTCCCGCTACGGCCACGGGCGCCGCCGCCGCTTCTCGAATCGGTTTGCGCCGCACGGCCTGGCGCTGGGCGCGAGCGAGACAGTACTTTCGGATGCTCGCGCGCAGCGATGCATGAGCGCCGATGCCGGGCACTCGATCAACCGGACTATCCGGTTGCCACGACCCGACGCAATATCCGACGGCCGGCGGCGGGCTATGGTCGAGACGAACGCGAACCAGCGCTACGCGTCCGATTCGACCGGCTGCGCCCTGTGGCTGCGGGCGGCTGCGGACGCCGACCAGCCCGTGCAGGCATTCGTTTCGAACAACTCGGTTTCCCTGCGGCACGACGATCGGCCCGCTGACAGCCCATCACCTGGGAATCGACACCGTGGACGTCGGCGTTCCGCTCCTGTCCATGCACTCGGTCCGCGAACTCTCTCGATCGCCGACGATTGGGCGTCGCGCAGATCTTGCGGAGTACTGGACGATTGCGATTCCTCGTACAACGCGGCGTTCGCCCTCGACCGCTCGGTATGGAGCCGGCCTACAGCCCTGTCGGTGGTCTACGGTGACCGGCGGTGGACCGTCGCGCAGGCCGCCCATCTGACGCGCCAGCTCTGCCCAGCTGCTCGCACGGTCCGGTGTGGGCAAGGGGACAAGGGGTGCTCTTCGTCGCGCCACAACTCTCCCTACCACTTGTTCGTCTACATCGCGTGCGCCAGGCTGGGCGCAGTCTTCGTCCCCGTCTCTTTCAGGCTGGCGCAGAACGAGGTCCAGGAGATCGTCGATTTCTGCTCGCCCGGGCTGACTTTTCGCGGACGCGACGGTTTGCGGCGAGGGAAGCTTTGCCTCGACGGAACCTTCGCAGAGCTTCGTGATCGACGACGACCCGGCCGACGGCTCCTCACGGCGGGGAATCGCCAACGGCTACTTCGCTCTGACGCCGGCCTCGCCTCGCTCGACGGCACGCTCGTCTCGGACTGCCGAGGCTCGGGGCGCGATCCTTCAACACGGTCGGTATCCGACCGGAACGGCCGCCATTTTCTACACCTCGAGCGCCTCAGGAAGCCTTCGGGCGGTCGAGCTCACGCACCGAAACCTCTGGTGGGCCGCCAGGAACTTCCGGGAGGCCTTCGGATACGGCGTCGACGACGTCATCGTGGTGGGCGCGTCGCTCGCCCACATCGGCGGATTCAACGGCGGCACCCTCGATCTGTTCGTCTCGAGGCGCGCCGTCGTCCTCATGCGCTCTTTCGACGCCTCGAGGCGCTCCGGCTGGTCGAACAGTGGCAGGCCGCGATCTTCTTCGGAGTGCCGACGATGTTCTGGGCGATCGTCACGGAAGCCGAACGCGGGTCTCACGATTTGACCAGCCTGCGGCTCCCCGTCGTCGGCGGGGCGCCGGTTCCGCTCACCCTCTTGGACCGGCTGAAGGTCGGGCTGAAGCCGGCAGTCGCCTGGGGCGCATGGCGGAGACCGCCGGGTCGGGGACCTTCAACCGTACGGCAGCGGGGCGTCAGGGGCGGTCGGCAGGCCGTACGCGCACGTGGAGGCGAGGATCGTCGATCCGGCGACGCAGACCGACGCGACGAGTGGGGGAGACTCCCTGGTTCGAGGGCCGTCCATCAGCCCCGGCTACTGGCACAATGCCGACCAGACGCGGTCGGCGTTCGTCAAAAGCGGGTGGCTCGCACCGGCGTCGCCGTCGGAGGAAACGAGGTGACGATCGTCGAGCCGCCTCTCGTGACCACATCGGCACCGGAGGCGGGCGTCAATCCCACGGAGGTCGAGGTTCTGCGCGCCATCCGAAGATCGACGACGTCGTCGCGGTCAGCATGCCCGACGAGGTGTGGGGAGAAATCGTCGCCGCGGCCATCGTGTGCGACGCCGCGGCGATGCCTGACCTCGCTGAGCTGCAGGCGCTTTGCCGCTCAGGTTCTCGCGAGTACAAGCTTCGCGCGGCGGCCCGCATCGAACGGTTCGCTCAACGCCGAGGGCGAGGGTCAGACAGGGGCCGCCGTCAAAGACCGCCTGGTTTCAGCAGCCCTTCCCTTTTGGACGGTATGGCCAGCTCGCTTCTTGCCGGGCTTCCATCAGCTCGCCCAGTTGCTCCATGCCCGGCGGCGGTTCAAGGCCCTTCGCCGTCATCGCCATCCCGTAGAGGCGGCCGGCGCGGTACGAGGAACACGAGCGGGCCCGCCAGCAGCCCGGCGAAGCCCATCTTCCTGCCCAGATCGCGCAGCTCGATGGAACCCGCAGGGCGACCCACCTGTCGATCGGGTGGTGGAGCAGGAAGGCCTCAGGGTACTGGGTGACCGGTCGAGAAGGTCGCACGAGTTCTCGCGCAGAGCCGCCATGGCCTCCTCTATTTCCTCGCGGGGTCTCGCCCATGCCGAGAATGAGGTTCGACTTGGTGACGAGGCCTTCTTCGGACGCCATCGCGATGATGTCAAGGGACCGCTCGTAGCGGAACGCGAGGCCTGATCCTCTTGAGATCCGCGGCACCGTTTCGAGGTTGTGAGCGAAAAACCTCCGGGCGGGAGTCGAAGACCTGGCGCAGCGCTCCGACGTCGCCCTGAAAGTCGTCGACGAGGCAGCTCGACGCCCGTGCCGGGGCCAGCTCGTGGATCTGGCGGCACGTCTCGGCGTAGATCCAGGAGGCGCCGTCGGGCAGAGTCGTCGCGGGCCACCCGGTGACCGTGGCGTAGCGCAGGCCGAGATGGCGCACGGACTCCGCGACGCGCCGAGGCTCGTCGCGGTCGAGGCTCTTGGGCTTGCCGGTGGCGATCTGGCAGAAGTCGCAGCGCCGCGTGCACTCCGAGCCGCCGACGAGGAAGGTGGCCTCCCTGTCGCCAGCACTCGTAGATGTTCGGACCTGCGCCTCCTGGCACACCGTGTGCAGCGAGGCCGTCGAGACCAGGCTCTTCATGTCCGCGTGGTCCTCGCCGACCACGGCGGTGGTTTCCGGATCAGTCGAGCTTCTTCTCGATCGGAGTCTGGGCGTTGCGGGCCTCGACACGCAAAAGTTTGCGTCCTTCGGGGGCGATCGTCATCGTTTACCTTTCCTGTTGGAAACTCGCGAGGCGCTTGACGAGGGCCGACGTCAACGCCGCCGCCGCCTCCTCGAGCGAGGCGTCGACGCCCTACCCGCTCCATAGACGTTACTCCGGCATCCGTGATTCCGCACGGGTTGACCCGGAAAAACTTCGAAACGTCGGTCGCCACGTTGAGGGCCAGGCCGTGCATCGTCGTGTCGGAAGCGAACTTCAGGCCGACGGCGCAGATCTTCTCGCCGCCGACCCACACGCCCGAGCGCCCCGCGATCTGTTCGCCGCGGATGCCGAAGGCCAGCGCTTCGATCACGGCCGTTTCGACGGCGCGCGGACGAAGGCGACCACGTCCTTTTGGAAGGCGCACGCGGACGATCGGATGAACGATCACCTGGCCCGGCCCGTGGTAGGTCACCGAGCCGCCGCGATCGACCTCGACGACGGGCACCGAGGATCGAGGAACGTCCTCGGGGCGGGTGCGCCGCCCCGCCGTGTAGACGTCCTTCGCCTGCCACACGACGAGGGTGTCGGGCTTCTCGCCTTGCGCCACCGCGGCGTGGATCTCGCGCTGCACCCCGTCGACTTCGGCGTAACTCAGGGGCCTCTGTCTAAGAGGCAAGGATATCACATCTTGATTTTGGGTCTTTGGGCCCATCTTCTCCCGAATTGACAAGGGGTGGGCCGCTCAGCCGAATCGAGAGCCGGGCCCGCGAAGGAAAGGCCGAAGCGCGAGCCCTGCGCGCGTCCCCGAACGAGCTGGCGGCGGCGGTGAACATGGGCGGCGAACATGGGCGGTGAACATGACAGCCACGCGCCGGCCCTGCGCGCGCGTCCCCTAAACCGCGGGCCCGGCCGGCGGTTTCAAGAAGCCGGGCAACCGCCCGTTGAAGCTCTCGTGAAGCCCCGGAGAAGCCGACGGCGTCGCGAGATGCTAGGGTATGCGTTATCATTCATTGCTATACATCGGCAATCTTCTCGACGGGTCGGATCTTTTCTTCACGCCAAAGGGTGCCGAGTACAAAGTTAAAGAGGGTCGAAAGCCAGCCCTGTTGCTGGAGTAAAACATCGCTGGTTTGGTCAGAATGTGGGACAAGCTGTACACGACCTTCCGCTTTGGGTATATGATTCTTCCTACAGAACGTATGGTTGGTTCGTTTACCTGGTTCACGGGGGTCCATGCGCATTGAGAGTATCCCCAGCATGAAAACGAAATGAGGAGGAACTTCATGAAGAAGGCCTCACTCGATGGTCGGGGCCTTTGCCGCGGCCGCACTCGCTTTGAGGGGCGTGCGGCTCCAGCGGCAAGCAAAAGTCAAAAAGCCGGCTCGAAGAATTCGATCAGCTACTCTCCCGGCAAACAGGAATGGGGCGGCTACAACGGTTCGACGGTTGAGGCATACTCGACTACAACCGGGGCGGTCACCGACCGCGTGCAAAACTCGGCTTCGGTTACTACGACCACAGGGGTGTGGAAGCACGGAACCGATCTCGGCGACTACAAGAAACTCTCGGACGACCCGCTCACCGTCGAGTACACGGTCAACGAGAAGGCGGTCTACCAGGGGAAGACGCCGATCACCTGCGAGGACTTTTACCTCGATTGGGTGAGCCAGAACCCCGATTGGATCCTCGAAGGCCAAAAGGCCGCAGGCGACAGTCGACGAAAAAGAGCGGAGGCTCAGCCCTCTTCAACCCGTTTCCAGCCCGAGGATACGCTCACCCCGTCTCGCAAGGCCCTCAGTGCAACGAGGGCGAAAAAAGTTCACGGTCAAGTACGACACCGTATGCCCCGACTGGGAGCTCAACGTGGGCGGGCCTTCCCTCGCACGTGGTCGCCAAGAAGATCGGCATGAGCAAGCGGGATCTGTTCAAGGCGCTCAAGAACAAGGATTTTGCGGTCGCGAAGAAAGCGGCCGAGGCCTGGAACAAGTGGAATGGAACCCCTCCAGGCAGCTTCCTCCCGCCAGAAATCCCAGTCCTTCGGGCCCTTCGCGCTCAAGCAGGGCGGTTGGAAGGCCAAACGGTACGTCACGCTTGGGCAAACGCCCGATTGGTGGGGCGAGAAGGCCGGAACAGAAAGAGCTCGTCATCAAGCAGGTGGGAAGACGACGCCCAGCTCCAGGCCCTGGCCAATGGAGATCTGAACGTCATCGAGCCTCAGGCCACCCAGGACTCGATCGACCGCATCAGAAGACGCCCAATGTTACGCTTCTGCAAGGGCCGACCATGATCTGGGAGCACCTCGACTACAACTTCGGCTCGAATTCGGTGTTCGCTGAGAACAAGGAGAATCAACCTCCGCAAGGCGATGGCATGCGCGTTCCGCGTTCGGAGATCGTCGAAAAAGCTCATCAAGCCCCTCGACGCGAAGGCCCAGAGTCCTCAACGCCCGCGAGTACTTCCCGACCGACAAGGACTATGAAGGCGTCGTCAAGGCCTCCTACAACGGCGAATACGACAAAGGTGAACATCGAAAGGCGAAAGGAACACGTGGCCGCCTCGGGATCAAGAATCCGACGGTTCGGATCGGATACCGCAACGGCAATCCTCGCCGCGCCGAGACGGTCGCCCTCATCACCGCCTCTTGCAAGAAGGCCGGGATCGCCGTGAGGACAACTCGTCCGCGAAGTTCATGGACGACGGCGGCGAATACTACACGGGCCAGTGGGATACGGCGCTCTTCGGCTGGAACGGCTCCGGGACAGGTCGTTTCAGGGCCAGAACATGTATCAAACCGGAGGACAGCAGAACAAAAGGCGAGTACTCCAACAAGACCGTCGACGCCGAATGGAAGAAGATCGCGGGAACTCTGGACAAAGGCGTGTGGCTCGAGGTCAAGAAAGTGATCGAGAAAGCAGCTGTAGGACGATCTGTTCGGCCTGCCGCTGTACGTCCAACCGGGCATCGTCGGTTACTCGAGACGGTCTGGAGAACGTCAAGCGAAACATCACCCAGAAGCGGGTGCTGTGGAACGCCGAAAAGTGGAGTGGAGAGTCGTGAAGTGACGGTTGACCCGGAGGGCCCGCCGTTGCGGGCGTGGACGCCGATGCGCCACCGCGAGGGCCCTCCTTCCGCCTTCGGCAAATGGTTCCGAAGGTGAAACTAGTACACTTCCACAATGTTGCTCGGGCACGTCAGTTCACGGAGCAATGTTCGCGAACCGTTGGAAGAAGATTCGCCTAGTGTTTGAGTTCATAATCGGCGCTTGGGCATATCCGCCCTTGTCATGCTGGCGGCCTCCGTCATCCTTTTCATTCTGACGATCAATGCCGGCGATCCCTTGGGCGACCTCAGGAGAGCACGAGCTAACCGCAAAACCTCATCGACCGGCGCATAGCCGTCATGCACCTGAACGACCCTGGTACGCGCTACTTCGCCTGGCTCGGCGGGACGAGCAAGTGCTTCGTGGGCGCCTGTGACTTCGGAACCAACTTCAGGGGCCAGCGCGTGAACGACCTTCTCGTCGAGCGCCATGGGATCGAGCCTCGCCTCGTCTTCCCTCTCGACGGTCTTCGCCATCGTCCTCGGCGTCTTCTTTGGCGTCATGACGGCGATACGGCAGTATTCCGGATTCGACTACGTCGTCACCTTCATATCCTTCGCCTTCTTCTCGCTTCCGATCCTTCGTCTTCGCCGTCCTTCTAAAGGAATACGGCGCCATCAAGTTCAATGACTGGCTGGAGGATCCGACCATATCTCTTTTCGCGACGACCGTGCTCTTTGCCGCGATTTTCGCCCTTTTCGCACAGTCGCTTGTCGGCGGGAGCCTCCGGCGGAGGGCGTACGCGGGCGCGGGCGCCTTCCTTTTCGCCTCGTCGCGCTCGTCGTCATCTCGAGCACGAGTGGTTCCTCAGCCCGCAGCTGGGATGGGGCTTTTATCATCGTGGTCTCCAATCGCCTCGGCCGTTCTTTTTCGCGTCCCCTCTTCTGCGGCCTGTCCAACAGAAGGGCCTTGGCCTGCACGCTGGGCTCCTCAGCCTGAGCTGTTTGGTCTTCCTAGCCGCCAGCGGAGCCTTTGGCAGCCACGTGGGTCTGCTCTTCGTTCTCCTCTTGGCGGTGATATCTCGCCGGGGCGGTCATCGGGTTCGTTTTTCGGCGGGTACGCCAAGCGCTCCGTCGTGTGGGACAACGTGTGGACTGGGTATGTGCGACTTTCCTGGCCGTTTCGCCAATTACATGGCCGAGTACTGGGCGGACTACACCGAATTGGTGGGCGACCGGCCGGTGGCGACCGTGGGCGCGGGAACGCCAAACTTCCAGGGCGGGAGGTATTCTGGCTCAACGTCATTGACACCGTCACGCATTTGCTTTGCCGACAATCTCCCTGACCCTCATATCCTTCGCCGAGCTACACGAGGTCACGCGCTCGTCGATGCTCGAGGTTCTGGGGCAGGATTACATTCGCACCGCCAGATCCAAGGGACTTCCCGAGCGCACGGTCATCACCCGCCACGCTTTCCGCAACGCCATGATTCCGATCACCACCATCGTCGCCACGGATTTTTGCCAACCTCATCGGAGGCGCGGTCATCACGGGAATCCATCTTCGGCTGGCAAGGGATGGGCGCCTGTTCTCGTTCGGGGCTCGACGCCGTCGATCCGATGCCGGTCATGGCCTTCTTCACGGTGACGGGAACCGCCGCCATCGTCATGAACATGGTCGCCGACATCCTTTACGCGTATATCGACCCGAGAATCAGGCGGTGAGGCTGCGATGACGTCCAGTGACGCCCCTTCGGAGGGAAACATGACAGACAGCAAGCACTCAGTTGTGCACATTGACGAAGACGCCGACTTCGCAGCCGTGGAGGTGGAGGACGAGGTCCTCGACCAGACGACCGACAAGTCCTATTCGCAGGGTCAGCTCGTCCGCCGTCGCTTCCTCCACCACAGGGCGGCGATGGTTTCCCTCATCGTCTTCGTCTTTATCGCCCTCCCTCGCCTTCACATCGATCGGCTACGGACCTCTTCCGGGTGGTGGAAGTACAACTACACGGACACCTACCTGACGATCAACAACGGGCGCCCCACCTCGGTTTCCTGCATCTCGGCGAGCACCCTTCGGTCAGGATTCCGTCGGCAAAGACTACTTCGCCCCTGACCATGAGGGGAACCCAGAACTCGATCATCATCGCCTTCGTCGTCGGGCTGGTCGGATCTTCATCGGCACGGTGGTCGGCGCGATCGCGAGCTACTACCGCGGCTGGGTCGAGGCCGCCCTCATGCGGATGATGGATCTTTTCATCGTCATCCCGCTTCTGTGCTGGCCGCCGTCGTCGGCCGGATGACGGGGAGTTCGGAATCGTCTTCCTCGCCTTCATGTTGGGCATTCTGTATTGGACCGGGTTGGCGCGCCTGGTCAGAGGCGAGGTCCTCTCCCTCAGGGAGCGCGAGTTCATCTCGGCTGCGCGCGCTCGGCGCTTCCAACCGGAGGATCATCATCCGCCACATCCTCCCCCAACTGCCTGGGCACGATCATCGTCTCGGCCACCCTCCTCATCGCCTCCGCGGTGCTCCTGGAACCTCGCTTTCCTTCCTCGGATACGGGGTGAAGTCGCCCGACACGTCGCTCGGCCTGCTCATCAGCCAGTACCAGAGCTCGTTCGCCACGCGTCCCTGGCTCTTCTTCGCTCCCGCGGCGGCGATCCTCATCTTCGCACTGAGCGTCAACTTCATCGGCGACGGCTTGCGGGACGCGTTCGATCCCCGCCAGAGAGGAAAGGCATCCTGATGTCGGACAAGAAAGAACGCCCCGGCCGCAAGCCCGGCAAAGAGGCCGGCCCCAACCTCGGCGAAGGCCTCGGCAAGGGCAAGGTGATCGAGGTCCAGAAGATCTCCTCGAGCCCGTTTTGGCCTTCCAGGGCCTCGACGTCCAGTTCAAGACGGAGTTCGGGCGAGTCCACGCGGTGCGCGGCGTGAGCATCGACGTCGTCCCCGGACAGGTCGTGGCCCTTGTGGGCGAATCGGGGTCCACATCCGTCACGTCGATCGACCGCGCTCGGCCTCCTGCCCGAATGCGTCCATCGACGGCGAAGTCACCGTGGCGGGCAGAGCGTTCGAGGAATGGGCTCGCGCGGCCTGCGCAACCCTGCGAGGCAGGGGACGTCGCCATGGTCTTCCAGAGCCCATGAGCGGCGCTCAACCCGTCCTGACGATCGGACGGCAGATAACCGAGGCGCTCGAGCAGCACGGCGTCGCTCACGGGACGGCGGCCACCGCGAGCCGTCGAGCTAGCTCAGATGGTCGGCTGAACGACGCCGAGGCTCGGGTCAGCAGTATCACGAGCTGTCCGGCGGCCAGCGCCAGCGCGTGCATCGCCATGGCGATCTCGATGCAACCCCAAGGCCATCATCGCCGACGAGCCGACCACGGCCCCTCGACGTCACCGTCCAGGCCGACATCCTCGACCTGCTGCGCTCGCTCGACGACAAGCTCAACACCGGCATCCTGCTCATCACGCACTCGATGGGCGTCGTCGCCGACATGGCCGACACCGTCCATGTGATGTTCAAAGGAAACATCGTCGAGTCGGGAACCGTCGACGCCGTGCTCAACCACCCCGAACATCCGTACACGCAAAGGCTTCTGCGCGCCGTTCCCCACTTGGTGCGCGGCCGGGCCCAGTTCGGATTCGACGAGTCCCGCGACGAGTCCATCGACCTGGGCGACACGGTTCTCAGCGCGAACAACCTGGTCATCGAGTACGAGCGGCATGGCAAGGAGCCTTTCCGCGCGGTCGACGGCGTGACCTTCGACGTCGCGCGCGGGGAGATCGTCGGGCTCGTCGGGGAGTCGGGCTCCGGGCAAATCGACGATCGGCAAGTGCGTGCTCGGCCTCGTTCCGGCGGCCTCCGGAAGCGTCGAGGTCTTTGGCAAGGACCTTCTGGCAATGTCCAAGGACGAGGCCAGGCGCAGCAGGAAGATGATGGGCGTGGTCTTCCAGGATCCCGCCGCCTCCCTCGACCCGCGATTTCCGATCGGCGACTGCATCGCCGAGCCCCTGGTGGTTCACCGGGAGGGAAACCAGAAGTTCCAGCAGCAAAGGGTGTATGAGCTGCTCGATGCCGTCAGCCTTCCGCGCTCGACCTACAACCGCTTCCCGCACGAGCTTTCCGGCGGCCAACGCCAGCGCGTGTGCATCGCGCGGGCTCTGGCGCTTCGGCCCAGCCTTCTCATCGCGGACGAGCCGACGTCGGCCCTCGACGTCTCAGTGCAGGCGCAGGTGCTGACGATGCTTTCGGACCTTCAGCGGGACTTCGGCTTCGCCTGCCTGTTCGTCTCGCATGACCTTGCCGTGGTGGACATGCTCGCCCACCGAGTGGTGGTGCTCCAAGACGGAAAGATCGTCGAGCAGGGGCTGCGCACGTCCGTGCTGCACAATCCGCGCGAGGAGTACACGAAGAGGCTGCTGGCTGCGGCGCCGGTCCCGGAGCCCGGAGAGCAGCGCCGACGGCGCGAGGAGCGACACGAACTTCTTCGCTCGATCGGCGACGAGGTCGCGGAGCTCAAACTCTGAGGATCCCAGGCGTGAGGCTAGCCGGAGACGGCCTGCCTCACGCCTTCGGCGATCGCCAGCAGGCCCGCCGCCAAGGCGAAGCACGGGGCCGGACAGAAGCGGCGCGAGTACCGCTCGCCTTCTCCCTTTGCGAAGGCTTCGCCCTCGCCCTTCGCCGCTTCCCGGCAGGCGGAGTCGATGGCCAGCCTCGCCTGCAGGGGAGTCGCCCATTGCAGATCGGCCTTCGGCCCGAGGGCCGGCTCGGGGCGGCGATAGCCTCTCCAGAGCGCCGGGCAAAGCGATCGCTTCGCTTGTCCGACCTCGGATAGGAGGCGACGGCGTCGTCGCCCTTCTCGCTGAGGATCTTCAAACCCAGCTTCGACGAGGCCTTGTACTCCCGCCAGGGGATGCGCACGGTTCGGATCCAGTTCCCCAAGGCGATGCCGGCGTCGTCGAGCGTCGTGGGGTCGCAGATAGAAGACGTAAGCCGTAGGGCGAGGATGCCGGCGGCGATGAGAGTCGGCGGGACGAGCGAGGCCCGGGCCGAATCCATCACGCTGGCCGCTTCGATGAAGGCGGCGAAGGCGGCGAACAGGCCGCCTTTGACGGCCTGCCGGGGATTGCGCAGACGGAAGCGGATCGTGGGCATGGGCAGATTCTTCACACCCGCGCGCTTGGTCTATCACACATTCTTGCGCACCGGGCTATTTCCAACCTGCGCGCGTAGGATATTCGATGGCGCACCGTGCGCCCGCGCAACTGAACGCGTCGGAGCAGACATCCGGCGTGTGCGCGTCAAGCGAGGACAAGGAATCATTGAGCAAGCGTTATGACCTGCGGAACGTCGCCATCGTGGCGCACGTCGACCACGGCAAGACAACGCTCGTCGACGCCATGCTGTGGCAGTCGGGGGCTTTCGGCGAGCGCGCCACCGTTGAGAAAACGGGGGAGCGGGTCGCGGATCTCGGGGATCTGGAGCGTGAAAGGGCATGCGATCCTCGCGAAGAACACGGCGATACGCTATACCGGCCCCTCCGCGGCCAAGTTCAACGCGCCCGGAGGCGTGACGATCAACGTCATCGACACCCCGGCCACGCAGACTTCGGCGGGGAGGTCGAGCGAGGGCTGTCGATGGTCGACGGCGTCGTCCTGCTCGTCGACGCCTCCGAGGGCCCGCTGCCCCAAACCCGTTTCGTCTTGCGCAAAGCCCTCGAGGCGAAGCTCCCGGTCATCACCGTGGTCAACAAGGTAGACCGCCCGGACGCCAGGATCGACGAGGTGGTCAACGAGACCCAGGACCTGCTGTTCTCCCTCTACTCGGACCTCGAGGACCCCGACGACGCGATTCTCGACCGGCTCTTGGAGATACCCGTGATCTTTTGCGCCGCGAAGGCGGGGTACGCCGACACGCTCCGCCCCGAAGACGGCGAGCTGCCCTCCAACCGCGATCTGGAGCCGCTTTTCGAAGCGATGCTCCACTACATACCCGCCCCCGAGTACGACGCCGACGCCGGGCTCGTCGCCCAGGTGACGAACCTCGACGCCTCGCCGTTCCTCGGGCGCCTCGCGCTGACCCGGATCTATTCGGGAGAGCTGGCGAAGGGCGCATGGGTCGGCCTTTCAGGGAAAGGACGGCGGGCTTTCGCGGTGCACATATCGGAGCTGCTTGCAACCAAGGGGCTGAACCGCGAACCGGCGCAGAGCGCCCGAGCCGGCGACATCGTGGCGATTGCGGGAGTCGAGGACATCACGATCGGCGACTCGCTTGCGGACCTGGACGATCCCGCCCGCTGCCGCCCATATCACGTCGACGATCCGGCGATCTCCATGACGGTGAGCATCAACACCTCGCCTTTGGCGGGCAGGTGAGGCACAGACTCACCGCCCGCCAGGTCAAAGACCGGCTCGAGGCGGAGCTCGTCGGAAACGTCTCGATCAGGGTGCTGCCCACCGACCGCCCCGACCAGTGGGAGGTCCAGGATCGCAGAGCTCGCGTTGGCGATCCTCGTCGAGCAGATGCGGCGCGAAGGGTTCGAGCTGACTGTGGGCAAGCCTCAGGTCGTCACGAAGATCGGTCGACGGCAAGGTCCACGAGCCCATGGAGCGGACGACGATTGACGTTCCCGAAGAGTATCTCGGCACGGTCACGCAGATCATGGCGGCGCGCAAAGGACGGATGGAGACGATGTCGAACCACGGCTCCGGCTGGGTGCGGATGGAGTTCGTCGTGCCGGCCCGCGGCATGATCGGCTTCCGCTCGCAGTTCCTCACGCAGACGAGGGCACCGGAATCGCTCCTCGATCGGCGACGGGTACGCGCCCTGGGCCGGGGCGATAGAGTCTCGCGCCACCGGCTCCCTCGTTTCGACCGTCAGGGGCAGGTGACGACGTACGCCCTCCAAAAACTGGAGGACCGCGGAACGTTCTTCGTCGAACCGGGCCAGGAGGTTTACGAAGGCCAGGTTGTGGGGGAGAAACCCGCGTGACGAGGATATGGACGTCAACGTGGTGCGGGCCAAGGAAATGACGAATATGCGATCGGCCACCGCGGAGGTGTTTGAGACGCTTCAGGCTCCGCGCAAGCTGACCTTGGAAGAGTCCATCGAGTTCGCCGACGACGACGAATGCATCGAGGTCACGCCGGAGGCGGTGCGCATCGGAAGGTGATTCTCGGCTCGCAGGAGCGTTACAGGGCGGCGGCGCGGGCGAAAAAGAGGCAAGCGAGTATGCGTAAAGCGGTGCAGATCGCGCTCGGTTTTGCTCGCCGAGCGCTGGTGGGGATCTTGGCCACCATCGTCCATGCGGGGCCCGTGGACATGCCGATCGCAGGATTGGCCCTGGCGTCGGGAATGGTTGCCGCCGGAGCGTGGTTCATGGTCGAATGCGGGTGGGTCACGGCGTGGTTTGCGGCGTCCGTCGGCGTGGCCGGCGCAGCCAGTATGGCTTCTCATGTATCCGCCGAGCAATGACTCGTTCGTTTCCGCAGACCAGTGGGTGTCCCAGCTCTGGCTCTTTCTCGCCCCTGTCTCTGCAATCGTTCCCGCAGGTTGGGCCCTTGCCCGCCGCGGCGACAAAGGAAAGGATCCATCGTGACCAAGAGAATGAGAACATTGATGCCACCGATGGGTCCGCTGCAGCCTGGCGGCGGGAACTCGGACGGAGAGCAGAGGAAGGATCGTCGAGCGAATCGCCGATTCTGCAAGGCGCTTCGGGCGAGGCCGCCGATTCCGCGTACGATCCCGACATAACCGCCACAATCCCTGTGGTGAGGCCGAAGGGGGCCAAAAGGGTCGAAGAAGAAGGCGTCCAAGGGAGGCAAGGGCTCGAAGGCCGCGGGGCGCAGAGGATCCTCGAAAGCCCGGGAGCGACTCTTTCGGCGTCGACGACGTCCGGCAAAGACGGTGCAGGCCGGCGCCGCGTCGCGCGAGGCGGCCAGAAGCCGAGCGGGGCGACGCCGCTCAAGCCGAGGCTGGGGCCAAATTCGAGGCTGCGGCGAAGGCCACGTCTGCTGCCAGGCTGTCTCCGCCGCCAAGGCCGAGGCTGAGACTCAAACCGACAGCCAAAGCTGAGGTTGAGACTAGCCGACTGTCGCCGGCGAACCGGAGGCTGCTTCTAAAGCCTGCAGCTGATTCCGAGCCTGCAGCTGCCGCCAAATCCCCTGCGCGGCAAGGCGGAGGCTGCCGCCCAACCTGATTCCGGCGGCAAACGGCCGGTTGCGCTGGGCTGTCGGCTTCCGCGACTCCTGCCGCTGCGGCGGCCGCGAACGACGTCGCCTCGAAGGCGAGATCGCGCCGCCGGACGTGAGGAACCGGTCTCGCCCGCTCAGAAGGCGGTCGACGCCGCGGATGTTGCCGCAGCCGATCCCGCGGCAACGTCTGTTCAGAGCAAGCGCTCCCTGCGCCCTAAGGCCGAAAAAGCTGAGAAGGCTGGTTCCGCGTTCGCGAGGGTCGCAGGCGCGGCGGACGTCGCTTCGGAGACGGCTTCGACTCCGGCGAGGCTGGTGAATCGCACGTTTCAGCTGCGAAGGCCGGGGACTCCTTGAAGGCCGGCAGCGCCTTGAAAGCCGACAATGCCTGAAGGCCGGAATGCCCGAAGACGGCAGTGCCCCGAAGGCCGCGGACGATGCTTCAAGGCTGCTAAGGACGTTGCCGCGACGGGCGAGGACGATGCCGCAGCGACGAAAGACTACGCCACCCACGGGCCGAGGACAGGGCGAGGTCAGAGGGCCTTCGTCCGACCCGAGGCGCGGTTTCGATCGCGCGTCGGCTGGCTCCTGCCACGTCGGCGGCTTCGGCGCCCGAGACCGGTGGCGCGGCTTCGGCGGCGAACTGCTCCTTCCGCCCAACCGCCCCTCTCCTTCCGCGGGTTCGCCCTGAGAAGGCAAAGCCGCGTTTACGTCCGCAGCCGAGCAGAACCGTCGCCAGGGCCCTGTTAACGCGGCTGGTTCCTCCGCAGCGCCCGCTGCGCGGGCGGCGTCCCCGGTCAGTCGGCGAACGCGTCTCTGGCCGAGGGGCTTGGCCGCGCGAGTCGGAAAAGCAGGCGTCCGGCAGGAAGCGGTCGGCGAATCGCGGCCCGCTGCGGAAGCTTCCAAGCCCGAAGCGCCCCACCGCCTTGAATCCAACATCGACAAGGAGCCAAAGTCCGGCGAGGAGCCTCACGCCGGCAAGGAATCCGACATTGGCGCCGGGTCTGACGCTGGCAGGGAAATCGGTGACGCGGCGCGGTTGCCGCGGCAGAGGGCGGCGAAAACGCCATCCGTCTCCGATCTCTCGGACGACGACACCGCCACGATTCCCGCCGTCAAGCGTTCGATCGCCGCGCAGCCCGTTGTTTACGGACCTGGCGCCGAGGCATGGCAGCAGCATCGGCAACCGTCCGCAGGGAAAACAGACGATAGGACGCTGAGCTCGACCTAGAGTGCCAGCGCGCGCGGCGATTCTCAGGTCTGCCGAGATTGAACGCTCCCGGATTCAGAAGGCCGGTTCCCCAACGGCGGGGGCTCCCGGATCCTATTGGGACGCAAACCGACGACGCAGCTGCGACGACTGCGCCCCCCGCCGTTCAATCGGCCTCATCGGCCGTTTCGCCGCCGTTTGCCGGAGCCGCCGAATCGAGCGCGCTGCGGGTGAGTTCGAACTCGGAGGAGCACAGCCGAAACCGCCGCCGGAAATGAAACGGCCCGGGACTCGGCGTCTGGCGTCGGCGTTGATGGGAACCTGCCGACAGCGTCGCGGAATATCGGTCTGGCCTTGTGGAATCTGGGCACGGCCTGCGGATTCGGAAGCCGCCGTCGCAGAGCTGGGCGAGGCGTCGCGGAGCCTGAGGCCGCCGTCGCTGAATCTGCGCAGAGCGTTGCGGGAGCCTGATCCCGCGTTGTCGGAGCCTGCGCAGGGCGCTGCGGAGCCTGAGGCCGCTGACTTCGAGTCCGGCGTCGCCGGTTCCGAGCCTGCCGTCGCCGAATCTGCACCCGCCGCAGGCACTCGTTGCCTGAGAACTGGCGCGACCTCGCCGAGCCTTCGGCGCAGGCCCAACCCCGGCTCAGGAGACTTCCGCGTCGGCGGATGTTTCAGCAGCCAGCGGATGTTTCTGCGCCAGCCGAGACTTCTACGAGCAGACCGACCGTGTCCGGCGGCGCGGCGCCTGTCTGAGGCTCCAAGCCGGAAGCTTCGCCGTCGAGCGTCGACAGCGGTCTGTCTTCCTCGAAGCGTCGGCTGAAAGGACCGCTGAAAAGCTTCGGAAAGGCGAGGCGTCCGACGGCGAGCCCGCCAGGCGTCGCGCGTGGCTTTTGGGTCGCCGTGGCCGCCCTTGTCTTCGGCGTCGTCTACCTGGGGGCCGCGTTCTACTTTCGAACAAAATCCCCGGCAGCTGACCGTCGCCGGCGTGAAGGTCGGCGGGAATGTCGCGAAGCCGCCCAGGCGAAGCTTGAATCTGAGCTTTCGGGCCGGCTGTCTCCAGCCCGTGAAAGTCTCGATCGAGGGCAAGGAGCAAACCTATCGACCCCTCTTCGATCGGTGCGAAATTCGACGCGAAGTCCACGGTCGATTCCTCGCGGGTTCTCTCTCAACCCCTTGCGCCTGTGGACAGCGTGACGGGAGGCTCCGAGGTCTCTCCGACCGTCGACGTCGACCAGGCCAAACTGCGAGACGAGTCGATTCCTTCGTGGACGCCTCGGTGAACACGCCGACCAACGCATCGATAGAGTTCGACGGGGTGACCCCTGAAGACGACGAAAGCGAAGAAGGGGTCGACCCTCGATCGCGAGGAGGCGTCCAAGAAGATCGCCGACAAAGATGCTCGAAGGCAAGACGATCCCTTTGCCCGTCAAGTGAGAGCCGGACATCAGGACTCCGAGGCGCGAAAGGGCGCTGAAAAGACCCTGCCAAGCCCTTGTTTCCGGCAATCTCACGGTGAAAGTCGGATCGGCCACGGTGACGCTGACCCCGAAGCAGCTGGTCCTCGGTCACGAAGTTCGTGGCCTCCGACGGCGAGCTCAAACTCAAGCTGGATCCGGAGAAGCTGAGCGACGTCGTCCTGAGGCACCCACCCTCCTGAAGGAGGGCAGGACGCTAAAATCGAGATAGTCGACCACACGACACCGAAGGTCGTTCCATCCGAAGACGGCGTGGGCTTCGACGAGGGCAAACTCGCGGAATCCGCTGCGGAGGCCGCGACGACGGGAGACCGGAAGGTCGAGATCGCCACGAAGTCCGTCCCGCGAAGTTCACCACGGAGGATGCGGAGAAGATGGGCGTCAAGGAGGTCGTCTCCCTCGATTGAGACCCCCTTGACCAATGATGCGGTTCGCACCACGAACCTCAAGGTCGGCACGCAAAAGGTGGCGAACACCTGGTCAAACCCGACGAGGAGTTCTCGCTGCTCAAGGCGCTCGGGCCCATCGACGCCGCGCACGCTTTGTCTCTTCGGGCGTGGTCGCGAACGGCTTCAACTCGACCGCCTTGGGCGGAGGCCTTTCCAGCTGTCCACAAACACCTTCAACCTGGGGGTATCGGGCGGGATCTGTCGATGTGGAGCACAAACCGCACTCGAAGCACTTCTCGCGCTACCCCATGGGTATGGAGTCGACCCTGTGGGAGGGCAAGTCGACATGAGGGTTCAAGAACAACACCCGTACGGCGCGGTCATCGACACCTGGGTCGCCGACGGAAAGGTGTATTCGAAGCTCTGGTCGACGAAAGTACTGGGACGTCGAGACGTCGACGTCGAAGCCTTTACGCCCAGGTCGCGCCGACGACGAAGGTCAACCCGGCCCGCGACTGCGGAACCCTCCGGGGCCGGGGGCTGGTTTCACGGGTGACCGTCTCGCGGAAAGTCTCGCGAGACGGAAAGATCCACGAAAAACTCGAGCTGCAAGTGGACCTATTCGCCGACCAATCGAGTGGTGTGCAAGTGACGCTATAGCCCTAAGGTCCCACAAGGATTAGGCTTGTAGTCACTACGAAAGAAGGAAGGAAATGGCGTACATCATCGCGCTTCCGTGCGTCGACGTCATGGATCGCGCATGCGTCGACGAATGCCCGGTCGACTGCATCTACGAGGGCGAACGGACGCTCTACATCCACCCCGACGAGTGCGTCGACTGCGGCGCGTGCGAGCCCGTCTGCCCCGTCGAAGCGATCTACTATGAGGACGATCTTCCCGAGGAATGGTCGGTGTTCGAGTCGGTCAACGCCGAGTTCTTCGACGACATCGGCTCGCCTGGCGGCGCCCAGCGCCTGGGGCCCACGGGCAGCGACCATCCTTACGTCGCCGGACTTCCTCCGCAGGGGGAGTGATGGGACTCCTCGGCGCTCAGCTTCCTGACTTCCCTTGGGACTCGCTCGTGCCGGTGCGAGAGCGCGCCGCCGCGCATCCGGACGGCGTTGTTGACCTGACGATCGGCACGCCGGTGGACTCGGTCCCCTCCGGCGCGCGGGCGGCCTTGGACGCCGCATCCGACGCCCACGGCTATCCGCTGACGGTCGGAACGGCTGAGCTGCGAGCAGCTATTCGCGGGTGGCTTGAACGCCGACGCGGCGTGCGCGCCGAAGCGGGCGTGCTCCCACGATCGGGTCGAAGGAAATGGTGGCCTTGCTGCCCTCGCTCCTCGGCTTGGGATCCGCGGACGCCGTCGGCTTTCCCCGCGCCTCCTATCCGACGTACGACGTCGGCGCGCGCCTTGCGGGCGCCAAGCCCGTGCCCGTGGACACGGACGCCGACCCTTCGACGTGGCCCGCGATGAGCATGCTCTGGCTCAACTCGCCGGGGAACCCCGACAGGCATGTGCTCGGCGTGGAGCGCCTGCGGGCGATTCTCGCGTGGGCGCGGGAGCGCGGCGTCGTGGTCGCCAGCGACGAATGCTACGCCGAGCTCGCGTGGGACGTTCCCGAGGCGCCGTCGATCCTGGACGAGCGGGTGTGCGACGGAGACGTCGCGGGCCTCCTGTGCCTGTACTCGCTTTCAAGCAGTCGAATATGGCAGGTTACCGGGCGGCCTTTCCTCGCGGGCGACCCGGCGATGATCGGGCCGATTGCCGAGATCCGCAAGCACGCGGGATTCCTCATGCCTGGACCGGTGCAGGCCGCGATGACGTGGGCGCTGGGCGACGACGCATGTGGCTGAGCAGCGGGCAGTCTACGCGCGCAGGCGCGAGAAGCCCTGGCAGTGCTCGACGCCGCGGGCCTGGTCAACGACCCGCTGTCCGTGGCCGGGCTTTTACATTTGGGCCGCGGCAAAACGGCCGGGCGGCGCGGCTGGCGGCAGCGCGGCTGGTGACCCGGTTGGCGGTGTGGCTGGTGACCCGGTTGGCGGTGTGGCTGGTGATTTTGGCGCTGATGCGGGCGGCGGTGAGGCTGGCGCCACCGTGGTTGGCGATTCCGGCGCCGATGCTGCCGGCGGTGTGGCTGGTTCTAATCACGATGGCGACAGCATGGCAGAAGCGCCGACAGGCTGGGACATCGTTCGGGCGTGCGCCGAGCTGGGCATCGTCGTCGCCCCGGGCGACTTTTTACGGCGAGGCCGGGCGCGACCGCGATGCGAATCTCCCTCACGGCGACCGACTCGCCATTGACGAAGCGGTCCGCCGTCTGCCGCGCCTGCCCGAGGCGCTGCGACGGGCTTAGCTGCGGAGGGCTGGCTGCGGCAGGATTGGCGAGACAACAGGGAGCCGCCGCAAAGGGCTTGTTGAGATATTTGCTCGGTCTTCGTCGGATCTCCGATGAAGAATTGGGATCCGTCTCAATGAAGAACAAGGATCGGATCATTCTTGGAGCGAAGCGAAAACGAACAGTACGATTGAAACGAACAAAACGAAAAAGTCTAACTGTTTTTGCCGGCGTGTCCAGGAGGATGAGTGATGCACGAAGCCCTTGAAAGCAGAACATTTTCTTCCCGAAGAGCTCAATCAGAACGCCGATCCAGAGTTCAGTCAGAAGCTTCAGCGTCTCGCCGACACTGCCATGGCTGAAAGAAGTGAAAGGGCTCGACTGGTGCTGGGAAAAGGAGTCCGTCGAGCTTTCTGCTGAGGCGGTCGATATCCCTCAGGCATGCAGTCGAGGCGATGCGTCAAGGTATGACGGTCAGCGTCGTTCCGCAGCACACGATGCTTTCGACGCAGCAGGCAGCGGATTTGCTCGGGATTTCACGGCCAAGGCTCATACGCATCCTTGATGACGGTGAGATCCCGTTCTTTCGGAAGCGGCGGCACCGCCAGCTCTGCCTGACGGACGTGCTGGAGTACCAGAAACGGCAGCGACGGGCAGCCGACGAGGCACTGAGCGACATCGTCGCCGATGCGCAGGCGTTTAGCGAGTACGACGTGGATCCTGAGGAATACCTCAAAGCCGCTAAAGAGGTCCGCCGTGGCGGGCAGGCCTCTGGCGAGACGGCTAGGGTTTGGAACCCTGTCGCTTAACGTGCAGGAACTGTCGCTTATGCGCGGGACCTGTCAGTGAGGGGGCCACGAGCCAATGGCAGACGGCCTTGACTCGCGGACCGGTCAGTTGGCGTGGAGCGCCGAATTCAGCTCGATTCCCGTGCCCGCGCGGGGGACCGCCTCGACGGCGCCGGTGATCGAGTTGCGGCGGAACAGGATGTTGTTCGCCCCGGAAAGCTCGCGGGCCGAGACCACGCGCGGTTCGCCGCCCTCGCCCTTGGCTGGCAGGACTGTGACCTTCGTTCCGGCCGTGACGTACAGGCCGGCCTCAACAATGCAGTCGTCGCCGAGCGCGATGCCGATTCCCGCGTTCGCACCCACGAGCGAGCGCTCGCCCACGTGCACCCGTTCCTTGCCGCCGCCGGAGAGCGTGCCCATCGTGGAGGCGCCGCCGCCGATATCCGAACCGACGCCGATCACCACTCCCTGCGAAATCCGACCCTCGACCATCGCGTTGCCCAGGGTTCCCGCGTTGAAATTGACGAAACCGGCGTGCATGACGGTGGTCCCCTCGGCCAGATGCGCGCCCAGGCGCACGTTGTTGCTGTCGGCGATGCGCACGCCCGAAGGCACGACGTAGTCGACCATCCGCGGGAACTTGTCGACGCCGAGCACCTGCAGGGTTCGCGCAGACCGCGCGGGCGCGCAGCTGCACCTCGGTCAGCTTGTCACGGCCACGGGTCCCAGATTCGTCCGCCACATTTTCGAGGACGCCGAAGATTCCTCCAGGTTGATCTCGTTCGGGCGCACGAGCCGATGGGACAGCAAATGCAGGCGCAGGTAGGCGTCGGCGGCGTTCTCGGAGCGGCGTCGACGTCGATCGACGTCGTGACGGCCCGCGTTTGGACCGCGCGAATCTGGTCTTTCGGTCTCGGCGAGCTCAAGGTCGGCGCCCTCGGCGGGCTCGCCGAATCCGAGCTCCGGATACCACACGTCGAGAATACGTCCGTCGGAAACAGTTGCCAGGCCTCGGCCCCACGCGTTTTTGCACTCATGCGCCCAAGCCTACCAAGAGAATGATGGGCGTTCGCTGGGAGGGGCGAGTCGTTAGAGAGGAAGGGCGAGTCGTTAGAGAGGAAGGGCGAGTCGTTAGAGAGGAAGGGCGAGTAGTCAGAGGGGAGGGGCGAGTAGTCAGAAAGGGCCCGCGGAAAGGACGGGCGGTCAGGTTGCGGCCTGACTTGGCTCATTCCGCGTCGCGTCGGATGCCGTCGAGGATTGGGCGAAGTCAGATGGTAGGGGCCGACAGCGGCTCACAGGCTGGCCAGGTCGATCTTGCCCATCTGCAGGATCCGCTCGCGCGTGGCCGCGTCGGCCATGAGCTCGGCGATGTTGCGGGGGACCACCTGCCAGGAGACGCCCCAGCGGTCGACGCACCAGCCGCAGCGCTCGGCCTCGGGCACTGCCGACAGGCCTGCCCAGTAGCGGTCGATCTCCTCCTGGTCCCGGCACGAGACGATCATGGAGATCCCGGGCGTGAAGGTGAAGTCGTGGAAGGTCCCAGAGTCCATGGCTGCCATCCAGGTGCCGCGCAGGGTGAAGTCGGTGAACATGACCGTGCCGGCCTCCATCGGCCCGCCTTCGCGGCGAGGCCCCGCGGTGGGCGTCGTCGAACAGGGCGATCCAGGCGTCAGTGGCCTTCTCGGCGTTGGCGTGGTTGGCGCCGCCGAATGTGAAAGCGAGGGGAGGACGAAGGCCGCGGTTCGCCGGCCGGGTCGGTGAGCATGAGCCGCCAGGTCATGCCGAAGCGGTCGCGGACCCAGGCGTAGCGCGGCGAAAGGGTACTCGCCCAGCTCCACGAGGACGCCGCCGGTGCTGAGCCGCTCGTAGAGCTCATCAAGGTAGGTTCGGGCCTGTTCCTCGCCGCCGAACAGAAGCGGATCGAAGTTCAGGATGCAGCTGATTGACGGGTTCGGGGCGTACTGGTTGCCGCCGTCGATGAGCGAGAGCCTGAAACCGTGGATGCTGACCGTCGCCGCAAGCCCGGGCGCCTGCTCAATGACGGAGCCCTCGCGGAAGGTCTCGGCGTGAACTCGGCCGCCTCGGCGGCGGCGCCGTCACACCGGACAGCGGGGGTGATGAACTGATCCATGCGGACATTGTATCGGGGGCGCAGCACACCGGCGTGACGCATGCTTCGGCGGGGGCGCTGCAGGCTCCATTGGCTGGTCGACTCGATCGGCCTGGTGGTCATAAGTTGACAGAAGACCTCGTCGGCGAACCGTTGAGCCGGTCCAAGCCCACACCTTGCCTGCCGCTCCAGAGCCTCGAGGAGAAGCCATGCACGCCTGCGCAATCCCGCCGAGGATCAGCCGCCAGCGTCCCAAGCGCCCGATGAGCGACATCATGGGAAGCAGTCGGGAAAAGGCTAGGCGTGGCAGATCTTTGGCTAAGGCGGGTGCACGGGCCAGTTCCGTGGAAAAGGCGGGCTAAAGCGCTTGAAGGAGTATGATTGTGCCTGCGGTTCATCGGTGCGATGCCGGGGCGGCGATGGCTCAGCTCGCTCAGAATGAACCGAACATTGACTTAGGCACAAACTCAGTGCGGCGGATTGCGCTCACCTCATCCACCGTGACTGGACACATCGAGAAACGGAGCTGACTCACGTGGAAAAGAAAACGCAGCAGACTACTGATTACAGCGAACTTCCGCAGGAGCTAATTGATGCACATGCAGATGGACGCGTGGTCTTCTTTGTCGGGGCAGGTGCCTCGTGCGCCTCTCCTTCTAAGCTGCCGTTATTCAAGGATCTTGCGGAAAAAGATGGGTGAAGAGGCCGAATCGCCTTATCAGGAGGGCGAACCTATCGACACTCTCCTTGGCAGGCTGACATCCTTGAAGCCTCCCTACAATGTTCACAAACGGGCGAAGGTTCTACTTGACCCACCGGGTTCCCGTCCAAACGATATCCACAAGACCATAGTAAGACTAGCATTTGCCTACAATCGATTCCGTGTGGTCACTACAAACTTTGACTTGCATTTGGAAAAGGCCGCAGAAGACGAAAAAATCAAAATACCCGATATATGGAATAGCCCGGCTCTTCCGCTCGGTGATCAAATGGAAGGGCTGGTGCATCTTCATGGCTCAGTGACGCGAAGTTCTAATGAACTGATCCTTACGGATAGAGACCTTGGGAGAGCATATCTGTCACGAAGCATGGGCAACCCGATTTCTCAGAACGCTGTTTCAAGAGAATGTAGTTGTTTTATCGGTTATGGTTTGAATGATCCCGACCATGCGTTGTTGACGTTGGCTTTACCATCAAACGCTTCTCTCTGCTTTTTCTTCACGAAGATGAGGTTAAAGGTCAGGATTGGAAGCGACTCAATGTCAAGACCATTTTCCTTTGGGCGTAGTTACGAAAATCTTCTGCCATCACTCCAGAACTGGCTTAATTTGGTTAAAGGTGAAGAAGCTACCGTAATCGTTTCGATAGGATCGTTTCATCGGGTGTCGATAACCTGACTGAAGCTGACGATAGTTTTTCTTTCGATGCTCTTTTCAGTGTTGACGCCGCGAAAGGTTTTGTTGAGGCAACTGACTCTGCCTCGGAAGAAAGCAAACTTGAATGGTTGCATTGGTTGGAAACGCGTCCCGAGTTTAAGAGGCTGTTTGATCCTGAATTTGCGGTTCGAGACAATGAAGCCTTCGATGTACTTGGCCGTTGGTTTGTCAAGAACTTCATAGCCTCACCAGATCTGCACGGTGCAGCTTTTCAGACCGTGCAAAAGATGGGGCAGTCTATGTCTGTTTCGCTCTATCGAGAGGCATTACAGAGTGTGCTTGACCTTGCCGAGAAAGACAAAGATGCTGCTAGACGCTGGAAAGCCTTCATGCTCACATCCGTGGTTGGTCGAACTCTGAATTTCCGTGAATATCGTTGGCTACTTGCTGACGGTGTGCCTGAAGATCTTTTCACCTTGCGATCAATTCTCCGACCGTATCTAAAGATAGAGCATTGTGTGTCTGGTTCTGAATGTGAAAGTGACGAAATCTATAAGCTGTTCGAGACAAAGCCAAAAGATATCCCTGACGTAGAAGTAAGTTGGGTTGTGGATAAGTATCTGTTGACGAAGAGCGTCCAAAAGGTTGTTGAATTGGCTAATCCAGGCGACTCTTGCCTCGGTGTTGTTCTAGAAGATGCGCTCGCAGAAGCTTATGAACTTTTAGAAAGCTTATTATGGCAAAAGAAAGATCTGAACAGAATAGCTATATACGTCATGGAATTGAACCGCACGAACAAGATCAATTTCGTTCAAAATGGGACGCCGTGATTGACGGATTGCGAGATTACGGAGAAAGCTATTCAAGATCGACGACACACCATGCTACCCGATCGTTGGTGGTCTTTTGGGCGCACCCTTTTCCGCCGCCTTGCCTTACATCTTGTGTCCGTTGATAAGTCTCGAGCGGCCGATGAAAAGATTGAATGGGCATTGTCTCGTGAAGCGCTGTTCAATTTCGATCTTAAACATGAGTTGTATCAAGTGTTTAAGGCCGCAATCGGAGGCGCTTCAGAAGAAGTGCGTAACAAAGTTCTTGTGTCTATAGAGAATCATGTTCCTCCAGAGGACAAGACGTTTTCCAAGCGAGATTGCGCTTACAACAAGTATAACTTGCGTGTGGCTTACGATCTATGCTCCTGAGTGGGAGGCGGCCTTTAATGTTGAAGGACAAACTTGAAGTTGAAAACAACTTCAAGCCTCGTGAACACCCAGATACCGACTTCTGGACTACTTGTGTTCCTGCTGAAGAAAAGCCGCCAATGTCTGTAGAGGAGTTTTTGGCCAAGGCCGAGACAAATGTTCAGTCTCTTCTTGACGATTTGTTGTCGCGTGACTATTCGGAATGGAACTTTGATGAGCCGGATTGGGATGATCTGGTTCGTTTGGTCCAACAGGCGACTGCGGAGAGACCTTCCATCGGAATTGGACTATGGAAATACTTAGTAGCTCGAGATATTGTCTACGACACCGAACGTATTGGAGAGTCGCTGCAGTCTCGTTGTTTGGCGCAATCATCGACGGTTGGACCGAAGCGGAGATGGACGAGGGTTTGTCCGTAGAAGTGATTGAACGTGTTTCGTCTTGTGTCTCGGATCCCAGGTGGTCGGATCGAATAGGCTACTTTCTTCTGGCCAGATTAAGAAGCGAGCGGAAAGCGATGACACAGAGAGCGTCAGAGAACTGCGAAAGCTTGCGATGAGTCTATTGTGCACGTACGAAGAGAACTGTTCGGATCCAGGTGAAGATGACTCTCTGGTCTTCTACAAGCCTCGCCTGCAATCGCGGTCGGATTTAGTTGCCCAGTACTGGGTCAAAGAGACCGCCGAAGGCGACGAAATTGCAGGTTTGAGTATCACGGGTTGACCGCCGAGGAGCGAAAATGCTTTTCGCTGCCTGCACTGGCAGTGCCTCGTGCCTTGCTCAATATCGTGCAGCCCATTTTGGCCGGCAAACTAGGCTTCCTGAATGCTGTAGATCCAGAATTTGTTCGAGAGTTTATTTTTCCCATTTTTCTCGAAAAGGATTCGTCTAAGTATGCTTGGAATGGTTATCTATTCGACTCGGCGTTTGATGATTGTCTACTTAATGAAGGTTTTTTCACCATTGTTTTTAAACAATGGTTGAATCTCGAAGGAATTGAAGTGGATCACTGGCCTCGTTACTATCGATTGGTCGCGAGTATTCTTTCCTGCTCTAGTGTTCGCAAAATAGATCTTGAGAGACTGGCAAACCGGAGTGCAATTGTTAATAGCGGGCAATGTGCTCCAGAATTCGCAAAGGCTGTAGTGTCATTTCTCGGAGAGGAAAAGGTTGATGGGGCAAAGGTCTGGAGAAAATGGCTCGGCAAGCATCTTAAACGTCGGCTAGAAGGCATTCCTCGCACTTCGACAATTGAAGAACTTGCTTGTTGGGCTGATGCCGTGCCGTATCTAGGCGAGGCAATCCCAAATGCAGTATCTCTTTTGAGCGGTTACAATATTGGTTTTCAAGGTTTTTATCCTTTGAACTTCCCTTTAGATGTTTTTGACAACTATAAAGATGAATTGATTTCACACTATGTTGAACGTATGCAAAATACAAAAATAAAAAGACTTGGATATTGCAGAGTGGCATTTTCGATTTAGTTAACTATTTAAGGCAAGTTATTGATGAAGATGCGCTCGATCCTTTCTTGAAAAGAGATTAAAGATAAAGGTTATCACGTTAAATTGTTATAAATATTCTTTCATGTCTTCAGCGCAAGTACTACCGCGGATGACCTCGGCCAGGGCGCGGGAGATCTTCGGCGAAAGCGGGGTGCACAGGCCGGTCGAGGCGTCCCTGCAGCAAATCGTCGAGGACGCCCATTCGAGCGCGAGGGATTCGTCGTTGGGCACGGGCTCGGCCGTCTCGCAGCGGGCCGCGAACGTCGTGTAGCGCCAGTCGCCGTGATCGCGCACGATGCCGCCGACCACATCGAGGGCTGCCCGCGCCGATCGCCGTCTCCTCCTCCGAATTCGCGCAGCGCGCCCTCCAGCAGGGGTCTCCGACCATCCAATCGCCCCGCGGGTTCGACCATGTTCCGCCCGAATGCGACCATTCGGCGCGCAGCTGCACGAGCACTCGATCGATTCGCGCTCGCGGAAGGCAAGGATCCCGCAGCGCCCGCCGCCCGCAGTGTTCCGGACCCGCAGGGCACAAAAATGAAAACCGTCGCGCCTTTTCGGCGTCTGCTGCTGTGTGGCTTGCCGGCAGCAGACCGCCGGATGCTGAGAGGCATCCGCTGTGCCCGCCGGGGCAGATTTGCCGTCGGCTTCGTCATCCGCATCGTCCGCCAACCGACCGGCGGCTGCCAGAGCCGGGTGATCGAGACGCCCCAGTTCGCCAGCATGGCACGCAGCAGCGGCAGCGAAATGCCGACCACGCCGTGATAGTCGCCGTCGACCCTCTCGACAAACGGCCCGCCCAATCCGTCCACGGTGAAGGCGCCCGCCATGTGCAGCGGCTCCCCGGTGGCGACGTATGCCTCGACTTCGGCGTCGGACATCGGCGCGAAATGGACGACGGCGTGGGAAACCGCCCCCAGCGACGCCCCGCTCTCCAAAATGGATGATCTGGTGGCCCGTGTGAAGGACTCCGCTGCGCCCGGCCATGCGCGCGATGCGCTCCCGCGCCGTTTCGGGGGCGCCGGGCTTGCCGACTGCCTCGCCGTCGAACTCGAACATCGAATCGCAGCCGACCACGAAATCGGCCTCTGTTACTTCGCGCGGGTCATACGCCACCGCACGGGCCTTCGCCGTTGCGAGGGCGAGGACCTTTGCGCCGGCCTGCTGCGGACCGATTCGAGGAGGGCTTCTTCGTCGACGTCGGAGACCTGGACGAGCGGATCGAAACCCGCGGCCCGCAGGGTGGCCAGCCGTGCGGGCGACTTACTCGCCAGAGCCAGCCGGAGCCGGCCGTTTCCCGTCAGGCCGAGCCTGCCGCCGCGCGTCCGCTGAGGCGTTGCGCGGGTGCTAACCCAGCCACGGTCCGGCGCATCAATCGCCGATTCATTCGCAAACGGCTTCTTCGCCCATTCGCTTTCAGGTGGCATTTCGGCAAACGAATCTGTGGCGTCACCCTTGCCATCGGCCAGATCCGCGGATCGTCTGCGCCCGGCCTCGCCCGCTGGGGCATCAGGCGCGGCTGCACCCGTCAGGTCGCGTCTGGCCTCGCCCGCTGGGTCATACCCTGGTATCGCCGGCATGCCCGGCCTCACGCACATGCCCCCGTGAGGACCCGCTCACGCCAAGGCCTCGCGCAGAACGTCCAGGCCCACCGAGCCCGATCGACAGGGCCCTGTTGTGCCACGCCTTGAGGTCGAAGTTCGCGCCCTCCTTCGCCCGGGCCTCCTCGCGAAGCTGCGTCCAGATGCGCTGGCCGATCTTGCACGACGGCGCCTGCCCCGGCCACCCCAGGTAGCGGTTGAGCTCGAAGCGAAGAAGGCGTCGTCGCTGGCGACGTTCTCACGCAGGAAGCGCCACGCCGAATCGGCGTCCCACGTGCCCTCGCCCACGGTCCGGCGTCCTTGCGCAGGTGAACGCCGAGATCCACCACCACGCGCGAGGTGCGCAGCCGCATCGAGTCGAGCACGCCCATGCGGTCGCCCAGCTCGTCCATGTACCCGAGCTCGGCCATGAGCTGCTCGGCGTAGAGGGCCCAGCCCTCGCCGTGGCCCTGACACCCAGCATCCTCCCAGCGGTTCCGTTCCGGCGCCAGTCGTTGAGCAAGTCGCGCATGTACGTTGTGAGCCCGATCTGCAAGTGGTGGCCCGGAACGCCTTCGTGATGAGACGGTGGTCTTTTCCTTCCAGGTCGCAAACTCCGTGACGCCGAAGGCACGGACCACCACTGCGGCCCGGCCGCGAGAAATCGCCCGTCGGGGCGTGTAGTAAATGATTCCGGTTCCCGACGGCGCCAGGCAGCACTCGATCGTGCGCAGCGGCTCGGGAATGTCGAAAATGCTCGGACATCGCCGCAATCGAGGCGTCCGCCGTCTCCTGCATCCACCTTTGCAGGGGCTTCGACGCCGGAGAGCTTGCGCTGGGATCCGAATCCAGCCTCTCCATCGCCTCGCGCACGCCGACGCCGGGTCCGTACAGCTCGCGCGCCGTCCTTTCCTGCTCACGACGATCTCCGTGAGCTCAGCCTTCCCCATTCGTGAGGTCTCGTCGAGGGTCGATGTCCGCGCCGAGAGTGGCGCGAGAAGAGGCTGTAGCGCTCGCGGCCCACGGCGTCTTCCTCCACCGCCGTCGGCAATGCCGTCTCCCGCAGGAAATCTGCGCGAGCTGGCCGTGAGGCCACGCGCGCCGAGTCGGCGTTCGCGGCGACTCCGGGCCGTTTGTTCACCAGATGAGAAAGGGAGGCCGAGCCGGCGGCGCCCTCGCACTGCTCCGCGCACCTCTCGATCTGGCGCGCCGGGATCGGCGGCCCCGAGGCGATTCGCTGCCGCAAGGATTCTTTGCAGCCTTCGAGGGCTTCGGCGACGACGCCGAGACGGCGGTTGACGTTGTCCCAGTCGGCCTCGGTTTCCGGTGGGCATGAGGTCGAAGATGTCTCGGACGCCCCTGGATGGGCGAGGCGATGACGTTGATCTCGCCGCACCTCTCGCCGGAGTCGATGAGCTCGAGCTCCAGCCGAGGCGCTCGTTCATCGCCGCACGGTGATCCGATCGACGTCGTCGGCGATCGGAAGGAGTTTAGCGGCTGGGGTCCCGGATATCAAGCTGCGCTGCTCGTCCACGCCGGCGGGAGAATAGTCTGAAAGGGCTCCGTGGTCGGCGTCGTCCGTACTCACGACGGTGGCCGCTTCGGGCGACAAAGCGAGGTCTGCGTGAAAGTACTCGTTCGCGGTGCGTCGATGGCGCTGAGGGTGCAGATATTTGTCATGGACCAAGTTTATCGATTCGAGCCCTTGCGGCCATAGGGAGCATTCTCCTCCGGCGCATCCACGGCGCTCTTCGAGGCGTGGAAGATTTGCGGAGCCTGTCGCGAAAGAGCGTCATTGAGCCTGTTGCAAATGAGCGTCGTTGAGCCTGCCGGGAAAGAGCGTCGTTGAGCCGGCGCCTCTTCGAGGCAGGGACGCAGCTGGCTGTCCGCCTGTCCATGAGCGCAATTCTTGGAAAGTTTTTGGGCAGACCCGGGTTTGTGGGCAGACCTGAGTCTTTGGGCTAGCGGGCGGCGGGCTGAGCAGGCGCCGCCGCGGCAGAACAGAAGCAGGATCAGCTGTCATATGGGCTCTTGGGGCGCAGGCGCCGGTTTCTTCCGTCTCTGCCTGCTTTTTCGGCGGCGCCGATCTCTCCGAGCCGCCACTCGACGGGCGACGCTCATCCACAACGCGTGACGCGGGCCTCGCCGTGCCGTATAGTGTGTGATTGAAGGCACAAAACGAGGGAGGTACGTGACACAATTGCACGATGTCAAAAAGGAATGGAAACGGACGACGGGTCCGGAGGCGAGGCGTGGACCGCAACGAAGGTGCTTTCGGCGTCGAAAAGCCGACTAGATCGATGAGAGGCGGCGGGACGATGAGAGCCGATCGGTCGATGAAAAGCGTGCCGCTCAACACCGTCGAACGGGCATGCGCGCGCATGCTCGGGGAGGGGCGATATTCCCTCCTGCAGGCGGCCGAGCCGGGAGCCGACGTCGAAAGCGGCCCGCTTCTGGCTGGCCATGCGGGTTTTCCCACGGTCTCGGAGAGTCGCGAGAAACGGATATTCAGCCGACGGCGACGTCGACGCCATGCGGCTTCACGCGAAGGCGCTTCGCTCGGGCCTGTTGACCCACGAGAAACGTTGGAATCGCTCAATCGCGCCTAATCCCTACTGTCCGACCGCCTCGTTCTTTGGCAGCACGAGGTGCTCTGTCGACTATGCGCAGAGGAACTCGGGCTTGACGGGATCTCAGCCAGGTTCTGGGTTCTCGACAACATCGTCGACTACGAGGATTATCTGCGTCGGCAGATGGAATACTCGTGGAGGCGCCATGGTCGCCCTTCTCCGACGCAGCGAGACGGAAGTCTCCCAAATGGAGCTGACCGAGGCCTCGACGCACCTGCGCAGAGGGCCTCGGATTCATCGACATGGTGGCCTTCACGAATCGGTCCGAACGAGCTGGGTCGGCCGAGTTCATCAGAGCTCGTCGAGGAGTTCGACTTCACCTGCCGCATGGCCATACACGCCCATGGCGCGCGGGTGGTCAAAACGCATCGGAGACGCCTTTCTCTACATCGCCGACGACCTCGACATACCGGCGCGCGGGTAGTGACGAACGTCGTGGACGAACTGCGAGGTGCCAGCATGCTCCGGTGCGAGCCTCCATCGTGTGGGAGGCGTCGTCTCGCGCTTTGGCGACTTTTCGCCCAGGTCAACCCTGCTCGCGTCGTCGGTCGACGTCGCCTGAATCGGGGACGATCCTGACGGACAGCGAGACCGCGGAAACCTTGCGTTCGCTCGTGCCCGTCCTACACCCTCGTTCAGGCCGCCAGCTCGAATCTTCAGGTTCGGAAAGATCAGCGGTCGAGGTGCGAGGATGCCCTCGTCGTGACGGGCTTTGCCTGGCGAGCGCCCGGCGCCTGCGCGACGTTTGAGGGAACTGCCGCGATTCGGGCGGCCGCCCGGCGGGGATCGGCTTGTACGCTGAAGCGAAGGACGGCCTTTTGGGTATGCGTTCTTTATGAACTGGGAGCGCCGTTAAGCCCTCGGAAAGCGGCTGCCGCGACATCCGGTGTTTTAAGAGTAAAGATTTCCCTAAGACGGCAGGGCAATTGCTAACGGAATTGCATTAGAATCAGCTCGTGACGAAGATGCTTCTTGTGAGGGACGACACCGCGATCTCCGGACCACTCCTGCGCGCCCTCGGGCGGGAGGGACACGACGTGCATTTGGCGGAGACCGGCGGGACGCCATTGAGGCGATGGGCGGCGGCGTGGACGATCGCCATTCCTGGACCTCGGCCTTCCTGACATGGACGGACTTGACGTCGCGCCATACACGCTCCCAAGGGTGTGGATATTTCCGATTCTCATCCTCACGGCCCGTTCGGAAGAGGTCGACATGGTCGTCGGCCTTGACGCCGGAGCCGACGACTACGTCACCAAGCCTTTCCGCCTCGCCGAGCTTCTCGCGCGGGTGCGCGCAGTCCTGCGCCGAAAGCGAAGCCAGCGAGCGACGTCATCCGCGTCCAGGATTTGGTCATCGACGTTCCCGCCCACAGGTCATCCGAGGAACGACGGAACTCGGGGTCTCCGGCAAGGAGTACGACCTGCTCGTGGTCCTCGCGCGCAACGCCGGGCAGGCGGTCTCCCGCGCTGACATCATGCGGGACGTGTGGGACGCGCCGGAGGACGACGCCTCGAAGAAGCTCGACATGATCGTCTCATGGCTGCGCCGAAGCCGGGGATTCCGTCTCGGATCCGCGCTACATTCGACGGTGCGCGGGTGGATTCCGTCTCGAAAGGGAGTGAGCGATGCGCGAGGCGGCCCTCACGATGACGACGGTCGCCGTGACGGTCGCCGTCCTCCTGCTCGGCCTGCCGGGTATGGCCTTGGGCCTGCTCTCACATCCTTCGCGAGCGCGGACGAGGACGTCCATCGCCGGGCGACTCAGATCGCCAACGTCGTCGACAAGAACGTCTCGGATCAGCGCGAAGGGCTGAAGGGCGAGGGGCAGCAGGGCAACTCGACGTCCTGCCCCTCGACGTCATGCGCGCGACCGTCGATGGCGCGACATACCCCATGTTCGTCCGATGTCGCGATCTCGGGGAGAAGGCGGAAGTCGGCGCAAACCGACGAGGACGCCATCGAGCACACAGCCACGGGAACCTCGGGGGCGCAGGTGACGGTGACAGAGCGAGCGCTGTGCAGTGGCGCAGGATCGGTTTGTTCATCTCCCCTTGGCGGGGCCGCCGTCGCGCGGGTGTCATTCCTCGTGGCCGTCGCCTGGCGCGCCGCCAATCGCGGCAAAATATCCGCGCCGCTCATTACTACCTCGCCGCCGCCGCGGGAGCAGATCGGCGCCGGCGCAGGCGAGCCCGCGCTGAAGAAATCCGGAATAGAGGAGATCGACCTCGTCTACGAGGAGCTCGGAGAACCGCGGACCGCATGGCCCGGGCGCATCGCCGCCGAGAGGCGTTCGCCGCGGACGCCTCGCACCAGCTGCGCGCCGCTCACCGCCTTGTCGATGCTGGGCGAGGAGATCAGAGCACCTTTCGAGCAAGAGGAGGTCCGTCAGGAGGCCGCCTCGTGCCTGGAACAGGTGTAGAGCGGCTCACCGGCGTCGTCGCCGATCTGCTGCGCTCTCCCGCGCGGTTGAGGCCAGCACCAGAGGCGGTTTCCCTCTCCAAGCTCTTCTGAACAGCGGTCCGATGAGTGGGGCGCTCTTTCGCCAAGGCCGACAGACGCCTCGTATTCGAGGACGACGCCGGAGTGGCGTTCTCCGCTCCAACGCCCTGGCGCCTGCAGATCGTCGCGACCCTCATCGAGAACTCCCTCAACATACGGCGGGGACGACGAAGGTCGCGGCGCGGAAAGTCGGGAAGGGGGGTGATCGACATCTCCGACGAAGGCGAGGGCATAGCGAGGACCCGTTTGTCGATGCGATCTTCAACAAGGGCGTCTCAACCGGCGGCTCAACTGGAATCGGCCTCGCTGGCGCGCCTCGCCGAGGCGCGGGCGGCAGGCTCGAGCTGGCGCAGGCGGCGCCGCCGATCTTCCGGCTGACCCTCAACGCCGTCCCAAAGTCGATCAATCCGCAGGATATCCTCCCGGCCGGGCGCGATCGTCTCGGTGGGCGCGCGCAGGCGGCGGCGATAGGGATATCGTCCGAGGTCTGAACCGGTTTTCCGAGGGTCTCGTCGCGGACGCCGACGGTAAGCCGTCGGACTTGTCGAAGCCTGCTTTAAACGCCGGCGGCCCCTTTCGCCGCGAGGCGCCTTCTGTCGTCGTGAGAGGCCCGGACGAAATAGCGGTACATGACGTACCGGAAGAGCTGTGCCGAGGACGAGGCCGACGACGTTGCCGGAGAACGTTGTCCGCAAACTGGGTCGTCAAATACGGGACGTAGCGGGAAAAGCCCAGGCAACCGAGGGCGATGACCAGGCCGCCGAGGTTCACGAGCGATGCGCAAATTCCCTCGCCCTTGTTCTCGCTGCGCCTCTTTTGAAACGTCCACAGCCTGTTGGCGACCCAGGCGAGATCACGGAAACGGTCACGGGAGACGATGCTGGCGGTGAGCGATTTGTCGCCGGAAGGTCTATTGCAAAGCGAGTAGGCCAAAAGAGTGAAAAAGGCCGACGTCGACGATGTAGGCGCCCAAGCCCACGGTGCAAAACCGTGAGAACTCGACAAACCACTCTCGGAAAGTCTGGCCCGCAGAAGTTTGCTTTACGAGATTCGACAGCACCACGTGAGTGTAACCCAGGGGATAATGGGGAAAAAGACATAGGCTGAAAATGTGAAAAAGCACAGGAGGGACGTGTCCGATAGCAAAGTCGTCGGGACAGGGGCCGCGGCGGGCGCGCCGCGGGTCGGCGTAGTGGGCGGAGGCCAGCTTGCCCGCATGATGCAGAGCGGCCATCGCCCTGGGGAATCGAGCTGCACGCTCTGGTCGAAGCGCCCGACGGCGCCACGGGCCAGGTCGTTCCGCTTTCCGTCGTGGGGAGCGGCTGACGACGCCGACGCCGTCCTTGCTCTCGCGCGCGGCGTCGACGCGGTGACCGTGGAACACGAGCACGTGCCGGACGAGATTCTTGCCGCGGCGGCTGAAAGCCGCCCCTGTGCGCCCAGGGCGTCGGCGCTCGCCTTTGCTCAGGACAAGCTGCTCATGCGGCGAAGGCGACCGACGCGGAATCGAGTGCCCGCGCTGGTTTGCCGCGAGGAACGACGAAGAGATCGCCTCGCGCTGCGAGAGCTCGGCGGGCGGGCCGTCGTCAAGACGCCGCGCGACGGGTACGACGGAAAGGGCGTCGCCGAAATCAGGCTGGCGCCCGACGGCCGATACGAGACGTCGGCGCCTGGGCCAGTGGCTGGACGCGGCCGAGGCGAGGACTGCTCGATTGAGGAACTCGTTTCCCTTCGTGCGAGATCTCCCAGCTCGTCGCCCGTCGCCCAGGCGGCGAGATCGCAGCTGGTGCGCCGTCGAAAGCGATCCAGCGCGGGGAGTGTGCGCCGAAACCATTGCGCCCGCGCGGGTCTCTTCCGACGTCGCCGGGCGCGCCGCCGACATCGCGAAGTCCGTGGCCGAGGAGCTTGGCGTGGTGGGGATGCTCGCCGTCGAAATGTTCGTCGACAGCGCCGGGCGCATTCTGGTCAACGAGCTGGCGATGCGTCCGCACAACTCCGGCCACTGGACGATCGAAGGCGCGGTGACGAGCCAATTCGAGCAGCACCTCCGAGCCGTGCTTGATCTTCCCCTTGGGTCCACGGACCTGCTGGCCCCGTGGGCGGTGATGGTCAATCTGCTCGGTTCGGAGCTCGAGGACCCCCGCGACGCCTACCCCGAGGCGATGGCCTTGCACCTTCGGCGGCGATTCACGTGTACGGCAGGAGGTGAGGCCGGGCCGCAGCTGGGCCACGTCACCGTGTGCGGCGACGATCTTGAGGCGGCGAGAGCTGAGCGCGCGAGACGGTCGAGGCGCTGGCGGGCGCGGTGCGCCAGCGACGAGGCGCGACCGCGCTCGACTGAACCCGCGATTCCCGGACGGAGAAGAGGCGGGGCCGCAGCCGACGCGCGAATCGCAACGGCGCGGGCTGCTGGCGACGGGAATCGCAACGGCGCCGCGCGCCCTTGCGCGGAGGCATGCGAAGCTTCTCGCGAGGAAGCGGCTGCGCGCCCCTTCGCAAGGAAGCGGACCCGGGCTCCTCGTGAGAAAAATCAGGCATGAGACGCAATCGTTGGAATCGTCATGGCGCTCGGATTCGGACTGGAAGGTCATGAAGACGCCGCCGCAGCACTTGACGAGTTTGGGATCGCCTGAGGTCGACGTCGTCTCGGCTCACCGGATGCCCGAAGACATGGTCGGAATATGGGCGCAGGGCAAGCGAGAGGGCTTCGCGCGATCATCGCGGGCGCGGGGGCGCAGCCCATCTTCCGGGATGCTCGCCGCCTTGACGCCGTTGCCGTCATCAGCGTCCCGGTGCTCGCTGCGGCATCTCGACGGAATGGACTCGCTCTTGTCGATCGTCAAATGCCGGCGGGCGTGCCGGTAGCGACGGTGTCGATCGCCAGGGCGCGGAACGCCGGGCTTCTCGCCGCGCGGATCGTCAGCGCGCCCCGACGGACCGGGTTCGCGATCGAATGGCGGAATTCCAGGACAGGCTCAGGAAGACGGCCAAGGGCAAAGGGACCGCGCTGCGTCCCGCAAGCTCGAGGCTGAACGGTCCGTGCATCGGGCTGAACGGCCCGGCGAATACTTACGGCAGCGAAGCGCGCTATCGCAATGAGCCGTTCCCGCCGTTGCAGCGATTCGTTGCGCTGTTGGAGCCGAGCGCACCCGCCGCAAGGCGATTCCGCCCTACAGAGGGGAAAAGAAATCGGACGACGTCAGAGTCCCGTTGCGGAGCTTTCGAAAGAACCCGTCAATCTTGGCGGGATCGAGGCGCAGGCCGACTGCTGGCCCACCCGGTAGTTCATGCTCGAAATGGGCGGCGCGCCCATCAGCCCGTCAGCCCCATGACGCCGCGAATGCTCAATCCCGCCTTGCCCAGGGCGACCATGCCGGTGTCGGGGTCGACGGTCAGATGCTCGGCCACCGTGCCGACGAGGGAACGCTGGCGCATCGGGTTGATGAGCGTGGAGGGCGAAGGCCGCTTGGAGACGACCTTCGAGACGACCTGGCGCTGGCGGGCGCTCGGCCGATGTCCCGAGAGGGTCGGCTTTGCGCATTCGCGAAAAGGCGAGGCCGTGGGGCCGTCGGCGTCGTGCAGCCCTTGTCCACACCAGGGCGAGGTCGCGGTCGTTGACGTCGGCGTCGTAGCGAGGGTTGACTCCGCCGACGGCCTCGACGAGTTGGACCCCGCCGCGGAAACCTCGATGCAATGGTCCACCTTCAGGCCGCTCAATTTCCTCGACAGTGCGCACGAGCAGCTTGGGTCCGCCGATCGAATAGGCCGCGTTGAGCTTGCCGGCGTTGTTGCCCGGGATTGTCACGTAGGCGTCGCGGGAAGGGAGACGAGAGCGGCTTCCCGGACTCAGGGACGTGCAGGGAGCACTGATCGTGTCCGAACGCTGACCGGCGGTGGGATCGTCGATCGCGCCCTTCTCGCGCTTGTCGGAGCCGACCACGAGGGTACGTCATGCCAGGGTGTCGGCTTTGTCGGAAAGCGCGTCGACGTCGTGGAGTTTTCGAGTTTCCGTAATGGATGAGGTACGCCGGCCGGGCAGATGAGAAGCACCAGAAGGACGACGAGGGCGATGCCCTATGCGGCGGCGCCAAGGGTTTCGCCTGCGGCGAGGCTCGACGGCGGATAGAGACCCGCCTCCCGATTCCGTCGACGCCTTGCGGCGGCTGTGAGGGGCCGCGCGGCGGCTCGGTCAGGCCCTGTGGCTGGGCCGCCCGGAAAGAGCTCGGTCGGGCCGGAAGGGCTGACCGCCGAGCGAGTCCGGACTCTGAGAGCCTGACAGATTGGGCGGAGCGCCGCCCGAAGGCCGCTGCGACGACGCCGACGGCCCTCCCGCGAGGCTGGAGGGTAGGGAAGAAGGCTGGGACGGGCGAGGCGCCCGCGGCGGATCGTCGTCAGGCGCCGCGCGCTTCCTCCGGGCCGGGCGACGCTCGTGGACCCGGGGCGGCGTGCGCTGCGAGAGGCCTCGGGAAGCCGACGTTGCGGACCCTGCCTGCTGAGCGGAACCGGGCTGTTGAAGGGACCTGCCTTGCGGGGTGGAGCCAAGCTGCTCGGCAGCCCCCGACCGGGAGCGAGAACCGCGCTGCGACGCCGAGCCGGACTGCGACGCGGAACTGCGCTGCTCGTTCGGGTCGATTCCGAGTTCTTTCTCGAGCAGAGAGCGCTGACGTCGCGGCGGGCGACCGTCGATGGCAGCCCACTCTTGAAGCTGCTCAGACGTGCTGCCCGTGCCGCCGGAGCGGCCGCTGACCACTTCTTTGGCTCGAGGAGTCTGGACGCGCGGCTTTTTGGCGGGCGGGCTCGAAGGACGGAGGCAGCTGTCGAGGGCACCCGCCTTGGCGTTGTTCCTAGTGCAAACCGGGGTCTTCGTGCTTGAGGGCGAAGGCTTCTTAGCCGACTGGGAGGCCTCGGGCGACGCCGGGCTCTCTTTGGCGGCATTCTCCGCGCTTCCTCCCGGGTTCGCCGGAGTTTGGGAAGGGGACTCGCTGTCCGTGACGGTGCCCTCGGCCGGGTCGACCGTCATCGTCACGGGCTTGTCTTTGGCTATGCTCGCCCAAAGTTTGTCCGCCTCTTTGCGCGGGACGACGTAGGCGCCCTTGTACTCGAAAGGCATCGTGAGGAGTTTGACGTCGCTCGGGGCGACGTTCTGGAAGAAAGAGGCTGAGCCTGCGAGATTGCGGATGTCTCCGAATTCCTTGTTCGCGGCGATGTTTTAGTGGTGGCGTCGAGGATGCGTAGTAGCTTGCTCGCATCCCCACAGGTCAAGGTCCATCGCCTCAGTCATAATGGTTTTGACTAGCTCCTGCTGTCTGCTCACCCTGCCGAGGTCAGAGCCGTCGCCCAGGCTTTTTGCGGGCTCGGGCCAAGGCCAGCGCCTGGTCGCCGTCGAAGGCGGCATCCCGCCTATGACTTTGAGGGCCCGCCTCCTTGTCGTTGACGTCCTCAGCGAAGTAAGAAGGCACTCCTCCAGCTCGTTCACGATTCCCTTGAAAAGCAGCGAGTTGATAACCGTGAAATTGTCGATGCGTGCACTTTTTCCCGGTCAGCTTCTCAACTGTCTTCATTGTGCATGCCGCTGCCGAACCGGTGTTGAGCTTGGCACCCGCCTGGCGAAGGCGGTGTTGAATCGAGCGTTCTTTTGCGGTTCGGTCGTGTAGAGAACCTTGTCGTCATCGTCTTTTGTCTCTCACGTTGCATTCAGGGAATGTCGACGAGGGTGTCGCGGGGGATGGAGACGACTTCGACTCGTTTGCGATCCGCGGAAACATGCACGAGCATCGTCGTGTCTGAGCGCATTCAACCACGTCGCCTGAAGACCCAGCTCCGTCCACGTCCGAATCCCCGCTGCGATAATCCGATCCGATGAGGAGGAAATTCACCGACTTTCCGGCTTGCTTGTCGATTGTCGGGCGATCGCTGCCGAGGTCTTTCCCGGGTCGTACTTCTCGATGTTGCCGTTCAGGCGGAGTACATGAAAACAGAGGCCGAAAGCACCTGTCAGCAGGAGCGCGGAAAGGCACAGTGCCGCGATCTGAAAAATGTGCCGTGATCGACGGCCGGCCGCCATATGAGCGGCATCGCGTTGTTTTCTACTCACCTTGCCAATAGTACGTGCCGTTCCTGTGGGAGAGCGGGGAATGCTTGCCGTTGGGGAGTTGTGAGACCGAGGCCGACATCGATGTCGATAAGTGTGGACGGCGAAGTAACGGGTTAAAGTCCGAGAACACCCGCGGGTCATCCGACCCAAATGTGCAGACGTGGCCGATGACTGCCGACGTAAGCGTCTTCCGCGAAATGTAGCGGTTTTTCACAGTGGTTGGAGGCTTGACACAGTCGAGGGTGAGAGGGTGTGCATTCGCCCAGATTCCTGGGTGTGCGGTGCTCGCCGGTCCCGGGCGGCGGGTCTGCGCGAACGGGGGCCGGACCCCGGAGGCGAGTGCGGAGGATGCCCAAACCGCCGCGGGTCTGCGCGAATGGGGGCAAGATTCTTGGGTGTGTGGTGCTCGCCGGCGGCGTGCAGCTTGAACGCAGTCGCGCGGGTGCGTGGAGTTCGAGGCAGGCGCGAAAAGCGGGCATTGTCAGTATCGAGAACGAGGTCAAGCTGCAGCGCTTCGGGGCGTGGAGCCGTGCTTCGAGGCATGGAGTTGCGGCGCCTTCCCTCCGCCTCGGAACGGCTGGGAGACGGACTCTGGAAACGCGAAGCGTTGCGGGAGGTTAGTCTTATTCAGTGAACACCGAACGCCTGAGGATTGTCACCGTCGCCTTCAACCCGGGGGAGGAGCTCGCATTGTGGGCGGAGTCCGTCGGCGAGGCCACGCGCAGGGCCGTCGACGTCGTCGTCGTCATTTCAACGGGACCGACGCTGAAATGGTCGACGCCGTGGGGCGGATCTATGGCGCCGCCGTCCTCAGGCCGGGCCGGAACCTCGGTTATGGAACGGCTGTCAACTCGCGCAGTGTGAAGAGCGCTGCGCGAACGGGCGCGACGCGGCTGCGCCCGGCCCGGCTGCGGGATCGCTCGACGGGCGGCCGCTCAACGCGCGGAATCGAATGACGTTCAGGGCTCGGCCGCTGCGGGCGTCGAATTTCCGCCGCAGAATGAATCTGGCCTTTCACGTACGCCTTCCGGCGAGGGTTCGCTTGATTCGCGGGACTTTGAGTGGATCGTCGTGGTCGCCCCGACGTCGTCTTTTGCCCGGCGCCATCGACAAGCTGATCGCCGCCGCGGCCGCGTGGCCTCGCGGGGGAGCCTTCGGGCCGCTTGTGCGCGATCGCGCGGGAACCGTCTACCCTCCGCCCGCAAGTTCCCGCGGCTCGTTTCCGGCGTCGGGCATGCGCTTTTAGGGCGGAGTTTGGCCGAACAACCCGTTCTCGCGAGCCTATCGCGAGAACGCCACTTCACGCGGGCCCATGTCGTCGACTGGCTCTCCGGCTCGTGCCTGCTGCTTCGGCGCGAGGCATTCGACGCCGTCGGCGGGTTCGACGAGTCGTACTTCATGTTCTTCGAGGACACGACGCTGGGAGAGCAGCTGGCCTCTGCGGGGTGGCAGAGCGTTTCATCCCCGACGCCGAAGTGGTTGCACGATCAGGGCGCAGCTGGCGGAACAAGCCGGAGAACATGATCCGCGCGCTACCATCGTTCGGCCGCCCGATACCTCGACGGGTTTACTCCAAGCCTTGGCGAGGCGCCGTTGCGCTGGGCGCTGCGAGCCGGGCTGAAAGCGCGGGAGGAGCTGCTTGTCCGCTTGTCACGGCGAGGCGAGAAATAGCCGTCGCGGTGAGGCGAGGGAAGCGGGCGCTATGCAGAAGGCCGGCGTGAGCTGTGGCGGGCGTCGAAGCCCGATTTTGTGTCCCCTTTAGGGATAGCGCCGAGTTTCCGGGTGAAATTCCAAGAAAAGTGGCTTGGCTGGGTTGAGCGTTCGGAAAAAGTGCCTGGACGATTGCAACTGCGGGTGTGAGCGGGTGCGTCGATGTTGCGATGAGGACTGGCGAGTGCGGCGAAATCAGGGCTTTCGCGTTTTGCGAGGCCGCCCGCCAATCGCCGCGAGGCTATGTGCCCTGCTGAGGTGACTTGCGGACTGTGCAGAGACGCTCTGGCGCGCCGAGATGCTTGACGGGTGTGGCCGTTATGTCCGGATGTCCGGCGGTGTTTGTGGGCCCTTTCGGGTTCGGTGGACGTCGCCGAGGCTTTGCAGGGGCCTTTGGGCTGCCTGTAAAGCATGACGAAATGCGGGTTGTGTGGCTGCGGCAAAAAGCCCGCATCGGTTGTAGTGCGCTTATACCTCACATGGTGCGCGTTTAGGGTTGAAATGTTGCGAATGTGACAAATGTGCGTTCTGTTAAATCTGTGATGTGGTGGATTACCGTTTCTCTTTTGGAGGGAAAAGTGGAGGATCAAATATGACCATTCGACGCTTCGCCGGCCTTTCGTTGGCCGCGTCGCTCATCTTCGTGAGCACTCCCGTGTTCGCCTCAGAAAAATCCGGTCGCCGGGGCGCGAAATGCGTCGGCTGCCGCCGACCGCGCGTCGTCCGCTTCCGGCCTGGCCGGGGCAGCCGACAGCAGCGTTCCGACGACCCCCGCAGGGCCTCGGAAAACACAGACTCTTGCCATCACAGACGCCTCGGGCTCCTTGGCTCAGACTGGCAGGACGCCGCCCTGACGGCTCGGAAGCCGCCGCCTCGGGCGCCGGAACAGGCAGAATCGAAGCTAGGCCGGCCCAGAATTCGGAACCCAGGCCGATGTGCCCGCATCCGCAGCCGGAAGCGGCTTTGCCGCCCGGACCTCGGACGGCGCCCGCCTGGCTTCGACCGCGGCGGGCCGGGCGAACGGCCTCGGCGCTTCCCGGCCCAGCGGACGTGGGCGGTCCGTGGGCTCAGGCAGCCGACCGATCCCGCGAACCCCGAAGGCTCAGCGCAAACGGACGGCGCCGAGGCTTGACGGAAAAGCACGCCGGCGCGCAGCGGCCTTCCGTGCAGCAGACGCAAACGGACTCTGCGCAGAACGAGGCTGCCCTAACACCCCGCCGATTCGCAGCAGGGCGGCGCGCCTCAGCCGGAGCCGCAGCCCGAACAGGCGCAGCCCGCAGCCGGCCCAATCCGAGCCCGCGCAGGAGGGCCGCAGGCCGAATCGGTCAGAAGGCCGATTCGACAAAAAGCCTCAACGGCTACCTTTTCGTCTCCGAACCGCTCTCCGTCAGGAATTCGCCGTCGCCGGCCTGACATGGAACAAAGGGCCAGTCCTTGCCGAGCAGCGCCACCGTCGAAATGCGCACTGGACGCCAAGGGATGGTCGGACTGGTACGTCCCTATCGGTCGAGGAGGGCGAGGACGGGCGCCCCGGAACGGAGGCCAACGTTTCCGGCGGATCGACGGGCGTTCAGATCCGCATCAGGAAGCGGCAGCCTTCCCCGCCGGGCTTGCCGTCAACCTCGTCAACGGCGAGGGCCGACCAAAGAGGTCGCAGACGTCCAAAGGTTGCGGCGGCGCAACAGCCCGGCGGCTGCAAGCCTGACCGCGGTCGCCAACCCGGACGAGAAGCGGTCGATCCTCTCGGGCAAAGCGACGGGCGTAGCCTCGACGTCGCAGTTTCGGCGGCCCGGCTGCAGCGGCCTCCCGCAGGGACGAGGCCTCTCCGCAAGGCCAGGCCGGCGCTGCGGCGAGGCCAATGCGCCCGCAGCGGCGGCTGACGACTCCGCAGATTGCCGCCGCCGACAACCTCGCGCGCATCCACCCGCGCTCGGCATGGGGGAGCCGACGAGAGGGAAGATGTCGTGGCCGCGTTCTTGCGAGAACTTTGAGGGCGCGATCATCCATCACACGGCGGGATCGAACAACTACAGCCAGGCGCAAGTGCCGGCGACTATTCGGGGCATCTACAGCTACCACTCGATCACCCGCGGATGGGGCGACATCGGATACAACGTCCTCATCGACAAGTACGGCGGGCGTTGGGAGGGCCGCTCGGGCACCCTGGCCGCCCCGCACGGCAAAGTGGTGACCGGCGCGCATGCCGCCCCGCAACCAGGGCACCTTCGGGGTCTCGGTTTTGGGCACCTACAGTTCGGCGGCGAGCGTCACACCGCTCATCCGCAGAAACCTTCTCCGACGTCATCGCCGCGCGCTTTCGTTCTCGGCGGCGTCAATCAGGCAACCGAGGCACGATGACGGTTCCGAGGCACCGGCGCCCGCGCTTCCTGCGAAGCGCCCTTCCCCATCGTCGGGCACAAGGACGTCAGGGTCACTTCCTGCCCCGGCGCGATCTACGGGTACCTCGATCAAATCCGGGCGGCGACGGCGGCTAAGTACCAGCGGATCATGGGCGGGCGGCAGCCCGCAGCTCAGCCCAGCCCAAGCCGTCGTCGACCTGCTACCTCAACAACGCGTGGAGCGCAACGCCACCACCTTCACCTCGGGTTGAGTTCCGACACCGAGATTGTGGGCGACTGGGACGGCGACAGCAAAGGCACGGTTTCCCTGCGCAGGGCAGCACCTTCGCCGTCAACAACGTCAGCGCGCCCACGGCGGCTCGAGGTTCACCGCCGCCTACGGGATTCCCGGCGACGAGTACTATGTGGGCGACTGGGACGGCGACGGCAAGGACTCGCTCGCCAATACGCCGAGGCAACGTCTTCCACGTCTCCAACAGGGTCGGCGCGACAACCGCCGATTACGCGATCGCCTACGGCAAACCGGGCGACGTCGTGCTCGTCGGCGACTGGGACGGCGACGGCCGCGACACCTTCGCCGTGCGGCAGAGCAACGAAAGTATCACATTGCAACACGATGTCTTCTGGGCCCGGCGGACAGGGGTGGTTCCCTACGGCAGGGCCGGCGACGAAAGTATTCGTCGGACACTTCGGCGGATCGGCGAGGACGCGCTCGCGGTGCGCCGCGTGAGACCTTCTACGTCTCAAGAGCCTCACAGCGGCGACGCCGACCGCGTCGTCGATTACGGACGGGTCGGCGACAGGGCGTTCGTCGGCGACTGGGACGGGAAACCAGGTCGACTACCTTCGGCGTTCGCCGGGCTGATCCGACTGCGCAAAAGCGGCTGCGACTGACCCTGCACCGGTCGCAGCCGCTGCGCATCTGCCAGCCCTGGTCAGATCGCGACGCCTCGAACCGACCTCGGTTCCGGTCAGGCGTCGCGCCGCCCTCAACGCCTGGTTTTGCTCACTGCCCGGTCTTGGCGTGCTGGCCTCGACGTTCTCCTTCTGCGGACGCCACCAGTCCTCGTTGGCCTTGTCCACTCGACGGTGTCGTGCAGACCGGCCGCGAAATCGGCAAAGCTCGAGGCTCCAGCCGGTCTCCTCGACGAGCTTGGGTTGTCGATCGCGTAGCGCTGAGTCGTGGCCGGGGCGGTCGTTGACGTGGTCAAAATCGTCGGGCTCGCGGCCCGAATTTCCGCGAGGATCATCTGAACGACTTCGAGGTTGTTCTTCCGCCGTCGGCCCCTGATCAGATAGGTCTCGCCGATGCGGCCCTTGTCAATGATCTCCCACCCGCGGTGTTGTGGTCGCGCACGTGGATCCAGTCGCGCACCTGCTCGCCCCGTTCCGTAGACGCGCGGGCGGATCCGTCGATCATGTTCGTGATCGTGCGCGGAATGAACTTTTCGACGTGCTGATAAGGGGCCGTAGTTGTTCGAGCAGTTCGAGATCGTTGCGGGGACGCCGAAAGAACGCACCATGCGCGCACCAGCAGGTCCGAGGCGCCCTTCGAGGAGGGTAGGGCTCGACGGCGCGTACGGGTCGCCGGGCATGAACCGGCGAGGCTCGCCGATCTCCAGATCGCCGTGGACCTCGTCGGTGGAAATGTGGTGGAAACGCGTTCCGTGGCGGCGAACGGCCTCCAGAAGCCGGAATGTGCCCTCGATGTTCGTGCGGATGAACGGGCTCGGGTCGTTCAGTGAGTTGTCGTTGTGCGACTCGGCAGCGAAATTGACGACGACGTCGGCGTCCCGACCAGAGGGTCCACGGTGTCGGGGTCCGCGATGTCGCCTACGACCAGCTCGACGCGGTCCAGCCCCTCGATGGACTTCGGGTTCCCCGCATGGGTCAGTTTGTCGAGGACGACGACGTCGGCGTCGGGCATCGACTCGACCGTGGAATGAACGAAGTTCGCGCCGATGAAAGCCGGCGCCTCCCGTGATGAAACGCGCATGCGTTTCCTCTCTCTGTCAATGGGCAAGAAAGATCGATCGTTGGGCAAGTCTATCTGTTTTGTCTGACCGCCGCCTTCTGTTCGGCTGCCGGAACTCTTGGCTCCAGCGCCTGCCGACGCCTCGATACTCCCACCCGGCGCGCTTCCACGCGTCGGGGTCGAGGGCGTTGCGCCCGTCCACGATGATGCGCTCGCTCTCGAGCTCCCCGATTCAGGGCGGGGTCGAGCCGCACGTACTGCTCCCATTCCGTGCACAAAGCACCTGCCTCGGCGCCGGCGACGGCGGCTTCGAGCGTCGGCGAGAACGCTGCGCCTTCGACCTCGGCTGCGACTGCCTCCGCCGAAGCCGCCGGGTCTGAGATCGTCACGCGCGCCCCCGTTCGACGAGCGCAGACGCGATGCTCAGCGCGGGGAGCGGATGTCGTCCGTGTCGGGTTTGAACGTCGCTCCCGAGAACGGCGACCTTGCGGCCTTCGAGACCGCCTGTGAGGCCCTCGAGCATTCCGACGGTTCGAGGCTCGCTGGCCGTCGTTGATGCGCTCGACTTCGGCAAAGGGAATCGAAAGGCCTCGCACAGGGTCGACTCCTCCGCCCGGGCCCGCAGCGCGCGGATGTCCTTCGGCAGGCAGCCGCCGCAAGACTATCCCCGCCCGCAGGAAGGGCGTCCGATGCGTTCGTCCGAATCCCAGGGGCTCGGGCGAGCTCGACGACGTCGGCGCCGGTGGCGTCGCAGGCCTGGGACATGGGCGTTGATGAAGGAGATCTTGGTTGCGAGGAAGAGTTGGCCGCGACCTTGCCACGAGCTCGGCGGTGGCGAAGTCCATCGTCAGGCGGGAGGGACGCCCGCGGCGAAGCGCGCATAGCACTCGTCGAGCGCGTCGCGGCCCGCGCGAAATCCGATTCCTCGCAGGACAGGCCGTAGACCAGCCGGTCCGGCTCGAGGGTGTCTGAGCCGCCGATCCCTCCCGCAAGAACTCAGGATTTCCAGACGAGGCAGGGCCCCCGCGCGTCGAATGCGAGGCTCGAGCGCCGCCGCGGTCCCCACGGGCACCGTGGACTTTCCGCCACGACGTCGCCTCGCGAAGACAGGGGAGGCGAGATCGACGGCGTCGTCTGAGGAAGGCGGGTCGGCTGCGTGCGAATCCGGTCTCTGCGGGGTCCGACTCCGATGAAATGGACCCGAGCGCCCTCGGCCGCCTCGGGGTCGGCGGAAAGCCAGCCGGCGGAATCCAGGCCTTCCTGAGCAGGCCTGCGAGATCCGGGCTCTAGAATCGTCGGCTGCCCGGATGAGAGCGACGAAATTTTGGCGAGGTTGCTGTCAATGCCCACAACGTTGTGGCCGAGGCTGGCCATGGCGACGGCATGCACGGCGCCAGTATCCACCCGATGACCGAGATTTTCATGTCAATCAGACTACTGGATGGTACCCTTGAAAGGCTGTGACGACAATCGCTCAAGCAGCGTCAGCCTGTTTCAATCCAGGCGATTGGACCGTCGAATTCAGAAGGGCGAGGCGGTCCGATTCAGGCGATCAACGGCCGACGTCGCCGCTCCGCCGGCCCGAAGCGAAGGGCGGTCGCCAGCGACGCGAGGAGGCTGATCTGAAAGACATGCGTGGGAGGCAACCGTGAAGGTCTTCGTCCAAATACCCTGTTTCAACGAAGAAGCGACGCTTCCCACGGTTCTCGGTCGATTCCCCGCGCGATCGAGGGGCGTTGACGAGCTGGAGATCCTCGTCATCGACGACGGATCGACGGACGGCTTACCGTTCGAGCGGCCCGCGCCTGCAGCATCACGCATAGTCCGAGCACCAAAAACCAGGGCCTCGCAGGGTCCTTCCGCGACAGCGTCGATTATGCGTTAGCCCACGGCGCCGACGTCGTCGTCAACACCGACGGCGACAACCAATACCCGCAGGAGCGGATCCCCGATCTTCTCGCGCCGATTCTTCAGGGACGCGCCGACATCGTCATCGCTGACCGCCAAACCAAGGACATCGCGCATTTTTCACGGTTCAGAAGCGCATGCAATCCCGCTGGATCGGGCGTGGTCAACCTCGCCGCCGGAACGCGGCTGCCGGACGCGACCTCGGGGTTCAGGGCCTATTCGCGCCGATCTTTGATGCGGCTCAACGTCGTCACGAGGTTTTCCTACTGCATGGAACCATCGTTCAGGGTCGGGCAACCTTCGCATGCGAATCGAGTCGGTGAAGGTTCGCACGAATCCGAAGACCCGCGAGTCCCGCCTGTTCTCGAACATCTTCCAACACATGTACAAATCGGGGAAGGCGATCGTCAGGTCCTTCCTCATGTACAAACCCCACATTCCGCTGGGATTCCTGGCCGTGGTGACCGGGATTGTCGGGCTGGTGCCGTTTCTGCGCTTCCTCGTCTTTTTGGTTTCCAAGGCGAGGCAGGGGGCATGTTCAATCGCTCATATTCGGAACGGCCATGATTGTCACGAGCCTGCTGAGCGCCGGCCTGCTGGTGGTCGCCGACCTTCAGCGCACTGAAACGGGTGTTGATAGAGGACACGCTCGAGCGGATGAAGGCGCTGCAATACGGCGAGGCTGCCCGGGAGGGAGGCACGCTGGTCCGCGGCTCTACGCTGGGACGACGGCGGCCTGCGCCGAAGACGACGCCGCCTCAGGCGGAAAAAGCGAGGCCGCGCACGGCGACGGACGCGTAGCGCCCGGCCATGAAGACGGCGATGAAGGGTCGCGCACGGCGGCGGCGACGGCGGCGGCGACGCGCCGTGCGTCGCGGGCAGCGTGCAGACCCGGGCGATGACGCGCGGATCGAACCAGGCGACGACGCGCGGATCGAACCCAGCGCGGCCGATTTAGGCGGCTGGGGTCCGAGCGGCGGAGCGCATGCCCTCGCACCTCGGTTTGTTCGCCGCTCGGACGGGATCTGGCTTGTGAAGGAGGAACTTTGAGAATCCTTGGATTCGGCACCTATGACGTTCGATCGCACCCCGCGCGTCGGCGTGCTGCTCGAAGGCCTGCGCGAACGAGGGGTTTCGCCGTTCGGGAGGTCGATGAGCGCTTGGGGTCGGAACGGCGCAGAGGGTCAAATCGCTGACGAGCCCGGCAAGCGCCCTGCGTTTCGCCCGCGGCAGTCGCCGGAAAAATGGGTGCGGTTGATCCGCCGAGCCTCCGCCTACCGCGGAAAGAACGGGCCCGACGCCGTCCTCGTCGGATACGCTTGGGCATTTTCGACGTCCTCCTCGCTCGCGTGCTCTTCCGCGCACGCCCATCGTGCTCGACCATTTGATCTTCGCCTCGGACACGGCCAGGACAGGGGGCTCCTCGGCGGAGGCGTCGGCGGCAGGATCGCTGCCGCCTGCTGAGAAGGATCGACAGGGCGGCGTTGGCGGCGGCCGACGTCGTCGTGCTCGACACCGACGACCACCGCGCCCTCCTGCCGGCGCGCGCGAGAGGAAAAGAGACAGTCGTTCCCGTCAGCGCCCCCAAAACGATGGTTCGACGCCGGAGACCGGGCTCGGCGGGTCGGGACGAGCCCGTCGAGCCGAGGGCGAGGCGCCGGAGTCGCCGAGATGCTCGAACGCCTGAGGGCGAGGCTCGAAAAGCAGGCAACGAGGAGGTCGACGACCCGCTTTCGGTCGTCTTCTTCGGCCTTTTCACGCCCCTGCAAGGCACTCCGACAATCGCCCGAGCGCTGGCGATCCTCGAGGGCCGCGGCGTCCGGATCGACGATCACTCTCATAGGGGACGAGTGCAGGACGCCGAGGCCGTGCGCGACGCCCTTCCTTCGGGGAAAAGCGTTCGAGTTTCGTGGATTGACTGGGTGGATTCGGAGGACCTTCCCGACGTCGTCGCCGGGCACGACGTCTGCCTCGAATCTTCGGAACGTCCGGCAAGGCCCGCCGCGTGGTGCCGAACAAGGTATACCAGGGGATCGCCGCGGGCTGCGTCGTCGTAACGTCCGACACTCCGCCTCAGCGCAGGATTCTGGGCGGCGGCGCACGGTTCGTCGAGCCGGGCGACGCCCTCGCTTGTAGCGGACGCCCTCAAGCCTTGGCGCAGGAGCGGCCCCGGGATCGAGAACGTTCGCGCGCGGAGGCGGCCCGAGCGAGGGCTCTCGCGGTCAGTTTGGAGGGACGGCGCCGGGCGCACTCAGACGACAGCGTCGAGCGCTCAGACGACGGCACCGGGCATTCAGAGGATGTCCGAGCTCCCGCCGATCAAACCGAGCCCGCTTTGAATGAAACCGAGCTCGCTTTGAATGAATCAGAGCTCGCTGAGATTCGAGACGGCCGAGTTCGGGGAAACCCGCGTGCGCGTGACGGACTCGCTCGTCCGCGCAATCCTGCGCCTGGGCCGGAGGCGGATGCGGAACGAGCGGGACGCGAACGCCTTGATCCGAAACAGAGTCTTGGCCGAGAGGAAACGCGGGATTTCGGGGTTGAAACGGACGCGGAGCCAAAGGCCGGCGCGGGGACAGCGGCCTGTCGTGCCCGGGGAGCGCGAGATGAACGCGCGATCCGAAGGCGATTCGCGGCGGTTTTCGAGGCTCGCCGCGAATATGCGCCACGTCGCGCTCGCCGCGTGCGGCCGCCGCCGTGTGGGCGATAGCCGCCAAATGAGCCGCAGGTGCGCATCGCCCTCGGCCAGATGTCGCTTCCCGCCTTGGCGGCCGCCGCGCGGCGTCCTTCGCGTACGTCGCCCTCACGATGCTGTCGTGGCAAGCCGTGATCGGCATCCCCGTTTCGGCGGCCTCGCGGATCTTTTTCGTGTCGCAGATCGCGAAATACCTTCCCGGCGGAGTGTGGAACTTCGTCGCCGTGGGGAGGCGGCCCGCGGCACTCGATTTCACGCCGCCGCTCGGTTTCCTCCTCGCCGTGGCGGTTGCGATCTCGATAGTCGTCGGAGGCGATGCTCGCGTTGCCCTCCCTGCTGGCGGCCGAGGACCTCGCAGCAGCTACTGGTGGCTGCTGGCCGCAGTGCTCCTGGGAGCCGCGGTTCTTTGGCCTCAATCCTCAACAGGGTGCCTGAACGCGGCTTTGCGTCTGGCGCCAGAGAGCCCCTCAGGCGGCGCGGTGTCCGGGCGCGCCGTTTTGCGGTCGGCGCTCGTCTCCCTTTCCTTGCTTGGCTCGCGATCGGCCTGCAGGTCGTCCTTCTCACCCGCGCTGGGGATGCGAGGCCGGCGCGGCGGGCTAGCGCGCTCGATAGGCGGCTACTGCGCTCGGGTGGACGGCAGGATTCCTCGTCTTTTTCGTCCCGCCGGGGTCGGTGTGAGGAAGTCGCTGGGGCGGCGCTCGCAGGCGCCGTCGACGTCAGTTCGCTCGTTGTTGTGGTCATCACGTCGAGGGTTCTCGTGACCGTCGCGGACCCTCGTCGCCGGAGGGCTCGCTCGCGGTCGGCCGGGGAGGCCTCGAAAAATCCCGCGGCGGCGCGGCATGACGAGGCGGGCGCGCCAGCGAGCCCGTGAAAGCCGCAGACGCCGGCGACGGGCGGATTGGCGGCAGCCCGCCGCGCTTTCGGGAGCCCGCGCGGGGCGTTTCGACGTCGTCGGCCAGCGTGTGCGTCAGCCTTTCTTAGCCGGCTTTCCGCGCGTCTTTGAGGCCTTCTGTCCCGTGCGGCGCGCGCGCCGACGGAGTCGAGACGCTGCGCGTGCGGCGAAGGCGACTGTGCGAATGGCTCCCCGGGTGAGCGTTCGGCTAAGCTTCCTACTACACTAGGCGAAGCAAGAGTGGCGCTGGCGCTTACGCGAGCGGTGAGGGTATGGAAAGACAGAACAGACGTGAGGCGCCCTGCCCTTGTCGCAACAGTGGACGCTGATCAACGCGTTCGGTCAGCGGGATCTCAAGCCAGTTCAACGGAACCCTCTTGGGGTGGGTGTGGTCGCTCGTCGTGCCCGCTCGCAACCCTGGGGATCTACGCTCATCTTCGGCGGCCTGTTCAAGATGAAAGATCCCCCAGGCGCAGCAGGTATGCGAAGGAATCAATTCGTCGCCGTGTGGCTGTTCGCCGCCCTGACCTTATGGGGTTACTTCCTCAGCTCCGTCAACGGCGGCATCTCAGGGCTTCTCGGTTCAGGGATCGCTGTTGCAGAAGGTCACTTCCAGCATATGCGCCCGTCCTCGGCGCGGGCCTCGGCCGTCGGCGTCCAGTCCCTCATCGAGGTGGGCTGCTCCTGACCGTGTTCGCCTTTTTGGGGATATTCGGGTGGACGTGGATCCTCATACCCTTCTTGTTCTGTCTGCTCGTCGTATTCGTCCAATCCGTCGCGGTCGTCCTCGCCATCTGGAACATCCACGTCAGAGACCTGGCGCAGCTCGTCGGAGTGATCCTCCAACTCATGTTCTTCGCGACGCCGATCATCTACAGCGTGACTTTGGTTCCCGCCGAGGTGGGAAATTCAGCTGCAGAAGATCATCGCGCATATGCCGATGGCCGAGTTCATCGAGCTCTTCCGAAGCGTCGCCTTTTATTGCGCTCCGGGGCACTGGAAGGCGTGGCTAGCTTGCGCGGCGTGGGCCGGGATCGCGTTCCTCGCGGCGAAGCTCGTCTACCACCAAGTGGGGCGCCGATTTGGAGAGAGGATCTGAGATGGAAGTTCGCACCGACGCCGTCGGCGCGCAGGGAGCGCCCGACGAGTACGCGATCGTCGTCGAGAACGTCTCGAAGTCCTTCGAAATGCAGGCGGACCGCCGCGACACCTTCAAGGAGCGCTTCGTCCGCGGCCGCTCCCGCCAAGGCAAGCGCATGTTCCACGCCCTTGACGACGTCTCCTTCAAGATCCGCAGAGGAACGACCTTCGGCCTCATCGGCCACAACGGCTCCGGGCAAGTCGACCATGCTCAAGATCTTGGCCGGCGTGTACAGGCCGACGTCGGGCTCCGTCTCCGTCTCCGACAAGGTCGACGCCCTGCTCGAGCTCGGGGCGGGATTCCACGCCGAGCTGACCGGCCGCGAAAACATCTTCCTCAACGGCGCGATCCTGGGACGGACGAAGAAGCAGATCGAGGACAGCCCTGAGTGGATCATCGACTTTCGCCGACATCGGCGACTTCATCGACCAGCCTGTCAAGGTCTACTCGTCTGGAATGACAGTGCGCCTGGGCTTTGCCGTGGCGTGGCCATCCGCCCCAAGATCCTCTATCGTCGACAGAGATCATCGCCGTGGGCGACGAAGAGTTCCAGCGCAAGTGCTTCGACTACATGCGCGAACTGCGCGACGCCGGGACCACGGTCGCCCTCGTCACCCACTCGCTCTCGCTCGCCCAGGAAATGTGCGACGAGGTCGTGTGGCTCGACCACGGCCGCGTCAAGATGGTCGCCGACGCCGACGAGGCTGTCTGCCTACCTCGAAGCCGTCAACGCCAAAGAATTCGCAGCGCGCGGCGGAGCGCCAGGAAGAAGAGGAATTCCCCGAGGACGAGGTCCTTCAAGCTCAACCAGGGCAACGGCGACTGCCGGATGGTCGGCGTCGACCTTCTCTGACGCCGAGGCAACGAGGCGCCGTTCCTCACGTCCGGCGAGGCCGGAACGGTCCGCGTGCACGTGCGGGCGAAGAAAGACCTGCACGACGTCGAACTCGGCTTGGCCTTCGTGACCGACCAAGGCCAGACCATCGCGGGGCTCAACTCGCGCCACGGCGGGCGGCTCTACTCGCTGCGCAGGGGCGAGGACCTTCATCGACTACACGATGGACCCCCGTGCTCATCCAGCCTGGAAGGTTCTGGATCACAACCTGCTTCGTGCGCGACGGCGAGATGTTCGACTATTCGGATCGCCAGAACCGAATTGATCGTCAGAGGCAACCGGGTCGCCGAAGAACCTGGACTGATAACACTTCCAGCCGGCGCCTGGAGCCGAGTCTCCGGGTCGCCTTCGTCACAGAGAGGCGATGAGATGAACGAATCGAGCGAGCGAGGAAGAATTGCAGGCGGCTGCGCGCCGCGCTGCAGGGCGTCCCAGAGCGAAGTCAAAAGCTCGGCAAGCGCAACGACCAACTCGAAAAAGGAACTTCGCACGGCAAACCTGCAGCTCGGCGGCGCGTGGGAGCAACTGGACGCGATCCGGCATTCGACGTCGGGAAGATGACCGCCCCGTCAGGCTCGTCAAGACGGCTGTCCGCAAGGGACCTGGGCCGGTGAGGGTCCTGAAGCGAGGCCCGCTCGTCTCCGAGGTGTCGCGGGGAAAAGTCCGCATCGAACGCGGGGAGCCGGCCGGCGTCGCCGCCCGGGGGCGGGTAGCGCTCGTCGCCCAGTTTTCCATGGGCCCCGAGCAGCCGATGTCCCTTTCGAAGTATCTGGAAGCCCTCGAGAACGGCTATGCGACCGTCGTCATATCGACATGCGACTCGGCCGAGCCCCTTCGATTTCCCCACGGGATCCCCGATGCGACGGTCGTGATGCGCCGCCCCAACCTCGGCTACGACTTCGGCTCGTGGGCCACGGCTTTGGGCTGCATCCCGGGCGTCCGCGAAGCGCCCGTCGTCTTGTTGACCAACGACTCGCTGCTCGGCCCCTTCGCCCCGATCGACCATCTTTTGGAATGGGCCGCCGAACCGGGCCCCGACATCCGCGGGCTGACCGCGTCCTACCAATTCGCCCGCCACATTCAGTCGTTCTTCCTCGCTTTCCGCGGGGGATCCTGCCGACAGGCCGTGGGTCGATTCTTCAACGACGTCCGCGTCGAGCCGGACAAGGACGACGATCGTGCTCTCCTACGAGCTCGGCGCCTCAAAGGTGTGCTTCTCCGAGGCCTACTCCTCCGACGAGTGGGTGACCGGCCCGGACCTCGGGGTTCCGTATGGAAATCCGACGGTCGACGGCTGGCGCAAGCTCATGGAATACGACGTCCCGTTCCTCAAGCGCACGATCGTGACGCATCCTTCGACCCTGTCGGAAGGCGCCGAGGCCGCCGCTTACGTCGCCCGGCGCTACAACACCGATATCGCCCAGTGGTGAGTTAGGAGTTTCCTCATGCCTCGTTTCAGCAGATCCGGCCTTGTGCGCAGGGCCCAGTACCACGCCGCTCGAGCCCGCAACGCCGCCGCCAACTTCCTCGTCTCGGGAAGCGTCAAGGGCTACAGATCCCAGCATCCGGCCGACTTCAGCGAATACGTCATGCGCCAAGGCGGACGGCAGGACTCCGGCTTCCCCGACAAGTGGAGGATCGACCCGCAGTTCGACATCGCCGACCCGAGCCGGATCGCCGTCGTCATTCACTGTTTCTACGCCGACCTCATGCCCGAGCTTTTCGATCGCCTTCGCAATCTCCCGATCGATTTCGACCTGTTCGTCACGAACGCCTCGGGGGCGGACGTGGCCGTTCCCGAAGACCTCGAGCACATGCGCCACAGCGTGGTCGTCGAGGTTGAAAAACCACGGCCGGGACATCTTCCCGACCGTTCAGCTGTCAACTCGAATCCTCAATCCATGCGACCTCATCCTCAGCTGCACAAAGAAGAGCCCCGTGGCGGGAGGAGCACGCCGACCTCGACGGCAGCGGCGCGCGTGAAGGACCAGTTCTCTCCGACCTGGTCGGATCGCGCGAGAAGGTCGAGGATCCTCAACGCTCGCCGCCGACCCGACGCTGGGGCTCGTCACCGCTAGCCGACTCGATCGTCGGCAAGGAGTTTTGGGCGCGGGACCAGCGGATCGTCGAGCAGCTCATGCTCGCATCGAGATGTCGATCGACCCGGACGAGCTGGAGTTCGCCTCGGGGTCGATGTACTGGACCCCGCGCCTTCGTCCTCAGGGCCTGAGGCTTTCAACTTGACCTCGGCCGACTTCGACGAGGAAAAGGGACAGGGTTGACGCCACCACCGCCCACGCGATCGAACGGATCGTCGGAATCGTCACCGACGAGGGCAGGGGCTGCGGACCGTCGAGGCGCCTCGGCTGGCGAAGCTGGCCTCCCGAGCCGGGATACGAGCGCGCGGCTGGCGCAGGTTCGAGCCGGGCGCCTCCCGCACGGCTGCGGCGAACGTCATACCCTTCTACCTGCCGCGGTTCCACGAGTCGGAGGAGAACAACCGCTGGTGGGGGCGGGCTTCACCGAGATGGTCGAACGTGGCCGCGGCGATTCCCGCTGGCGCGGCCATTATCAGCCAAGCAGCCGACGGACCTCGGGTACTACGACCTCGAGCTCGACCGGGTGCGCATGGACAGGCCGACCTCGCCGCGGCCAACGGCATCGGCGCGTTCATGTATTACTACTACTGGTTCTCCGGAAAGAGGATCCTCAACAGGCCCATCGAAGCTCCAGGGCCTCCGGCCTCGACTTCCCCGTTCTGCATCATGTGGGCCAACGAAAACTGGACGAGGCGCTGGGACGGGCGCTCGCAAGACGTCCTCATCGGCCAGGACTATTCGCAGGTGCCGGCGGAGGATTTCATCGACGACGTCATGGAGTTCCTCCTCGACCCGAGGTACGTGCGGGTCGATGGCAAGGCGCTCATCGCCGTCTACCGCCCGGCGCAGATGGACAATTTCCCCGAGGTCGTCGCGACCTGGAGGGAGCGCGCCCGCGCCGCAGGAGTCGGCGAGCTCAAGGTGCTCGCGGTGGCCGTCGCCGAGGAGTTCGACGGCCTCGGCCAAGGGTTCCGCGAGGCCGGACTGGACGGCACGCTCCAGTTCCCGCCGCACAACCTGCCGTGGGTTGCGGGGCCGGCGACGGAGGTCGGCCTCGACGGCCGCTGGCGCGGCAATTTCATGAGCTATCGGGCCACGGTCAAGGCGTCCCTGCATACGGCGCCGAGCCTGGCCGACGACGAGTACCCCGGGGCCATGGTCGGCTTCGACAACACCGCCCGCCGCCAGTGGAAGGCCGACGCGTGGTACGGCTCGAATCCACACCTTCCACCGTTGGATCGCGCCGGGCTCGTGCGTCGTCGCCCTCGCGAGGCGAAGGACCGTCTGCTGTTCGTCAACGCCTGGAACGAGTGGGCCGAAAGCGCGATCCTCGAGCCGACGACGCGCTTCGGGCAGACCTATCTGCTGGCCGTCCGCAACGCGGTGTGGAGTTAAGGCCTGCGGCGGCCGAGACGCGATTCCCGAGCCGACGACGCGCGGCGTCGCGGACGAGTTCCTCTCGGCCGCTTCACTCCTGGAACGGCCCGAGCCTGCCTTTGAATCCGTCGGCGGCGGCCTTGCGCAGCATCTTCCTGCGCGCCTTGCCGTCGCCCGCCGCGAAGGCGTTGAACGCCTGCGTGCTTGGCCGCCCAGTAGCGGTAACGGATCCGCCACTTTCCGGGCAAAAGGCTCGTGCGCACGAGCGCAATCGTGTTGCGCAGAATGTAATAGTTGCGGATTGGGCTGTCGAACGTGGACGGGCTGGTCGCGGCCCGGGAGCCGGACGACGTCGTCGCCGAGCGAATGCGTCAGCTTAGCAGCCGGGACCGCGACAAGGCGCCAGCCCGCCTTCCTCGCGCGCAACCCCCATTCGAGGTCGACGTGGTCGATGAAGGGTCCTCCGCATTTTTCCCACGGACGCCAGGGCCGAGAGCCGGATGAGGGCAGCCCGAGGCAATGAGGAAGGCGACGTCCAGGGCGCGGCAGGCCAAGTTCCGAGCGGCTGGCGCGCTTCGGCGCCCACCCGCGGTCGACGTAGACGAGCTCGTCGGCACCTCGCGCTCCTCGGAGGGAGCGGGCCGACGGCCGCGATCGCCGGGTCCTCCTCGATCGCCTCGAGAGCCGGGCGACCATGTCGAGGCGGGCATCGAATCCTGGTCGCTCAACAGCACGAAATTCGATTCCGGCGACTCGGCGGCCAAGCTTTGCGCCAGCTCGACGCCGCGATTCTGGGCTGCGGCGATTCCCAGATTCTCCCCCAGCTCGAGGAGCCTGGCGCCCGCCTGGTCGCAGGCCTTCCGCAAAGCCTCCACTTCGGCCGGGTCCGAACCGTTGTCCACCGCGATCACGCTGTCGCATTGGCCGGCGAGCTCCGCCAGGAGGGCGGAACGTCGCCGGGTGGTACGTGACGACGACGGCGGCGATCACAGCGTCGCGAGGTATGCCTGCACGGCGTCCCACGTGGGCAGAAGCCCGGACTCGCGCGCCTCGGTCAGATTTGGGGCGGCCGTGTCCTTTTCGGACAGCAGGAGCTCCAGCGGGGAGCCGTCTCGCTTCCCGTCTTCGGGAAATCGAGCGCGACCTCCGGGCAGACGGGGGAGACGCCGTGCTCGCGCCCGGGCGCGTACTCGGCCGAGCACATGTACATGACGGTCGAGTCGTCTTCGAGGGCGATGAATGCGTGGCCCAAGCCTTCCGAGAGATAGATGGCCCTGCGATCGACGTCGTCAGAAGACCGAATCCCATTTGCCGAAGGTCGGCGAGCCGACCCGGATGTCGATGGCGAAGTCGAGGACTGCCCCGCGCGGGCACACGACGTACTTGGCCTGCGACGGGGGGACGTCGGCGAAGTGGATTCCGCGCACGGTCCCCGCCTTCGACACCGAGACGTTGGCCTGGCGCAGGTCGAGCCTGTGGCCCACGGCTTTCTCGAACGCGCTCGACTTGTACGCTTCGAGGAAAACCCCGCGGTCGTCGGGGAACTGCTTCGGCGTGATCTCCCAGGCGCCCGGAATCTTCAGCTCTCGGATCTGCATTGCGGTCCTTCCGTGTTTGCGGCCGCAGGGCGAGTTCAGCGGCTCCGTGGGCCGTCTTGAATGAGACGCGTCCATTCTAATGCGGGGCCGTGGCCGGCGTCGCCGCGGAAGCCGAGGCCGCTGCAAGGCTGCGGAGGGCGAGGCCGGCGCGCCCTGGGGCGACGGCGCCGGACGCGATGAGCGCACGTCGGCGGGGCGACGGCGCGGCCGTGACAGGCGGGAGTCAACGGGGCGACGGCTTAGCCGCGGCGGACGCCTCCGCGCGGGCAGGGTCCGCCGACGGCGGCCGGGGCCGCAGTTCTGGGGCTACAATTGCTGCGGCAGATCATCTTTGAGGAAGGAAGTCTCATGCGCTGGTTGATAGCAGGCGCCAAGGGCATGCTCGGACAGGATTTGACCGCGCGCGTCGTCAAGGACGGCCACGATCTCATCGCCGTCGACATCGACGGGATCGACATCACCGACCCCGCGAGCGTGCGCGAGATCGTCAAAGACGTCGACGTGGTCGTCAACGTCGCGGCGTTCACCGCCGTCGACGCCGCGGAGGAGAAAGAGGCCGCCGCCTTCACCGTCAACGCGACGGGCCCGAGATCCTCGCCCGCCGGTGCGCGAGATCGGCGCACGGTTCGTCCACATCTCACCGACTACGTTTTCAGCGGCGACGCGACCTCGCCCTACCGTGAAGACGGCCTGCTCGAACCGAAGGGCGCCTACGGGCGCACGAAGGCAGCCGGCGAGTGGGCGGTTCGATGCAACACGGACGATTACCTCATCGTCCGCACCGCCCTAGCTGTACGGCGCGGGCGGCAAATGCTTCCCCAAAACGATGCGCGACCTTTCCGAGACCCACGAAACGCTTTCGGTCGTCACCGACGAGGTTGGCCAGCCGACGTGGACGGTTGACTTGGCGGACCTGATCGTGAGGCTCGTCGACGCCGAGGCGCCGACGGGCATCTATCACAGCACGTCCTCGGGCAAAACAATTGGCACGGCTTCACGCGCGAGATCGTCGCCTCCATCGGCAGGACCCCGACATGGTCAAGGAGACGACCGCCGCGGCTTTCAAGCGCCCGCCCGCGCCGCACTATTCCGTGCTCGGGCACGACGCCCTCGAACGCATCGAGGGTCGAGCCGATCGGCGAGTGGAAGGAGGTGGCTCGCCGCCAGGACGTCGTTCTCGGCTGACGGGCGGCCCTTCTTTTTCGCATTTTTGCGGGGCTGAGAATCCGTCCCCGGTAGGGCGGGGAAGCGAGGCGTCGGGTATACTCAACCGTGCCGTGCGGAAAATCGCCGCGCCCCATCGCCATAGCCAACGATTTCGAGAAGGGCGGCCGCGTGTGCCCCAGAACGCGCCCGTGACGATTCAGCGCCACAGACCTGCTCGTCATCATTCCCGCGTGGAACGAGGAAGAATCGGTCGGCGGCGTCGTCGAGTCCGTCCGCGAACACGTTCCCTGGGCCGACGTCCTCGTCGTGAGCGACGGGTCCCGCGACAGGACGGCCGCCGCCGCGCGAAAGCAGGGGCGGACGTGCTCGATCTGAAGATCAATCTCAGGGGTCGGCGGCGCCATGCGCGCGGGTTTTCGTCTACGCGGTGGACAACGGCTATCGGTCCGCCGTGCAGGGTCGACGCCGACAGGGCAGCACAATCCCGCCGACATCCGGCCCTCGTCGAAAAGGATCGAGGAGGGCGCCGACATCGTCATCGGTTCGCGTTTCGCCGGGGTGGGAAAAGTACCGCAGCCGCAGGCCGCGCCGCTGGGCGATGAAGATTCTGGCCTCCGTCCTCAGCGGCATCGCCCACACGAAAGCTCACCGACGTCACGTCGGGCTTTCAAAAAGCCCTATTCGGCTCAGGCCCTCGCGCTATTTTCGACGTCGTACCCCGCCGAGTACCTGGGGGACACCATCGAAGCGCTTGTCGTGGGAATTCGCAGCGGCATGGCAGTTGAGCAAGTGGGCGTCGAAATGCACAAGCGGGTGGCCGGCGAACCCTCCCATTCGCCCGTGAAATCGACGGTCTACCTGCTTCGGGCCTCGCTGGCCCTCGCCGTCGCCCTTGTCAGTCCGGTCAAAAAGGCGGTGAAATGACCACTTATCGCATTTTCACCCTCGTCATCGTCGTGTGCATCGGGGCGGTGCTCATCCACCTGCTGCGCCACCGCAAGATCAAAGAGAAATACGTGTGGATGTGGCTCGCCCTCGACGTCATGGCGCTCGGGGGAGCGATCCATCCCGCGTGGGTCCACGCCGTCGCGAGGATGGCCGGCTTCGAAGTCACATCGAATATGGTGTTCTTCGCCGTCATTTTGCTCCTTGTCGTCCTTTCCATACATCTGGCCATGGTGGTCACCCAGATTGGAAGAGGATCGAAGGACTCTCACCGAGCAGGTCGCGATACTTCGGCATGACCTGGACGGGCTCGAATCTCGCATGGAAGGGCGAGGCAGGGCCGCAATGAAAAAAACAGTTCCCTGAAAAGGCGGCGTCTGCCTTGGCCGAGCCCGTTCGCCGCAGGCAGGGGCGCCTGCCTCGGCCGAAGATTCGTCCGCTTTGCGCAAAGAGCCCTCCGCCGCGGCCAAAGCGAGGTCGGCCTTCGTCAAAGCCCTGTCCTTCTTCGCCAAAGCGCTGTTTTCCTTGGCCAAAACGGCAGCCGCCCTCTTGGCCAAGTCATTTTCCAAGGCCTTCGCAAAAGACTCGGTGCGCCATTTCTGCCTCGTGTGGGCGGCGCTGTTCCTCATGACAGTCGCATGGTCCTTCATCATCCCGATCAAGGGCCAGGCTGACGAGCCGGCGCACGCCATACAGGCTGCCGCGGTGGTGCGCAGGGCAGTTCATCGTCGAGGGTCATCCCGACGTCCATCGCTTCGGCTTCAAGTACAACAGGCACGACGTCGAGAGTCCCACGGGAGTTCAAGAACGTCGAGGAGAACACCGCCTGCTTCGTCTTCTTCCCCGAAGCGCCGGAGAAATGCGCCAAACCCGTTCCAACGAGCGACGGCAAGACGGGCATCGCATCCACGACGGCGGCCAACTATCCGCCCCTGTACTACATGGCGGTCGGGTGGCCGACGCTGTTCCTGGAAGGCGCTCCCTCGTGGTACGCCATGCGCTTCCTCTCCGCGCTCACTATGCACCGGCTTTACGGCCCTCGGCATTGCCGCGCTCGCCCGAAAATGCGGCACGCGCTACGCCCTCGCCTGCACCGTGGGGCTGACGCCCACCTGCCTGGCCTTCTTTGCCGCGATCAACCCTCAAGGGCCGGAGATCGCCATGTGCTTCGCTTTGGCGGGCTTCCTCATTCCCGTGGCCGTCGGCCACAGGCCCTCCGACCGTTCCCTCGTCGGCGTGGGCGCCCTCGTCGCGCTCATCGCCCTGAGTCGGCCGACGGCGGCTTTGTGGGCGGTGGGGATCGTCGGGATGGTCGGCTTGCTCATCCGCCTCGAAGCCTGGAAGAGCCTCATGCGGCGTCGGGCGATGTGGATCTCCCTCGGGCTCGCCGCCGCCGGGTGCGTCGGCGCTCTCGTGTGGAACCACGTGGCCCGGCCCAGCGACAGCGTTTTCGGATGGGCGGAGAAGGACGCGGACCTTTTCGAGATGATCGGCAAGCTCCAGAAGCGCTTCGTGGAGCCGATCTGGGACGGGGCCTTCGGGTACTTCGGCTGGAGCGACAATCCCATTCCGGGATGGCTGCACACGACGTCGATCGTCGTCTGCATCCTATTCGTCGTCGTCACGCTTGCCTTGGCCAGGCGACGCGAGAGCTGGCCGTGACGCTCGGGATCCTCTTCGTCCCGCTCTCCACGATCGCGCTTCAGTACGCCGTTCTGCGGACCGCCGGAATGATGTGGCAGGGCCGGTACAATCTGCCCTTCGTCGTCGCCCTCGTGGCCTTGGCCGTCCTTCCGATCGCGCGCCGCTGGGGGACTCCGGCGAACGCGGTTTTCTTGGCCGTCGCCTCCGTGGCGATGTTCGGCTGGGCCTTCAGGGCCTCGTGGAGATACTCTCTCGGCATCAAAGTTCCGTGGGACTTCTCGAAGCTCTCCGCCGACCACTACTACGCCTTGGCGATGATGCTCGTGGGAATCGGAATCTTGTGGTGGCTTTTCGTCACGCGTCCCTTCGACGGCGAACTGACGAGCATCGACGGCGGAGCCGAAGGCTGGGCCGGCGGCGCGGGCGGCCCGAGGCGAAGTCTCGGACGGCGGCGGTGCGAACGGTGAAGATTCGGACGGCGGCGACCTTGCGGGCCACGGCGGCCGAGGATTTCAGGGCGGCGACGCGAGTGCTCCCCGCGGGCGTTGAAGGAGGGCCAGGCCCAGTCGGCGGGGATATGAGCGAGCAATCGGTCGAGCGCGCGGCCTGGGCGGCGGGCGTCGGCTCGGCAGGAGAGGGCCAGTCTGGCGGAAGGGCTCGTTCAAAAAGGCGGCCGAGCTTCGCTTCAGAGGCAGCCGGGGCTTCGCTCGGAGGCTGCTCCTCGGCGGACGAGCAGGCCCGGCCAAGAGGCACGTCTGCAGGAAGCTCCTGATGGGGGCGAGCAGTCCCTCGCGCGGGCATAGGGGCAACGCTGCTCACTGCCGGAAAGTACCTCTTTTTCGGCGGAACGGCCTTCGCGCTGGACCTGACGGTGCTCTCCATCCTCATATCCACGCTCGGATGCCCCGCATGGTTCTCAGCCGCGACTGCTTTCGCCGTCTCAACGGTTTTCGCCTTCTTTTACCCAGATGCGCTACACCTTCGAGGTCAGAATGCCTCGACGCGAGGGCGATGGTGCGTTATGGCATCCTTTTGGCGGCGAACATGGTCTTCACGGCTGTCGTCGTCGACCGCTTCGACTCGTGGTGGGACGCCTACGTGCAAGGGAAAATATTCTCCACTGGGATCACGACGCTGTGGAACTACTTCATCATGAAGCACTGGGTTTTTCCGCGCCGCGAGGAGGAAGACGGTCGGGGTGACCGACATGGCCGACAGGCCGCGACGGCCTCCGTTCGGCAGTTTCGTTGCCCCGCGAGAGCGTTCCTCCGGCGAGCAGACTCATCGAAAGCCCGTTGACCGGTCGAGTCAAGCCCGGCGAGCGCCCGGCGAGGCAGATTCAGCGTAGGCCGATCGGCCCCGCTGAGTGAGGCCCGCTGAACGGGGTCGGCGAAGCCGACCGACCCGTCGGCCAAAGGAACGGCCCGTCGCGGAGGCTTTCCTCTGTCCGCCGAATGACGATTACTCGGATGCCTCGCCCCGGTCCGCCCGCCTGTCCGTCGCCCGCCTGCTCTGCCGCCTATCCGTCGAGCAGACCCAGCAGATACGCTCCGTAGCCCGACTTGACGAGCGGCTCGGCGCGCTCGCGCAATTCGTCGTCGGTCAGGAATCCCATCCTCCAAGCGACCTCTTCCGGCGCGCCGATCTTCAGGCCCTGACGAGCCTCGACGGTGCGTACGAAGCCGGTGGCGTCGGCGAGGGAATCGAAAGTGCCGGTGTCGAGCCAGGCCGTCCCGCGAGGCAAAACTTCCACCTGCAGCTTGCCCGCCTCGAGGTAGACGCGGTTGACGTCGGTGATTTCGTACTCGCCGCGGGCGGAAGGCTTGAGCTCCTTGGCGATGCGGACGACGTCGTTGTCGTAGAAGTACAGGCCCGGGACCGCGAAATTGGACTTCGGCTCGGCGGGCTTCTCCTCGATGGAGACGGCGGTGAAGTTTTCGTCGAACTCGACGACGCCGTAGGACCGCGGATCCGAGACGTGGTAAGCGAAGACCGCTCCGCCGTCGGGATCGACGTGGCGGCGCAGGCGCGTTCCCATTCCCGGCCCGTAGAAGATGTTGTCGCCGAGAACCAGCCCCGCGGAGGCGTCTCCGACGAAGTCGGCGCCGATGACGAAGGCCTGCGCCAGGCCGTTGGGCTCGTGCTGCACGGCGAATTCGAGGTTGACGCCGTAGCGGGAGCCGTCGCCGAGGAGCCGGTGGAAGCCGGGGGCGTCCTCGGGCGTGGTGATGACCAGAATGTCCTTGATGCCCGCGAGCATGAGGGTGGACATCGGATAGTAGATCATCGGCTTGTCATAGACGGGCACCAGTTGCTTGGACGTGCCGAGGGTGATGGGATTGAGTCGTGTGCCGGACCCGCCGGCCAGAATGATTCGCGCATGTCTTCTAGTGTGCGCACCTCATCGAGGGTTTTTCCGCGATTCCGATGCGCTCGGCGTCCTCCGGGTCGTCGACGACGACCAGGCGGGCCGAGGCCAGAGTCCTGCCGCCGCCTCCAGCGCCTGAGAGGGCGACGGCGCGACGAGGAGCCTCGCCCGAGCCCCGGCCGCGCCGAGGGCGGGCGACCCCGAGCTGAAATCGCGGTCGGAACCCGAGGCGAACCGGGGCCGGTTGAAGCGGAGCCCCGAGCAGGGCCGGAGCCTGGGCTCGGACCCGGGGCGGGGCGTGAGAACGGATCACGGTCCAAATCCAGATCGGAAACGCCGCCCCAGAGCTGCCAATTCGACGCTTCGTGGGCGGCCTCGTCCATGAGCACATCGGATGCGCCCACGACCTCGGCGGCGGCGTCGCGGACTCGGGCGGCAGACTCTCGCCGGTCCACTGCATGGCCAGGGGCGCCGGGTCGACAGCGAGCACCTCGACGCCGTTGGCGGTCGAGCCGGCCCAACGCTCCGGCGCGTCGGTGACGACCGCCGCGAGGCCTCCGCTCGGCGTCTGCCCGACCGCCACGTGAGCCCCGGCGAGCAATGAGCCCAAGGCCCACAGCACCTGCTTGAATCCCGCCCGGCGGTCAGAAGCACCACGGTGCCCGGCTCGATCCAGACGTCCTCGAGCAGGTGCCGCGATTTTCGCGGGTGATTCGTGACACGCGCCCGACAGCTCGACGCGGCCCTCGGCCCGAGTACCACGTCAACGCCGGCGGGAGTCCCCTCGCCGCTCAAAGCCCGGTACAGGTGCAGCGCGTCCATCATCGACCCTCCGAGGCTCGCCCCACGCGGCTGCGACCGCCGCGTCGGGTCAGGATGCCCTGCCGCGGCCAGGCACGCAGGCCGCCTCAGGCGTTCCCGCGGCTACGAGTTGGGGGCCGTCAAGCGTTGCGGCGGCACAGGGCTGTGCGTCGAGCGCCGCCCTCCGGAGCAGTCGCCGGGCCTCTGATTGCGCCGTTGCCCGAGCCGCCCGCCTCGTCGCCCCATCCGATGAAGCGGCCGCCCGCGCGTTCGACCAAGATCGCCCCGGCCGCCACGTCCCACGGCTTTGTTCCGACGTTGAAAGTCGCCAGGAAGCTTCCCGCGGCGGCCTCCGTGAGCATGAGCGCCGTCGATCCGGTGCGTCTGAGCAGCGCGCCGAGCCTATGAGGCGGCCGAAGCCGCGGAGGGCGGCGTCGACGTCGTCGATTCTGGGCGAGGAAACTCGGTTCCGACGATGCCCTCGGCGAAGGCCGTCGAAACCGACATCCTTTCGCCGTTGCGGTAGAGCGCCGGTTTCGTCGGCGTGGAACATGAGGTCCCGAGTGGGCTGATAGACGGCGCCCGCCAGAAGCTCGCCGCCGCGCGCGGCGGCGATCGAGACGCACCAGTGGTCGAATCCCGCGGCGAAGTTCGATGTGCCGTCGATCGGGTCGATGTACCACACGATATCCTCATCCGTCAATGGGCGGATTGCCCCTGATTTGTCCAGAAGGCCTTCCGCCTCCTCTGAAACGGCCAGCGAGTCCGGATACTGGCGAAAACACAGGCTAGGACGATACGCTGAGACTCGGTGTCCGCCTCGGTGACGATGTCGTGAAAGTCGGCCTTGAAATCCACGGTGTGACGCCGTTTGAAGGAAGCGTTCAAGTAAGGGCCCGCGGCGAGCGCAGCGTCCATGGCGGTCCGGGAAAGAGAGATTGACAGAGCCATGCACTCATGTTTGCACACTTCTCGAGGATGGGTACAGATGCCCGTAAATCAACCTCGGGGCGGATCTGAAGGCCTTGACGGCCGATGGATCACACATGTGTAATTTACGTGTAGTAAGCCCTGAGGGAGGACAGCGTGCTTCAAATCTCTTTCTGCTCCGAATACACACCGGCGCGGACTCCTCACGTCGAAAGGCTCAGCTCCCTATGACGGACATCTTCGACCTCGGTTACGACAAGGCCTCTGCGGAAGAGCTCCGCTGGCAAGACTTCGCCCTGTGCGCCGAGACGGATCCCGACATCTTTTTCCCGGAGAAAGGCGGGTCGACGGCTCCGGCGACGAGCGTCTGCGCTTCGTGCCCGGTCAGGCAGAGTGCCTCGAATACGCCATCTCAACGACATCCGCCACGGAATCTGGGGCGGGATGTCCGACTAACGACCGCAGAAGAATCTCTCGCGAACGCCGCCGGGCCCGTGGCGCCTGATTCCTGGGCGGTGCGCGAGGACGTTCTTGCGATTCTCGCAGTGCGCAGTTTCAGCACCCGCGCGGAGCGGGTGCTGACTGCTGTAACCGCCGGAAGCAGCGGCCCGCGGCTCGTCGTGGCCGTCGCCGCCAGAGGATCCGGCCGTCCGGGCCGCCGTCGAGTCGACGTGCGGCTCGGTCCCGACCACCACGGTCTTCGTCGGGCCGTGCCCGAATCTGGCGACCGTCGTCGCACGGGCGCGCCGGGAGGTCACGGTCGTCGAGCCGTGGGTGTGGATCCTGCACGAGATTCGGCTCCCGACCTACGACTGCCTGTCGAGGCTGACGGCGGTGGGGAGCGCTCGACCAAGCTGGGGCGGTCGGCCCTCAAGCAGGTCAGCTGGGACGATCAGAGCGGCTCGTCGAGGTCGGCATACGGGCCACGCGCAGCGGCGCAGGGATCCCCGAGATCGACGTCGGAGAGCGCGACCAAGGCTAATACGACATCGAAGCGACGTTCTGGGGAATCGGAACCGCCGGAATGCTCGTGCGGCTCGCGGCGGCGGAGGAGGTCGGATGGCTCGACACCGCCCTCGGCCCCTTCGGCGACGGGCTCGAATTCTCTCGACGGCTCAGGGCCGCCGGGTGGAGGGTCGCCATCAGCCCCGCGCCTCGATCCAGCACGAGAGGTCAGCTTCGCCAAAGGGCAAGCAGTCGTACGGAAAGCGGCGGGCCGCCCAGCTGTACAACTCGCTCGTGGCCGCCCGCGCCCTCTGGCTGCCCTTCGCCGTTCTCGGCTATGTTCTGGGAGGCCCGATTCGGGCGCTTGCCCGGCTCCTGACGAAGGGCCGGGTTTGGCTGCGCAGAGCTGTCCGCCGTCGGCGCGATGGTCGGGATGCTGCCGAAGGCGCTCGCTGCCAGGGCCAGGCTCAGGCGCGTGCGCAAGGTCCCCGCGTCCGTCGTAGCCGGGCTGGAGGCCAGCGGGCGGGACGTCCGCGTCGGACGCCGCGCGCGCCGATGGGCCCGCATCGAGCCGAAAACCATGGCCAACCGCCCAGACCCCATCGTTCTCCAAGAGCGGCGCGCATGGCGCCTCCACCCGCAAATGGGGAGTGTTCGCCGTAGCGGCCGCCGCGGCCGCCGGCCTGCTGGCGACCATCGACATCCTCGGATCAGAGCTGACCCGGAGGCGGACTCCTCCGCGATTCGTGGACCTTCGGCGACCTCGCCCATTCAGCCGCCCACGCCTGGCTTCCCTCCGGCGACGGCCTCGCCGCCCCCGTCGACGCCCTGTGGATCCTTCTGGCGCCCTTCGTCGGGCTCACGGGCTCCACCCTGGGCTCGTTCGCCGGCGCGATCGTCGTCTCCGGCGTCGCACTCTCGGCGCTCACCGGCTTCCTCGGATTCAGGGTTCTCACCAACTCCCCGCAGGTCCGCGCGCTCGGCGCGCTCGGATGGCCTTCGCCCCGCCGCTGCTGGCCGCCGTTTCCTCAGGCCACGGCCGCCGTCGTCTGGCATGCTCGCCCTCTCGCTCTCAGGGCGGCCGTCGCCGCGTGGCGCACCGGCTCCGTCCCGGCCCTCGGCTCGGCCGCCATTCTCGCGGCCTACATGTCCGCAGCGGCGCCGCGACCCTCGCTCCGGCGATCGTCCTCGCCGTCGTCGGCTTCTTCACGAGGTCAAAGGGACGCCGGCACTGGCTGTGGCTTCCCGTTCCCGGCCTCGCTGCCCTCGCCCCCGACCCTGCGCGCGGCGCTGAACTCAGACGCGCCATGGAGGCTTTTCGCCTCGACGCCGGGGCAGCCCGTCTCGGCCGCGCCTTCCAAGGTCGGGCTTCTCAGCTTCTCCCGACGTCGACCGTGGAGGCGCCGGGGACCCTGCTGGAGGCTGTTTCGCTCTTGGCGCCGGGGATTCTTCTCGCCCTCGCGCTGCTGGCCCTCGTGCGCAAGCGCAATTCGAGCTCCATTCGAGCAGGCCTCGCCCTGCTCGGAACCGGCTGGGCGTGGGCGGCGGCGTGCTTGGCCGTCCGAACGGGTTCGATCGTCGACGGCAACGGCTACCTGTCCGTGCGCGGATGGGCCGGAATCGGCCTTTCGCTGGCCTTCCTCGGCCTTCTCGTCTCCCTCGTCAGCGCGGGCGACGGGCTTCGAACGGACCTCAAGGAGCGTTCCTTCTCCTTCGTCCAGATCGGGCTGTCCGCCGCGACCGCGGCGGCCTGTGCGGCGACGCTGGCCCTCGTCGGAGCGTGGGGCCTTGCCACGCTCAAAAGGACGCCCAACGACGTCGCGAAGCTCGCCCTCACCGAGGTGAAGTCCAACGCGGCGCCCACGATCGCCGTCTCGGACCAGAAGGGTCCCAAACGCAACAGGGTCCTGGTTCTGTCGACCGTCGAGGGCGGCATTCAGAGCGCGCCTGTGGCGAGGCAACAGCGCCGAGCTTCACGAGACGTCGATGGTCGCCTCGCTCATGTCCAAGGGCGACGCGGCCGACCTCTCCCTCACGCGTGCGATCGCCTCGCTCGCCGGAGACTCCGAGGACTTCACACGGACCGTCGCCGAGCACGCCGTCTCCGTGGTGCTCGTCAAAACGGACGACAGCCCGGCCAATCGTGCCCTCGTCTCCGAGCTCAACTCCGTCGAGGGGCTCGAGTACGTGACGACGGCCGAAGCCGGATCCTTCTGGCGGATCCGCCAAGAAGGCCACGCGACCTCGAGGCTCACCGCGGGCAAGGGCGAAAAATGGAGGGATCTACCCTCCGGCGACGTGTCAGCCGACGCGCGCATCCCGTCCTCGGACGGGGCGGGCAGGGTCGCCCTGAGCCGAACGCGCGGATTCGGGGTGGAGGCAAGCCTCGACGGAAAGGAGCTTGAGCCCGTCAGGACGGATGGCGTCAAGCTGGAAGCTTCCAGCGGCGGCGGGCGCCTGGAGGTCGATTTCGACACGGGCCTCGGCTTGTTCGTGGCCGCGTGCCAGGCGATTGTGGCGGTCGCGGCGGCAGTCACAGCCCTGCCGCTGAAGAAGAGGAGGGCAGGCGAGTGATGAAGCATCGAATCGTCGGCGGGGTCTCGGCCCTCGCCGTCGCGTGCGCAGGAGGGGCCTTGGCCGTCTACAGGCGCGCTCCGTCGAGACCCTCAGCGGCATCCGGCCTCCGCCGTCGCCGCGCCGCCCGCGCTCTCGAGCTTCGCCTGCGGCGGCAAAGCTCCAGCGGACCGTCGCCGAAGGCGTCAACGTGGGCGAGGTCAGCGAGTCCATCAAGGTCGCTCGTGGATCCGCAGCCGCCTCGACCGAGGGACGCGACGCCCCGCGCACGCGCATCGACGGTGGGCGCAAGGTCCCCGCCGTCGGAAAAGCTGCCTTCTCTTCCAGCGAGTCGCCGCTGGAAGGCACGATCTCGACCGACTCCCGTCGCCACGGGCTCGGCGGAGCTTGCGGCGGCACCTTTCACAGCGCGGCTGCGGGCGATCTGCGCGGCATCGCCACGAACCCCTGCCAAAGGCCGTCCCTCGACCAGTGGATCGTCGGCTCGTCGGCCAGGTCGGGGTCTCCAATCAGCTCATCCTCGCCAACCCCGGGGCCAAGCCGGTCACGGTCTCCGTCGCAGCGCACGCCGGAATCGGCAAGGCCGAGCTGGGCGCCGACAGCACCGTCGTCGTGCCCTCGGGGCAGACAGAAGCGGGTTCTGCTCGACGGCTCGCTCTCCGACCAGGACCGCGTCGCCTTCCACGTCACCGCCCAGTCGGGCGGGGTGGCCGTCTCCATGCAGTCGACGGCGCTCGACGGGTACACCCCCGCCGGAGTCAGCTTCGTCACGCCTTCCCAAGCGGGGCGCAGCCTGACGGTCCCTGGGATCAGGATCGACGACGCCGCCGGCGCGGCGAGCCTGAGAATCGTCAATCCGAACAATTCGCCCGTGTCCGTGAACATATCGACCTTCTCCGAAGCCGGAAAGAAGCCCCTCCCCGGCGGGGAAGCCGTGAAAGGTCGCCCGGCGGCGGTTCTCGACCTCTCGCTGGAGGGGCTTCCCGGCAGGGCCAAACCTCGGTCTCCGTCGAGGCGTCGGCGCCCGTGGCGGTCGGCGCCCGATCGACCTCAAGGAAAGCCGAGGGCGCTCCGACCGACGACGCATGGGCCGCGGCTCGGCCCGCCGCGACGTCCGGATCCGCCGTCTACGGCGCAGCCAAGGCGAGGATTGCGGCGGTGTGGCAGGCGCCAGCGCGCCGACGTCGTCGCCACGCCGATATCGGAGTCAGGGGCGCGAGATGACGCCCGTGCGCGCGAGCATAGGCCCGGACTCCCAGGGGCGCTCGAACTGCCGGAGGGGGCCGTGGCGGTCCGCTACGAGTCGAATGCGCCGGTCTCGGCGGCTGTCGCAACGTCCGCGGAGGTCAACGAAGGCGTCGGCATCGACTGGGTTCCCCTCGCCTCCTCGGGGCTCGCGGAGGAAAGCCGAAGAATCGCCCTGGGATGAGCGGCGCCTCATCTAGGTAGTCGATCTCCTCGGCGGGCCTGCCCAGGGCGCTAGCCAGCTGCTCGGTCACGACGTCGTGGATGAACACACGCGGATCGAGTGTGCGTTTCGCCGCTTGGAGGATGGGCATGCGGTAGAAGACGATCCGCCCCGTAATCTGCGCCCCGCGCTCAAAGGGCAGGTATCTGGCCAGCGGGATTCCCCGCTCCCACGGCGCCAGGGTCGCTCTCGGGCGTCAAGCACCCCGTAGTCGATATGGGCCATCTCGTCGCCGAGTATTTGCCGGTATTGCGCCAAGTCCGCGGCGACGACGTCGTCGAACTCATCGGCGCGCGTGCGCCAAGCCGGGACTGAAAAAGGGGATGACGGGGCCGCGCAGCCCGCGCCCGTGGCGGTCGCGGCGCCGGGCGTGGCCGCGAGAGGAATGTAAGAACGCGGCATGTGTTCAAGCCTAGCCTCCCGCGCGTCGTTCGCGCCGGTGATGGTACCGTTGGTGGCTGTGAGCCACGTCCGTCAATGTTCCCGTCAGTCCTGCCATGAGCCCGCCGTAGCGACGATGACGTACGGGTACGAAGACGCCACTGCGGTTATCGGGCCGCTGTCTCCCGGCGGCCGAGCCGGGGCGTTCGACCTGTGCGCCGCGCACGTCAAATCCGTCACCGTTCCGCACGGTTGGCAGATGGTCAGGCTTCAAACGGAATTCGCTGGCGCCCCCTTCGACCAACGACCTCATGGCTTTGGCCGACGCGATTCGGGAGGCTTCCCTGCGCGAGCCGCCGGCGCCCGAGCCCGCCCGCCGCGAGTTCGCCGGCCGGCGGACATCGCCGCCCCTCCCCGGGCGAGGTGCGGCTCAGCCTCGTTCCGAGCCCGGAGGAGCGCCGACGCCAGATCCGTGGATCGAAGAACAAGAATCAGACGACGAGAAGACAAGGAATGACCCTGCGAAAAGGACGTGAAAGCGCCGCCTGGCTCGGCGGCGCAGCCGGAGCTCCCCGAGTGGGCGCTCGATGCTCTGCGATGCCCCCGTGAGCGGAGCCGAATTGGAAAGCTTTTCGACGGGCCCCAGGGGTAGAGCTCGTCGCTGCGGAGGGGCGGACCCAAGGCTCGCCTATCCCGTGCGCGACGGGATCCCGGTTCTTCTGGAGCACGAAGCGCGCCCAAATCGGCTGACGCCCGCCGACGGCTTCGGATCGCATCGACGCGCCCCGCCGGACTCACCCGCCTTTTGAGACCCACGGTCTCCAACTAGTGTGGGCATCTGCAAAATCACCCATAAACATGAGACTATAGGCATATGAGCACACGTATCCTTGTTGTTGACGACGATCCGAGCATTGCAGAGATGCTCGCGCTTCTGCTCGAATCGGAGGGCTTCGAGGTGAGCGTGTGCGCGACGGGCAACAACGCGCTTCCCCTTCCGAGCGGATCGGCCGGACCTCGTTTTGCTCGACGTCATGCTTCCGGGGCTCGACGGCGTTTCGGTCTGCCGTCTCATCAGGAGGAGTCGGACGTGCCCATCATCATGATGAGCGCCCGAACAGATTCCGTCGACGTCATCGCCGGCTTGGAGGCCGGCGCAGACGACTACGTCACCAAGCCGTTTGAGAATTCCGTGCTCCTGGCCAGGGTCAAGGCCCGTCTTCGCCGCCAAGAGCCGGAGCACGAGGTTCTGCGGGTCTCCGATCTGACGATCGACCTCAAGGCCCATCAGGTGCAGCGGGCAGGAAGGTCCTCCATCTGACGCCGCTGGAGTTCGAGCTTCTGTCCGTCCTGGCGCGCAAGCCTTGGCAGGTGTTCTCGCGCGAGGGCTCCTCGAACAAGTGTGGGGATACCGGCAGTCCTCGCACGACCCCGGGTCGTCAACGTCCCATACAGCGCCTGCGCTCGAAGGTCAGCACGACCCCGACCATCCGGGTCGTCCTCACCGTTCGCGGCGTCGGCTACCGGGCCGGCGCGGTCCAAGAGTGAGCCTCCGAGGGTGAGCACGTCCCGCGCTTTGCGCGCCAGCGCCAGGGGAGGGCTCGCCGGAGCCCTCCGCGTTCGCGTGCGCGCACTGCGCGAGTGGCTTCGATCCTCCCTGACCGCCAGGGTGGTGGCGAGCATCTGCGTCATCGGCATCCTCCTAGTCGGCCTCGTCGGGACGATCGTGCTCACCAGGTCAATCGCCAGCTTTTCGATCGGGCCGTCTCCACCCATCTCGACCAGTATTCTTCCGCGAGCTCCCGGGCCAAAGCCCAGATTGAAACGGCCAACGCGCCCGCGGCGGGCCAGCTCCAGCAAATTGCGAACAGAGCTCGTCGCATCCCAGAACAATCCGACGGCGCCATCGTCGGAGCCGCCTTGCTGCGCTCTCCCCAAGCAGCCCGAGGCGACGTCGTTCGAGATCGCCGAGCCCGCCACGGAGTCCTCCTCGCGCATCCGCACGCGCATCACCGCCGAAATGAAGAAAGCGGTGGCAGACGACGACGCCGATGCACTGGCAGTCGATCGAGGTGCAGACGTCTGCGGGAAACAAGGTTCCGGGCATCATCGTCGGCTCGCGGCTCAACCTCCCGGGCGCGGGATACTACCAGTTCTACGTCGCCTACTCTTTGGAGTCAGGAGGGTACGACGGGCATCGTCACGAGCATCCTGACCGTCAGCGCCAGCGTGTTCCTCCCTTTCGTGGCCGTCAGCGCCGCCCTCATCGTGCGCCTCGTTCTGCGGCCTGTCCACGAGCCTCGCGCAACGCCAGCATTCTGGCGCAGGGCGGCTTCGACGCCCCGCATGGAGGTCAAGGGCCGCGACGAGCTCGCCCAGCTTGCCCGCTCCTTCAACCAGATGGCCTCCTCGCTTTCGGACCAGTTCACCCAGCTCGAGCGGATGTCCAAGGTGCAGCAGGAGTTCGTCTCGGCGGTCTCGCACGAACTCCGCTCCCCGGTCACCACGATTCGAATGGCGGGCCAGCTCATCTACGACCGGCGCACCGACCTGCCGTCGGTTTTGCGCCGCAGCGCCGAATTGCAGCACGACCAGCTCATCAACCTCGACGTCATGCTCTCCGACCTTCTCGAGATTTCCCGCTACGACGCCGGCGCGATGACGCTGGCGAGCGCCAAGGCGGATTTGCGGGAGATCGCCGACGCCGTCGTCAAGGCCCAGAAGCCGCTGGCCGAATCCAACGGGGTGGAGGTCATCGTCGAGTCGCGAGGCGACACGCAGGCGCAAGTCGAGCCGCGGAGGATCGAGCGGATCGTCCGCAACCTCGTCGTCAACGCCCTCGAACACGCCGAGGGCAAGCCCGTGCGGGTCCTGGTGGTCGGCGGCGAGAACGCTGTCGCCGTCGAAGTCTCCGACAGGGGGATAGGCTTGTCCGAAGAGCAGGCGGCCCACGTCTTCGATCGGTTCTGGCGAGCAGACACCGCCAGGGTGCGCAAATCCGGCGGCACGGGCCTCGAGGCTGACCATTGCGCGCGAGGACGCCATGCTTCACGGCGGCCGCCTCGTGATGCGCGGGCGAGGTCGGCGTGGGATCGACCTTCCTTCTCCAGCGTCCCGCGCGAGGTCGGCGAACAGTACACGAACCCTCTCACGCTGCGGGTCGCGGCGGCCGAGGGAGACTAGGGCGGCGCCGTCGTCGTCGCGGGGCCGACGCCGGAATCCGCCGACGCCGGAGACGCCGAGCAAGAGAAAGAAGAACATCGACGGCCGCGCCGGGGAGGCGCGGAAGGGATAGCCATGAATAGAATGCGCCTGGGGCACTGGTGGCCGCGGTGCTGCTGGCGCTCGCCGGATGCCGAGATTCCCGATCGGGCCCTCGTCGACAGGGTCTCGCCGTCGACCAACAGCGAGCCGCCCATCGGCCTTTCGAGCGCCCTCCGGCGGAGAGGGCCACGCCCGAACAGATCGTCAACGGCTTTCTTTTTGGCCAGCCAGGCGGGGTTGGACGACGATTTTTCCGTGGCGCGAGAGTATCTCCACGCGGACGCAGCGTCGAACTGGAAGCGCGCTCGCAGGTCAGGGTCTACCCCAATTCTCAAAACATCGCACTCAACACGCTCGACAGCGGGGCTGTCCGCGCGACGGTCGGCGCCCACGGATCGGTGTCTTCGCAGGGGATTTTCACGGAGGCGGCCAACGACGCCGTATCTACGTCGGAATTCTCCCTGGCCAAGAACGCGAACGGCCAGTGGCGAATAGTCTCGCTCGACGACGGCATCTTCCTCTCGAGAACATCTTCTCTCAGAAATTCGCGGAGATTCCGCTCTACTTCCTTTCCTCGGACTCGGAGGCTCCCTCGTGGCGGATCTGCTACTACCCGAAGAAGTCGCTTGCCACCAACGCGATCAACGGCCTCATTTCCGGGCCGTCTCAATAGCTAGCCGACGGCGTCCACAGCCATACCGGCGGGGACGCAGCTGGCGAAGACCGTCGACGTCGCCAACGGCGAGGCGTCCGTCGATTTGTCGAGCCAGGCGCTGTCAGCATCTTCCTCGCAGCAGGCTTTGATGATCGCCCAGATCAGGCACACCCTGGGGACCTCGAACGACGTGAGATCCGTCAAGCTCACCGTGGAGGGTCGCCTCCGGCGTCGACGCCGTCAAATCCCTTCCCTCCTACCCGTCGGATCCTAGCCCGGTCTCCGTCGTGTCGAACGGGCGCCGGCGACAGTGCTCAAAGCGGGGAGATCCAAAACAAGGGGAGGAGGCAATCGCCACCTCGACTCGATCGCGGCCAGCTATCAGGCGGGGCAGTCCGCCTTCGCGGCGACCGCGAACAACGCGACGCAGTTGTTCGCCTTCGACGCCGAGAAGGAGACGTGGTGGAACGTCAAGGAGGGGCGCAATCTTCTGTCTCCCTCGTACGACTCTTCCGGTTGGATCTGGTCGGGCGAGCGCGAGACGGAGGGTCCTCATCGTGGCCAACCCGTCGGTCGGGCGGGAGAGGCCGTCGGCGTCTCCTGGCTCAGGGGGCGAAGGTTCGCGACATCGCGGTCTCGCGAGACGGCTCGCGGATCGTCGTGGTCAGCGAGCTGGCGGGAACGCCCACGATCCAGGTCGCCGCGATCCACCGCAACGCCGACTCCGAGGACGAGCCCATGCAGCTCGGCGACCCCATGACCATGAGGCCCAGAGCATGGTCGACGTCACGGACGTCGCCTGGATCGGCCCCACCAAGATAGCGTGCTCGGACGGGCCTCGGCCGGGTCCGACCGCGCCCTGTACTCGGTGAAGATCAGGGGGCCTCCGGGCAGCTCATGGCGCCTTACACGGCGCCGTCGCCATCACCGCCGGCGCGACGAAGGGTCGATCATCGTCTTGACCGACAAGAACGTGGCCTATTCGCGAGGGCGGATCCTGGCGTGCGATAGCAAGCTCCGTCACCGCCGTGGCGCTTCCCGGCTGAGCGGACTTGCCGCGACGAGGCTCGCGGCCGGCGCTGCAGCAGCGTCGGCGTCCGCCTCGTCCCGGCGGGCGGACTCGCCGGAACGGCAGCGAGCAAAGCAGGCGCCGCATTACGCAACGGCGCCGGACGAGGCCCCGCGGCACGTCGCCTGTGGATATGTGGACACGCCGCCTTGCGCGCCTTTGCAGGGGCGAAGATCGAGCTATGTTCGACGAGCTTATGGATTTGGTCTTCCCCGGTCCTGCGCCGGCTGCGGGGCGTGGGACGTCGCTGTGCGCAGTCTGCGCATCGGACCTGGCGGGGTCGTGGACGGACGCGTCCTGCGCGCCCCCACCTGCTCCACCCGAGATTGAGCCGTGAAGGGCTGGCGTGCCCGGCGACTTTGAACCGGCCTTTCCTGTCTTTTTCCCTCGGCGAGTACCGAGGGAGGCGGCGCGACGATCATCGCATGGAAGAACGTCGTCGACCGCGAACTCACCGACGCCGTCTCCCACGCATTGTCGAGGCCCGCGCCTTGGAGCTGGCGGCGCTGCTGCCGCGGGACGCCGAGTCCGCAGGCGCGCCGCAAAGCCGACGGGCGGATTCTCGTAGTTCCCGCCCTTCGCGATTCTCGCAGGAGGCTGACAGGGAGGTTCGTCGCGGGCACGTCGCTCAAGCGGCGGCGAAGGGCTGACCGAGGCGGGCGTGCGGGCCGACGCCGTCGACGCGTTTGAGAACAGGGAGCGCGCGAGGCTCGGGGCTTCAGGGGCGGCGCCGGAAAACGTCTTTCGATTCGGGCGCGCCGCGAGGTTTCACGGAGCTAAATTGCGTGGTAGCCGACGACGTCCTCACATCCGGCGCGACACTGGCCGGATGTGCGCGTGCGCTCGAAAAAGGCCGGTGCAGGGTGGTCTGCGCCGTCGTCCTCGCAGCGGCGGCCGACCCGAGAAATCGAAAGGCAAATGTGATTTAAACCTCGCCCGGAGGCCCGCGGTCGATTACAATGAATGCATCGACGCGAACGCTCCCGACAGGGGCGGCCGTCTCAGAAAGGGGTGATCTTCTCTGAGATTGCGTGAGATGCAGCGCCAGTTCCATTAAAATCACATCCCCAGAGGAGAGCATTGTGGAATTATCGTCAAAGGTCGAAACGCCGAAGTTTCCGACCGTTTCCGCACCCACGTCAACGAGAAGCTCTCGAAGATCGAACAGTTCGCGCCGAGGGCGCAACGGGTCGACGTCGAGATAACCCACGAGCCAAATCCCTCCCAGGCGGAAGTCTCCGAGCGAATAGAGATAACCGTCATCGACAAGGGCCCTGTCATACGCGCCGAGGCCGCCGCGTCCGATCGTTACGGGGCCCTCGACTTGGCGTCGGGAAAGCTTCTCGAGCGGCTGAGGCGCGCGCGTGATCGCCGCAAGGAACACCGACGTCCCGACTCCCACGTGAGCGCGCCGCTGACGCTGACGCCGAAGGACGTCAACATTCCCAAGGCCAAGGAGCAGGCGGCCCAGGAGGCGGCCAAGGTCCCGACCGTCCCCGGCGAGGAGGTCGAGAACCAGCTGGGCGATTCGCCCGTCGTCGTCCGTCAAAAAGCTGTACGAGGCGCAACCCATGTCTGTCGACCAGGCCCCTGTACGAGATGGAGCTCGTGGGCCATCCTTCTATCTCTTCATCGACGAGGAGACGAAGCAGCCGTGCGCCGTCTACCACCGCCGCGGGTGGACGTACGGCGTGATTCGCTTGGACACTCGAACCGTCTGACCGACGCGGGGGCGACGCCGAAAAGAACGGCGCCGCCCCCGCCGCGGTTTGGTGGGCCGCGCCATGCAATTCAACGTCAGGGCTCCTTCCGGGATAAGCTTTCCCTCGGTTCTCTCGAGGAAGGACATACGTGGACAAACGTCACTACAACGTCGCTGTGATCGGCGCCGGCCCCGCAGATCATACGCCTCGGACATCCTGTCAAAGTCCGATCTTGACGTTTCCATCGACCTGTTCGAACGGCTGCCTGCGCCCTACGGGCTGGTTCGATACGGGTCGCCCCGACCATCCCCGCATCAAGGCGATCATCGACGCGCTGTACAACATTCTTCAGCGCGGGGACATCCGGCTGCTCGGCAACGTCGACGTCGGCTCGGATGTGACCTTAGCCGAAATCACGAGCATTACGACGCGATCATCGTCGCCACGGGGGCGCTGCCGACGCCCCGCTCGACATTCCAGCGTCGACCTTCCCGGCTGCTACGGCGCCGCCGACTCGTCGCCTGGTCGACGGCCATCCCGAGCTTTCCCCGCAGCTGGCCTTGAGGCGACCGACGTCGCCGTCCTCAGCGTCAGGGAACGTCGCCTGGACGTCTCCGGATTCTCGCCAAGCACGTCGAGGATCTCATGCCGACCGAGATTCCGGGCAACGTCGCCGCCGCGCTCAAGGACAACCCGGTGCGCGACGTGCGTTTTCGGCCGCCGCGGCCCCGCGCAGGTCAAGTTCACCGATGGAGCTGCGCGAGCTCGGGCCACGTCCCCGACGTCGACGTCGTCGTCTACCCTGAGGACTTCGAGTACGACGAGGCTTCGCAGGAGGCCGTCGAGAGCAAGAAGATGACGAAACAGGTCGTCGACCAGCTCACCAATTGGGTGTTCCAAGAGCCCGGGGACCTCACCGCCTCGCGCCGCATACACATCCACATGCTCCAGCAGCCCGTCGCGATTCTCGGCGACGGCAAGGTCGAGCGATCCGCATGGAGCGCACCCGGCTGCGGGGCGACGGATCGGTCGAGGGGACCGGCGAGTACATCGATTATCCGGTGCAGGCGGTCTATCGCGCGGTCGGCTACGCCTCCAGCCCGATCGAAGGGGCGCCGTTCGACGATGAGAAGCGCGTGATCCCGAACGTCGGAGGGCGCGTGATCGAGACAGGGAAGCCCGTGAACGGGCTCTATGCGACAGGATGGGTCAGCGCGGCCCCGTCGGCCTCATCGGATCGACCAAGTCGGACGCGCAGGAGACGATCGCCAACCTCGTCGAGGATGCGAACGCCGGCAGGCTTTCCGCGACTGGAACTCCCGACGGCGGGGAAGGCGTCGTCGCCTTGCTGAACGAGCGGGGCGTGCGGTATACAACCTGGCACGGCTGGGGCTTCTCGAAGCCTTCGAGAAGGGCTTGGCGAGGCCGAGGGCGCAAGCGGATCAAGGTCGTCGAACGCGAGACCATGACGGCCGTTTCGCGGGGCGAGGGGCACGACAGGAAGCTGTGCTGACGTCCGCGCGGCCCCGCCAGGGTCGCGCGGGCGCCTCGCGCACCCCTCCTCGCGAGTCTCTCCGCCTCCTTCTGCTGCGTCCGTTTCAGCTCTGGGGCCTGTCGGCGACGGGTCGGCTGCCTCGCCGCCCCCAGACAGGCCCGGAACTCGTCAGCGGTAGTTTTGGAATTGGAGGGCGCAGTCGACGTCCGCGCCTTTGAGCAAAGCGATCGTCTCTTGAAGGGCGTCGCGAGACTTCGACGAGACGCGCAGCTCCTCGCCTTGGATCTGCACTTTGACCCCTTTGGGCCCCTCGTCGCGCACGAGCTCGATAGCTTTTTCGCGTTCTCCTGGCTCAGGCCCCGCGGGGTCCCCTACGAGCCTGTGCTCCTTGCCCGGTGCTTCGGCTCGCCGTCGCCGACGTCGAGCGACTTGAGCGAGACCCCGCGGCGCACAAACTTGGTTTGCAGGATGTCGTAGACGGCCAAAACCCGCTCGGGGGCGTTCGCGGTCATCGTGATCGTCTCGCCGGAGAGCGCGATCGATGCGCCCACGCCTTTGAAGTCGTAGCGTTGCGAGATCTCCTCGGCGGTTTGGTTGACTGCGTTGTCGACTTCCTGGCGGTCGTACTCCGGAGACGATGTCGAGGACGAATCTGCCATGGATGCTCCCTTTTCGCCCCGCGGCGGCCGGGATGTTTCGTTGATTTGGCGCGGCGGTTCCCGTTTCTGAGAATGGGAGCCCCCGCCTCGTGACTCGCGTCTCCCATTCTACGGAAAATTTGACATGCACTGGGATCACCCTGGTAATCTCGTCTGGCGATGTCCGGGAAACCGAGCATTGTAAGGCGGGTTTCCTGAGCGGCCAAAGGGATCTGACTGTAAATCAGACGCGTGAGCTTCGGGGGTTCGAATCCCTCACCCGCCACGCGGTCAACCGCATGAGCGTGATTGGCGTCACCGAACTCCGGGCCACTGCCCGGATTGTTTGTTGATAAGCTTGTCCGCGCTGCCCCGATAGCTCAGTCGGCAGAGCGTCTCCATGGTAAGGAGAAGGTCAAGGGTTCGATTCCCTTTCGGGGCTCAATCACCGCAAGGTGAGATGCGGCGGGGTAGCTCAGCTGGTCAGAGCGCACGACTCATAATCGTGAGGTCGCGGGTTCAAGCCCCGCCCCGCTACGGTCGCGAAGCGGCCCTCGCTTTGTTGACAAAACAAGAGGAGTTAGAAAGTGGCTAGCAAGTCTCAGGATGTTCGCCCCAAGATCACCCTCGCCTGCGAGGACTGCAGAGCGCAACTACATCACGAAGAAGAACCGTCGCAATACGCGGATCGTCTTCAGCTGAAGAAAGTACTGCCGAGGTGCAACAAGTCGACGATCTCATCGCGAGACTCGCTGATCGCTCTGCCCTAGCAGATTCAAGCCCGCGGCTTTGGCCGCGGGCTACTGCCATCCGGCAGACGGGCTTCGCCGTCGTGCGCCTGTGACCTTGTGCGCGTCCCCGTCCTTCCTGCGCTGCTCGCCATGACGTCCGTCCCTCGCGAATTCCGCCAGGGCCCTGTCAAAAGCGTCGGCTACGGGGTTGCGCCGACGCCCAGAAGACTGCTGCGCCCAAGGGGCCCGACGCTCCAGGAAAACCCTTCGTGCGCCTACCCCGTCGGCGACACGCACAAGAGCCCCCGGCGCTCCAAGAAAACCCAGCAGGTCGCGTCCCTCGCACGGATTATCCGGGGAAGACACCGGCGCTCCAGAAAAACCCGGCGTCTCAGGAAGCGAACCCCGTGGGCGCCTCGGAGGCGAACCCCGTGCCGCTCGGTGTGCCCGCCGCTTGGTGTGCCCGCCGCTTAGCTGTGCCCGCCGCCTGGGCGCCTCCCGTCTCTTGGTATGCTCAGCCCGTGAGTTGCAGCGTTCCAGAGCATTCAGCAGTGCCTCCCGCCCCTTCGGCGCCCGTGCCCGCCACCCGTGCAAGGGTCAGAGCCAGTTCCTTCGCCGAGTTGACGACCTTTGCCGTGGGAGGGCTCCTTCGATCAGCTCGTTGAGGCGTCGAGCGAGGAGAGATCGTTGAGACGGTCCGCGAGGCCGACGCCGAAAGGAGTCCCCGATCATGGTTCTCGGCGGCGGCTCGAACGTCTTGGCCGCCGACGGCCGTTTTCCCGGCGTCGTCGTGCGCGATGTGCGCCAGAGCATCGTCCTCAGGCAAGAAGGAGGGTGCGAAGGGCCCAACCTTCGGGTGAGCGCAGGAACCTGGGACGACTTCGTCGTCCATACGATGCCAACGAGTGGATGGGCGTCGAAGCGCTTTCCGGAATCCCCGGAACGGTGGGGCGGCCCGGTCAGAACATCGGAGCCTACGGGCGGGAAGCAGGCGGATCGATCGCCGGAGTCCGCGTTTACGACCGCGCGACCGGCAGGGTCGACTACCTGTCTTTTTCCCAGATGGAATTCGGCTATCGGACGTCCATCGTCAAGAAGAGCCTGAAGGACGGGTGGGGCCCCAGCCCGCGGCACATCGTGCTCGACGTCGATTTCCAGCTGAGGATCGCCTCGCTTTCCGCCCCCGTTCAATACTCCCAGCTTGCCCAGCTGCTTGGCGTGCGGCCGGGCGAGCGCGTGCCTTCGGTCGCTGTGCGCGACGCGGTTGTGGAGCTTCGCCGGTCCAAGGGCATGGTTCTGGACGACGCCGATCGAGACACATATTCGGCAGGATCGTTCTTCACCAACCCGTCTTGAGCGAGGCCCAGGCTGCCCGGCTGCCCGACGACGCCCCGAAGCACGGGCTGCGCGACGGCAGCAGACCGATCCTCGGCGCGGCCGCGCCGCGAGTCGAGGGCAGGTGAAAAGCCTCCGCAGCCTGGCTCATTGACCACGCGGGGATTTCCGGCCGGGTACAGGAATGCCGGGGCCCGCGGCGCTTTCGACCAAGCATGCGCTTGCCTTGACGAACCGCGGGGGAGCGACGGGTGCCCAGATGCGGGGAGCTGGCGCGAACAATTCGCGACGGTGTGCGTGAGACCTACGGCGTGGTTCTGGAGGCTGGGCCGACGATGTCGGCGGCCTGGATTGACCTGGTTCGTCCCGCGCCTCCTGGCGTTTTCGTTTTCTGCCGTGGGAGCGCGCCGCTTCGTCTCAGGCGCCGTGTGCCCTCGCGTCGTCATCGTTCGAAGGATCTGCGGCCAGCCAATCCTGGATCTCGGCTTTCCACGTGCGCTTGGACGCTTCGTCGGCGAAGCTTGCCTCCACCGACGAGGACGCGAGGGCGGCGAGTTCGGCGTCGTCGAGCCTTGCTCGCGAAGCGTCTCGTACTGGGCGGTCAGGCGTGAAAGGAAAGAAGCGGGTCGTCGGCGCCCAGGCGATCGTCGCGCCGGCGTCCATGAGCGTGCGAGACAGGGCACCCCGAAGCCTCGAATAGACGCCGCAGGGAGACGTTCGACGCTGGGCACACCTCGAAGCGACGCCCTCGTCGATGACCCGCCTGAGGGACGTCAGGGCTCTCCGCCGCGCGCACCGTGCCCCAGACGCGTGGGTTTGAGAAAGTCGAGACTTCGCGAAGGTGCTCAGGGGCCAAGAAGCTCTCCGCCGTGGGGCACCGACCTCAGCCCCGCTTTTCGCGCGATGCGGAACGCCGACTCCCATTCGGATGTGACGCCCGCCTTTCGTCGTTGGACAGGCCGAAGCCGACGGCGTCCCCGCCCCGTCCCCGGCGTACTTGGCCGCCAGGCGGGCCAGAGTGCAGGCTTCAAAGGATGGCGGATGCGCGAGGCTGCGACGATTACGGCCACATCCACGCCGGTCGCGCGGCTGGCGGCCGCGGCCTCGTCCAAGACGATCTCGAGCGCCGGGGTGATTCCGCCGACGAAGGCGCGTACGACGTGGGATCGATCTGGATCTCGGACGGCGCGAGCCTCCGGCGGCGTCGTCCTCGGCGGCCTCTCGGACGATGGTGCGCATGGCCTCCTCGCTGCGGACCGTCTTCCGCGCCGCATCGTAGGCGCGCTGGAAGCGGAACCACCCGCGCTGGTCCGCCGGCACCTCTGATTGCGACGTTGTCCGTCAGCCCCTCAGGGCAGGCGGACGCCCTGAACCTCGGCCATTCGCTCGAGGGTGTGCACGCGCATCGACCCCGTGAAGTGCAAGTGAAGATGTGCCTTGGGGAGGAGGTTGAGATCGCGCACGCACATTTTCCATATGTTGAATACCCTGACGCCGGATCGACACTCCCGGTCGTCCGCAGGTCGCCCAGGCCCGAACCGCGCCGAGGCGGCTATGAACCGACGACCCCGTCGTTTGCGGGCAGTCGCTTCGATCTTCCCGTTGTGACTGCGTCTTTGTCGTCGCCCCGGTCGTTCCGAGGCGCCGTCCAGGCCATTCTCTGGCGCGACGTTCCCGCGCTGTCGGGTTGTCCCCAGATGTGCCGCCCATCGCCGCCCGCCGCAAGCGGCGTTCCGCGCTGTCGGGTTGTCCCTCACCCCGATCGGCCAGGACGCAAGATATGAGAATCGCCCCGGATGTGGGAAAGTTGAATCCGCATGAGCACTGTCGAAACGGTCCCGACGTTGAACGCCGACGGCGGTTCCGCGCACGGTGAAGTCGCGAAAGACGCGACTGCCCTCCCGACGAGGCGTCGGGACTCTGCCGAAAGTTTGAGCGCCGCCGAACGGCACGAAACGTTCAGAAGCCGTTTGGGACGAGCGGCAGCCTACTCGGCGTATATGTTGGCTGCCGCCCCGTCCACTGGGCATGTTCATCGCCGTCGCAGTGCTCATGTTTCTCGGGGCGGGGATTGCGTGATCGGGGCGTGGCACTCCTGCTTCTGGGGATCATGGTCGCCATGGCTCAGGGCCGTCGCCCAACGCCGCCTCAATGAGAGGGCCGTCGGAGGGAGCGCCCGGAATCCGTCTACGTGACGCCGGGCGTCGCAAGAAGATAATCGGCTTCTTATATCCGTTGCGCGATCCGCAGTCGTGGCTTGACGTGCTGTGGGTGTTCGCTTCGTTTCCCATCGCCATCGGCAATGCGGTCGTTGCGTTTGTCTGGATTGTCGCAACGGCCGTCGGCCTTGCCCAGCCGATCATCCTGTTGCTTTTCAAGGCGACGGGAATCGACTATACAGGCGTCACGGGATCGGCGAACGTTTCGTACCCGCCCGTCGTCGACGCGGGTTTGGGATTTTGCGTCGGTCTGCTTTTTGCTGCTGTACGGACCATATCTGATCAAAGCCTGCGGAAAGATTCAGTTTCATCTTGCTGATGTGTTGTTGTTGCGGCGTGCTCGGGATCGGGCGGATATTGAGCGGTTGACGCGGTCGCGTGAGGCGGGGCGTCGGGCGGAGAGTGCGGCGTTGCGGAGGTTGGAGCGGGATTTGCATGATGGGCCGCAGCAGAGGTTGGTGCGGTTGAATATGGATTTGGCTCGGGCTGGGCGTCAGGCGGGCGGTGATCCGGTCAGGGCGCAGGAGATTTTGGATGAGGCGATGGTTCAGACGCAGGACACGTTGGCGGGTTGCGTCAGCTGTCGCGGGGGATTGCGCCTCGGTGTTGGTGGATCAGGGGTTGGTGGCCGCTGTTCAGGGAGGCGGCTGCTCGGTCGGTGGTTCCTGTGTCGGTTCATGCGGGTATTCCGGCTGTGTCTGATCATGTGGCGTCGGCGGCTTATTATGTGGTGGCGGAGAGTTTGGTGAATGTGAATAAGCATGCGGGTGCGTCCTCTGTTGCGGTGACGATTGATGTGTCGGGCGGGGTGTTGCGTTTGTCGGTGGTTGACGATGGTGTGGGACGGGGGCTGATGTGTCGAAGGGCATGGTCTTGTGGGGTTGGAGGAACGTTTGCGTTCGGTTGACGGTACTCTTGAGATTGACTCGCCTGCGGGCGGACCGACCACAATCAAGCGGCGATCCCGTGTGTGATTCTTGTGCGCGCCGGCGAGGAAGGCTGCCGGAAACCGATGGGCCCGTGCACACGGCAGATCCGTTGGAAAACTGCAGGAGAAGTGTCCAGCTGGCCCTACGACGATTGGCCGGGCCGCGGCGCAGACGGGCGGAGAACCGGACGCGGGAGCGTCGGGTTGTCCCCACTGCGATTGACCGGTATGCAGGGATGCGCTTGCACGCGTCGGCACGGGAAAGTGGAAATATGAGCACAGCTGGAACACCTGACGCGTATCGAGGCATGGGCAAAGCCGACACAGCGAAAGGCAGGGGAAGCGGCGGTTCGCGCAGCGGCTTTTTCATGCGCTACAAGTGGGCTGTGGCCTACGCGAGCTACACGCTGCTTGCGTTCCCGATCCACCTCTCTCTTCATTCTCGTCCTCTTTTTCTGTTTCGTCGGGGTCTCGACGCTCATCGTGTGGGCGGGGTTTTTCTTGCTGTATGCCGGAATCGCGACGGCTCGGGCAGGGGCGATCGTCCAGCGGCGTGAACCACGCATTTGAAGGCGAAGGACCTGCCTTCGTTCGTGGCTCTCTTCGACAAGGAAAAGGCTTATGAGAGTTTCTCCTATCCGATGCCGAAGGACCTCCATTGGTTCCGCAGGTTTCTGTATCCGTTGCGCGATCTGCAGTCGTGGCTTGACGTCCTGTGGGCGCTCACGTCCTTCTTTCTATCGACTGTCAGTTGGTGTCTGACTTTCGTATGGGTGTTGGCCGGTCCTGGGTTTGTGACCTCGCCGGTACTGCTGCCGCTCTCGAGGGCTTTTTCCGGCGGCTCCTACGGAAAGGAAGCGAAGGGTGTCGGCGATCTTCTAGACGTTCCGCATCCGCTTCTTTTCGACGCCGTCCTTTTCTTCGTCGTCGGCCTCGTCATGCTGCTTGCCGCTCCGTATGTCCTGGAAGTTCCTCGCTAAGGTTCAAATGTTCTACGCTGATGTGTTGTTGTTGCGGCGTGCTCGGGATCAGGGCGGATATTGAGCGGTTGACGCGGTCGCGTGAGGCGGGGCGTCGGGCGGAGGTGCGGCGTTGCGGAGGTTGGAGCGGGATTTGCATGATGGGCCGCAGCAGAGGTTGGTGCGGTTGAATATGGTTGGCTCGGGCTAGGGCGTCAGGCGGGCAGTGATCCGGTCAGGGCGCAGGAGATTTTTGGATGAGGCGATGGTTCAGACGCGGGACACGTTGGCGGAGTTGCGTCAGCTGTCGCGGGGATTGCGCCTCCGGTGTTGGTGGATCGGGGTTGGTGGCCGCTGTTCAGGAGGCGGCTGCTCGGTCGGTGGTTCCTGTGTCGGTTCATGCGGGTATTCCGGCTGTTCCTGATCATGTGGCGTCGGCGGCTTATTATGTGGTGGCGGAGGTTTGGTGAATGTGAATAAGCATGCAGGTGCGTCGTCTGTTGCGGTGACGATTGATGTGTCGGGCGGGGTGTTGCGTTTGTCGGTGGTTGACGATGGTGTGAGCGGGGCTGATGTGTCGAAGGGGCATGGTCTTGTGGGGTTGGAGGAACGTTTGCGTTCGGTTGACGGTACTCTTGAGATTGACTCGCCTGCGGGCGGACCGACCACAATCGAGCGGCGATCCCGTGTGTGATTCTTGTGCGCGCCGAGCGAGGCTGCCGGAAACCGAAGGGCCCGTGCACACGGCAGATCCGTTGGAAAGCTGCAGGAGAAGTGTCCGGCTGATCCCTACGACGATTGGCGGGCCGCAGGATAGTTGTACGGCGTCAGGCAGGGGAAAGTAGAGGCATGACTACAAACGACATCCGTTCACACTTGGAAAGAGCAGCTGAAGCTGTGGAACGAGGCAATGAAAAAGGCCGCGGCAATGGCCGGCGTCAGAGCCTTTCCATGCGTTTCAGGTGGACGACGGCCTACGCGAGTTACATGCTTCTGGCCTTTCCTCCCATCTCATCCTCTCATTCTCGTCGTCGTCCTGTGCGCCCGTGAGGCGGCGTCTGACCGTCATCTTCGTGGGCCTTCCCATCCTTTACTCAGGAATCATGGTGGCCAGAGCCGGCGCCGTCCTCCAGCGCGGGATAAACCGCGCGTTTGCGGGGGAGAAAACCTCTCCTCCCATCCTGCGCCTTTTCAAAAGGGAGAACGCATACGACGGCTTCCTCTACCCGACGCCGGGAGACATGGACTGGTTCCGCAGGCTTCTGTATCCGTTGCGCGATCCGCAGTCGTGGCTCGACGTGCTGTGGGTTGTCGGCTCGTTCCCTGATCACGATCCTCAATTGGTGCGTGGCGCTCACGGGTGGCCGCAATCTGGCTGGTTTGACCGCGCCCCATCGCTTACGATCCTAGAACGTGACGAGAGCTGGAACAACGGACTGGGAGAGCTTCTCGACATCCCGCACCATTCCTTTTCGTCACTCCGTCGCTTTGTCGTCGGCCTTGTCCTGCTGGTCTCTGCCCGTCGGTCATGAGGGCCTTGCAACGCTCCAGCTTCTTTTCGCTGAGTGTGTTGTTGTTGCGGCGTGCTCAGGATCAGGGCGGATATTGAGCGGTTGCTGCGCGGTCGCGTGAGGCGGGAGCGTCGGGCGGAGAGATGCGGCGTTGCGGAGGTTGGGCGAGGATTTTGCATGATGGGCCGCAGCAGAGGTTGGTGCGGTTGAATATGGATTGGCTCGGGCTAGGCGTCAGGCGGGCAGTGATCCGGTCAGGGGCGCAGGAGATTTTGGATGAGGCGATGGTTCAGACGCGCGGGACACGTTGGCGGAGTTGCGTCAGCTGTCGCGGGGGATTGCGCCTCGGTGTTGGTGGATCAGGGGGTTGGTGCCGCTGTTCAGAGGCGGCTGCTCGGTCGGTGGTTCCTGTGTCGGTTCATGCGGGTATTCCGGCTGTTCCGATCGCGTAGCGTCGGCGGCTTATTATGTGGTGGCGGAGAGTTTGGTGAATGTGAATAAGCATGCGGGTGCGTCGTTTGTTGCAGGTGACGATTGATGTGTCGGGCGGGGTGTTGCGTTTGTCGGTGGTTGACGATGGTGTGGGCGGGGCTGATGTCGAAGGGCATGGTCTTGTGGGGTTGGAGACGTTTGCGTTCGGTTGACGGTACTCTTGAGATTGACTCCGCCTGCGGGCGGACCGACCCAATCGAAGCGGTGATTCCATGCGCATCCTGATAGCCGACGATTCTGTGCTGCTCAGGAGGGCTGACCCTCATCCTGAACGAGGGCGGACACGAAGTCATCGAGCGGAGTCGGCACCGAACGAGCTTGTGTCCCGGTGCCTGGCTTTTGCGACCGGACGTGACGGTCAGCGACATCCGAATGCCGCCTTGCACACCGACGAAGGCCTGCGTGCGGCGGTCCGCATCCGCGAGGGTGGCCCGACGCCCCATTCTCCCTGCTCAGCCAGTACATAGTCCTCAGCTACGCCGCCGAGCTTCTCTCCTCGGGCTCCGGCTCGATCGGATACCTACTCAAGGATCGCGTGAGCGACCTCGACCTTCCTCGACGCCGTCAGATCGGGTCGGCAACGGCGGCATGGTCCTCGATCCCGAAGTGGTCGCGCAGATGATGGGACGCGGACGCAGGAACGACCCCGTCGCCAGCCTCACGCCGCGCGAACGCGAAGTGTTGGAGCTCATGTCCGAGGGTCATACGAACTCGGCGATCGCCAAGCGGCTCGTCGTTTCCGAGGGGGCTGTGGAAAAGCACATCCAGAGAATCTTTGTGAAGCTCGGTCTGCACGCCAACAGCGAAGTCCACCGGCGGGTTTCGGCCGTTCTCACTTTGTTGGGCACGTGATCGACGCCCGGGCGGGAGGCCGACGCGGGCGGACGCGTGATCGGCAGCGAGCCGGACGGTCGGCGTTAAAGAGAGGGATCGTTGCAAACAAGCCAAAAATCGGCAAACCGCAGCGAGGCGGACGCGGGCGCCGAGGCGGTTTGCGAGCCGGCGAGCGAGGCCGATGTGACCGAAGTAGTCGACGACTTTGGATTCGAGCAGAAATCTGTTCGAATATCAACATGTTGTGTTTAACGTGCACTCTGGCCCGCGCTGTACGGTAGAACTTATATAGAGCATTCCCGGAAGGACCGTGAAAAAGGCGGACCTTGCATTGCTCATCGGCAGCAGCGCCGGTGAGATTCTGCGCAGCGCTCTCGCTGAACATGGGACAGCCTGCGGTTATACGGGGTGGAAGTCCATTCGATCCATCATCGCCCCGGCGCAGGAGTGACGGCCGGTTATTCGGTGACGCTCGACCGGATACTCCCCAACGGCGCCCACATGCGCGTGGAGGAGTATCTGTGCGCTTCGACGGCGCGCCTGTCCCACCCCAACACCCCGGGTCTCGTGTACGTGTCCAGGGGGACTCCACGTTCTCCGTTTGGCGCTACCCCGCCGATCCTGAGCTTCCTGCGCTGTTCTTGGCCTGCTCGCCCGAGCATATGAGCGCCCTTCTGGGCATGCCCGTGTCCGTGGAGCTCATGAGCTATCGCCCCACTCGGCGCGCCGTCGTCCGAGTGCGGGCGGCGAATTCCGTCAGTTACGCGAAAGTCGCGCGCCCCCCGCAAGTCGAATCGTTGGCGAAGCGGCACATCATGCTCTCCCGCGCCGGGATTCCCGCGCCGCCGGTCCTCATCCACGACGTCCGAGGTCTCCTGGTGATCGGAGCCGCCAATGGGATTCCGCTCTCAACCGCCATTTTCGCGCGGCATGGGAAGAAAATGCGGCCCTCTGCTCGGCCTCTCACGGCCTTGTTGAACGCTTTTGCCGCGCGAGGCCCTCTCGCTCAGCCATCGGCCCGCTTGGGCGGACCGTTCCACGCATTACGCGCACGCCGCCGGAACCGCATTGCCGGAGGAACGCGTCCGTTGCGAGGCCGTGGCGCACGGAATCCATGAGCTTCTCGCCAGTTCGGACCCCGGGCCTTTGGTTCCCGTCCACGGAGACTTCTACGAGGCGAACATCTTCGTCTCCCACGATTCGTCGCGGGTCACGGGAATCATCGACGTCGACTCGCTGGGGCCCGGCCACCGAGTCGACGATTGGGCCTGCCTGCTCGGCCACATGAGCGTTCTTCCGCATTTGGCCCCGGACTCGTACCCGTACGTTCGGGACGACCTTCCGATATGGAGGGACGCCTGCGAGCACGCCGTAGACCCTGTGGCGCTGTGCGCGCGCACGGCCGGTGGTGCTCTCGCTCGTCGCCGGAGCGAAAGCGGGTCGACGGCGCCGAGTGGATCGACGACGCCCTCGGCCGCCTTTCGACGGCCGAGCGTGGCTCGAGCGGGCCTACCGCCATCGCTGAAGTCGCAGAGCGGGCGAGGGCGTCAGTCAAAGTTCGTGCGGGATGCCGCTGCCTGCCAGGATGCCGCCGAAGGCCCGCGGGGAGGCCGACGGCGGCTCCGCGGGGCGTCAGCCGAGGAGCTTTTTGCACCTGCCCCAAGCCCTCGACGAGGTCCTCGTCGGAGAGGGCGTAGGGAATCGCAGGAAACCGCTGGGGCCGAAGGCCTCGCCGGGAACCACGGCGACTTCGGCCTCTTCGAGGATGAGCGCCGCCAGCTCGGCCGAGGTTGCGGCAGACTTTCCGTTGACGTCGCGGCCGAGCACAGCCTCGACGTTGGGATAGACGTAGAAGGCACCCTTCGGCTCGGGGACGGCGAAGCCGTCGATTGCGCTGAGCATCTCGACCATCTTTCGACGCCGGCGGTCGAACGCCTCCCGCATCTGGGCCACCACGGCCTGCGGCCCAGTGAGCGCCGCCAGCGCAGCCCGCTGCGAGACGTTCGCGACGTTGGAGGTGGCATGGGACTGGAAGTTCGTCGCGGCCTTGATCACGTCGGACGGGCCGTACATCCAGCCGACCCGCCAACCCGTCATGGCGTAGGTCTTCGCGACCCCGTTGAGGATGACGGCGCGATCGGCTAGCTCAGGGAACCTCGCCCAAGATGTAGCTCTGCGGGCGTGCCGTCGTGAGACGAGATGCTCGTAGATCTCGTCCGAAATCACCCAAATCCCGGATTCAAGGGCCCATTGCCCGATCGCCCGGATTTCCTCGGCGGAATAGACCGATCCTGTCGGATTGGACGGCGAGCATAGAAGCAGGGCCTTGGTCTTGTCCGTCCGTGCGGCTTCGAGCTGTTCGACGCTTGCCTTGTACTCGGCGTCGGCCCCGGCGAAGACTTCGACGGAACGCCGCCGCCCAGCGGATCGCCTCGGGTAGGTCGTCCAGTACGGCGCGGGCAGGGAGCACCTCGTCGCCGTCGTCGACAAGGGCGGCGAAAGCCTGGAAGACGGCCTGCTTTGCCGCCGTTCGTCACGATGACGTCGTTCGGGTCGACGGCGTTGCCCGAGTCGCGGAGGGTCTTCGCCGCGATGGCCTCGCGCAGCTCAGGGAAGGCCTTGGCCGGCGTGTACTTGTGGTTTTTGGGATCGCGGGCGGCTTCGACGGCGGCTTCGACGATGAACTCGGGCGTCGGGAGTTAGGCTCACCGGCCCCGAAGCCGATGACGGGGCGCCCTGCCGCCTTGAGGGGCCTTGGCTTTATGTCCACGGCAGAGTCGCGGACTCTGGATGGCGGCGAGGCGTGCCGATACTCGGCGGGTTCTGTCATTGCTCATGTGTCCATGGTTGCACGTTTTCGTCCCCGTCGTGCGCGCCGGTCCGCGTTTTCAGCGCTGTGAGATCGAAGGCGCGGCGGCGTCGGTCGGCGAGGCGCGATGCGCCGGGGAGACAGCCTGCCCCGCACCCGTGCGGCGGGCTCCCTCGACGATGCCCTGATCGTTCTCATGGCCTGCCCGCACCCGTGCGGCGAAAAGGGCCCAATCGGACCGCGTGAGGAGCGGCTTTAGCGCCGTGCCCGGCGGCTCGGCCGTTGCGATTCGGGCGGACGGATGACGCGAGCGGGCGAAGGTGTACAATTTTGTGAGTTGTCTCCAGATTGGTGGCACTACGCCATTGACGTAAGGCATAATGTCAGGAGCGAACAGCCGAAGGGTAGTGGCGCAATGGTAGCGCATCGGTCTCCAAAACCGGCGGTTGGGGGTTCGAATCCCTCCTATCCTGCAAGGCGGCTCGATGGGTCCATGGGCCGCCTTTTATTCCATTGCACGACGAGTGAAGGACGCCACGTGACTGCAGCAAGCGCATCGAAGGCCAAAGGAGCCAAGGGCAAGGCCTCCGATGAGAAGAAGAGGCGCAACGTCTTCGCGCGGATCGCCCTGTTCATTCGCCAAAATCTTCGCCGAGCTGAAGAAGGTTCAGCGGCCCACCCGCGAAGAGCTCGGGCAGATGTTCTCGACGGTTCTTGCCTTTGTGGCAATCATCATGATCGTCGTCGGCCTCCTTGACCTTGGATTCGGCCGCCTGACCTTCTGGGTCTTCGGTAGTCTCGATCTTCGGGTAGTCTTGGCCGTTCGGACAAACGAGTAGAAAGCAGTAAAGCGTGGCTGACGATATCTTTGAGCCCGTTGCCGATGCGTCGGAAGCCGGCGTCGAAGAGCTTCGGTTCGATTCCGGCGAGGGCGTTCCGATCCCTCCGGCGACGTCGGACCGGCACACGATCAGACGGGGAGCCTGCTCCCGGGCCTTCCGGCGATCCTCTGCTCTCGGAGGAGGAAGAAGCCGCGAAGGCCGTGGAGGAGGCCCGCGCAAACCTCGTGACCGAGGACGAAGTGCGCGACAAGCTCAAAGGCCTCGACGGGCGTTGGTACGTCCTTCACACCTATTCGGGTTACGAGAAGCGCGTCAAGCAAGACCTCGAGGTGCGCATGCACTCGATGAACATGGAGGATTACATCTTCCAGATCGAGGTCCCCCATGGAGGAGGTCTTTGAGATCCGCTGGTCAGCGAGCTCGTCTCCCCGGGTGCGCATGCCGGGCTACGTGCTCATCTCGCATGGATCTGACGGACGATTCGTGGCGAGTGGTGCAATCGACCAACGGAGTGACGGGATTTGTCGGCAACGGCCGCACCGGTCGCGCTTTTCCGAGAATGAGGTCGTCTCGATGCTCACCCGGTGATCGAGGCGGAGGCCGCGGCCGAGGCTGTCGCCGCCGGAAAGGCCGCAAGTCCGACGCCGGCCAGCCCTTTCTCCGTACGCGGTCAGCGACGCCGTCACTTTGACCTCGGAGCCGTGGGCGGAATGCCGGCCACCGTTTCCGAAGTCGACGCAGCCAACCAGCGGCTCACGGTGCTCTGACGACCTCGTCGGCCAGAAGCCCCGTCGAGCTTTCGTTCAACCAGGTGCGCAAAGACGACTGAAATTCGTTCAAAGATCACGCCAGGCAGAATTGAGCCTGGCGTGATTCGCGCTAACGTTGACAGATGGTCGCCGCTTCTGCCATTGCGGCGATTGACAAGAAAGGACCCTATATGCCTCTCCCAGAAGAAGGTTGCAGGTTACATCAAGCCCAGATTCAGGCTGGGGCGGCGACGCCTGCTCCGCCGATCGGCCCGGCTCTGGGCCAGCACGGCGTCAGCATCATGGAGTTCTGCAAGGCCTACAACGCCGCCACAGAATCCCAGCGCGGCAACGTGATCCCCGTCGAGATCACCGTTTACGAGGACCGCTCCTTCACCTTTGTGACGAAGACGCCTCCGGCCGCCGAGCTCATCAAGAAGCCGCTGGCGTGGCCAAGGGCTCGTCCACGCCTCACAGCAACAAGGTCGGGCATCTGACGGCCGATCAGCTCCGTGAAATCGCCAAGACGAAGGAGCCGGACCTCAACGCCAACGACCTCGACAACGCCGCCCGCATCATCGCGGGAACCGCTCGTTCCATGGGAATCACCAGCGACGAGATCTGATCGCTTCCCGGCGCGTGCAGGTGCAAAGCGCCGCGAACGGATCGTGGAAGGGCCTGCGCGGGCCCCGCGACCACAAACTGCTCGTTTAAGGAGAACAGTCAATGGCAAAGCGCTCTAAGAACTACCGCAACGCCGCTCAGAAGATCGCTGACGGCGTTCTCATAGCCCCTCAGACGATGCGCCTCGCGAAGGAGACGTCTACCACGAAGTTCGACGCGACCGTCGAGGTCGCGTTCCGCCTGGAGTCGACCCGCAAGGCCGACCAGATGGTCCGTGGAACCGTCAACCTTCCGCACGGCACCGGCAAGACCGCCAGGGTCCTCGTCTTCGCCGTCGGTCCGCGTGCGCAGAGGCTATCGACGCCGGAGCCGACGAAGTCGGCGGCGATCGAGCTGATCGAGAAGGTCGCGGGCGGCTACACCGATTTCGACGCCGCCGTCGCGACCCCTGACCTCATGGGCAAGGTCGGCCGCCTCGCGCGTTCTCGGCCCCTGCGGCCTCATGCCCAACCCGAAGACGGGCACCGTGACGATGGACGTCGCTGAGGCCGTTTCGGACATCAAGGGCGGCCGGATCGAGTTCCGCGTGGACAAGAACGGCAACCTTTCCTTCGTCGTCGGCAAGGCGTCTTTTCACCCCGAGCAGCTCGTCGAGAATTATGCGGCGGCCCAGGAGGAGGTCCTTCGCCTCAAGCCCTCGACGTCGAAGGGCCGTTACCCGCTCAAGGGCACGGTTGCGACCACGATGGGGCCGGGCATTCCGCTCGACACGAGCAAGACCCGCAATCTCACGTCGGAGACCCGTCCTGATTTCATATTGCGTAGCGAGCAAAAGCCCCGCCAATCAATGTGATTGGCGGGGTTTCACTATTTTTATGGCTGTGGGAGGACGGCGGCTATGTTCTCCCAGGAAACTCAACGCTCGGAACGTTGAAAATTCCATGGCACAGGGAAATGAACGGAGGCCGACGGCGAGTCGGTTGAATCGTCGAGCTGGGCTGTTGGCTGGGTCCTCGGGCTATTCGACGGCAAGACCCTGAATGACTTCCGTCCCCGGGAGTGCGGCGAGGAATCCATCGGGGACAAAGAGCTCGAACGGCGCAGCCCCGAGCCGATGCACGACCAGCCTTTGGTGCAGCGCGAGTCGATGAGCAGGCGCCACGACGCCGCACTCCCACCGGGTGATTCCTCCGTACTCCATCCCCGAAAGGCTTCCACCGCCTGCTCCTGCGGCCAGAAGGAAGCTTTGCGCACGTCAAGGGTCCTCTTCACGGTGGGTTGACGTCGGCGTTGGTCGTGGCGCGGACGACGCACGCAGCGATTCTTTCTTCGCCGGCTCGTTTCCCGGCGACGAGGGATGCAGTTCGGAGGATAAAGCCAGGTCCATGCCGAACGCCTCTGTCATCGTTTCGGTGTCGGCGAGCTCTGGGTCGATCTCGGCCACCCGGACCTGCCGCCAGATTTGGGTGGGTCGCCTCGATCGCCTGAAGGGCGGCCGCCGTCGAGAGCGCCAGCAGTTCCAGGTTCTCCAAGGCCGGCAGTGTCGCCAAGGTTCCGCTTCCTGATATCGACGTCGTTCATGTTTTATCCTTCCCGATTCGCTGCATGCATCCTTTCAATCGTCGTGCGCCGCAAAGCCGTCTGTCAACAACGGTCTGCGTAGCCGTGGCGACGCTAAGCGAGGGTGGCAGGAACCCGCTTCGCCTGTTCCTTGGGGAGCCAGTCTTTGGGAATCTGCATCGTCTGATTCTTAGGGAACCTTTGTCGCCCTGGTCTTTAGGAGACCATTTCGCCTGCTCTTTATTGCAGCCCCTCTGAACGGTTTCTCTAGTTCTAAGTTGGTCTTGAAGGTCTGTTTCGTCGATGATATTTTTGATCTTGGCCGATCGAAAGATTGGCGACACGGAAAGACGGAGTCACGCAAGAAGACGGGATTTTTCGCTCAGGAGCGGCTATGACGTTCGCGAAATGCAACTCTGCCTGCTTCTTCTACGGGTACAAAAGGGGTCGCGGTGATTTCATAGGGCGCGCTGAAAGAACAAGGATGGCTTCGTTCTCAAAACGATGCCGGAGGGAACCAAGGTGTTTGAGATGGTCTCTATTGAGTGTCGATATTGTGCCATCGCGTTCGTCTGAACTGAGGAAACCAAATTGTATGAGGGCATCTACATCGGGGTCAGAGTGCTTGTGGCGCTTGTGGCGTTCTTTACGGTTCGTCATCTCTTTTTCACGCCTTCTCCGATCCAGGGCGGAGCTGGCGGCAACGTGTACTCCTCGTGCCACGCCGTTGGCTCGGACTTCAACAAAGACTTGTATCCTCTGACACAAGACCTTTTCGACGTCGAGAGCACCGAAGAGATTCAGAAGCACTTTAGACGGTGGTCTTTCGTACAGGATGGAGGTCAACGACGAGATCAGACGGAATATTCAGAGGCAATGCGACAAGGCGCGCCACGAGCGTGGGATTGTCATCATCGTTGCCTCGATCTTCTTCGCCGTCGTGTTCCTGTCGGTGCCCAAACCGCGAAGGTCGCGCAACGGCGCAGGAACCCGTGAGACGTCTAGCGGCGCGGAGCAAAAGGCCGCTGCCGGAGGGGAGAATGCCGCTTTATGACAGGGAAAGGGACACGACCTAGGCGACAGGAACGACGGATTTCAGGCGGGATGGAATCAACCAGATCGACCCTGCCCGAGCTTTGCTGCCGAGGCCATCGCGGAGCGGGATACCGATACGAAGGCCAGACTTGACCAAATGGCACAGGGTATCAGGAGCATCGGACCGATCCGTGGTCGAAGAAGGCCGAACCGCGTACAGGCAATAGGGCACAACGTGAAAGGAAACCGAATTGTCTAGATCGACATACCTGATTACTCGGTCGCTCGTGGCGCTCACGGCCTTCGTCGTCTTCCCATGGCTATTTTTCGTCCCACCCACGATCCAAGCCGGCGGAGCGACAACAGCTATCGTGGATGCCACTCGGTTGGCTGGAACTTCCTGGGCGATTTCTATCTGATGACCGGGAGGTTCGATGTCGAGAGCCCCCAGAAAATCAAAAAGTATGTAGAAAGGGCCAACACGAGCGTGCGACCTGAAGATGACGTGGTGGCACCGACCATCCATGAGGCCTGCAAGGAGGCTCGGCAGGGGCGAAGCACGCTCATTAACGCCGCATTGGCTTTCTTTGCGGTCGCCTTCCTTTCGATCCCTAAACCGAAGTCGCCTCGCGAAAAACCCGCCGAGTAGGGTCTCCGCCCGCTCCGATGCCCAGGAGCGCGCCGTAGTTACAAGCGCCTGCGCTGAAGAGGTTTATCGAGTGCCCTCGACGGCATAACCAGCTAACCCTGATCCGTGAGGCGCGATGCTCCCTGTCGCTGAGGCTTCACGGCAGAGCTTTCGGCCATGCCGAAACAGGGTTCACGGCCCCCGTGAGGAAAATGGCGATCTAACAGGAAGACGGGAATCGTTCGTCGAATATGCCGATGGACGGCACTCTGTGGGATTCGATAAAAGATGATGTGCGCAGGCGCTTCATCGCCTACCCTCGACTCGTGATCCGCGAGACTGAGAAGGGCGTCGCTCGTCGAGCTGCGCATGGGGCGATCTCGTTCTTCAGACGGGACGGCGTCTTAGCCTTTCTGCTCATCTGCATATCGTTCGGGTGGAGCTCGTAGCGGTCAGCGAGGGCACGCAGATCAGTCGGTACGACGAATGGACATACATCGATTACGCCCGCAAGGTTGCGGTCGGCCACATCCCGATTCAGGGAGAGCCTCTGGCCCCGCAAAGTCTGGAGGACTGGTCCTGCCGTGGAATGGAAGGCGGAATCCGCGACGTCAGGCCGCCCGAATGCGGATCGATCTGACAAGGCGCGCCCGCGACGTCGTGGCCGTTTAAGGGCGAAAACTACAACGCATTCCATCCGCCCACCTATTTCTTCGCAGCGGGGCTCGGCGGCCGACGATCTCCGAGCTCACAGGCGTCGATTTCGTGACCGGAGCCAGGCTGGTCTCGCGGGATTCGTCGCCCCTCGGCGTCGCCGGCCTCTTTCTCGCCATCAGGGCGTGGAGAGTCAATCGCCTCGCCGCATTCTCCCGGGGCGCTTCTGGCTTTGACGACGCCGGCCATCGCGGCGTCGTCCGCGATAGTCCACAACGACGCGATCACACTTCGCGGGCGACGCAGCTGTCTGGGCGGGCGCGCGAATATTCGCCCGCACAAGCTCGGCTGGGGATCCCCGCCTTCCTGGCCTTCATCGTCTCCTCATTCCGGTGGTGTCGCTGGGACTATGCTAGCGTTGCCGGCGTCGTGCTGCTCGCATGCTTTTATGCCAAAGTCTTCGGCCTGCTGGCCGACGACAGGCAGGACTTGAGCAGAATCTTCGGCGCGACAGTGGGAGCGGCGGCGGTTCCTCACCTGTTCTGGAACCAGTTCCAGGGTGCGCACGCCCCCGGATACATTCCGGCAATCGACGGGCTGTCGACGATCAGTTGAAAGACAGCGCTGCACTACGTGGTTCTACCTCATCGACGCCTACGGGCTGACCGATCCGCGCACCGACTTCTACCCTGCAGCCCGGCCTGAAATCCGGCGCGACGTTCGCGTGGGCAGGCATTCTCTACATTTTCACATCGTCCTTCTGATCGTTTCGGTCGTCTGCATGTGGAAGGCGGTGGACAGGCGCGTCTCATTTTGAGACGGCCATATCGCCGTTCGTGACGGCTCTGGTCGTGCAGGTGCGCGAAATCATGACGACGAGCGGTTACTTCGACGTCGTTTCCGGAAGGTACGCCATGAGCACGGTAGCCCTGCATTGCGCGCTCGCGGCCGATGCTGATGCAAACGGAAAGCGATCGAAGTGGTTCTTTCTTTCGCATCGCGGGTGCGTCTTCATGGCCGTCGGGGTCGCAATGGCCAAGGTCCCGCAGGTTTGAGCCGACGACGGGGGAGAGGCCGATTCGACGACGGGAGGAAGGCCGATTTGCGGCGGGGCAGAGGGCCAATCGGCCAATCGGCGTGGGAGAGAAAAACGGCGTGCGGCGTCGGCGCGGATTAGGTGCGGGGGCCCGACGCGTACCGTGGTTGCGAGCACATCAGGGGACACACGGACGGAAGGACGCGTGATGGCCTCGCTGACAGTGGGCGTTGCCGGAGGCACGGGAAGCGAAAAACCACCCCTGACGAGGAAGCTTGCAGAGCGGTTTCGGCAAGTCCTCCGTCGTCTTCCACGACAACTACTACAGGCCCACGACGACCTCGCCTACGAGAACGGTGCCTGCTCAACTACGATCACCCGGACGCATTTCGACAACGATCTGATGGTCGAGCATCTTCGCCGACTCGCCGCGGGCAGTCCGTTGAGTGTCCCGTTTACGACTACTCCAGCTACAACCGGTCAGATAGAACCAGGCGGATCGAGCCCGCGCCGATCATCGTGGTCGAGGGAATCCTCATATACGCCGCGCCCGAAATATGCGAGGCTGCTGGACATCAAAATCTTCGTCGACACCGACGCCGACGTGAGAGATCCTCCGGCGCATCAAGCGCGACGTCGTCGAACGCGGGCGGACGCTCGAATCCGTGGAGCGTCAGTACCTGACGACGGTCAAGCCCATGCACGAGCTCTGTGTGGAGCCGTCAAAGCGCAATGCGGACATCATCGTTCCCAACGGAGGCACAACCTCGTTGCGCTCGACATGCTCATCAACAAGGTCGAGAGGGCGATCGGCTGAGGCCGGGTGGGCGTGGCGATTCGCCGAAAGCGCGCAGTCTGCCGAGAGAGCCTGAAGAGCGGCGATCGGCCGTGGGCGGGGGCGGCAGGGAGTGCGCAGCCGTATGGATGCGGTCAACGCAAAGCGGCCGCGCGGCCAGAGGCCTATACGGTTTGCGCATCGGAAATGTTTCCAATAAACCAAGCGACGCCAAAGACCGCAGGTTGCTCGTCGCCAAACGGGACGAAACTCGCAAAGAGGCCGGCGCAGGTGAGACAACGAGGACCTTTCCAGCCCGTGCGCCTGCGCGGTTTTGCATGTTCAGACACTTGCGGCAGACGACCGAGGAGGCCCTATGCACGGACCGACAAGTCAGTTAGCCATTGCCGAGCTCAAGGAGAAGTTTGAGAGCTCGGACGCCGTGCTGCTCACTGAACACCGCAGCCGACCGGTGATGTAGCTCAAGACGCTGCGTCGCGCGATCGGCGCCAACGCTCAGTTCTAAGGTCGCCAAGAACACGCTGGCAAAAATTGCGGCCAGGAAGCCAGGATCGAGGGCCTTGACGGCCTTCTGACCGGACCCACCGCATCTGCTCGTCACCGGTGAAATCGCCGACACAGCCGAGGCCATGTCGCGATTTCGCCAAGGACAATCCGGCACCCTCGTCAGAGGGCGGAGTCCCTTGAGGCAACCTGCTCTGGAGGACGACGTCAAGAAGCTGCTGATCTCGAGTCCGCGAGGTGCTCCTCAGCAAGGCCGCAGGCGTGCTCAAGGCTGCTCTGTTCCAGGCGGCACACAGCTTTTCCAGGCGCCCGTCTGACAGACGGTGCGCACCATCGACGCTGCTGCGCGCGAAAAAGAAGAAGCGGCTGCCCGACCGGAGCGCCGCGCAATCAACAGAATACATCTGCTCGCGTAGCAGGTCAGGAAGGAAGGCCATCATGGCTGGCTCACCACCGAAGAGCTCTATCGCTGCATTCATAGGGAGCTCACCTCGTCGAGGCTCAACGACTTCGTCAAGCGTTCGAAAGGAGTTCGACGTCACCGCCGCGGCCCCGTCGCCGCCGTCGCCGCAGGCCCCGGCCGCCGGTGGAGCCGCCGCCGCAGAAGAGGAGAAAGGACTCGTTCGACGTCGTTCCCGAGGCTGCCGGCGACAAGAAGGTTGCGGTCATCAAGGAAGTTCGCGCTCTCACCTCCTCGGCCCTCAGAGGCGCAAGGACCTCGTCGATTCCGCTCCTAAGGCCGTCCTGGAGGGCGTCGACAAGGAGGCCGCGAACAGAGCCAAGGAGCAGCTCGAGGGCGCCGGCGCGTCCGTCACCGTGAAGTGACGCGGGTGGCTAAAGCGGTTGGCTTGGAGCTCATCAAGCGACTGGGCCTGAAGGCGGCCTGAGACCCAAAGTTACTTGGGCCCCTAGGCCGCCTCGTTATTGGTTGCTTTTCCTTGGGGGCGGAGGTGGAGACCAGCCGGATGTGTCGCAGTTTTTCGAAAGTAGACTTTATATGGCTATCTCATGTTCTCTCAAACATTGTTGTCCGTCTATAGAGATTAGAAGAGGCCCTCGATATGAAAGTTCTTTGCAAATTATGGCGATCAAAAGTGAGCTTATCGTCCACGCGGGAACTTTTCACGACGATTAATCGTCAAAATTCCCCTAAATAGCGGATTCAGGTCATTTTAATCGCTCTGCTTCTTCTTCATTCCCCGTTCGGCGGCGTTGTCCAGCGAACTGCGTCGGTTGATCTATGGGCGGCGTCGATTGGCGGTCAAACCTGTGATTGGCTCGTGAACGGCTCTTTGCCCGAGAGGCTCGACGACGTCGGTCCTCGTGCCGCGTCGACATCGACCCGCAAACGGCGCCGCAAAGAGGGCCGGGTGGCCGCCCGGCAAACGCGCCCGATTCTCGGACGAACGAGGTGCGAGACCGATCTCGCGAACTCGATCGCCGAGAGCCCGATCGCCGCTGGGCCGCGTCGCACTGCGACATCGCGCTCGGTGTGGGACAGTTTTTCCGAACGCAGTTGTTCAGTGACGCCTTCCACAGGGCGCGCTGTGGCGCGCACCTGCCATTTGGTGTATTGTGTATTTGCTTCGTGTAACTACCAGTGTGTCCAGAAAGGCCCTCAAAGCTTGAAACTATTGGAAATACCCGGATGCGACCGCCTTACCAACGTCAGGGAAGGAACCCTGGCTGCTTCGCGCACCTATTCGCTCTCCGCACGCAATGAAAGCCGGTCGTTGACCGCGTTTCTCTGCCAAGATTCACGAGCCTCTTCAACTCCCGAATCTCCTGGGCCTGCAGACCGACAGCTTTGGTTGGCTCGTCGGCTCCGAGCAGTGGACCTCGCGGAACCCCTGGTCTCAATCCAGCCTCGAGGAGATCTTTCGAAGAGATTTCGCCCATTGAAAACGCAGCCCAAACCATGGGGCTCGTGCTTTCCTCCCGCATCTGGAGGATCCCAAGCACTCCATCGCCGAATGTCGCGAGCGCGATCTGACGTACGCCGCTCCTCCGTACGTGACAGCCGAATTCCAGAACCACGAGACCGGCGAGATCAGCCAGACCACGTTCATCGGCGACTTCCGCTCATGACCGAGCGCGGAACGTTCATCATCAACGGCACCGAGCCGTCGTCGTCTCCCAGCTTAGTGCGCTCGCCGGGCGTGACTATGAACGGGCCTCGCCGACAAAACCTCCGACAAAGACGTGTTCAACGTCAAGATCATTCCCTCGCGCGGGGCTTGGCTCGAGTTCGAGATCGACAAGCGCGACGCCGTCGGAGCGCGTGGACCGCAAGCGCAAGCAGTCGGTGACGGTCTTCCTCAAGGCCCTCGGCATGAGCGAGTCGGAGATCCGCGAAATCTTCGGCGACTTCCCCGCGCTCCATCGAGACGCTCGAGGAAAGACACGCGCATACGCAGGAAGAGGCCTGACGGACCTGTACCGCAAGCTTCGGCCGGGCGAGCCGCCGACGGCCGAGGCCGGGCGCGCGCTCTCAACAACTTCTACTTCAACACGAGCGCCACGACACTGCCGGGTCGGCCGCTTCAAGCTCAACAGAAGCTTCGGCCTCGACCCGCCAACGAGTCGCGCCAGCTCGGCATCTCGGACATCACGGCCGATGCTGCGCTATCTTTTTGGCGCTTCACGCCGGCATGAAAAAGGTCCTGTGCGGCGAGGGCGGCGTCGAAGCGGAAATCGAGACGGACGACATCGACCACTTCGGCAACCGCCGCATTCGCGCCGTCGGCGAACTCATCCAGAATCAGGTTCGCACCGGGCTTTCGCGTTTGGACCGCATGGTTCGCGAGCGCATGACGACGCAGAGGCGGAAGCCATCACCCGTCCTCGCTCATCAACATCCGGCCCATCGTCGCGGCCATCAAGGAGTTCTTCGACTTCCCAGCTTTCGCAGTTCATCGGATCAGAACAACTCGCGGGCCTGACCCTGGCGTCGCCTCCGTCCCTTGGCCCCGGCGGCCTCTCCGCGACCGCGCGGGCATGAAGTGCGCGACGTCCACTCGTCCCGCATTACGGCCGCATGTGCCCGATCGAGACTCCCGAAGGCGAACATCGGCCTCATCGGGTCCCTCGCATCGTTCGCGCGCATCAACCCCTTCGGCTTCATCGAGACGCCCTACCGGGTGGTGAACAACGGCGTCGTCACGGACGAGATCGTCTACCTTCAAGCGGACGACGAGGACAAGGCCGTCATCGCCCAGGCCGAGGTGCCGCTCGACGAGAACAACCGCTTCGTCGACGAGAGAGCGCTGTGCCGGATGCCGGAGGCGAGCCCGCGCTCGTCCCAGTGGACGATCGACTTCATGGACGTTTCGGCGCGGCAAATGTGCTCGGTGGGAACCCGTCGATCCTTCCTCCCGAACGACGACGCCAACCCGAGCCCCTCATGGGCGCCAACATGCAGCGCAGGTCGTTCCGCTCTATCCGGCCCTCCGCCCCGTACGTGGGCACGGGCATGCGAGATGCGATCCGCGGTCGACGCCGGCGACGTCACCGTGGCCAAAGAGCCCGGAGGTCGTTTTTGGAGGTCGACGCCGACCTCGTCGTCGTCGAGCGGGACAACGGGCGCACATGTGACGCATAAGCTGACGAAGTTCGACCGCTCCACCCCGGAAACTGCACCAACCAGCAGGTTGTGGTCAGCCCCGGGGACAGGCTGGAGGCCGGGACGCTCATCGCGGACGGGCCGGCGACCGAAAGGCGGGGATGGCCTCGGCCAGAACCCTCCTCGTCGCGTTCATGACGTGGAACGGCTTCAACTACGAGGACGCGATCATTCTCCGAGCGTTGCGTCAAGGACGATCTGCTCACCTCGATCCACATCGAGGAGCACGAGGTCGATGCGCGCGACACGAGTTGGGGCCTGAGGAGATCACCAGGACATCCCCTAACGTCTCAGACGAGATGCTTTCGCACCTCGACGAGCACGGCGTCATCCGGATTGGCGCGGAAGTGCAGGCGGGGACATCCTCGTCGGCAAGATCACGCCAAGGGCGAAACCGAGCTGACCAGCGAAGAGCGTCTGCTTCGCGCGATCTTCGGCGAGAAGGCCAAAGAAGTTCGCGACACCTCGCTGCGAGTCCGCACGGAGAGTCGGAATCGTCATCGGCGTTCGCCAGTTCACGAAAGACAACAACGACGAGCTGGCCTCCGACGTCAACGAGACGGTTCGCGTCTACATCGCCCAGCGCCGCAAGATCACGATCGGCGACAAGATGGCGGGACGCCATGGAAACAAGGGCGTCATCTCGCGAATCCTCCCCGTCGAGGACATGCCTTTCATGGAGGACGGCACACCCGTCGACATCATCCTCAACCCGCTGGGCGTGCCCGGCCGCATGAACCTCGGCCAGGTCTACGAGCTGCACCTGGGATGGATCGCCAGCCAAGGGTGGGACGCCAGCGCCGCTCGCGAAGCCGGCGAGGCGTGGGCGAAGCGCCTTCCCGAGGCGACGGTCAAGGGCAAGCCGGGCCAGCACGTTGCGACGCCCGTGTTCGACGGCGTCCGAGGCGACGAGCTTTCGGGCCTCCTCGGTTCGACGTTGCCCAACCGCGACGGCGAGGTCCTCGTCAACGCCGAAGGCAAGGCGAGGCTGTTCGACGGACGCTCGGGCGAGCCTTTCCCGAGCCGATCTCTGTCGGCTACATGTACATGACTCAAGCTGCACCACCTCGTGGACGACAAGATCCACGCCCGTTCGACCGGGCCGTACTCGATGGTCACCCAGCAGCCGCTGGCGGCAAGGCCCAGTTCGGCGGACAGCGCTTCGGCGAAATGGAGGTGTGAGCCCTCGAAGCCTGACGGCCTCGCACACCCTGCGGGAGATGCTGACGATCAAGTCCGACGACACCGTTGGCCGCGTCAAGGTCTACGAGGCGATCGTCAAGGGCGACAACGTGCCGGAAGCCGGCATCCCCGAGATCCTTCAAGGTCCTCATCCAGGAGATGCGCTCCCTGTGCCTGAACGTCGAAGCCCTCGACGCCGCGGGGCAGGCCATCAACCTCAAGACACGGAGGAGGACCAATTCCAACCCCTCGAGGCCCGTCGCTATGCCGACCGGCCTGGAGGACCTACGTCTGGCGCTGACTTCTAAGGGGAGGCCGGGCCAAGCGCCGGCCCGGCCCCTTCCGTCAGCCCGCCGCCACACTGGTGCTTCATTAGGAAGTAGGAATTTTTGCTCGACGTCAATCGTTTCGACCAGCTCCATCTCACTCGCAACCTCGGACGACGTCCGCACCTGGTCGTACGGCGGGTGAGAAAGCCCGAGACCATCAACTACCGCACGCTCAAGCCCGAACGCGACGGGCTCTTCTGCGAGCGGATCTTCAGCCCGCGCGATTGAGAGTGCGCCTGCGGCAAGTACAAGCGCCCGCGATTCAGGGGATCGTGTGCGAACGCTGCGGCGTGGAAGTCACGCGCTCAAGGTTCGTCGCGAGCGCATGGGACTATCGAACTCGCGGCCCCCGTCACCCACATTTGGTATTTCAAGGGCGTTCCCTCGCGTTTGGGATACCTGCTCGACATCGCCCCCAAGGACCTCGAAAAGGTCATCTACTTCGCCGCCTACATGGTGACCTCGGTGGACGAGGAGGCTCGCCGCCAGGACCTTCCCTCGCTGCAGTCCGAGTACGAGCTCGAGCGCACGGCGATCGAGAGGCCCTCGCCGTCGACCTCGAAAAACCGCCAGAGGGCTCGAAAGCCGACCTTTTGGAAGCCGAACACGAGGGCCAGAAGACCGAGGCGAAGTCTCGCATCAAGCGAGCCGCCGAAGCCGATCTCACCCGCATCCGCAAGCGCGCGGAGGCCGACGTCCTCCGCCTCGACACGGTGTGGGAGCGTTTCTCCAAGCTCAAGGTGGGCGACCTCGAAGGCGACGAGGACCTCTACCGCGAGATGGAGTCGCGTTACTCCGACTATTTCGAGGCCTTCCGCGGGGCCGAGGCCATCAAGCGCAGGCTCAGAAACCTTCGACCTGGAGGCGAGCGCGACCTGCTCGTCGAAGCCATCGAAAGCGGCACTGCCAGCGCAAGGCCCGCGCGCTCAAAGCGCATCAGGTGGTCAACGCCTTCCTGCACTCGGGCACGAAAGCCCACGGCGATGGTCCTCGACGCGCTGCCCGTCATCCCGCCGGATCTGCGCGATGGTCCAGCTCGACGGCGGACGTTTCGCGACCTCGGATCTCAGCGACCTCTACCGGCGCGTGATCAACCGCAGCAACCGCCTCAAGCGCATGCTCGACCTGGGCGCGCCCGAGATCATGGTCAACAACGAGAAGCGGATGCTCCAGGAGGCCGTCGACGCGCTGTTCGACAACGGCCGCCGCAGCTGCCCGTCAGGGCGCCGGCAACCGCCCGCTCAAGTCGCTTTCCGACATGCTCAAAAGGCAAGCAGGGCCGTTTCCGCCAGAACCTGCTGGGCAAGCGAGGTCGACTTCTCGGGCCGTTTCGGTCATCGTCGTCGGCCCGGACCTCAAGCTGCACCAGTGCGGCCTGCCCACGATCATGGCTTTGGAGCTGTTCAAGCCGTTCGTCCAAAAAGCGCCTCGTCGACCTCGACATCGCCAAGAACGTCAAGGCGACAAAGCGCCTCATCGATCAGCAGCGCCCGAGGTCTGGGACGTGCTCGAGGGTCATCAAGGGCACCGGTGCTGCTCAACCGCGCGCCGACCCTTCACCGCCTCGGCATCCAGGGCCTTTGAGCCGCAGCTGATCGAGGCAAGAGCCATCCGGCTGCACCCGCTCGTCTGCACGGCCTTCAACGCCGACTTCGACGGGGACCAGATGGCCGTCCATCTGCCGCTGTCCGTGGAGGCCCAGGCCGAGCCCGCATCCTCATGCTCTCCTCGAACAACATCCTCAAGCCGTCCGACGGGCGGCCCGTGACGATGCCCTCCAGGACGCGATCATCGGGCTGTACCACCTCTCGTCGATCCGCGAAGGCCTGGCGGGGAGGCCGATTCCTTCTCCTCCATGGCCGGGCCCGGATGGCCTACGATCTGGGGAGCTGCACCTCAACGCGAGTGCAAGATCCGCTTCGAGGGCGACGTCGTCCCCCAGCCGACTGGAGCGCCCCAGAGGGCTGGCAGGCCGGCGACCCCGTCGCCCTGGAGACGAGCCTGGGCCGGGCGACGTTCAACGAGACGCTCGGTCGATTTCCCGTACGTCAACGAGGCTGTGGACAAGAAGGTCCTCGGACGCATTGTCAACGCCTTGGCCGAGCGCTATGAAAAGGTGGCCGTCGGCGCCTCTCCGACGCGCTCAAGGCCGCGGAGCTTCCACTGGGCCGGCCGCTCCGGCGCGACGATCGCCGTGTCCGACGTGGTCGTTCCCGGAACCAAGGCCGAAATCCTCGACGAGGCCGAGAAGGCCGCCTCGCGAATCGAGCACCAGTTCTGACGGGGCGCATCGAGGACGAGGACAGGCGCCGCGACCTCGTCGATCTCGGTCGGCCGTCACCGATCAGATCGCGAAGGAGATGCGCTCGAACTTTCGACGAAATGAACGCGGTCAACAGGATGGTCTCCTCGGGCGCCCGCAGAGCTGGGAGCAGGTCCGTCAGATCGCCGGCATGCGAGGGCTCGTCGCCGACCGAAGGATCGATCATCCCGCGTCCGATCAAGTCGAATTATCGCGAGGCCTGTCGGTCCTCGAGTACTTCATCGCCACCCACGGCGCGCAAGGGCCTGGCAGACACCGCGCTTCGAACCGCGGATTCAGGGGTACCTCACGAGGCGCCTCGTCGACGTCTCGCAGGACGTCATCGTCCGCGACGCGACTGACGGCACCAGGCGCGGCCTGTCGAGCCATCGCCCACGCGGACTCGAAGGGTCCTCGTTCCCCGACGAGCAGCTCGACACGACGGTGTACGCGCGGACCTTGGCCCGCGACATCTCGGACGCCGAGGGCAACGTCATCGTCCCCGCAGGCACCGATCTGGGCGACGTCGCGATCGAAAAAGCTCATCGCGGCCGGCGTCACGGACGTCTCGGTCCGTTCGGTCCTGACCTGCGAATCGCGCATCGGCACGTGCGCCATGTGCTACGGGCGTTCGATGGCCACCGGAGCTCGTCGACATCGGCGGGCCGTGGAGAATCGTTGCGGCCCAGTCCATCGGCGAGCCAGGAACGCAGCTGACTATGCGCACGTTCCACACCGGAGGATCGGCTTCCGCGGACGACATCACCAGGGCCTTCCCCGGTCAGGAGCTCTTCGAGGCCCGCACGCCGAAGGGCGAGGCCCCGATCGCCGAGTCCGCCGGGCGTTTGAAGGTCGAGGACGGAGAGCGCCGCCGCCTCATCATCGTGCGCGACGACGGCGACGACGACCTCGTCACCAGGTGTCCAAGCGCGCCAGCTCCTCGTCCCCGAGGACGGCCGCGAGCGTCGGCCAGCAGCTTGTCGAGGGTCGGTCGACCCCAAGAAGGTGCTGCGCATCACGGGCAGGCGCGCGGCGCAGGAGCACATCGTGAGCGAGGTGCAGGCGTCTACCGCTCGCAGGGCGTGGAGATCCACGACAAGCACATCGAGGTCATCGTCCGCCAGATGCTTCGCCGCGTGACCATTCTCGAAGCCGGGACCACGAAGCTCCCTTCCCGGCGAGCTCGTGGACGTCTCGATCTTCGAGGACGAGAATCGCGCGGCCATGTCCAAAGAGCGGCAAGCCGGCATCCAGGGCGCCCCGAGCTCATGGGCATCGCGAAAGCCTCGCTGGCCACCGATTCGTGGCTCTCGGCCGCCTCCTTCAGGAGACGACCAAGGTGCTCACGGAAGCGGCCCTCAACTCCAAGAGCGACCCGCTTTCGGGCCTGAAGGAAAACGTCATCCTGGGCAAGCTCATCCCGGCCCGGAACCGGCTTGGAGCAGCTGCGTTCCACCGGGGTCGAGCCCACGCCCGAGGCTCGCGTCGAATTCCGAGAAGAACAACGGATTCAGCCGCCGCGACCTCGAGGCCTTCGACGACAGGTTCGGATACAACGATTTCCCCGATTTCGATCTGAGCAGCGGATACACCGCTTTCTGATCTTGGGAGGCGCGCGGGGCGGGAGGCGAAGGCTTTCCGCCCCGCGCCGCGTCTCGGGATTGGCGAAACTTCGAAACGCCGCCCGCGGGCTTTCGGCCGGCACGGGGCTTCGGCGCCGCGGACGCGTGCGGGCGTGCGAAGCCGAGGGAGCGTCGATTCTGCGAGCCGGTAGCGCGGCTCGCGAGCAACGTCGTCGTCGCAGGAATCGCAGAGTTGGCGAACGATTTCGCTGACGCCGTCGCGCTTGCCGCTAATCTTGTTTGGGTTGCCCGCCATACGTGGGTCAGCTGACATGCGTCCCAGCTCTGGGAATGCGCTCGACGTCATCGTCGAAACCTTACGATCAAACGAACTTTTTCAGGAGGAAACATGGTGCCCACAATTCAGCAGCTGGTCCGCAAGGGCCGACACTGCTGAGGTCGGGAAGTCGAAGACCCCGGCGCTCAAGGGTAGCCCCCAGCGCCGCGGCATCTGCACCCGCGTTTTTCACCACGACGCCGAAGAAGCCGAATTCGGCTCTGCGCAAGGTGGCCTGTGTCCGTTTGTCCTCCGGCATCGAGGTCACGGCCTACATTCCCGGCGAGGGGCACAACCTCCAGGAGCACTCCATCGTCCTCGTCGCGGCGGCCGAGTCCGCGACCTTCCGGGCGTGCGCTACAAGATCGTCGAGGCGCACTCGACACGCAGGAGTCAAGAACCGCCAGCAGGCCCGCAGCCGCTACGGTGCGAAGAAGGAGAAAAGTAATGCCTCGTAAGGGTCCCGCTCGCAAGCGCCCCTGGTCAACGACCCCGTCTACGGCTCGACGCTCGTCACTCAGCTCGTCAACCGGGTGCTCCTCGACGGCAAAGAAGTCGACGGCCCAGCACATCGTGTACGGCGCCCTCGAGGCCGTCGGCGAGAGTCGGGCCAGGAGCCCTCTGGCCGTCCTCAAACGAGCGATGGACAACATCCGCCCCTCGCTCGAAGTCCGCTCCCGCCGCGTCGGCGCGCCACCCTACCAGGTGCCCGTCGAGGTCAAGTCCGGCCGCGCCACCACCTCGCGCTCCGCTGAGCTAGTCGACTACGCCCGGCAGCGCCGCGAGAAGACCATGACCGAGCGCCTCCTCAACGAGATTCTCGACGCTTCCAACGGCCTGGGCGCCGCGGTCAAGCGCCGCGAGACACTCACCGAATGGCGGAGTCAACAGGGCCTTCGCTCACTACCGCTGGTAACGACGCACCGGGAACGGCGCGAAGCCTACATCCCTCAACATGAAGAGGCCAAAACGTGGCACAAGATGTGCTGACGGACCTCAGAAAGGTCCGCAACATTGGAATCATGGCGCACATTGACGCAGGCAAAACCACCGTCACTGAGCGAATCCTTTACTACACGGGCATCAATTACAAGATCGGCGAGACGCACGACGGCGCCTCGACCACCGACTGGATGGAGCAGGAGAAGGAGCGCGGCATCACCATCACGTCCGCGGCCGTCACCGCCTTCTGGAAGGGCACTCAGATCAACGTCATCGACACGCCCGGACACGTCGATTTCACGGTCGAGGTCGAGCGCTCCCTGCGTGCTCGACGGCGCCGTCGCCGTCTTCGACGGCAAGGGAGAGCGTCGAGCCCCAGTCGGAGACCGTCTGGCGCCAGGCCGACAAGTACAACGTCCCGCGCATCTGCTTCATCAACAAGATGGACAAGCTGGGCGCGAATTTCGATTTCTCGGTCCAAACGATCAAGGATCGCCTCCAGGCCACCCCGATCGTTGTGACTTTCCCGATCGGCGTCGAGAACGAGTTCGACGGCGTCGTCGACGTCCTCAAAATGAAGGCTGTCCGCTTCCCGACACCGACGACAAGGGCCAGCCCACCAAGGGCATCCTCGTCGTCGAGGAGGACATCCCGCCGACCTTCTGGACAAAGCGGAGGAGTATCACCTCGAAGCGGTCGAGGCCGCGGCCGAGGCCAACGAGGAACTGATGGAAAAAGTACCTCGAAGGCGGCGAGCTCACCCTCGACGAAATCAAGAAGGGCTTGCGCATCCGCACGATCGCCGGCGAGATTTACCCGGTCTTCTGCGGCTCCGCGTATAAGAACAAGGGCGTCCAGCCCATGCTCGACGGCGTTGTGGACTACCTGCCCTCGCCCCTCGACATCCCCGACGTCCCGGGATTCCGGCCCGGACACGAGGACGAGGCCGATTCCCGCAAGGCGAGCGAGAAGGAGCCCTTCGCGGCACTGGCCTTCAAGATCGCGGTCCATCCCTTCTACGGCAAACTCACCTACATCCGCGTCTACTCCGGCAAAGCGGAGCAGGGCGTCCAGGTGTTCAACGCCACGAAGGGCAAGAAGGAGCGCATCGGAAAGATGTTCCAGATGCATTCCAACCGGGAGAACCCCGTCGAGGTCGCGCACGCCGGGCACATCTACGCCTTCGTCGGCCTCAAGGAGACGACGACGGGCGACACCCTGTGCGCCATCGACAAGCCCATCGTCCTGGAGTCCATGACATTCCCGGATCCCGTCATCCACGTGGCGATCGAACCGAGGTCGAAGAACGACCAGGAGAGGTCTCGACGGCCATCCAGAAGCTGGCTGAAGAGGATCCCACCTTCACCGTCCGCCAGGACGAGGAGACCGGCCAGACTGTCATCGGCGGAATGGGCGAGCTCCACCTCGACATCCTCGTGGATCGGATGAAGCGCGAATTCAAGGTCGACGCGAACGTCGGCGCCCCGATGGTCGCCTACCGCGAGACCATCCGCAAGAAGGTCGACAAGATCGAGTACACGCACAAGAAGCAGACGGGCGGCTCCGGCCAGTTCGCGCGCGTTCTTGTGACGTTCGAACCCCTCGTCGACGCCGAGGACGGAGCGACCTACGAGTTTGCCAACGCCGTCACCGGCGGACGCGTGCCCGCGAGTACATCCCGTCGGTCGACGTGGGCATTCAAGAGGCCATGCGGTCCGGCGTGCTCGCCAGCTACCCCATGGTGGGAGTCAAGGCGACCCTGGAAGACGGCGCCTATCACGAAGTCGACTCGTCGGAAATGGCCTTCAAGATCGCCGGCAACATGGTGCTCAAGGAGGGCGCGAAGCGCGCCAACCCCGTGCTCCTCGAACCGGTCATGGATGTTGAGGTCCGCACTCCCGAGGAGTACATGGGCGATGTCATCGGCGATCTCAACTCCCGCCGTGGCATGATCAAGTCCATGGAGGACGCGACCGGCGTCAAGATCGTTCGCGCCCTGGTCCCGCTCAGTGAGATGTTCGGATACGTCGGTGATCTCCGCTCCAAGACCCAGGGGCGGGCGGTCTACACGATGCAGATGGACTCTTATGCCGAGGTTCCCAAGAACGTCGCTGACGAGATCATCAAGAAGACCCAGGGGCGAGTGACGTCCCAGCGGTCCTGTACAATCAGAAACCGTAAGAAATCAACTTAAGCCGGGTCTGATGCTTCCTGCATCTCACTCACAAGCTGAAAGTCAAACAAGAGTCCCAGGAGGGCCCAAGTGGCAAAGGCCAAGTACGACAAGTCCAAGCCGCACATGAACATCGGCACGATCGGTCACGTCGACCACGGTAAGACGACGCTGACCGCCGCCATCACCAAGGTTCTGGCTGACAAGTGCCCGGAGCTGAACGAGTTCACTCCGTTCGACGAAGTCGACTACGCTCCCGAGGAGCGTCAGCGCGGCATCACCATCAACGTCTCCCACGTTGAGTACCAGACCGACAAGCGTCACTACGCTCACGTCGACGCCCCCGGGCACGCCGATTACATCAAAGAAACATGATCACCGGCGCGGCCCAGATGGACGGCGCCATCCTGGTCGTCGCCGCAACCGACGGCCCGATGGCGCAGACCCGCGAGCACGTTCTGCTTGCCCGCCAGGTCGGCGTGCCCGACCTCATCGTCGCCCTCAACAAGGCCGACATGGTCGACGACGAGGAGATCCTCGAGCTCGTCGAGATGGAGGTTCGCGAGCTCCTCTCCTCGCAGGAGTACGACGGCGACAACATTCCCGTCGTCCGCGTCTCCGCCCTCAAGGCCCTCGACGGCGACGCCGAGTGGGTCAGCTCCATTGAGGAGCTCATGAGCCAGGTCGACAACTACTTCCCGGATCCGGTTCGCGATCTCGACAAGCCGTTCCTCATGCCGATTGAGGACGTCTTCACGATCACCGGCCGTGGAACCGTCGTCACCGGACGCGTCGAGCGCGGTCTGCTCAACATCAACGAAGAGGTCGAGATCCTCGGCATCCGCCCGACCCAGAAGACCACCGTCACCGGCATCGAGATGTTCCACAAGCAGATGGACCACGCCGACGCCGGCGAGAACTGCGGCCTGCTCCTTCGCGGTACCAAGCGCGAGGAAGTCGAGCGCGGCCAGGTCGTCGCCAAGCCCGGCACGATCACTCCGCACACCAACTTCGAGGCCCAGGTCTACGTTCTGAAGAAGGAAGAGGGCGGCCGTCACAACCCGTTCTTCTCGAACTACCGTCCGCAGTTCTACTTCCGCACCACGGACGTCACCGGCGTCATCACGCTGCCCGAGGGCACCGAGATGGTCATGCCCGGCGACAACACCGAGATGACGGTCGAGCTCATCCAGCCGATCGCCATGGAAGAGGGCCTCGGCTTCGCCATCCGCGAGGGCGGCCGCACCGTCGGCTCCGGCCGAGTCACGAAGATCATCAAGTGACGTTCGATCGCTGAGATCGTCGGGCGCTCTGTTCGCTCGTGCCCATCGGCGACGAGGCTCCTGAGATCGCGTTCCGATCGCTTGATCTAACAGGAAGGCCCGCTGCTTGAAGCAGCGGGCCTTCCTCGTGCTTGCCTGTCCGGCTCGGCAACGAGTCTTGGCTCGGCAACGCGGGTCCGACCCAGCAACGAGGGTCTGGCTCGGCAACGCGGGTCCGACCCGTCGTCAAAGGCGTCTTCGTCGATGCCCTGTCGCAGCCGATGCCTCCGTCGAGTCTTGACCGCGAACTTTGACCCACGTTGGGCTTGCCGATTCGAACCGCCTTAAAGTCATTGAATCGACTGCGGTGAAAAATTAGCTTATAATCTGAATGTCTTAAGATTTAGGTATTCAACTGAACTGTGTTTGGCTTTTGCTTGAACCCCTATCGGTCTATGTCTGGGTGCGCTGGGTTCCGCGCCTACGCCGCATTCGACCTCACGTTCAAACTTTCGCCGAGGCTTTGCTTCAAAGGCCCCCGCAAGCCGTGGCGATGTTCACGGCATGAAGGCGTGAAGCCGCGCCTTCGAGGCTGTATCATGGTTTACGTAACACTGAACTTGCGTAACTCAATTGGAGCAACGATGCCTACAACGCCCGTCGCAGAATCAGCTTTTTACACGGGTATTTTCAACAAACTGCCCATTCTGGAGGCGGCCACCACCTCGCGTGTCGTCGTCAACAATGCCGTCTTGCGCCATGTCGTCTTCAGTTTTGACGCGGGCCAGGTGCTCACGGAGCACGCTTCTCCCCGGGCTGTCGTCGTCCAGCTGCTGAGCGGCAAGATGCGTTTCCGCATCGGGGACGTGACGCACGATTTGGCCGGAGGCGACGTTGTCTACCTGGCACCCGGGGACAGGCATGCGCTCGAGGCTCTCGACCCCTGCTACATGGCTCTCACGCTCGTCGACGTCGAGAACACCGCCTACGCCGCGAAAGATATCCTGGACCGGCCTGCGGAAGAGGGGGAGAAGTGAGCGACGAGGCCCGCGCAGGCCGTCCCGACGCTGACGCCGCCCGTGGAAGCCGCTCCGGCCCGGAGGAAAAGAGGCTCCAAGGCCACTGGCTTTTGGCGAAAATGGGCAAACGCGTGCTTCGCCCCGGCGGCATCGAGCTCACGCGCAGGGTCGTCAAGGCGGCGCGGCCGGCAAGGGAAGACAGAATCGTCGAATTCGGCCCTGGCGTGGGAAGGACGGCCGAAATCCTACTGGCGGCGGAACCGAAGGAGTACGTCGGCGTCGACCCGAACAAAGAGGGCACGCAGCAGCTGCTTGAGACCATTTCGAAGCACGGACAAGCGCGATTGCAGCAGGCGGACGCCAAAAATACGGGGCTGGCCGACGGGATCGGCCGACCTCGTCGTCGGCGAGGCGATGCTCACGATGCAGTCGGACGAAGACAAGCTCGCCATCATGCGCGAGGCGTTCCGGATTCTCGCCCCCAAAGGCCGGTACGCCATCCACGAGCTGGGTTTCTGCCCGGACGACGTCCCCGAAGACGTCGTGCGCGACGTCTCCCGCGCGCTGTCGCGGACGATCAAGGTCGGCGCCAGACCCTGACTTCCGCCGGATGGAAACGGCTGCTCGAAGAGGCGGGTTTCCAAGTCGAATACACCGACTCCAATCCGATGATGCTCCTGGAGGCCAAGCGCCTCGTGGCCGACGAGGCTTCTTCGGGCGCTGCGATTCTTCTTCAACGTCGTCAGGAACAAGGCCGCGAGAGAGCGAATCAAAGCCATGCGGGGCGTGTTCCGCGCCCAGAGGAGAATATCAACGCCGTGAGCTTCGTCGCCCGCAAGCCCTAGGGGCGTCCGGAGATGCCGAGACGATCCGAGGCCGACGCCGAGCTTCTCCCGCCGCCCTACTCCCGCGCTTTGGCTCTGTCCCACGTAGACATCCACCGACGTCGGCTACACCTCGTCGCCGACCTCAGCTTGATTGTGCGACCCGGCGAAATCCTCGGCGTCTCGGGAGCTTCGGGCGCCGGTAAAACCACCCTTCTGCGCGTCATCGCGGGCGCCGTCGGCGGGTACTCGGGCCGAATCCAACGCCCGAACGGCAGGCTCGCCTTCGTTTTTCCAGGAGCCGCGGCTGCTGCCTTGGCTCTCGGCCAGGGACAATGTGCTGCTCACTCTTGACCGACGTGTGCCGGGGCGGTTCTTCCTCGCCGAGGAATGGCTCGAACGCGTCGGGCTTTCCGATGCGGCGGACGCGCGTCCGCCGCAGTTATCGGAGGCATGAGACAGCGCGTCGCCATTGCCCGGGCCATGGCGACGGAGCCAAGGCTCCCTGCTTGTAGACGAGCCCTTCTCGGCTCTTGACAAGCCCCTTGCACAATCGTTGCGCGACGACCTGCAGGACATCGTCGTGCACTCGAACCTCGTCACAGTATGGGTATCGCACGACCCCGACGAGCTCGAACAGGTATCCGCACTGCGCCTGCACCTGAGCGGCCCGCCGGAGCGCTGGCGCCTTTCCGGCTGAGCCGCAGCCGCCCGCCGCCGATCGGCCGACGGAAGCAAACTCCGATCGCTGAACGAAACGGCTTTCAACCGCGCGAAAGCGTCGCGAAACGAGGGTTGGCCGCGGCCACTCGGCGTCACCAATCGAAAAGGACAATCATGTTCACGCGAAAAATAGCCGCGCTCCTAGCTGCGGCCGCCATCGCCCTGACAGCGTGCGGCGGGGCGGATTCGTCTTCAGATCCCTCCGGAAAGCCGTCCGGCTCGGCGGCTGCCACGGGCAAGATGCCTAAAAATCCAGGCCTATGTGCCCACCACCATGGCCTTCGGGGCGCCGATGATCGGATTCGGCAGGAGGGAAATCTGTCCAAGTACTCCGCCAGCGTCGGTGTGAAAAACTGGGACAGCGTAGACCAGCTGAAGGGGCTCTCATCAACAACGACGTGCAGATCGCCGCTACCCCCGCCTATGTCGCCGCAAACCCTATACAACAAGGGCCAGGACGTGCGGCTTGTCTCGCCCGTCGTGTGGGGAATGCTCTACGTCGTCGGTCCCGCGGACGCGCCGAAAGGCGATTGGAAGACACTCAAGGGCAAGAAGGTCGCGATCTCAATGCCTGGCAACATGCCCGACCTCGTCTTCTCGTACCTGCTCAAAAAGAACGGATTGGACCGCAAGGACATCGAAGTGGTCAACGCGGCCGACGGGCAGCAGGCGATGCAGAAAAATCGCCTCGGGGAGCCGACTATGCCGTCCTTCCCGAACATGTGGCGACGCTCGCGCAGGTCAAGCTCAAGGGAAAAAGGCAAGGAGATCACGCGAGTCTTCAACCTCCAGGAAGAGTGGGCGAAAGTGACCGGCAAGAAAAGCCCGTTTCCCCATGGCCGGCTTGGTCATGCCAGGAAACCTCGTCGATTCCCGGCCCGGGCTGCCCGCCGCCGTCCGCGCGGAGGTCAAGGCCCTCTGTCGACAAGGCCAACGCCGGAGACGCCGCGACGCTCCAGGCGATCGCCGATCACTACAAGCTTCCCGTGGACGTGGTTAAGCAGGGTGATTCCCGCGTCTGCAACTCGACGTCGTACCCGCGAAGGAGGCAAAGGCCGACTACGAGGACTTCCTCAAGCGCCTCGGCGAGGTCAATCCGAAGATATACGGCGGCAAACTGCCAGACGACAAGTTCTATGCGGAATGACGCAAGTCCCACTGTAAAATGGCGGGAATCCTGTCCCAGATGGCGTGAGCCCTGCGGCGGAGGGCGCAAGTCGCACTGCGCGCGGCGCCGACTCAGCCATCAGCGGCGCGAAAAGTGCGCGGGGCGGGGACGTTCCGCGCACTCGACCGCGCGTTCTGGACGCTCCTGGGAATCGCCGTCCTCATCTCAGTCTGGGCATACGCCGCATCGACTCAGAAGGAGTATGTTCTGCCCGGCCCGGATGAGACGTGGGCGGCGATCAGGAAGATACTGGCGACAGACGAATTCTGGGAGGCGCTGCGGATGACGCTGGTCCGCGCCCTCGTCGGCCTGTTTGCGGCCCTCGTCGTCGGCGTCTGCCTGGGGATGCGCGATGGGAAAATGGAAGCGGGTCGGATGGTTCTTCCAGCCGGGCCTCTACGTTCTGCTGTCCACCCCTGCAATCGTCTTCGTCATTTTGGGCATGGTGTGGTTTGGGACGGCGGGTGACCTCGTCGTCATCTTCGTCGTCGGGATCGTGACGGCGCCGGTGCTGGCTGCGGCGAGCGCGCAGGCGGTGCGTGACGTTGACAGGGACCTGATAGAAATGGCCCGGGTTTTTCGGCTGCCCAAGCGGGTGATCGTGCGGCGTGTAGAAATTCCGATGATCGCGCCGCCCGTCTTGGCGGCCGCGACTGTCGCCCTCGGCCAGTCGATCCGCGTGTGCGTCATGGCCGAGCTGCTGGCGACCGCGACCGGCATGGGCGGAGCCGTCCGAATAGCCCAAAACAACATCGACACGCCCGAGATTTTCGCCTACGCGGTGGCCATGGCCGCCGTCGCCTTTTCTGCTCGAGGCTTCGCTCGTCTCGCCCCTGCGCAAAAAGGGCAGGCAAGAGCGGGCGCGGCGAGGCATGAGGCACGACGTCGCATTTAAAAGGCCCTTCTGTCGCGTAGGCCACTATTGAAATGGTTGGCTTGCGGCTGCCGCTGGAATGCTGGCATACTGAACAAGTTGCCCGGGCTGCCCGGGCCGATGAACTTCGTCGGGAATTGGCCCCCGACGTGTGACAAGGTTCGTCGTAAACTGCATAGGGCTTCGTCATCGCGGTGACCATACGCGACACGCCCGGGTGCGGGGACCGGCGATCACCGAGGTAGAAAGAGGTTACGACGGCATGGCAGGACAGAAGATCCGCATCCGCCTGAAGTCATACGACCACGAGGTCATTGACAACGCGGCGAAAAAGCTTGTCGACGAAGTGACGCGCACAGGCGCGACGGTTGTTGGCCCCGTGCCGCTTCCGACCGAGAAGAACGTCTTCTGCGTCATTCGTTCGCCCCACAAGTACAAGGACAGCCGCGAGCACTTCGAGATGCGCACCCACAAGCGGCTCATCGACATCGTCGATCCGACCCTGAAGACCATCGACACGCTTCGCCGTCTCGACCTTCCGGCGGATGTGAACGTGGAAATCAAGCTCTGAGGTAACGCATCATGAATTCCAAGCAAACCGCTGTCGGCGCGCCGGTCAAGGCGCTGCTCGGCACCAAGCTGGGAATGACCCAGCTGTGGGACGAGGCAGGCCGCGTCGTTCCCATCACCGTTGTGCGCGTCGGCACGAACGTCGTGACCCAGATCCGCACCCCCGAAACCGACGGCTATTCGGCCGTTCAGCTTGCCTCCGGCGAGCTGAAGACCAGGAAACGTGACAAAGCCGCTCCAGGGCCACTTCGACAAAGCAGGAGTCGCCCCGTCGCAAACTCGCCGAAATTCGCACCTCCGACGCCTCCGAGTACGAACTCGGCCAGGAGCTCACCGCCGACCTGTTTGAGGCCGGGCAGAAGGTCGATGTCATCGGCACGTCAAGGGCAAAGGGCTTCGCAGGAGGTCGCTGAAGCGCCACGGGTTCTCCGGCGTTTCCGCCTCGCACGGCGCCCACCGCAACCACCGCAAGCCCGGCTCGATCGGCGCTTGCGCCACGCCGTCGCGCGTCTTCGCGGCCTCACGCATGGCCGGCCGCATGGGCAGGACCGCGTGACAGTCCTCAATCTTCCCGTCCACGCCGTCGACGTCGAGAAGGGCATCATCCTTCTGGCCGGCGCCGTCCCCGGAAACAAGGGCGGAACCGTCGTGGTCCGCACCGCCGTGAAGGGAGCCTGAACATGACGCAGTCCCTCAATGCAGACGTCTACGACGTCACCGGCAGGTCACGGGCAGCTTCGAGCTTCCCGCCGAGCTTTTTCGACGTCGAAGTCAACGTCCCGCTCATTCACCAGGTCGTCAACGCCCAGCTGGCCGCGGCTACTCAAGGCACGCACTCGACAGACCCGAGGCGAAGTCTCCGGCGGAGGCAAAGCCTTTCAAGCAGAAGGGCACCGGCCGCGCGCGCCAGGGGTCGATTCGCGCTCCGCAGTTCACGGGAGGCGGCACCGTCCACGGCCCCAAGCCTCGCGACTACTCGCAGCGCACCCCCAAGAAGATGATCGCCGCTGCGCTGTGCCAGTCCCTTTCGGACCGCGCGCGCAACGGACGCATTCATGTGGTCGAGGCCTTCCTCGAGGGCGAAAAGCCCTTCCACCAAGGCCGCCCTCGGCCTGCTGCGCAAGGTGATCGACGACCGCGCGGCGCTCGTGGCGGTTTCCCGCGGCGACGATCTGACGAGGCTTTCGCTGCGCAACGCCCCCGAGGCGTCGGTCATCTTCGTCGATCAGCTCAACAGTTACGACGTCCTCGTGGCAGACGACGTCGTCTTCACCGAGTCGGCTCTCACCGAGTACGTCTCGAAGAACGGCAAGGAGGAGAAGTGACCGAGGCAAGCTTCTGGAACAAGCGTCCGCACGACGTCATCCTCGCGCCCGTCGCGTCGGAAAAATCGGCTCGGCGAGGACGAAGGCAAGTACGTCTTCTTCGTCGACCCCCGTGCGTCCAAGACCGAGATCAAGCAGGCCGTCGAGGCCGTCTTCGATGTGAAGGTCGCCTCTGTGAACACCCAGAATCGTCAGGGGAAGGCCCGCCGCACCCGCAACGGGGTCGGCCGTCGCAAGAACACCAAGCGCGCGATCATCTCGCTGCGCGAGGGCTCGATCGACATTTACGGCGACGTGGTCGGCTGACCGGAAAGATTGAGGATCCAAACTCATGGGAATTCGTAAGTACAAGCCGACGACCCCCGGCCGTCGCGGTGCGAGCGTCGCCGACTTCGCCGAGATCACCCGGTCGAGGCCGGAGAAGTCGCTGCTGCGCCCGCTGCACAAGACCGGCGGCCGCAACAACACCGGCCGCATCACCACCAGGCACAAGGGCGGCGGCCACAAGCGCCAGTACCGCGTCATCGACTTCAGGCGTTGGGACAAGGACGGCGTGCTCCGCGAAAGTCGCGCACATCGAATACGACCCCAACCGCACAGCTCGCATCGCCCTTCTGCACTACGTCGATGGCGAGAAGCGCTACATCGTCGCGCCGAAGAACCTGCGTCAGGGCGACTTCGTCGAGAACGGCCCGAATGCGGACATCAAGCCCGGCAACAACCTTCCGCTGCGGAACATCCCCGTCGGCACCACCGTGTACTGCGTGGAGCTCCGCCCCTCGGCGGCGCCAAGATCGGCCGCTCGGCGGGCACGTCGGTTCAGCTGGTCGCCCGCGAGGGCAAGTACGCGCAGCTGCGCATGCCCTCCGGCGAAATCCGCAACGTCGATTCTCGCTGCCGCGCATGCGTCGGCGAAGTCGGAAACGCCGAGCAGTCCAACATCAACTGGGGCAAGGCAGGCCGCAAGCGCTGGAAGGGCGTCCGCCCAACCGTCCGCGGCGTCGTCATGAACCCCGTTGACCACCCGCACGGCGGCGGCGAGGGCAAGACCTCCGGCGGCCGCCACCCAGTCAGTCCGTGGGGCAAGCCCGAGGGCCGCACCCGCCGTCAAAGAAGGCTGGCGACAAGCTCATTGTGCGCCGTCGCAAGACCGACAACAAGCGCTAAGAGAGGATGAGCTGAATGCCGCGCAGTCTGAAGAAGGGCCCTTCGTCGACGATCACCTTCAGAAGAAGGTCGACGAGCAGAACGAAAAGGGCACGAAGAACGTCATCAAGACCTGGTCCCGTCGGTCGGTCATCACCCCCGACTTCCTGGGTCACACCTTTGCCGTGCACGACGGCCGCAAGCACGTCCCGGTGTTCGTCACCGAGTCGATGGTCGGCCACAAGCTCGGCGAGTTCGCCCCGACCCGCACCTTCCGCGGGCACGAAAAGGACGACCGTAAAGGCCGACGTCGCTGAGGCGCCGCCAACGAGCAGAGAAAGTAAGGCAGAAACATGGAAGCCAAGGCGCAGGCACGTTTCGTGCGCGTCACGCCCCAGAAGGCCCGCCGCGTCGTGAACGTCATCCGCGGCAAGCGCGCTCTGGACGCCGTCGACGTGCTGCGATTCGCACCTCAGGGGGCGGCCGAACCCGTCCGAAAGTTAGTCGAGTCGGCGATCGCCAACGCTCAGTACCTGGCCGATCAGGCAGGTGAGCGTTTCGACGCCGAGGACCTCTACATCCAGGCGATCTACGCCGACGAGGGTCCCACGATGAAGCGCATCCAGCCTCGTGCACAGGGGCGCGCCAACAGGATCCTCAAAAGGACCAGCCATATTACCGTCGTTGTCGGCGATGAAGTCGCCGCTCGGAAGAGGGAGGACCCGCTAGTGGGCCAGAAGGTCAACCGACCGGGTTCCGACTCGGAATAACCACCGACCACCGCTCGAAGTGGTTCGCTGACTCGAACAAGCCGGGCCAGCGCTACGCAGACTTCGTTCGCGAAGCATCCAGATCCGGCGGATGATCGAGAAGACCCTCGACCGCGCCGGCATTTCGCGCGTCAACATTGAACGCCGCGCCGAGCTCGTCGTCGTGGACATTCACACCGCGCGCCCCGGAATCGTCATCGGACGCCGCGGCGCAGAGGCGGACCGTCTCCGCGCCGACCTCGAGAAGCTGACGGGCAAGGCCATTCAGCTCAACATCCTCGGGTGAAGAACCCGGAGGCCGACGCGCAGCTCGTCGCACAGGGAATCGCCGAGCAACTTGCCTCGCGAGTCTCTTTCCGCCGCGCGATGCGCAGAGGGCATCCAGTCCGCCGAGCGCGCGGGCGCCAGGGGCATTCGCGTCCAGTGTTCGGGCCGCCTCGGCGGCGCCGAAATGTCGCGCTCGGAGTTTTACCGCGAGGCCGCGTGCCCTGCACACTCTTCGCGCCAACATCGACTACGGCTTCTACGAGGCCCGCACCACCTTCGGCCGCATCGGCGTGAAGGTGTGGATCTATCGCGGCGACGTCACAGACGCGAGTACTACCGCTCGCTCGCCGAATCGCCTCGCGGCCGCGGCCGCGAGACCGCCGCGGCGGTCCCCGCCGCGAACGCCAGGGGCCGCGGAAACCGCCAGCAGCAGGCGGCCGCCGCCCCCGCAGCGGAGCCGACGACCACAGGATCGGAGGCCTGATCATGCTGATTCCTCGTCGCACCAAGTGGCGCAAGCAGCACCGTCCCACCCGCAGCGGCATGTCGAAGGGCGGCACGAGGCTGGCCTTCGGCTCATGCGGAATCCAGGCGCTCGAACCCGCCTACGTGACCAACAGACAGATTGAGGCGGCCCGTATCGCCATGACCCGTCACGTCAAGCGCGGCGGCAAGATCTGGATCAACATCTTCCCGGACCGCCCTCTGACCAAAAAGGCCCTCGGCCTGCAGAATGGAGTTCGGGCAAGGGCCCGGTGGAAACGTGGGTGGCCAACGTCAAGCCCGGCCGCATCATGTTCGAAATGGACGGCGTCTCCGAAGAGCTTGCCCCGCGAGGCGATGCTTCGCGCAATGCACAAGCTGCCCATGAAGACCCGTTTTGTCACCCGTGAGGAGGGGAGTGATGGCCGAGGAATCACAACCGAAGAGCTCGATGCCCTGACTGACGCCGAGCTCCTCGAAAAGCTTAGGAAGCGAAGGAAGAGCTGTTCAATCTGCGCTTCTCCGCGGTGACTCACCGCCTTGAAGACAGCGGTCGGCTCCAGGAAGTCCGTCGCGACATCGCTCGCATCTACACGGTCAAGCGTGAGCGCGAGCTCGGAACCCGCACCGCGCCAGCGGCTGAGAAGTGAGGTAAGAAGTGAGCGAGGCAGAACAAGGGCGAAGCTCGGTCCGCAGCCACCGCAAGGTGCAGCAGGGCTACGTCGTCAGCGACAAGATGGACAAGACCGTCATCGTCGAGGTCGAGGACCGCCGGAAGCACCCGCTCTACGGCAAGGTCATCACCCACACCAGGCGCGTCAAGGCGCACGACGAGAAAACAACGAGGTGCGTGGGCGACCTCGTTCGCATCATGGAGACGAGGCCGTTGAGCGCGACCAAGCACTTCCGCGTGGTCGAGATCATCGAGAAGGCCAAGTGACCCCCGAGGCCACCCAAACCCCATCCGTTCGGCAAGGCTCGCACAGCGAGAACCGGCGCGACGACAGGAGAAATAACACATGATCCAGCAGGAGACGCGGCTCGGCGTCGCCGACAACACCGGTGCGAAGAAATCCTCTGCATCTCGCGTGCTCGGCGGCTCAGGCCGGCGCTACGCGGGAATTGGCGACACGATCGTCGCCACCGTCAAGGATGCGATCCCTGGCGGAAACGTCAAGAAGGGCGACGTCGTCAAGGCCGTCGTCGTCCGTGCGAGAAAAGAAACCCGCCGTCAGGACGGCTCGTACATCCGCTTCGATGAGAACGCGGCTGTGCTGCTCAAGAACGACGGCGAGCCTCGCGGCACGCGCATCTTCGGCCCCGTCGGCCGCGAGCTGCGAAAAGAAGTTCATGCGAATCGTTTCGTTTGGCACCGGAGGTGATCTGATGGCCAAGATCAAGAAAGGCGATCTCGTCCAGGTGATCGCCGGGCGGACCTCGAACTCGAAGAAGATCGAAGAGCGCAACGCGCGCCGGGCGGAGCTCGGCCTGGATCCGATCGAGCCGGGCGACCGGGGCAAGCAGGGCGTCGTCCTGTCGGTCCTCGGAGACCGCGTCATCGTCGAGGGAATCAACCGCGTCAAGAAGCACGTCAAGGCGAGTCAGAACCAGCGGGGAGGCTCCGCAGGCGGCATCGAAAACCGTTGAGGCCCCCATCCACATTTCCAAGGTCGCCCTCGTCGGCCCCGACAAGAAGCCCATTCGCGTCGGCCATCGCGAGGTCGAAGTCGAGCGCGACGGACGCACGAAGATCATGCGCGAGCGCATCGGCCGCCGCGGCGGTAAGGAGATTGAGCTGTGAGCGACGCACCGCGCCTGAAGGCGAAGTACCTCAAAGACATCGTTCCGTCTCTGACCTCGGAGTTCAAGTACTCCAACCCGCACCAGGTTCCCAAGCTCGAAAAGATCGTGGTGAACATGGGCGTCGGCGAGACGGCGCGCGATTCCAAGGTCCTCGAGGGGGCCGTCGCCGACATGGCGATCATCACCGGTCAAAAGCCGCAGATCACTAAGGCCAAGAAGTCCATCGCCCAGTTCAAGCTGCGCGAAGGCCAGGCGATCGGCTGCTTCGTGACCCTGCGCGGCGATCGCATGTGGGAGTTCCTCGACCGTCTGCTGTCGACCGCCCTTCCGCGCATTCGCGACTTCCGGGGGCTTTCTCCCAAGCAGTTCGACGGCCACGGCAACTACACCTTCGGCCTGACCGAACAGACCGTGTTCCACGAGATCGACATGGACAAGATCGACCGGGTTCGCGGCATGGACATCACCGTCGTCACGACGGCCAAGACCAACGACGAAGGCCGCTCCCTTCTGCGCCTTCTCGGTTTTCCCTTTAAGGAGGCCTGACGCATGGCGAAGACTGCGCTCAAGCAAAAGCAAGCCCGGAAGCCGAAGTTCGGCGTTCGCGCCTACACCCGGTGCAACCGATGCGGCCGTCCGAAGGCCGTGTACCGCAAGTTCGGCCTGTGCCGGGTTTGCCTTCGCGAGCTCGCCCTGCGCGGCGAACTCCCGGGTATCAAGAAGTCCAGCTGGTAAGCACTACGTCGCAGGTCCGCAAGGGAAACCGCGACGGGAAGGCACACGCCCAATGTCAATGACTGACCCAATCGCAGACATGCTGACGCGTCTGCGCAACGCCAACTCGGCGTTTCACGAGTCGGTGTCGATGCCTTACTCGAAGCTCAAGGCGCATATCGCCGAGATCCTCGAGCGGGAAGGCTACATCGCCGGATTCGGCGTCGAGGAGGCGAAGGTGAGCAAGACGCTCACCCTCAATCTGAGTACGGATCGAACCGTGAGCGCTCGCTCGCCGGCCTTAGGCGCATTTCGAAGCCGGGCCTGCGCGTTTACGCGAAGTCCACCAATCTGCCCAAGGTTCTCGGTGGCCTCGGCGTCGCGATTCTTTCGACGTCCTCCGGCCTGCTGACGGACCGCGAGGCCAGGACAAGGGCGTCGGCGGGAAGTCCTCGCCACGTCTGGTGACGGGAGGAATAATGTCGCGCATTGGCAAGCAGCCCGTCCAGGTCCCTTCCGGCGTCGAGGTGACAATCGACGGCCGCCAAGTCACGGTCAAGGGGCCGAAGGGCACGCTCGAGCACACGGTCGCCGAGGCCCATCGCGGTCTCTTTCGACGACGGCCTCATTTCGGTCACGAGGCCCGACGACGAGCGCAAGTCGCGCTCGCTCCACGGCCTGACCCGCACGCTCATCGACAACATGGTGGTCGGCGTGACCCAGGGGCTACTCGAAGGCCATGGAGATCGTCGGAACCGGATACCGTGTGGTGGCCAAGGGTCGAACCGAGTTCTCGCTCGGCTACTCGCACACGATCGTCGTTTCGGCGCCCGAGGGAATCACCTTCGTTGTCGAGTCTCCGACGAAAGTTCTCCGTGAACGGAATCAACAAGCAGCAGGTCGGCGAGGTCGCGGCCAACATCCGCAAGCTGCGCAAGCCCGGAGCCTTACAAGGGCAGGGCGTGCGCTACGCCGATGAGAACGTGCGCCGCAAGGCTGGAAAGGCTGGTAAGTGATGGCTGTCACCGTCAAAGGCAAGGGAAGTTCCTCGCTCATAGCGCCGCCACTTCCGCGTCCGCAAGAAGGTCGTGGGCACGCCCTCGCGTCCGCGTCTCGTGGTCAGCCGGTCGAATCGCCACATGCTTGCCCAGGTCGTCGACGATTCCGTCGGCCGCACTCTGGCCGCAGCTTCGACGTACGAAGCCGAGCTGCGCGGCGACGACGGCAAGAAGGTGGACAAAGCGCGCAGGTCGGCGAACTCGTCGCCAAGCGCGCCCTGGAAAACCGGAGTCAGCTCCGTGGTCTTTGACCGCGGAGGCAACAACTACCACGGCCGCGTCGCCGCTGTGGCCGAAGGTGCCCGCGCCGCCGGGCTGACCCTGTGAGACTGGCGAAAGAGGTGTACTGATGGCTGCACAGCAGCGTGGTCGGGCGCTAACCCCGACGAGAACAACAACGGCGAGCGCCGCGGGCGCCGCGGCGAGCGTCGCGGCGAGCGTCGGGATCGCCGGTCAGAAAAGAAGAACGCGTACATCGAGCGCGTTGTGACGATCAACCGCGTGGCCAAGACGGTCAAGGGCGGACGCCGCATGTCCTTCACGGCTCTCGTCATCGTCGGTGACGGAAACGGCACCGTCGGCGTGGGCTACGGAAAGGCGAAGGAAGTGCCCTCGGCCATCGCCAAGGGCACAGAGGAAGCCAAGAAGAACTTCTTCAAGGTTCCCCGGATCGGCTCGACCATTCCGCACCTGGTCCAGGGCGAAGACGCCGCAGGCATCGTGCTTTTGCGCCCGGCTTCCCCCGGAACGGGCGTCATCGCGGGCGGCCCGGTCCGCGCGCTCATGGAGTGCGCAGGCATTCACGACGTTCTGAGCAAGTCGCTCGGATCGTCCAACGCGATCAACATCGTCCACGCGGCGGTCGCGGCCCTCAAGGGCCTCGAGCAGCCCGAGTCCGTCGCGGCGCGCCGAGGCCTTCCCTTGGAGCGCGTCGCCCCGGAGTCGATGTTGCGAGCCCGCGCCGAGGCTGAGGCCAAGGCGCGGTCGGAGAAGAGGCCGAGGCCGTCAAGGCTGAGAACGAGGCCGCCGCCGCAGGAGTTGGTGCGTGATGGCACAGCTGAAGATCACACAGGTCAAATCCGCCATCGGCGGCAGGCAGAACCAGAAGGACACCCTGCGTACGCTCGGTCTGCGCCGGATCGGCCAGTCCGTGGTTCGCGAGGACCGCCCCGAGGTTCTCGGCGCCATCCGCACCGTTGCCCATCTCGTCAAAGTGGAGAGGTCGACGATGGCCACCAAGAAGGCATCGAAGAAAGCCGCCGCCCCTGAGGGCGTCCTGAAGATCCACCACCTTCGCCCCGCTCCCGGATCGAACAAGGCCAAGACCCGCGTGGGACGCGGCGAGGGGTCGAAGGGCAAGACCGCAGGCCGCGGAACCAAGGGAACGAAGGCTCGCTACCAGGTCCCCGCTCGTTTTGAGGGCGGCCAAATGCCGATCCACATGAGGCTTCCGAAGCTGCGCGGATTCAAGAATCCGTTCCGCGTCGAGTACCAGGTGGTCAACGTCGGCGCTCTGAGCGAGCTTTTCCCCGAGGGCGGCAAGGTGACCGTCGAGGATCTCGTCGCCAAGGGCGCGGTTCGCGACAAGCATCTCGTCAAAGTCCTGGGGACCGGCGACTTGGCCGTCAAGCTCGACGTCCAAGTCGACGCCTGGTCGGGATCTGCAAAAGAAAAAGATCGAAGCGGCCGGCGGAAGCATCGCCGCTCGCTGAACAAACGGGAATGCCCCCGCGCCTAGCGGGGGCATTCCCGTGTTGCATTCCTCGCGGCGGGTCGCGCTTCGGATGTAGTCGCGATCGGCTGGCGCCGGGTATAGTAATGAGAGCGGTACGGGGCCGCCATCTGCCATCCCGTGGTCGGGTCTCTCCCGAACCCATCGACGCGGGCACAGTCCGCAACACACCCGCAGTCTTACCGCAATCTGGAGGAATTTTTGCTCAAGGCGTTCGCGGCCGCGTTCCGCACCCCAGACCTTCGCCGCAAGCTGCTCTTCACGGTCGCCATCATGGTGATCTACAGATTGGGCACTTTCGTTCCTGCGCCGTTCGTTTCAATACGCAACGTGCGCCAGTGCGCCGCTCAGCAGGGCGAGGGTGATTTCCTCAATCTCCTCAACATGTTTTCGGGCGGGGCGATGCTCCAGCTGTCCGTTTTCGCGCTCGGCATCATGCCCTACATCACGGCGTCGATCATCATCCAGCTTCTGCGCGTCGTCATCCCGAGGTTCGAGCAGCTTCACAAAGAGGGACAGTCAGGGAACGGCCAAACTCACCGAGTACACCCGCTATCTGACGATCGGCCTGGGGGTCCTCCAATCGGCGGTGTACGTCTCTCTGGCCAACACGACGCTCTTCCAGGGCTGCAGGCATCAGCCCATTCCGGGGGCGAACCCCGTCAAGATCACCATGGCCATCCTCGCCATGACGGCGGGAACCGGACTCATCATGTGGCTCGCCGAGCTCATCACGGAGCGCGGCGTCGGCAACGGCATGTCGATTCTCATTTTCACGAGGCATTTGCGCCAACTTCCCGGAATGCTCCTCAACGTCGTCCGCTCCAACGCGGGGTGGAAGGGAGCGATCGTCGTCCTCGCGGTCTTCCTGGCCATCACAGCGGTGGTCGTCTTCGTCGAGCAATGCCAGCGGCGCATCCCGGTGCAGTACGCCAAGCGCGTCGTTGGGCGGCGCATGATCGGCGAGCTCCACCACGTACCTGCCCATCAAGATCAACATGGCCAACGTCATCCCGGTCATCTTCGCGTCCTCGCTGCTCATGCTTCCGCAGATGATCGCCTCCTTCGGCAATCAGAACTCTGACTGGGTCCAGTTCATCCACTCCAATCTGACCAGGCAAGGTGTCTGGTACTACGGCCTGTACGCCCTGCTCATCTTCGGGTTCACCTTCTTCTACACGTCGATCACCTTCGACACCGAGGAGGTCGCAGACAACATGAAGCGCTACGGCGGCTTCATCCCGGGCGTGCGCGCCGGCCGACCCACCGCGGAGTACCTCAGTTACGTTTCGAAGCGCATCACCTGGGTGGGTGCCATCTATCTGACGGTCGTCGCCCTCATCCCGTCCGTCATGTTCTCCGAGATGGGCATATTCAGGGGACGTTCGGCGGAACGTCGATCATGATTCTCGTCGGCGTCGGCTTGCAGACGGTCAAGGACATCAACGCCCAGCTTCAGCAGCGCCATTACGAAGGCTTCCTCCGCTGACGTTCGCCGGGGGCGCCGCCGATGGAAAGCGACAGTTCGCAAAGGACAAGAAAGAACGCAACTAAAGCAACGCAAGGGAGTGTCCCAATGTCCATACGCTTCGTCCTCGTCGGCCCCCCGGGCTCAGGCAAGGGAACGCAGGCGCGGGCCCTCACAGAGCGCTTCGGGGTCCCAGCCGTCTCAACGGGCGCGATCTTCAGAGCCCACACCCGAGCCGGCGACGAACTGGGCCGCTTGGCGGACTCGTACACCTCGCGCGGCGAGCTCGTGCCCGACGACGTCACCGATCGCATGGTCGCGGCCAGGCTGAGCGAGGAGGACGTGGCCCGCGGATTCCTCCTCGACGGCTATCCGCGCAACCTCCACCAAGTCCACGCCCTCGACGACATACTCGGAGGCTTGGGGACAGCCCTCGATTTCGTCTTGGAGATCACTGCCGACGACGACGTCGTCGTGCAACGGCTCCTCGGGCGGGCCGCCGATGAAGGCCGCAAGGACGACACCGAGGACGTCATCCGGCATCGGATCGCCCTCTACCATCAGACGACCGAGCCCCTCATCGCCGAGTATCGAGCGCGAAGGATCCTCCTGAGCGTCGACGGCATCGGCGAGGTCGACGAGGTGGCCGAGCGCATAGGGCGCGCCGTCGACTCCTTCCTCGGCTCCCGCGCCTGATGTCCCGTTCCTCTCGCTCCTTGGAATACAAGACGGACGGCCAGATTCGCAGCATGCGCAAGGCGGGCTTGGTCGTGGCAGCGATCCATGCGGCCCCTGCGCGAAGAGGTCCGCGCCGGGGTGACGACGCGTCGCATGGACGAGCTCGCCCGCGAGGTCTTGGAGGCCCACGGGGCACGATCGAACTTCTACGGCTACTACGGCTACCCGGCCCAGATCTGCGTCTCAGTCAACGAGGAGATCGTTCATGGAATCCCGGGGGAGAGGGTGCTCGAGGCCGGAGACTTGGTGTCGTTCGACTGCGGCGCCGTCCTGGACGGCTGGCACGGCGACGCGGCCTTCTCTGTTGTGGTTCCTGGCAAGGACGCTCCGGCGCGTAGGCGCCTGTGTGAAATTGCCGAGGCCTCCATGTGGCACGGCATCGCGGCCATGGCAACGGGCGGCCGCGTGGGCGACATCGGGCGAGCCATCGACGATTTCGTTGTGAGCCTTCCCGACCCGCCGGGCATCGTCGTCGATTACGTCGGACACGGAATCGGATCGGCCATGCACATGCCGCCGGATGTGCCGAACTTCCGCTCTCGCGAGCGCGGGCCCCGGTTCAAGCCTGGGATGGTGCTCTGCATTGAGCCGATGTTGACGGCTGGAGACCAGGCCAACCGGGTGCTTGACGACGATGGACCGTCGTCACTGCGGACGGCTCGGATGCTTGCCACTGGGAACATGAGGTGGCTCTTCACGCGGGAGGCATCTGGGTTCTGACCGCGCCCGACGGCGGCGAGGCCGGCCTCAAGCCTTTCGGAATCGCGCCCGCTCCTCTCGACTGACCGGCCCGCGGGATAGAACTTTGCGTGAAATCGGCGTCATTTCGCCGCTCGGGGAACGGTCCCCGAGCGGCGAGCTGAATCATCTCATAGGATAGGGGGAGTCAGCCCCGAGCCGATCGGCAGACATCACGGCTGGTTCGCTTTGAACTGTCGGTTTCGTCAAGATTCGCTAATCGTCGGTAGGTTTTCAACCCGCATGACACGCGAATGTGACGAAGATGGATGCGGATTCGACGATTGAGGGTATTCTATAATCCTAGAAACATCAGGGTTCCCTGGTGTAGCCACCATTAGATCTCGTACACGCACAAGATTCGGGAGGGATGATCAAGTGGCAATATTCAAACTCGACTCAGACAAATTCAATCAACAGCTAGCAAGTCTCTCGGAGGGCGGCGACAAGTTCCAAGAGGCTCAAAAGAGCTTCAGGTCGGGCGTTCAGATAGAAGCGGGTCCCGGCGGCGGCGAACACTGGTCAGCCGTCGACGAGCTGGACCATTTCAAGACGCCCCTGCACGCGTCGTTCGTCGCCATCGACGATGAACTGAAGTCCACCTCGGAGGCAGCACGCGATCATCGCGCATCTGCGGGAGTCTCTCATGTCGTTCCAACACATCGATGACCAAGAGCGCCAAAGCTACATGGACCAGCTAGACGCCTTGGACTCGAAGTTCGAGTACATTGCTCCTCAAGGAATGCAGTCCATTACCCGGGCCTTTAAAGCAGGCGCGGCGGCAATGAAAGAAAGTGGCATCTGCGAAGAAGGATGATAAATAATGGCGACTCCCAATGCTGACAGGCTCCACGGCATCGAGTCGTGGGATACGACGTCGATTGAGCAGGCGAACAGCCATCTGCACAACGTCAGGGGCAAACTCGAAGAGGTCGCGGGGATCAACGAGAGGGTTGCCGCCGACCTTGGCTTGGAGGGGACGACGGCCAAGTCGGTTCAAGCCGACCTCGGAAGTGTTGCCAAGGATCTGAAGGCCCATTCCGATGGAATCGGCAAGCTGATAGAGGTTCGCGAGGAGGCCATGAAAGGCGGCATCCAAGCGAAAGACCAAAGCGCCGAAATCCAGGCTCATCTGGGTGAAGTCAATAGAATGAACGATAGCTTGAACCGTCATAGGAGCTTCCATTCCCGGGGAGGGCCTCTAAGCGCACAAGTCCAAGCACAGGCGGAACATCAGCTTCAAGCCGCTCACGCCGAGTTTGAGAAGCGGGCTAAGAAGGTTCTCAGCGAGCTGCAATCGCGCACCGAGGCGGCGATTTCGGGGCTCCCGTTCATCCACAAGCAAATGAAATCGTACGGATCGGCTGAGAGGGCTTCCACGAAGGGCTGAAAAAGCGTACGCCGGGCATAGGAGGCTCGGACAACGGTTCCGAGCGCGTACGGCGAGGCTCCTCCGGCGACGGTTCTTCCGGCGGCTATCAGCAGACCGGCCCCTCAAGGTCGGCGACGGCATGGCACACGTCGGGAGGCGACGCATCTGCCGGCTCGACCGGAAGCCACGCCGGTTCGACTGGGCATTCTGCCGTCCACCCCGTTTCCCCCGGTCAACGAGCAGACAGCTGGTCTCTGCAAAGTTCGCATTACACGCCCTCCTCGTCAGGATCTTTGATTTCTGGAGGGAGCCCATCCATCGGGCCTCCATTCTCCGGCGGTGCACAATCCGCTGGCCTCGGCCGCCGCCATCGGCGGGGAGGCGCAGCGGTGGCAGGATCAAGGCCTATCAGGCTGCCCGCGCCGCGAACGGCCCAATCGATGCCGACTTCGCGTGCCTCTTCAATGAGGTCGGGGGCCACCATGCGCACCCGACGACGTCCTCGACGAGTATCGTCAAGGGCGCGACTACGGCGGCCCGCGCGACGACGTCCGCGACGAGCCAGGGAAGGGCCGGCAGTGCTCGAGGCGGCGCCAGCGGCATTGCGCGTCCCGTGTCCGCTTCGTCCGCCCGTGGGTCGAGCATCATGAAAGGCGGTGCGACGACGGCCGCTCGTTCGTCCGCTTCGACGTCTTCCGGTCGCGGGTCGGGGATCATGAAGGGCGCGACGACGGCTGCTCGTACGACCTCGTCCGCGACGAGCCAGGGGACTGCCGGCAGCGCTCGAGGCGGTGTGACGTCACCTCGTGGGGCAGGGTCGGCAACCGCCCGCGGGACTGGGGCTTCTGGGCGTGGTGCAGCATCCATGGCCGGACGCTCCGCTGGAGGTGCCTCTTCGGCCAAGGGCGTGAACGGAGCCCGCGGGGGAGCCGGTGGGTCCACAGGGCGTTCCTCCTCGACTGCTGGGCGTGCTTCCGCCCTGGGGCGCACGGCTTCGTCGACGGCGAGCACGTCCTCACGCAGCGGCTCGGCCCGTCCGGGGATGACGCGGCCAGGAGCCTCCACAGGAGGCAGGTCCGCCTCAACGTCGCGCGCCATATCGGGATTGACGGGCGGACGCGGAAAAGGATCGCAAGGACAAGCGTCGGGAAGACCACCGCTCGATTGAAGAAACGCAGGGTTACCCCTTACGAGACGGACAACACTGTGACCTTTCCTGAGGCCGGCCGACGTGAGGAGCCTCAGGAGGGCCAAGGCAAGCATCAAAGTTAGCCTCGGTCATTTCGAGCTAAACGTGTGGGGTGAGGATCCGGTCTCACCCCACACGTTGTGCGTTGTGCGCCAACAGTCCCAAGAGGCCCCGCTAATTCCCCGTCCTGGCACTCAGCGACACAACGTGTCACCGGGGGCGGTATCTTGCGTCGGGGTCGTCTTGTGTATGGTCGGGGTTCGGTGTTTGAGGAGAGGTCGGGGGCGCGTTGTAGCCGTATCCTGGCCGTGGCGCGGTCTGGGTGTTGTTGTGCGGATAATGGGTTGGGTTTGTGGCCTGCTGACCGGGGGCGTAGGGCTGCGCCTGTTGCGGCAAAGCTGAAGGGAACGACGGATGTCTGGTTGGGGCTGGTGGTCGGGGCCTGGACCGTGCGTCGTTTGCGTCCGAGAATGAGCCAGGCTCCTGCAGTAACTGCTAGAACGCCGCCGCCGGCAAAGCCCCCAGCCCCATGCTGGGAAGCCGCCTCCGCTGTCGCTCTGCGACGACTTCGCTCCAGCTTTCTCATTTGATGGTCTGGACGGGCCGCCATCCGACGTCGAATCCTTTGACGCCCCCTCCTTTTCCGCCGTAATCGAAAATGCCTTTAGACCAAAAGTTGGGATCGTCAATCGTGACTTTATTTCCATCAATCTTCCCAATATTAGCTTTTAGTAACTCTTTCCCTGGCATAATAATTGTCATTTTTACTATAAATTTGCTATAATCTGTTGTGCTTGCCGGAACCTCAACGCGGTAAGATTTTGGAATCCTCCCTTAAACCTGGTGCGCCTCCGAGTGGTTCAGTGGAAGTGACTTTACATTTAGTATTTCCTCCTGGAGGGGTAAGATCTTCTACTTTTCGGATTTTTGATGAACCTGGCGTTTGCTTGAGCCATTATTTTCACGCTTTCGCATGTTTCGCTTTGAGTTCGGTCATGTATCCTGTAGTATCCTCGACTTCAAAACGACAAGACTGTTCTAGCGTCAGGCCGATAATCGATGGTTCCTTCGAGGCGACAGCTGGTCAGTAAAAAGGCCGTAAAGGCCATCAAAAATGGTTTTGATTAAGGAAGTCTTTTTCGCGTGGACGGTCATGTCGAGTCTCCTTTGTTTTGAGAATCGGATGGCTTGCAAAGTTGCATGCTGACCTCAGCTTAGCGTGCGCAGACCTACGGCGCTTTGATTGCATGAAAGCTGGGAACCATCTTCCTCGATCTTCTATCCGGAATGGCTCGTTGATCCGAGTCATACCGGGGCGGCTGGCGTCAGCGTCGCCTCGGATCTGGTCGGGGCTCGGCGCTTGAGGAGTGTCCGAGGGCAGGTCGCATCCGTAGCCTGACGGCGACGTCGTCTCGCGTTCCAGTCCTGTTTGTACTGACGATTAGTAAAAGCAGAAAGGCTTCATGCCGCCGTTCTACGCTGTGTTAAAAAAGTGGGACACATTGCAGTTTTGCGGTAGTATAAGCAAAACTAAACACATAGAGAACCATATTCAGTGATCATAATGGGTCTAAGTAAAGGCGGAACTAAGCGCCTTGCCTTAGCCCTCCTAAGACCTTGCGTCGGAGTTATTTATGTTGTAGAGTGAGTGACGGGACCGCTAAACCTGCAGATATAGCGGTCATCACGTCGTCAAACCGGCCGGGCAGGGCTTTCGTTTTGCCGGGGCGGCAGGTTGATCATATCGCCAAGCTCGCAGGAGCTGGCGTTTCATTGAGTTTGAAGGGGCTGCCGTCCCGTCAAACTTACGGTGACAGTCGTGTTCGGCTGACTTAACAGGGCTGCTGTCTTGTCGGGTCGTCGAAAGCGGTTGCGTTCTTGTTGGCATAGTGGTGCTGTGCGTGTTGCCGGGTCCAGATCGGCTTGACAGGGCACGGCGCCGCTTCACGGACAGTATTCAATTCACGCAAGTATTGAATCTAGTAAGGCTCGGTGCGCTGGCCGGCACGGCGAGCCCGCATCATGGAGGGGTTTACCATGTCGTACGCAGCGTACGGGTTGATTTCGGGCAGCGAGGCGCTTCCGTCGCCGAAGTATGTGATTTCACCGGCGTGACAACGCGGTTGTCGCATATCGCCGGGGCGTTGCACCGTTCGCAGATCATGCACGGCAACGTCAATCCGGATTCGATGACCGGGGAGATGGTGACTGCCTGGAGGACGGAAGCCGGCCGGCTGACCGGGGCGGTCAACCGGATTAGCTCGATGGTCGACGAGGTCAGGAAAGCCGTCGACGAGTATAGCAGTCTCTATAGGCGGACTCTCAAGGACGTTAAAGACATGCAAGAGGAGTGGGACGGAAACGTGCGGGCTTTCAAAAAGCTTTTCCTTTCCGGTATCCCCACTGATAGTGACGAGGCAGCGCTGGAATTCACCCAGTTGAGGCTGGCGACAAGGTACAACCGGCGGATCGAGGAGTTGGACTCGGAGGCCGAGGCGTTGTCGAAGAAGATCGAGTCCATTCTCGGGGACCTTGCCCCTCGGGCGGGAAGGTTGGGGCCGGGGCAGGCCGACGGCCGGACCGCAACGATCTGGGCGTGGCCCTTTTTCGGGGCGGGGTCTTCTCGGAAGCAGGGGTATCCTGGCAGCTCAGACGATGGCGTCCAACGCTGAAGCCGACGCCAAAAGACTTCTCTAAAGCTTGCATCCGACGTCGATGAGGACGGGATCCCGACGAAGAAGGCGTTGGAGGAGATGAAGAAGAAAGGGCTACCTCGACCGTCTCGGGACCGACCCCTACTTCTGCGCGGCCGTCGCTGCGAAGATCAACCCCAAAGCGGATGGCCGACCTCGGACGGAAGATCGATCAAAAAGGTCCTAAGAGGGGTGATTGTGGCGGACCTTCTTTGGCGCGGATCGATCAGCTTGGCGATAGAGCAGGGGATCTTCATCGGCTCTACGGGGGCTGGGTGCGTCGGCGATGGTTGCGACCGGTTCGGTGCCTCGGGGTTTGGATGGGGAAGCGAAAGACACCTGGGAGACGTGGAAGAGTCTGTCGGAGAATGGCGGGGTGTCCATGAAGGTGAAGTCGGGCGACGAGTCGATGGGCCAGTGGCGAAAAGGACTACCTCGAATCTATCAAAGCGGCTGGACGAGAGGGTGCCAAGGAGGGGCCGAGATGTTTCACTTCAACAGGGACACGCGGGGCTATGTCCATTTGGGGCAGATGTTCGGCCTGGGTGCCAAGGCCCACCCGGAGCTGACGTTTTCCAACGAGTTTGTCAACGGCAAAGACTCTGTCATGCACGACCTGCTCAAATGGGACCGCGAACAAGGAGCCGACTACCGCGCGAACTACAAAGACAGCGCATTTCAGGTGTCAGACAAATATGGAAACCTCTCCACTTTCGAGGGGCTGGGCTCGCGTGATCCCGTGGCGAATATGATGTATGGGATGGACGGGGACCCCAAGGTCAGCCGGGAGTTTCTTGCCAGCGAGGTCGACGTGCCCGGGAACAAGGACCCGAACGTGGCCCGTTATCTTGTCGGGTCCCGGTATGTCCTGTCGCACGGGGCCTCGGCCTATGTCGACCACGGCGAACAGCTCGGACACATTGTGGACGAGGCGACCTCCGGCAAAGATGCCGTCCACGATCCACGCACCTTCACCGCCATCCGCGGCTACCTCCAAGGATATACTGAGGGTCTGCGCTCGGGTGGGATCAACGGCAGCGACCCCGGTCAGAGTCTGGGCGCCAAAGGCGAACCGCGCTTCGGGGCCGCCCACTACGGCCTGCGCTCGTGGACAGGACAGATCCTCAAAGAATACACCGACGACCTCGCCCGGGAACTGACGAGCCCTTCAGGCGTGGAATCGGGGGATGGTGCCGTTTACGACGTCAAAGACAAACGCTACCGACTTGTTCTTCCGGCTTCGTTGGTTGACGATATGACACTGGCCAAGAGAGGTTTGTTTACTGATTTGGCTTTTGAGAATGGTGTGCGTGACACTAATACCACCGGGTTGCATGGGCGTCCGCCGGCGTTGCTGGAGTTGGCGAACAAGGCGACCCAGGGCATGTACCGTGACGGAGTCGAGGCGTGGCGGGTGGACAGCAAGTATGGTCAGCATGTGGTTGGGCGTTATGGGGCGTTGTTGTCTCATTTGGAGTTGGCTGAGTACAACGCGGACGTCAATGTCGGGGAGGTTAAGGACAAAAGCCATTCGAATGTTCGAGGTTTGATCAACCACCTGACGAGCGCTATTCCGGCGGGCAAGGTTCCCGGCGGCAGCCAAGCCCTTCAGGCGACTCAAGACGCGGCCTTCAACAAGTGGCTCTCCCTCGACAACCGCGCCGAAGCCGTCAGCGACCGCGACAA